>Ga0308174_10000274_pt1 | contig 21486 bp, 19 predicted proteins | sample PhyPR2_FD_203894 | JGI IMG/M metagenome (GOLD analysis project Ga0308174, IMG submission 203894) | Soil microbial communities from UC Gill Tract Community Farm, Albany, California, United States - DLSLS.P.R2 | ecosystem: Environmental > Terrestrial > Soil > Agricultural land | place: USA... | reverse complement strand
CCGGAGCATACGTTGATGACGGAACCATGGTGGATTCGCACGCGCTTGTCGGAAGCTGCGCCCAGATTGGCCGTAACTGCCACATCTCTGCCGCATCGCAGATTGGCGGTGTCCTGGAACCCGTCGGCGCGCTCCCTGTGATCATTGAAGACGAAGTGCTTGTCGGCGGAAACTGCGGCGTCTATGAAGGCACAATTGTGAAGCGCCGGGCCGTGCTCGGTAGCGGCACTATCCTGAACCGGTCCACGCCCGTATACGATCTGATTCGCAATACGGTCCATCGCGCGGGGCCCGGAACGCCGCTGGTGATTCCCGAAGACGCCGTTATCGTCCCGGGTTCGCGAAAGATTACCTCCGGCCCGGGAGCCGAATGGGGCATTTCACTCTACACGCCTGTTATCGTCAAATACCGTGATAGTACGACTGAAACGAAGATTCAGTTAGAGGATCTGCTTCGCTGAGTGCGGTCCTTCTGGACGCCTAGTCATGAAACTATTCCTGCTTGCGATGCTTGTGGTCGCGTCCGGCTCCGCGCAAACAGCCGAGTTCATTTCCGATCACATGCCGACGGCTTCCTGCCATGCGTCGACTGTGGTTGAACTGGCGAACGGTGACCTGCTCGCTTCGTGGTTTGGCGGTACTCGCGAAGGCGCGCCCGATGTCGCCATCTGGCAATCCCGGCGGACCGCTTCCGGCTGGTCGACGCCGTATGCAGTGATACGAGAGCCCGACATCGCCACCTACAACCCGGTCCTGTTCCATTCCTCCGAAGATCTGTTGTGGCTTTATTACAAGTTTGGACCGCACCCGTCATCCTGGTCAGCGGGCCGCACCTTCAGCCGCGATGAGGGGCGCACCTGGGCTCCAGTGGAGCATCTTCCCGCCGGTCTCTATGGACCCATCCGCGCCAAGCCGCTTGTGTTAAAGGACGGGACCATTCTCAGCGGCAGTTCGGTTGAGAGCTACGAATCATGGGCGTGCTGGATTGAGCGCAGCACGGATCACGGGATGAAGTGGCAGCGGATCGGCCCCATTGCCGCACCACGTAATCTCGCGATCTCGCAGCCTAAAACCGGTGAGCCATACGGCATCATCCAGCCGTCGCTGGTGGATTTGGGCGGCAAGCATATCCGGCTGTACGCGCGCTCTACGCAATCAATAGGACGAATTGTCCAGGCTGATTCGCATGATAATGGCCTCACCTGGTCGGAGGTCAAACTCACGGCGCTGCCGAACCCGAACTCAGGGGTCGATGTGGTGCGCTTGCAGGACGGCCGCCTGGTGTTGGTCTACAATCGCACCACCAAGGGGCGCACGCCGCTCAACCTGGCCGTCAGCCGCGATGGCGAGCATTGGAAGGATTTCTACGACCTCGAGACCGAGCCGGGAGAGTATTCGTATCCGGCCCTGATCCAGGCGCGCAATGGCGACCTGCTTATGACCTATACCTGGCGTCGCAAGAAGATTCGTTTTGTTCGCTATCCTCTGGGGAAAATTCTGCAGTAAGGCGCCGTGCGCGTCAATCGCGGGAACGTGGTCCTGGGGTGGGTCAATATAGGTTGCGTCGATTCACACGCGGCTGCTTCCCGCGTGTCCTGAAGGGAATGGCATCCGCATGCGACAGCAATGGGCCGGCGGCAAATGATAAGTTGGACTGAAGTGATGGGCAACGCCAATGAGACAGGAATCCAAACAAAAGGCCGCAGCCGAGATGATGCGTCGGATCAACCGGGTCTGGCTGGAAGGCGATGTCGAAGGCCTTGCGCCAATGGTACACCCGGAGATCGTCATGGCTCTTCCAGGTTTCACCGGACGGATGGAGGGGCGGGACGCATTTCTTGCGGGATTCCGCGATTTTTGTCAGAACGCGAAAATTCACGAATTCCGGGATCATGACTATCAAATCGACATTGCTGGTAACACGGCTGTGGTTACCTTTCAATATGAGATGCTTTACGAGCGTTCCGATGGAAGATACCATTCGACCGGCCGCGATTTATGGGTGTTCCAGAACCACACCGATGGATTGACCGCGGTCTGGCGGACAATGCTCGATCTCGATGAGAAGCTTGCCTAACTTTGGGCCATCAACTCCACTCCTGATCGCGGATCAGTAAGTTGCTTCCCGTAACGAACTTCAGGTCGTAAGTTGCTCAACTTACATTCAGGTAAGTGCGGTACTTTTCATCTGCAATCTCGTAAAACGGCCGAAGCAGCAGCGGATCTGAAGCTGTTTCGACGCGCCACGTAGTCCACCCCGGAAGCTGGACGGCAGAGAGCAGTTGTTGCCGTGTGATCGCGGGTTGATGGTCCGCAATGGCGAACAGGACCAGCGGTCCTCGAACCAGTGCAACGGTACTGGGATGGCTCGCGTCAATCGCTTCCAGGCGCATCGGTAACGCAAGTTCCAGCTGAACGCGATCGCCGTCGCTCCATCTGCGCTTAATGCTGGCAAAGCCGGTCTGCATGGGTGCCGGAGCGCGCTCGCCATTGACGCGAATAAGCGGTCCAGTCTCTGCAGACGACCAGGCAGGTATCCGCAGGCGTAGCGCAAAAGTCGAGGGACGCGAGGCACGCAACTGCATCGAGATTTTGCCTTCAACGGGATAATTCCCCATCTGGGTAAGCGCCATTTGTGCCCCTTCCGGGCTCGTCCAATGGAGCGTCGACGGCAGATACAGATTGACGAAGACGCCGGCTGGGTCGCGGAAATACGCGAGTATGCGGTAGTCGGCCGCGACTTGCGGCAAGGTGCCGGAGCAGCAGGGCCACGCGTCCGGAAAATAGACTTTGCGGCCCGGCGAATGGTAATCGGAGTAGTAGAAGGCGCGGCCATCGGGCTGCAGTCGCTTGGTGCCGAGCACGGTGTTGTATAAGACGCGCTCCATACTGTCGCCATAGCGGCCATCTTGCATCACCCGCAGCAAATAGCGCGTCAGCTTAAAATGCGCATAACTGCCGCAGGGTGTTTCGAAACCGCGATGCGTGCCGGAAAGGCTGGCATAGAGCTTGCCGCTGCCAGGGGCGATGAAGCTTTCGTTGGGGCCCCAGCCGCCCGTCGCAAAACTCTGCGTGTGAGTGATCATCTCAAACGCATTACTGGCCGCGCGGAGATGTTTCTGACTGCCGTCGGCGAGATACGCCCGCATAGCCGAACTCAGAGCATTGCAGAAGCTGTAGGCGTGATGGTTGGCAAACACGTTCTTGTTTTCAGAGAGCGGATCGAAATAGGTCTTGTCAAGCAGAAACCGTTCAGCCAGTTTGCGGTATCGAACACCCGCGCCGCGCTCCCAGGCAAGATAAAGGTTCTCCGGCAGAGTGTACGATTCATCCCACGTGTAGTCATTTGCCGTGCTCTCGCCGATTGACTTGCGCCAAGCCCGCTGCGGCTCGTCTCGATCTAGCGCATGCGGCGGCAGGTGCGGCTCAGCCGCGTCCGTGGTCCGATCAAGAAGCCGGTAAGTCTGTGTGATGCCTGCAAACTGATGGGCATCGATGAGACCGATGACCATCTTGTCGTAGTTGTACGCGGGAAAGCGAAAATTTGTGTAGAACCGGCCGGAGATCGCTGGTTCGTATAGCGCAAGCAGCCGCTGCAACCTGGCCCGGGTGGATGCATCGCGATTTGCGGCATATCCTCGCGCGAGCGCCGAAATCCATTGGCCGAAGCAGTGCCCCGGGGCGAAGCCGTGACCGCCGCTCTCGGTCTTGTGCAGCGGCAATTCGTCATACCAGCCCCCAAGATCGGGACCCGGCGCGGGAAGACCGGCGCGCAGACGCCATGGCTTGAGCAAGCTATCTTCGTTCAAAGAAAGAAGGACGGATTGCGTCTGCTCAAATTGCGTTTGGGCGAGTCCGGGCGCAAGCTCGACATCTCCGTAACTGAATTCTTGCAAGGGCCGTGCCTCTTCGCGATTCTCCTGGGCCCGGGAGGAGAGGGCCGTCGCGGCCAGTCCGGCGGATTCCAGAAACCAACGGCGGGAGATCGCCGAATGCTTTGCTTCACCCCTCATGTGGCCATCGCCGGCGCTTCGCTTGGCACTCGCACTGACCCCGCCGGAAGAATGATCTCAAATCGCGACCCTTTTCCGATTTCGCTCTGAACCCGAATCTCGCCGCCGTGCGCCCGAACGATTGCCGCGACAAAGCTGAGGCCCAGGCCGAGGCCCTTTTCGGGATTGGGATCGGGTACGCGATAAAAGCGGTCGAAGATGTGCGGCAGGTGAGATTCGGGAATTCCTACGCCCGAATCCTGCACAGTCAAACGAACTTCATTACCCAGGTGCTCGGCACACGCACGAACCCAGCCGCCCGCGGGAGTGTACTTGATCGCATTTGTTAGCAGATTCGTTATCACGCGTTCAATCTGTGTTCGATCCACTTCGCAAAAAACCGAGCCATGGGTCGTGTGGGATAGCGTCACCTCGTGCGCTTCGGCCGGTATCTGAAACTGGTCCACCAGATCATCCACCAGCCGGCCAAGATCGAGCACACCCTTATTCATCGGAATCTGGCCCGATTCCGATTGCGATAGCAGAAGCAGCGCTCGCACCAGGTTGGACAGCCGCTCCACATCTTGAAGCGCATTTTCCACCGCTTCCTGCAATTGTTCCTTGCGGGTTGCAGTGAACAGCGCCACCTCCAGTTGGCCCTGAATCGCAGTTAGCGGCGTGCGTAGCTCATGCGAAACATCGGTAGAGAACTGCCGGATCTGCTCAAACGAAGATTTCAGGCGGCCGCTCATTGCGTTGAACGAATCGATCAGCCGGTCGAGCTCGTCGTCAGCGCCGCGCTTCGGGATTTGCAACCCCAGATTCGATCCCGTAATCTCCTGCGCCGCGGTCTCGACCGAGTGTAAAGCCGATAGCGCCTTCCCGGCTGAATACCAGCTCACGAGCGCGCACACGACCAGCGCAATCGGAAGAAAAATAAAAAAATTCCGGCGGAAGCGGCGGAGCAGCGATTCATCGTTAGCAAGACTCCTCCCCTCCGCGACATACCACTTCGATCCATGGTCCGGGTCAACCATGGCGCCGCTGATTACCTGGTAAGGAATTTTATCTTTGGCGATAAAGGTCTTGATGAACGGCTGTTTAGTCTTCTCAATCTGCTGAAGCTCAAAGCGGATTTCATTGGGATCGAAAAGTTCCTTCAGTGCCGGATCGGGCGACGATCCCTGCGCTGGGTTCCCATTTTCGTCCGCGATTACATATACGGTCTTCAGGCGGCCAATTGTCGCCTCTTCCTCTGGATCGGACGGATCTGCGAACCAATATGGCCTGCCTTGATCGAAGTGGAGATATCCTCGCATGGCGCCCAGTTCCTCGCGAAGAATCTGTTCGCTTTGTGTCGCCAGCAGGCTTCGAAGGGTGGTTGTGCCCACTACTCCAACCAGCGCCAGCACCAGTGCCAGGAGTGCGAGGAACGTGCTCGCCAGCCGGAATCTCAGCGTTCGAAATAACTTAACCCGGCGCAGCTTGCCCCAAAACATACGAATCACATGCCGGCGTTTTCCGCGGCCTCGGTATTTTGACCGTCAGGAGTATCCAGCATATAGCCGATGCCCCGCACGGTGTGGATCATTTTGTTCGTAAACTTATCGTCGATCTTACTCCGGAGGTGCCGGATGTATACATCGACAATGTTCGTGAGCCCGTCGTAGTCCATGTCCCAAACGTGTTCGACGATCATGGTTCGGCTGAGGGGACGCCCTCTGTTCCGCATCATATATTCGAGGATGCTGAACTCCTTTGGCGCGAGTTCGATATTCTCATTACTCCGCGTCACTTTACGCCGGATACAGTCGAGGCTCAGATCGCCCACCTGCAATTTCTCCGGAGTCGGCTGTCCGCGGCGCAGCAGTACCCGAGCCCGCGCCAGCAGTTCGACGAACGCAAAGGGCTTGACCAGGTAATCATCTGCGCCTTGTTCCAGGCCTTTAACTCTGTCGTCGACGGAATCGCGCGCGCTCAAAATCAGAACCGGCGGTATCGTCTTTCGGTTCTTGATTTTTTGCAAAACACTCAGGCCGTCCACATCTGGCAAGCCGAGGTCCAGCACGATCAGGTCGTACTCGGTCGAATGAACTCTATCGATTGCTTCTCCGCCGGTGTGTACCACATCGACCGCATAGCCGGCACTCTGCAAGCCTCGGGAAAGGAAATCCGCGATCCGCTTTTCATCTTCCACTACCAGTAAACGCATGCTCTTCGGGTTAGGGGGTGCTGTTTAGAGTCTAACGGAAGACGGGCAGGGCAACTAGTCTCCGGACGCGCCGCGCGCCAGCGGCACGGGACCCGTCTTGAAAAAGGAACCAATAGACCGGTATCGCGTTCGCACGACCGAAAGTAGGGCCATCAGGACCAGCAGAACCAGGGTGAATGCCACAATTTGTGGAACGGTCAGATCTTCCTTCCAGATCCCGAACCACCGGCCATAAACAAGCTCGATGTGGACCCAGTACACCAGCAGCGAGGTTGTCCCCAGTTGGCGGAACAGGCTCCACCTCTGCGCTGCGCCTAAATGAACCCACAAATACGCCAAAGACAGGATGGCCAGGACGACTCCAAGTTTGATCAGCACTAACGCCGGGCTGTTAAGCCAGAACTCACTCTTCGGGTAAATGGAGTATGGCAGGTTGGAGAAATAGTATGAGATCCCTGCGACCCCAAGGCCGATAGTCATGGACCACAGCATCGTTTGCTGCATGTCTTCGGATTTTACGGTTCGCAGCACACTTCCCGCAGCCATGCCGAAGGCCAGAAATGAGGCCCAGGGGAAAAAGCCGAAATAGTTATAGCTTGGGAAAAAATACGAACGGATCAGCCACGGAACGGTTGACGGATCAATCATGCTTACTACTGGCGCCAAACCCGCGATCACGAGCCCTAGCACCGTACAAAGCCTGATGCGTTCCAGCGTACTGAATACCGCCATTGGGGCGAACAGAAGCATCGCCATTCCCATACAGTTCAGAATGTCCACCCTGAGCAGTTCACCTGCCGGGCTGCCTGGAAAGCCGAAGACGTAGAGCTGCACCCGAAATAAAAACGCGATCAGAAACAGATATCGCGAGCGCTTGAGCGCAGCCAGAATGCGCTTCCAACTCGAAGCGCCCTTTGTTTGCTGGCTGTGCATCAGAAAAGCGAACGTAATACCGGTGAGGAACAGGAAAATAGCGGGAGGCATGCCGCCAAAAAACTGCGACAGCATATAGGGTCCCTGGCCGCGAAGATCATTACGCGCGAACGAGTGGAATGTGTGGCCCTGAATCATCACCACCGCTGCCAACCCACGTGTCCAATCGATAAATGCGAGGCGTCCTGATGCCTTTTTAGGTTCGCTCATCGTTCGTCAACAAGCAGATCGAGAAGTGCGGGCGCTCAACCCTGCTTCTTGGCGCCGGAGGGCAACTTCAATTCCAAAGTGCCCTTCATCGGCGGATTGATTTTGATATTAAGGTACGTCACAATGCGGTAATTGCCCGACGGCTCAAAAAACTGTTGCTGTACCGGGTATGCGGCATCGTTTGGAATCCACATCTCAATCTTGCTCAGCCGGTCCTTTACCTTCGGATCATTGGGGATCAGCAATAGTTTTGTCGTATCCTGCCCGGCAATTTTTTCCGTTCCGTCCTGCGTAATGGTGTAGCTTCGGGAGAGTTCCTTTCCCGAAGAACCGAATCCAAGCAGCAAAAACTGATTCAGAATGTCCGTGTTTTTGCCTACATCGTAGTCCTGATAGGTTTGTAAATTTGGGTAGTAAATCCGGATGATCTTGCCGAGAAATGCAATCTCTCTGGCGTCCGTCTGGTGTGAAAAATCGATGATCGCTCGAACTTCGCCCGACTTGAGCCGCTGCATCTTCAGAGTGCCATCTTCAACCGTCTTATCTCCGATAATGGCCGTAAAGGTGGTCATCTGCACGTCGGCTGACATGGCGCGGAAGCGGGGAGCAGCCTGATCCATGCGCGTCAAAACCGCATCCACGCTCTGGGCATACGCAGCCGTGGCAAATAAAGAAAGGCACAGTACCGGTAAAAGCTTTCTCATCGCTCCCTTTAGAAGACGCGTTTCCTACGGTGCAGTGTACGCCATGAAGCCTTTTACTTCCTTTTCGGCTTCATCCTGTATGGGCTCAACCCGCACCACGTGCCAGGTTTTTCCCGTGCGCCGGTGGATTAGAGACTCGGCGCGGTGCGCACGATCGCGTTCCGGAACGGCGGCAAGCAATTCGGTTGCGATAAACACCCGGTTTGAGCCGTGCAGCGAGGACATCAGTACAACGCTGGCGGCTTTTGGCTGATCGTGGAACCAATCGCGCGGAATCGCGAAAATGAACAGCAGAATGATCGCAACCACCACATCGTACTGCCATGAAGCCCGCGCAAAATCCCAGAAAACCATGCGTTTCCCGAGACTTTCTTTCCGTGCAGCCGAGGCTTCAACCGGTTGCGCCACTCATCCGAAGTGTAACACTGGAATGCGCTAATACTTACGCATTACGGCAAGCAGCCGCCCTTGGATCTGCAGTTGGGCAGGGTCAACCAGAATCGGCTTCATCGATGAGTTGGCGGGCTGCAGCCGAACCCGGCCATCCGGCTCCAGATAGTATCGCTTCAGAGTGGCATCGGTTCCGTCCACCAGAGCGACGATGATATCTCCGTTTTTTACGGAATCGGTTCTCTCTACCAGGACAAAGTCGCCACTGCAGATGTGGTCCTCCACCATAGAATCGCCTCGCACCTGTAACGCATAGGTATCCTTGTCTCTGACGAAATCAGAAAAGTGGAGTTGTTCGGGGTTCGGAATCGCCTCAACGGGAGCGCCCGCGGCAATTCGGCCAAGCAACGGAACGGCTGCCCCTCTGCCGGGCGGAACACGCGCCTTCTCTTCGCTTACGTATCGTTCACCGATTTCTAAAGACCGGCTGTGGTTGTAGCTTCTGCGCAGATACTGCTTCGCTTCCAGAGCTTGAATATGTTTGTGAACGGTTGCTAGTGAAGCTAAGCCCAAACCCGAAGCCACTTCTTCATAGCTTGGGCTGTAGCCATGCTTATCGATAAATCCGGACAGGAAGTCCATCACTTCCTTCTGTCTGCGAGTAAGCGCCATCTGTCTACAGAATCCCCTGTTTAAGTATGGGCGAACAAAGGCCGAAAATCAAGTAGGATCCAAACAAGTTCTAAATGAATGATATACTCTGCATTGTTTCGCCAGACACTCATCGGAGATGCTTCGCGTCTATAAAACTTCGGGCGCGCATGAGTGAGAGGGTCTTACTATACGTTGAGGATGAAGATGCAGCCGTATTTCTACTTGAGACAGCTTTAAAGGAAGCACGAATACAAGTACAGCTCTATCGCGTCTCGGATGGAGAGCAGGCACTGGCATTTCTTCGCGGCTCGGGTGCTTACCAAAAAGCTCCGAAGCCCGATCTCATTCTGCTCGATCTGAATTTACCCCGGAAGAACGGGCTCGAAGTGCTTGCTGAGATGCAGAACGATGAATTGCTCCGGAACATCGTCGTGATCGTATTCACTTCCTCCGCCCTCTCTGCCGATAGGCGAAGATCACTTGCTCTTGGAGCCCGGGAGTATATTACAAAGCCTTCGTCCTTCGACGGGTTTGTAGAGGCAGTAAAGATCGCCTGTTCCCGCCTGCCGACATAGTAGCCGGCCGGCACTGCTTCAGTTCGTATCCATTCCACACATCCCGCTTTGGCAGAAATTGCTCCCGCACATTCCGCTCCCACATTCGGCGGCCCCGGCAGTAGTCTTTTCCTTGCCCGCTCGAGCGGCGAACGTCGAGTATTGGGTGGTCAAGTGATTGCGGCCGCAGGACGGGCAGGCGACTCCGTCCGATTCCGCGCTCCGGCGGATCAGCTTTTCAAATTTCGTCCCGCAGTCGTCGCAGGCGTATTCGAAGATCGGCATGCTTTAAACTTAGCAGGATTGCCGCAAGCGGCTAAGGGCCCGCGAATCGCGTAACTATTCGCCGCCGTTGGCGAATTACGATATAGATATGCGACGGAGAACCTTCCTCAAGACAAGTTTCGGCATTCCTGCGGGAGCGGGACTCGCGCTCGCAGGTGTTTGGAGTGCGCCGGCCTTCGGTCATAGCAGGCCGGGCAAACTGGTGAAGATCGTCGATTTCACGAATACAGGTCAACGAAAAGGAATTATCGAGGTGGAGAAAGTTCATAAATCAGATGCGGATTGGCGTCAGCAACTCACACCCGAGGAGTATGAAATTGCTCGCCAGGGCGGTACCGAACGCGCCTTCACAGGCAAGTATTGGAATAATCATGAACACGGAATTTACCGATGTGTCTGCTGTGGAAATGCCCTGTTCTCCTCGGATACGAAGTTCGATTCCGGAACTGGCTGGCCAAGCTTCTGGGAGCCGATTGCCAAGGAAAACGTAGAGAACCGCATCGACGCTACGTTGGGGATGATGCGCACCGAGATCCGCTGCACGAAATGCGATGCTCACCTGGGTCACGTATTTGAGGACGGACCCAAGCCGACCGGACTTCGCTATTGCATGAACTCCGCGTCTCTCGATTTCATCAAGAGCTAGACACCTGGCGCTGAACTTGCGCGATCCGCTCACCGGTTATATCAGGCTTGAGCAGGCGCCGGCCTCCCGCTTTAGCAAAGAGCCGCGCGAACTTGCGATCTACTTGCCTCCCGGATACGATTCGCACGCACAGGTTCGCTACTCGGTTCTCTATCTGCACGATGGACAGAACCTATTCGATCCGGCCACCGCATTCCTGGGGAACGCTTGGGGCCTGAACGCTCTGGCGGACGAATTGATTCAAGATGGCCGGATAGAACCGCTAATCATCGTTGGCATCTACAACGCGGGAGAAAAGCGGCTAGCGGAATATACTCACGTGCGCGATCGGCGAGGGAAGGGTGGGCGCGCACGCGCTTATGGCCGCTTTATTGTCGAAGATCTGAAGCCATTCATTGACCGCGAGTTTCGTACTTTGCCCGATTGTTCCAACACGGGTCTTGGCGGTTCATCCTTGGGCGGTTTGGTCTCGCTCTATCTGGGTCTCAGGTACTTGCGGACCTTCGGCAAATTGATTGTGATGTCGCCATCGGTCTGGTGGGCGAACCGGGCCATTCTTGAGGATGTTCATCGCGTGCGCCGAAAATCTAATCAAAAGATCTGGCTGGATATCGGGACACGCGAAGGCGAGAATCCAAAGGCATGCCTCGACAACGTTGTGGCGCTGCGGAACGCTCTGGTTGCTAAGGGCTGGCAGCTTGGGAACGATCTCGCCTTCTGCCGCGACCAGGGCGCCGCGCATGATGAGAAGGCGTGGGGCCGCCGAATGCGCGAAGCGCTTCAATTTCTGTTCCCTCCTGCTTAGGGACGTTTCGGATAGCATAGGTGAAGCGCCTTGGCCCAAAGAGGCCCTCCCGCGCTCCAAACACTTATGGCTTTTTGCACAAATTGCGGTACGCAGTTCGCGGAAAACGCGAGATTTTGTCTGAATTGCGGGCAGGCTGCCGGAGCTACCGCCGGCGCTGCTTACTATCCTCCCGCGCCCCCGGTCGCTCCCCTCAAGTACGATATCGAGGGTCACAATCTGCAGATTGCGCGCGTGCATCTGCAGCCCGGCCAGGAGATTTATGCGGAAGCGGGCAAAATGATCTATAAATCTGCATCGGTGAACTGGACCACGCGGATGAGCGGCCAATCAATGGGCGATAAGATCATCGGCGCTATCAAGCGCAAGCTCATGGGAGAAACTTTATTCTTCACACACTTTCGCACGGATGCAGCCGAGGGTGAAGTCGGGTTCGCCGGTAATTACCCGGGGAAGATTCAAGTGTTTGAACTTGCCGCGGGTCAAACCATTATGGTGCAGCGCGACGGCTTCCTCTTCGCGCAGAACTCCGTCACGCTCGATATCGCTCTGGTGCGAAAGCTCGGCGCAGGGCTGCTCGGCGGCGAAGGGTTCATCCTTCAAAAGCTCACCGGCCCAGGCGCGGTATTCGTCCACGCCGGTGGCGATCACGTCGACTTCACGCTCGCCCCGGGCGAGACCCTGCAGGTCCAGGCTGGCCACCTGGTCGCCTTCGAACCCACTGTGAATTACGACATTCAGATGGTCGGCAGCATTCGTACCGCGATCTTCGGTGGAGAAGGCCTGTTTCTGACCACCCTCACCGGGCCCGGCCGCGTGATTCTGCAGAGCATGACTCTGGAGCGGCTGCGCCATGAGCTTTCGCCAGCCGAGCACCGTCATAACGGCGATGAGCAGAATCCGCTGCGAGCGCTCGCCAGCGGTAACCTGGGCAGCTTTTTCTCGAGCGACGACTAGGCCTGCCGGGCAATCATTCCGCTGACCGCCGCCGCTATTCTCCGGCGGAAGGCCGGCCACGTGAAGGCCTCCGCACGCGCTCGCGCGGCGAGTCCCATTGTGTTTCGTTCCTCGGGATTACGTAGAAGATGCTCGATGCAGCGGACCAGATCGGGTACGTTGCCCGGTTCGGTGATAAAGCCTTCGCATCCATTCCGGATCAAGTCAGGCGCCGCAGTTCGTGTGGTCGCGATAACAGGCAGCCCGCAAGCCATCGCTTCCAAAAGCACGTGACCGAAGCCTTCGGCCAGGGAAGGGAAAATAAAGACATCGGCGGTTCGCAATTCGCGCAGTAAGTCCGCTGCACTGACAAAGGCGCGCAAGTGCACTGGCGCGCGGGTCTGGCGCAACACCTGGGCATCATCTATCAGCCGTCCGCAGACCGTCAGCTCCGCCGCACCCGTCGGAAGCGATTCGAGTGCGTCAATCAAGTACTTGATCCCTTTTCGCTGGCTTATTGTTCCCACAGATAGCAAGCGCAGAGGACCGTCGGCGGATCGAGTCACCCGGCCGGGCGTGAACCAGTCGAGATCTGTTCCGTAGGGGATGACTTCTATGCGTTCGGCCGCTGCCCCGTTCTCGACCAAGGTCTCCTTGGTAAACGAGGACGCAACCAGCCAGTAATCCGGCATGCTGGATTCCTGGACAAGAGTCTGGAAATCGCGCTCCGGCAGGCCAAGCTCCCATTCCTTATCGAGCGAACTGGAGCACTCGGGATGCAGTTCACGCTCGCGCTTCAGAATGGCGCGAACGCTGGTGGGATGCGGGTGGAGTTGAAACAGAATGCGCGGCTGATTCCCTCGGAAATTAGAGAATGCACTGTGTGCGTAATAGCTGTAGCTCAACAGTGCGGCGTCCCGGGCGTTCGCAATTTCAGCCGCCCGCTTGCCCAAATGCCGGTCGCAGAACCGCATGCTTAATCGCTTCAATTCAAACGGGACCGCCCCCGTTGCGTCGCAAGCCAGCGCGAGGGCCCCGCTTGCCCAGCAGGACCGAACCGCGCGGCTTGGCAGCAGTTCTGCGTTACGATTCAGCAGCTTTTGGTGTAGATGCGCAGGCAATCTGCGGCCCAACGCTTCCGCCCACTTGCGGCCAGCCGGCCAATACAGATCCGTAACCAGGCATTCCAGCACCCCGGTTTCGTTGAGAGCGCACGCGACTTGATAACTGTCGCGTGCGCCCCGGTGTACGGTAACAATCTTCACTTGAAGACTTCATTATGCCCGTTGTGTTAATTGGGCAAAGTGCGCATCAATTGCGTCCAACGCAGACGTAAGAGAGGCTTCCTGTGACGGCAGTTGAAAAATTAACAGTGAACGAACTGGCTGCCGTGTAGCTGATCCAGAACCGGTTGCCTGAACCAATGTCGAACTGCGGTGCGGCCACACACTCCGGATGAGTGTTGTAACTGCCGCTGAAGCTGTACGTCGCAGTTTGTGCGGAGGCCAAATTTAGCTCCCCGGAAAGGTCAGTGTTACCTGACGTGCCGCTCAGCAATCTTCCGGCGTTTACCTGCACGTTATTTCCTGGATCATTCACGCCATGATAGTTCAACTGTAATAGCGTCTGCTCATTGGAAGTCCATGGCCCTGGGCTGAAGCCAAGATTCAGTTGCGTGCCATTCCGCTCGAAATAGGCATAGGATCCATTGGGCGCTCCGGTATTGTCCCAGATTGCGAGCCGGTTCGGAGAGTAAGCCCCAATCTGCTGAATCCATAACTCGTTGCCGACGGCGGGCCGCTCGCCCAGATAGGGCCAGCCGGACTGCGAAAAGAATTCACCATGAGTGTAGAAGGGCCACAGCGCCTTTCCGGCCGGCGTCTGATACCAATCGTTCGTGGTGAGCCCGTCTGCCAGACCGAAGACGCGAGTGCTTGCGAACGATCCACCGTAGGTGCTGCCCGACTGGTCGAAATAAGCTCCAGTCATCGTGAACTGATAGCTGTTTGTATCCAGCATTCGAACCAGGTATTGGTTCGTGGGATCGGATGCCGCCGGGTTGCCGATTCGGCTGCCATTGATACCGTCCAGGACCAGGGATTGCACTGACGAGAAATCAATACAGGTCTGTGCCGATTCACAATGCGTGGTTTTCATGACGCCGTTCTGAACGCCATTCAGGAAAATTGCATGGCCGTAGGTGGTCGGGTCGCCGAACGTGATCGTCCGATAATTCCCGTTGACGGGGGTCGATTGGTTTTCGACAAATACCTGGTCTGTGTTCAGCGTTCCGAACCCGGGCGCCGATGGGTTGTGTATCCAGGAGTAAGTGCTTGTGGAGGAATTGATGATCCAGACTGTGTCCATTCGCAGATCGCCGCCTGCGTCGCCTGTGTACAATGCCGTCCCGAACGAGTTAATAATAACGATGTGTTTGAGAAAGCACCCGATGAACGCTCCGCGAAAGTCGACCAGCGCTTTGTTCTGCAACTCGGCAGTTTGATTCGCTCCGTTACCGTCGAACACGATGTTTTCGACATCCATGTACTCGTTACCGCCGCCTTGCAGGCTGGTGTAAGTGGCAAGTATCGGAACATTGCTTCCGGGCGCCAGGCGAAGGACAACGCCCGCCTGTGGGTCTCCCGGATTCGGGTTGTTAGCGGAGGCTCCGTACAGATAATCGCCGGCTTGCAGCTTCAGCGTTTTGGAGACAAGATAGCAGCCTCCGGAAGGTACCGGGAAAAAAATAAACCGGTGCGTGTTTAGAGCGCTTTGCAGCGCGTTGGTGTCATCCGTGACGCAGTCGCCTTTGGCAAAGTACGGAGCCGCCGTCACATCAATGAAAGGCAGGTTGTTGACTTGCGTGTTGAAATCGGTGCGCGTTTGTGCCGCACACACAAGAGGTAGAAGCACAGCGAAGAGACGAAGTAATGATTTCATGGTTCTTGAGAGTCAGGCTTTCCGGTTGCTGAGCGGGCGCGCGATGAACTCACTGCATGCAGCGCTACTCGTGTAAAGCATGTGGGGTCAGTGTGGCGGCACGGCTGACCCAGACGAGGTAAGTCGTTGATTCTGAAGCCGGAAACGTTATTATCGAAATTTGTGATCGGCGCGCGGAGTGCGCGACAAGTGAGTTTTTAGCCGGTAGCTCGCGACAACTGGTCCAGGGTAGGGATCCGCGTTCGCTTACAGGCGTACACGAATGCGACTGCTGCTAGCAGTATCATAAGCCAGTGGAGCGGATACTCCTGGCGCAATCCGACATGAATCAAATAATTTGGCAGGGGATAAAGAAGAAGGACGAGAGCGACCGCGCTGCCCACAATACGATCCCGCGTCCACAGGATGACGAATCCGACGAAGCCCAGTAAAACGGTCGCTCCCAGCAGTAGAGTTTTCGGCCGCGAGGTTGGGTCGTTGTAGAGCCAATAGCAACGGGCTCGACCAACGCAGAGCTCCAGAAAACGTTTGGGATGGGTGCGAATCCACTTGCGGGCCTCTGCGCCTGCCCAGCGGTTGTAGGCCACTTCCCCAAGGCTGCGTACACGCAGCGCTTCACGCGTACTAAATAGGGGGTGGAAATCATTGAAATCGCTTTTGAGGGCGTTAACGCGCTGATCGGGAGATGCCTCATCGTTGTTTGAAACCCGCAGTTCCAGCCCCAGGTTCGTTCGTGTAATGACCGGCGAACCAAGCGCAAAATAGTTGCGAATGACCCATGGCGACAAACAGATGGCAACCAGCGCCACTTCGATTCCCGCAAAAATCAGATAGCGCCGGACACCTGAACGGCGGCAGAAATATAGGCCAGCCAGCAGGAATACTACGAAGATGTCCAGCAAGGCCGGTACAAACAGCAGGCAAAGGCCCCAGAGGAAGCCCTGCCAGACCGCCTGCTTTGCACTTAGGTCGTGTTTCTTCCACAGATATATCGCGAGCCAAAGAATGAGAACCAGTGCGAGCGCGATGTACGGCGTTTCCCATTCACCATCCGCCTCGACCCGCAATCGCGCCGGCAGCAAGGCGCCCGCCAATCCTGCCAGAACTCCCGCCGATCGCTCCAGAGAAAAGCGGCTTGCCACCGCGGGCATCAAGGCCCATAAGAGAGATGAAACCGCGACGGCCACCACAGTTCGGACAAGCGCCCCTGCTGTGCCGGTGCCAAATACGCGGAAAATGCCGGCCAGGATGAGGGTGTACCCGGGTGCGACGTGAGCGGTCGCACCGGTGGGTATCATATACGGATTACCGAAGACGCCGGTGGTTGCAAGCGAAATAGCGGTTCGTTCGAGTTCGCCCCGAAACGGGTCATCATAGACGTGGAAGGCCAGAACGGCTGCAAGCCGCAAGCTAAAGGCGAGCAAAAATATTAGTAAGCCAAGCTGCCACGTCGGGAATTCCAGAAGCCTTTGCCAAAGCCGAACAGAGCTCTTTATCGCTTGACTTGTCATTCGCTGCCCCCGCTCCCGGCGGAAGAGTACGGTGTGATTCGTGGTGGATCCGCGTCCGGCTCCGCCAGCCAGATCGTTCGGCCGGCGAACCGGGCAAGTACTCGCATGTCGTCGTTGGAACCGTGCGACTCTCTAATCCAGATGATCTTTGAATCTTGAATATCGGCACGGTTGTAAATCCACTCAAATTTTTTTCGGCCGTCAAAGGGTCGATATCGAACAAATACCAATTGCTGTCCTGTTTGGTGCTGGAGAGCGGGGACAAAATTCTCTCGCGAGGTATCGTGCGCGAACTCCGAAGCCCAGAGCCCCTTTATCCCACTAAGCTGTGAGGGCAGTACGGGCTCGAGTAGCCGGCCACACAGGGGTACCAGGAGGCAAACAACGCATACCGCCGGCAATGCACGAGCAAGAAACAACCCTGTTCGTCCAGACGCTCGCATTTGGCGCAGGCACTGGATTATGACCAGGACAATAAGTACAGTAACAGGAGCCGAGTAGTGGGGAAAATACGCAAAGAATAATAAGTTATCAACGCCGAGAACAAGCACGAGCGCCCAGAAGGCGAGGCCCATATTTGGCTTGCGCCAGATAAACGGCAGGAATAATAAGGTCAACGTCAACGGAATCCCAACATAAAACTCCCAGAAGCGGCGCAACTTACCAGCGGTAGCACCCAAAAGCGCTTTGAACGACTCTCGACGTTCGTGCTGCCGGAGTTGATCTTCGTATTCCGCTCGAATGTCCGACGGTACGGGCTTCGACAAAGTGACCGGCTTCTGCCAGAAGAAGCCTTGCGGCAGGCCGTACTCGCTGCGATAGCGAAGGTAAGGAAACTCGGACACCTTACCAGTCACATGGCTGTTGTAATAACCCGCAAACGCCAGCGCCAATACTCCGGATAGCGCGAGCACCGGAGCAACGCGTCCCAGTAATGCGCCGGGACCGATTTGCCTCGACAGCAACGTCCAATAAAGCAGAGTACTCAACACCAGCACGCCGAGGAACGCACCCTCGAGTGGGCGGCTGTTGAAGAGAATGACTAAACCAGCCGCAGTTACCAGAGAAAACACGGCGCGCTTGCGATCGCGAAGTCGAACAAGTCCACCGAGAACCAGTGCGCCACCGATGGCCGGAACGCAGCCGCCCCAGTAACTATTCATCCAGTAGCTTAGAACGCCGAGTTCTACGCCTACAATCAAAAGAGTGCCGGCAAAAGCCCATTGGCTGGGAAGCCATGCCAGCAGCGCCCAATAGACGACGACGCATAGTACGCCCATGCTTACAAGAACACCGCTCCAAGGTGCACCAGTTATCGCTTGTCCCGCAGCAAGCACACTTCCCTGCGCCGGCTGATACTCGGCGGTGTAAGTCGGTTCAGTCATGACGTACACGGAGGCAAACCGGTCCGGAAAAGGCGGAGGAGGGTTGGTCAGCCGTCCATGCGCGAATGTATCGGCTTGCAGCAGGTAGGCATATTCGTCTGAAATAAAAGGAGCTGGCACGCCGTAAACCGGAAGCAGGATCAGGCGCAGACTAACGGGCAGGGCAAATAGTACGAGCGCGCAAAGCCAAGGGCGGCGGCTCAATCTCGAAAGCATTTGTTCGATTTGTGAAAACCGGCCTTGAAACAAAAGCGGGCGCGTAAATGCAATTGCCAGGCACAGCGCCACCAGGAAGAATTCAAATACATCGAAAGCTGTGATAGGAGCGCTGCCCCAGTTCAGCCTCATGTGCGTGCTCCACCGCTAGGGGCGCACATAGATCTGTATCGCTGAATCGTTTGGTGGAATCCGAAAACTGGCGGCAAGGCGGTACGAGCGTGCCAGTTCTTCAATGGCCGCAATAATGTCGCGCTGTCCGCTACGTTTTCCGCTGCGCCATATCCTCTCATCGGCTCGCAGCGACCACTCAGGCGTTGGATAGTAAATCAGGACCGCTGGACGGGCAGCGAGCAGTTGTTTGGCCTCGCTTCTTGCGAGTTCGTCGGTTTCCACATCGATGTTATGGGAACCGGTGGAAGTTGCCCCCCGACGCCCGATAAGCGTGGAAAGGATGCCGAACTCCGGATATATATAAATCGTATCTTGCCGTGTAACATGCTCATGGGCAATCGCGACCGCCTGATCTATCAGCTCAGCAGTAGCCTTAGGGAGCAGAATGCCCTTGAGCATGGGCTGCGAGGAATAGGTATTGGCCAAACGAACGGGCTGGTCTGTCCATTCGTGGAAGCCATGCGGGCAGTTGAGCTTCTCGGCGGTCATGGCTATCAGTACCAAGGCAAATGCCGCATAGGTCAAGGACCGCAGCCATCTAGTGGAGCCGTGCAGTATGGCCGCTGTCGTTACGGCCAGAGCCGGAAATGCCATGTCGTAGGATGCGGGCCAGGACAGAGAGATCATTAACGCAATGCCGAACGAAATGCCAGCTACAAAGGCGAGTTGCGCTTCGCGGGAAGAGAGCTTGCCCCTGAAGAGGCGAAAGGCGTAATAGGCAAGCAGGAGAGCGGTGCCCAACAGGCTAATGTAGACCGTGAAATTTGCGAATCCCTTCAACGGCCATTTGCCGGCGTAGGCCGCTGCCGCGCCTAAGCTGATCGAAATGGTACTTAATAATGCGATGAAAACCAGGTGAATTGGTTTCTCATCGCGAGGCGCAAGCGGTTGTTCCAATGCTCCGGCTCTGCGAAAGGCGGCCCAACAAACCGCCAGTACGCCGCATGCTGCAAAGAATCCCCAACGGACACCCCAGGCCGCATGTGCCGCCCGAACTACGAAATCGCTCGGATGGGCTGCCTTGGCGGAGGGTCCTTTTTTGAAAACGTCCACTAGAAACTGGCGCACCACGCCCGCTTTTGCAAGCCAGAGCAGAACCGAGCCGGCTATCAACATCCATCCCGCCGCGAAGCCTGCCAGGAAGATCCATGCTTTCCGGGCGCCGCCCTCATGCCAGATGTAGATTGCGGCCAGAAGAGGAATGCCGACAGTGGCTCCCGCGCCCAGGGACTGCTTAGTGCCGAGAGAAAGGGCAGCACAGATGCCCGCAGATGCCGAGTAAGCGATGAACAAACGCGCAGAGCGCCCGCGCTCGCTCGCAAGCAGGCACAGGAATCCGCTCAAGAGAAAAAATGAGCTGGCTTCAAAGCCATAGCTTGGGATGCCGTTTGAGGGATCGCCGGCGGAAACAATCACGGCTAGCAGCGTCGCTAATGTGGCATGCCGCGGCTGAAACAGGCGAAGGAGCCAGCAGTACAAAAGGATCCCCATGAGGACATGCTGAGCGACTCCCCAGGCGCGCATCACGCTCACCCTCTCCCCGAAAACCCAGAGGACGGCTCCTGAAATCACGCCGTCGAGCGGCGGTCCCGAATTGAAGGAGCGGTACGGGATACTGCCATGCAGCATGGCGTGCCCTGCTTGAAATGAACCATCTCCCGATCGCAAACCGGCGAACCGGTCTACGTAAAGCGAAAAAAAGAGGATTACAACCAGGGAGACAACGAGAGCGCCGGCAATTCGGTAGACAATTCCGGTGGAAAGATTCGCTTTTGCTGGGGAGGTATCTACTGCTGCAAGCTTCATGCTTTTCCGAACAGGCCGCCTCCCGTAGCAAGGCGTTCCTCAATTATAACTTGCAGGTTGCCGCGAACCGGGGCCAGAAACTTCAGGTATCACAGCAGCCTTTGCTCCACCGGCGGCGCGGCTGGAGTAAGATCGTTGGAATGCAAATGCGCTTTGCTCTGCCGGTGGCCGCCACGCTATCCCTAATCGCAAGCTACGGTGCGACACGGCCGCCGATTGTAGGGGTTGCGCACATCGGGCTGGAGACGAACGATATCGCCGCCGCGCGCCAATTTTATGGGCACGGGCTCGGATTCCAGGAGCCCTTCAGCCTAGACAAGCCCAGCGGTGGTTTGATGCTGACGTACTTCAAAGTCAACGACCATCAGTACGTCGAGATCTTTCCGGATCTAAAGAGCGAAACGCAAGATCGTCTGTCGCACATTGCATTCGAAACCACGGATGCCCGGCAACTGCGGGATTATCTGGCCGCTCATGGCGTGAAAGTGCCGGAGAAGTTAAAACCTGGCCTGGATGGAAACCTTAGCATGATGGTGAAGGACCCGGACGGCCATAATGTCGAGTTTGTGCAGTATATGCCCGGCTCGCTGCACAGCCGGAACTTCGGCAAATTTCTCCCCGACACCCGCGTATCGAAGAGGATGATTCACGTTGGGGTCACGGTGCAGGATCGCTCTGCTGCTGACCGTTTCTATAATGACATTCTGGGCTTCCGGATGACCTGGTACGGGGGCATGAAGGATGATCGGGTGGACTGGGTAGATATGCGCGTTCCAGACGGTACCGACTGGCTTGAATACATGCTAAACGTGCATAATCCTTCGCCTAAGCAACTCGGCGTGATGCATCACTTTGCGCTTGGAGTTACGGATATACAGGCGGGCTATAAGACCGTGTTGTCGCGCGGAATTCATCCACCACACCCGCCGCAGATCGGCCGCGATGGCAAGTGGCAACTGAATCTGTACGATCCAAACTACACGCGGGTTGAGCTGATGGAGTTCAAGCCGGTTCAGACGCCGTGCTGCTCGCCGATTTTGCCGTGATCAAGCGACGGAAATAGCGCATTCCTCAAGCGACTCAGCCTTGTGAAACAGCTCAGCTTCAATAGCGGCGCAAATTGCGTGATAGCT
>Ga0308174_10000273_pt1 | contig 21524 bp, 21 predicted proteins | sample PhyPR2_FD_203894 | JGI IMG/M metagenome (GOLD analysis project Ga0308174, IMG submission 203894) | Soil microbial communities from UC Gill Tract Community Farm, Albany, California, United States - DLSLS.P.R2 | ecosystem: Environmental > Terrestrial > Soil > Agricultural land | place: USA... | reverse complement strand
TGTTACGAACCGTAGTATGTGCAGTTTCTATATAGTTAATCAATAAGATCAGGCGCGGACGGGACCGGTTCTGAAACCGATCTCTTACTGATAGGGATGAGATGTCGTCCGCGCGAACGAGGTTTTGCCCACATCTTGCCAGGTAGGGATCGAATGCGTACTGCTCGATCCACCGATCCACAAGAAAAGACATCAACGAATCAAGAAGAGACATCAAGGAACAGCGGGCGCTCATTAGTCAGCCTCGCTTTGGTACTGCCGCTCGTGCTTGGGATTGCCGCCTGCAGCAGCGGCAACAAAGGAGCATCGCAAAGCGAGAGCTCTGGGCAAACGGGTTCCAGCACCGCGTCGATTCAGATCACTGCCGACGCACGCGCGAACGCCCAGCAAATTTTTGCGACCCGGTGCGCCGCCTGCCACGGAACCGCCGGCAAGGGCGACGGTCCCGGCGCGGCCAATCTCAGCCCCAAGCCGCCAAATTTTCAAGAGAAGGCCTGGCAGGATTCGGTCACTGACCAAGCGATTGAAAACGTGATCGTATACGGCGGAGCGGCGGCGGGCAAGAGTCCAATGATGCCTGGGAATCCCGATTTGCAGTCACAACCGGCGGTTGTAGCTGCGCTGCGCGAGAAGATTCGCCAAATCGGCAATAAAAAATAGCCTCGGGCAAGGCAAAGAGAGCCTTGAATGATCAAAAGAGATTTAGGACGGGAGAGGATTGCATGAAAAAATTGATCGCGATTTCGATTGCCACGGCCGCATTGGTTGTTGTTGCGTGCCGGACGAACTTGAGACAACATTCCACCGGCGAATCTGTTAAGGACCTGATGCAGGCTCGCGGATTGACGGAAGCCGACGTGAACGCGGCGCTTAAAACCTATGTGCCTCCTGGCAAGCAGGACAGTTTTCTGATGTTCGCTTCCGGTGGGCATTCTGGCGACGTGATCGTTATTGGCGTACCCAGCATGCGCATTCTGAAGTACATCGCGGTCTTCACACCGGAGCCATGGCAAGGCTATGGCTATGACGACGACACCAAGAAGGTTTTGGAGGACGGCTCACCAAAGGGCGCCACGCTGACCTGGGGCGATGTCCATCACCCCGCGCTTAGCCAAACCAACGGTGAGTACGATGGCCAATACCTGTTTGTGAATGACAAAGCGAACGCGCGTGTTGCCGTCATCAGCCTGAAGGACTTCAACACTCATCAGATCGTCCACAGCGGCTTAATTGCGGCAGATCATGGTGGAACGTTCGTTACTCCAGATACTGAATACGTGATGGAGCCGGCCCAGTACGCCGCTCCGCTGGGCGGTGGCTACAGCCCGCTCAATACATACCAGCAGAAATATCGCGGTGCTGTCATTTTCTGGAAATTCGACCGTGCGAAGGGTTTGATCGACAAATCAAAGTCGTTTGCGATTGAGCTTCCGCCCTACGGACAGGATCTGTCTAATGCAGGCAAGCTGGCTAGCGACGGCTATGCCTTCATCAATTCGTTCAACACGGAAATGGCAACCGGGGGCACACTCGCGGGCAAACCCGCGATGGAATCCGGCGCCTCGCAGAACGATATGGACTACCTGCATGTCATCAACTGGAAAAAAGCAGCGGAGCTTGCCAACTCTAAATCCACAGTAATTCAAGGCATGCGCGTGATTCCGCAGCAGACGGCAATTGAAGAAGGCCTTCTTTACTTCATTCCAGAAACCGAAGAGCCCTCACGGAGTGGATGTCACGCCAGACGGCAAATACATCTGCGTTTCCGGTAAGCTTGACACGCATGAAACGATCTACAGCTTCGCCAAAATTAAAAGCCTTATCGATTCGAAGACATTTGTCGGCAAAGATCGCTATGGCGTTCCCATCCTGCCGTTCAAGGAATCGCTACATGGGCAGGTGGAGATTGGGTTAGGTCCGCTGCATACGCAGTTTGACGGGCACGGGTTTGCCTACACTTCGCTCTTCATCGAGTCGAAGGTAGCCAAGTGGTCTTTCAACGACATGAAGGTAGTGGAGAAGATCCCAGTCCACTACAACGTAGGTCATCTCTGTATTCCCGGAAGCGACACCGAGCATCCCTACGGAAAGTATCTGGTATCACTCGATAAGTGGTCTCTCGACCGCTTCAAAAACGTGGGCCCGCTACTGCCGCAAAACGAGCAGTTAATCGACATCGCAGGCGAAAAAATGCAGTTGCTCTATGACATGCCGCTGGGCCTTGGCGAGCCGCATTACGCGGAGATGATTCCTGCCGAAAAGATCAACGCACTTCCCTTCTACAAGACCGGTACGAATCAGGTCTCGAACGTAAAAGATCGTTTTGCCATCGGCAGCGAAAAGGAGGCGCGTATCGAGCGCCGGCCCGACGGTGTGCACATATACATGACGGCCATCCGCAGCCATTACGTGCCGGACCAGATCGTAGTGAAGCAAGGCGATGTGGTTCACATCCACGTGACCAGCTTGGAACAGACTCAAGATGCGACGCACGGCCTGGCAATCGACGGTTACAACGTTAATCTAAGCCTGGAGCCTGGGAAGACAAACAACGTCACATTCGTGGCCACCCGGGCCGGTACCTTCCCGTTCTACTGCACCGAATTCTGCTCCGCGCTGCACTTGGAAATGGCCGGCTATTTATTAGTTGAGCCAAAGGGCCGTGTCGCGCACGGAGGAATGTAAATATGGCGCTGGGGCGAAACGGCCTGTGGCGCAGCGCCCTGTTTCTCGTCGCCTGCGCGCTTGCTCTGGCGAGCCAGTTACCGCAGACTGGTCTAGTTCGAAGCCACGCCAAGACTTCTGATTCTCAGCCCGGCTCGTTTGCCGGTTCCCGACCAGCCGGTTGCGCAGAGGTGACGCCGGCCGAGGGGCTTCAAACTGAAATCGATGCCGCTCCGGCCGGTGGCGTGATCTGCCTCGCGGACGGCGTGTATTCCGGACCCGTGCTGATCGAGAAACCGCTGACGATATGGGGCTCCCATTCGGCAATCATTCAGTCGATGGGCAGCGGATCGACATTGACGGTTCTTGGCGACCAGGTACAGCTCCTCGGCCTCACGGTTCGGGGAAGTGGCAACCGCTTCGATCTGAATGACTCGGCTCTGAAAGTGAATGGGAGCCATGTTTTGATCCAGGGCTTGCGTCTGGAAGGCGCGTTATTCGGGCTTACTGCAGAGCAAGCTTCAGATGTAACGTTCAGGGGAAATACCATCGACGGAGATGCGCAAAAACCTTTGGGACTGCGGGGCGACGCAGTTCGGCTGTGGCAGACGAGGGATTCCAAGATCGAGCAGAACCGCATAACGGACTGCCGGGACATCATCATCTGGTATTCATCCCATACCCGGGTTGCGAACAACGTCATCGATGGCGGCCGCTACGGTACCCACTTCATGTACAGCGATCATGAAGAGGTTCTGAATAACCGGTATTACCGGACCGTCGTGGGCATTTTTTCGATGTATGCACACGCCATCATCATTCGAAGAAATCTAATTCAGGATGCTTCGCAATCCGACGGCATGGGGATCGGCGTTAAAGACAGCGACGGTCTGCTGGTGGATGGAAACCGGATCGTGCGCGATAACACGGGTATCTATCTTGATGCTTCTCCGAGGTCGGCGGAACTTCAGAACGTGTTCCGGCGAAATCTGGTAGCGCTGAACAATGCTGCGATCGTTTTTCATGCCGCGGAGTCGAATACAACTCTTAAAGACAACAGCTTTCGCGATAACCAGATTGTCATCTCGGTGGAAGGAAACGGCGATGGCCTTCACGCGAAATGGGTTGGAAACTATTTTGAGGATTACCAGGGCTACGATCTGAACCACGACGGTTTTGGCGATGTTCCGTACGAACTGCGTAGCTTTTCGACGGAACTGACGGACCACTATCCCAATCTCGCCTTTTTCCGGGGCTCGCCATCGATGAAGCTTATGGAGTTTTTCAGTAAGGTGTTTCCGTATTTGCAGCCCAAATTGATTCTTCGCGACGCGGCTCCGCGTATGCGCCCGCTGGGAACAACAGGAGGATTGAATGGACATTGAACTACGCCATGTGACGAAGCGCTACGGAGCGGTAACCGCGATCCACGATATAAATCTCAGCTCGAACCCGCTGCAAGTGTCGCGCTGATCGGACCGAACGGCTCCGGCAAATCCACTCTCATGCGCGCATTGATGGGCATGCTCCGGACGGAAGGGAGCATTCGCCTGGACGGCCAGGACCCCTATCGGGATCGAAACTGCATCGCGGGGCTGCTGGCTTACGTGCCTCAAGCGATGCCACAATTCAATTTCACGGTTGGAGAGATGGTTGCGGCCATGCGGCTGATTCGGGGACTAGCGCCGGGAGAAATCGAGGTTTGCGCAAAACGGTTGCGCTTGGATATCTTTGCAATCCTGGGCAAACCGGTTAAGGAGCTCTCGGGTGGCATGAAGCAAAAGCTGATGCTCGCGCTAGCACTGGCGCCAAGAACCCGCCTATTAGTGCTGGACGAGCCGACCGCCAGCCTGGATGGCGAGAGTCGCGAGCGATTTTACGAGTTGCTTTCCGAACGGAGAAACGATGCAACTCTGATTCTGAGCTCCCATCGCCTGGAGGAAATTCGGCAGTTGGTCACGCAAGTTGTTGTCTTGGAGAACGGTGAGATCCGGCATCGAGGGGCTGTCGATGAGTTCTTCAGCAGGGCAGGAGCGATTCTAACTACCGAGGAGCGAGACCATGCAGCGGCGTAACGCAGTTGGTCTGGCGATAGTCGTTGCGCTTTCGGTGATCGGTTTTGCGGTCTATCGCTTGCAAGCCTTACCCGGTGGCCCCCAGGCCGTTGCGTGGGACCGGGAAAATTGCACCGAGTGCCACATGCTGATCAGCGACCGGCATTTTACCGCGCAGTTGCAGACCGCAGATGGTCAGACCCGCAACTTCGATGATCCGGCTTGCTTGATGAAGTACGTTGAACGGCAGCATCCGCCGGTACATACAATTTATTTCCGCGATTCGCAATCGGGCGCTTGGCTGCGATCCGAAGAGACGGGTTTCGTTACCGGTCATAGCCCTATGGGACATGGACTGGCTGCAGTCAGCAATGCTACGCCAGGAGCGCTCTCCTACGCTGCGGCTTTAGAATTTATGCAACGTGCAAACGCATCACCAGGAGGCCTGTGAACATGCAACTCTCTCCTGCCATTGAGTCGCGTCTGCGCCGGCCACCAGCCGTTCGGGCTCATGCAATCCAAGCGATGATCCGGCTCGATTGGGCGGAAGTGCGCCGCTCGCGCTGGCTTTATCTGTTTCTCGCGATCAACGTTCTTCTTGCCGGCGGCTTTCTCTCAATCGGCATGAGAGAATCCGCACTGCTTGGCTTTACAGGGATGGGCCGGGTCATGTTTTCGTCGCCCATGTATTGTTGCTGCTGCTGCCGCTGCTGGCATTGATGGTGAGCGGCCAAGTTGTAGCGCGTGGACGCGACGACGGAACGCTGGAGCTGTTGTTTAGCCATCCCCTGCCGCGAGGCTCTTATTTTCTGGCCATTTCCGCAGTCCGATATGCTGCGCTCCTGGGCCCGTTGCTTATTCTCATGGCTCTTATGGCATTCACCGGATGGGCGGTTTTTGGCGAACCTGTCTCCTGGATCGCGCTAGCGCGTGAATCGGGTGTTTGCGCAGGCTTACTCTGGACGTTCACTGGGCTTGGTCTCGCGGTCTCCGTCTCAGTCCGCAATCAAACCAGAGCGCTCATTTATCTGATCCTGATCTGGGTAGCTGGCACGGCGCTGTTGGATTTCGGCCTGATCGGCATGATGCTCACGTGGGGACTGAATCCGCAAGGGGTGTTCCTGCTCGCCACGCTCAATCCCATCGAAGCTGCACGTATGGCGCTCCTCTCGGCCGCCGATCCGACGCTCGCGAATCTGGGGCCGGTCGGATGGTATCTGATCAACTGAATTGGCGCCGAATGGCTGTTCGCGATTGGCCTCGGTTGGCCAGTCCTGCTGGGAACGGCAGCCTGGGCCTATGCCCGGCAAGAATTCCTAACCAAGGACTTGATGTAGGTATGAAAACACGATCTCTTTCAAATTTCGGGAATCCCCTACAGGCCCGCACGCGCGTTGCTCTGTTTCTGCTCATTGTTCCGGTGCTCCTCAGCTACTGGACCCCGCTCTGGACAATTCGCCTGAAAGCGCCACAATATCCGAATGGCCTCAGTGTTGCCATCTATTCGTACAAAATCGTCGGAGGCCACGGTGGGCAAGACATCAACGAAATCAATGAACTGAATCACTACATTGGAATGCGCAAACTAGACCGCAGCGAGTTTGTCGATCTCGACTGGATACCCTTTGTGTTCGGGGTCCTGGTGCTGCTTACGCTCCGGCAGGCTGTGTTAGGGAACCTGCGTGGGCTGATCGATCTGGTAGTGCTCACCGGGTACGTTTCGGTCTTTGCGTTTGCACGCTATGTTTTGCAGCTCTATTTATTTGGTTACAATTTGGACCCCAGCGCTCCTGTCAAAATTGCACCCTTTATGCCCGTAGTGCTCGGGAAAAAGCAACTTGCAAATTTCACCACCTATGGGTGGCCGGGCCCCGGTTCTCTGCTGCTCGGCATGTTCGCCGCCGGCATTACGGTGCTTACCATCGTCGAATTTCTACGTGCGCGCACCTCGGTTCCAAGCGAAACCCTTCAGCAAGTTGAGGCGTGAGTCTGATTGCTGGTTCGGCGCAAAACTTTTTTGAAGGCTGTCAGGCGACTTTTCGCCGAGACAGCGCGCTTTCGACGCTTGCAACGTGAACGGATTTCGCAATGCCGAGGCCTCTCAGGACCTTCAGCAAAATCCAGGAGGGGTCGAATTCATACCATGCGAGTCCGTGCCGTGCCGAAGTGGGGTGCGCATGGTGATTGTTGTGCCAACCTTCACCAAATGTGAGCAGGGCTACCCACCAGTTGTTGCGGGAATCGTCGCGAGTGGCGAAGCGGCGGGAGCCGCATTTGGTACGAATATCGTTACCAACGACTCTGAGAGATGAACACAGACGCATCAGATCGCCAGTTGCGCCAAGCTTGTATAGAGGCGACGTTCTGGTGATTAGGACGGAGAAACGCCCATTCCAGATGGTATCGGGACTTCGCGGTACGAACACGCTTAACCGCAAAGCCTGTCGCATCCTGGGCAGGTATGGCCAGCATTTCAGAACGTGCTTCGGGCCAATCTCGGGCCAAATCAGGCCTTCTTAGCCGAGCTGAAAATCTCCACCAGCCGGTCCGCGATAATCTTGTCCTCGCCGTCCTTGAGCTGCCACACCGCAAAGCCAAAAGTATCCGGATCTTTCGCCTGTTCACGCTCATGCTCCCGTTTCCGTACATCCGCCGTCGGCCGCGTCCCTCCACCGCCCCTACTGGCCGCGCCCGGCTCTTCCGGATTCCGCCCCCGCATCCCGCTCGCATTCGCCCCCATACTGCCGATTCCCATCGGTCGGCTGTCCGCCAGCTGTTGCATCACCTCCGGCCCTGTGATATTCACCTTCGCCCGATCAATGTGCCAGCTGTAATGCGGAGTCACATTTCCCAGCGCCTCCTGATTGAACTCCCTTGGCCGCGCCGTCACGCCGAACTTCGCAATCGCAGCGCTAATCACCCGCGCCCGCTCATCGAACATCTTCAGCGTCTGCTCATAATCCTGATTCACAAAAATCTCTAGCGCCTTCAGCAGACCGAAAATGGTCTCCTTGCCCACCTTGCAGCACCGCCCGATGCGATCCTCCTGCGGGCTCATGTTCATCAGCGCATAGCGAATCAGCTCTTCCTTCCCAATCAAAATGCCCGACGCCTGCGGCCCGCAAATATCCTTCCCGCCGCTGAACGTCACCATGTCAAACCCGATCGCCGGATAATCCCACAGCCTCGACACCGGCGGCACGTCCGCCGACGCATCGTTGAACGTATAAAGGTTATGCGCCTTGGCAATCGCCACCGTCTCCGGCCCGCTAATCTGTCCCCGATTCGACAAAATGTTGGTGAAGTGAATGGCGGCCGTCTTCGGATTGATCGCGTTAATCATCTCCTCGCGCGTCTCCACCTCCACCAGCTTCGCCCCCGTCTGCCGGATCTGGTGATCGAAGGGATAGCGATGGCTCTTCTGGATAATCACCTCGTTCTTCGGAAAATCGCTGACGTCTGGAATTACGCGCATACGTGGCTCCAGATCCTCAGTCATCATGCCTGCGTACCCAACGACCATCGCCGCAGCCGCGCCGCCCGTCACCAATCCCGTATACCCCACTGGCGACTTACACAACCTCGCAATAAACTTACCCGCCGCAATCTCCAGCTCATCAATCAGTACGAAGTGTTCATTCCCGCGCCGCATCAGCTCCATCACCTCGGGCCGCATCACCGAGCCGCCAATCACGGTAACGGTGCCATTGATATTAACCAGCGGAGTCACGCCCAGCTCGGCATAAATATCACCCGTCGACCCAAGTCCCCACGTAATTGGCACAATGGCATGACCGTCGACTGCGGCCGCGGTCGTCGCGGCCGAGCGCCGTTTCTCTTTGCCGAATAGTACGGCCCCTTCAGCAATTCCCGGCGACAGAGCCAGCGTTTCGCCAGCCAGCCCCAGTCCAACCAAAAAAGAACGACGATTCAAACCAAACTTGAACTTCACCGCGGATTACCTATCTCTACCTATGCTTCAATACAGCCAATCAACCCTGCACTTAACAACTTCGCACATACGACCTGGCGCCGCAGGTGCATAGCGCAGGTTCTTTGATCCGGAAAGCGCCGCGATACGGACGTTCCGTATATGAATGACACTTTTCATATGGCCGCTGGACGACTGCGCCTGAGTTGCGGGAAGGAGGACTGGCGGCTCAAGAAGCTAACAGGCTTTTGCCTGTATAACCTAAAAGCGCCCAACAATGATGGCAGGCTCAGTGAAGCTTTAGAAAAACAACACCGTGTTCGCCAACATCGGCGGATAACATCTCAGAAACCGAAGGCAACTCTTTGTGTTCCCAAAGATCTCGTACGGTTGCGTGCGATCCCAGCCCAAGCTCCTTGAGACTGATTTGGACTGGAATGATGCCCTGTTCGCGATTGAACAGGCCAACAGCCTTGCTCCCGTCATGAAGTGGTTTTACCCAGACCTCAACCGGTCCAACCTGCAGAACGCGGCGGCCCTGGATTCCAAGAGCATCCTGATCAACCGCGATGGCCTCCGGGTTCGTGAGGATCGCAAGGGTGGCAGACGTCATTTTTGCGAGATCATTACCAGCTAATAGCGGCGCGGCAAGCAGGCACCACATCGTCATGTGCATTCGATACTCGTTTTCCTTCATTCCTCCGTTGCCCACTTCGAGCATGTCCGGATCGTTCCAGTGGCCAGGGCCGGCGTACTGTTCGAGCCCGCTTTGCGCCGAGGCGATAGCGATCATGCGGGCGTAGCTGTCCTTGATGTCTCCGGTGGTACGCCATAGATTTGCACCTGACCTTGCGGCCCACTCCCAGACGGGCCCACGACCGTGAATGCTGTAAACGATTGGACGTCCGGTGCGGATAAGAGCGTCGTGCATTTTGCGAAAGGCATCGGGATATTCGGCCGGTTTGTATACATCGCGCGCGCTACACCAGTCGTATTTCAAATAGTCGATGCCCCACTTCGCATAGCTGCCGGCATCTTGCTGCTCATGACGATAACTGCCTTCGTGTTTAGCGCAGGTCTTCGGACCGGGTGAAGAATAGATGCCGAACTTCAGACCCTTGGAATGGATGTAGTCTCCCAGCGCTTTCATATCCGGGAATCTCTCATTGGGCTGAATGTAACCGCTCGCGTCCCTCTGGCCTTCCCAGCAATCGTCCACATTCACGTACTGGTAGCCGGCCGCTTTCAACCCGCTGTTGACCATGGCATCGGCTTGCTTGCGAATGAGAGCATCGCTTACATCGCACGCGTATCGGTTCCAACTGTTCCAGCCCATCGGCGGCGTCGCGGCAAGGCGAGTTTGCTGGCCAGATACGGCCGGTGTGAGCGCCACGGAAAAGGCCAGCACAGCGTAGCGAATGACATACCGTTTGGACATCGGTTACGACGATATCAGGGCGCAAGCGTGGTTTCCTGCAACCCGCCCGGCGCAAGCGCCGAGCTGCGCCGAACGAGAGCAGCGTCCAAGAACGGGCTGGATAGGTCCTGAGAAACGCCGTTCAGTCCGACTAATTTCCGGGTTGCAAAAGTCCGACTAACTTTTCAGCGGGGTAGGAAACTCGCCTGTTTTGACCTCTGTCCGGCGCTCTACAGGTTGGAAGAGCGCGCTTGGCTTAAGTCCGATTGGTAGGCGAGCGACAGTCGGCGTCAAGCGAAGTCTATAACGTACACGAAACTCGGCGGCGCCAGCTCCACCACGACTGGATGCGGAAGGCGACAGATCTGGCGATGAGATATAAAGACAGAGAAAATGCGAAGACTCTCGATTGCTTACGTTGGGCTTTGCGCTACCGTTATCGGCAGCATCGTCGCTATGCCGCCAAGTCCCAGGAACGGTGCGAGTGAGGCTCCTGCAGCGGACCTGGATGCGTTTGCCCAGATGGAACCCATCGATACGCATGCGCATGTCTTGAAGGACGATCCTCAATTCACCAACTTTCTGCAGCGATATCACCTGCATCTGCTCGATATCGTTGTGGCGACCAAGGACGATCCGACATTTCACAACCTGGAAAGCAAGATTGCCGCGGCGAAGGCCGTTGTGAGGGACAGCAGAGGACACGCTGTGCTTTGCACGACGTTTGATCCGTTTAAGTTCTCCAACGCGAGGTTTGCGGCTGATGCCGTCCGGCAACTGAATGAAGACTTCGGGCAGGGAGGAGTGGCGGCGAAAATTTGGAAAAACGTCGGGATGCAATTGAAAGACCGATAGGGAGGGTTTGTGCTGCCCGATGATCCGCGTCTCGATCCGATCTACCAGGACATCGCCGCACACGGCAAGACGCTGATTGCGCATCTGGCAGAGCCCGATTCCTGCTGGCTGCCGCCGAATAAAAACTCACCCGACTACTCGTACTACAGCGAACATCCGGAATGGTACATGTTCAAGCAGCCTGATCACCCGAAGAAAGCCGCGATTATCGAGGCGCGTGACCACATACTCGAACGGCATCCGCAGTTACGCGTGGTGGGAGCACATCTCGGCAGCCTGGAATCGACCTGGACGAACTCGGACGGCGATTTAACCGGTACCCTAACTTCGCGGTGGACGTTGCTGCGCGAACGGTGTATCTGACGCTTCAGCCGCGCGAGAGGGCACGACAGTTCCTTATGAAGTATCAGGACCGCATCCTGTACGGGACGGACCTGGCATTCTTCGTCGGGCAGGATGCAGCAGAGGCAGAAAAGAAATGGGCAGAACAGTACGCGACCGACTGGGTCTTCTTTTCTTCGGATAAGACGGTGGCGTACCGAGGAAAAGAGGTACAAGGACTTGGGCTTCCGCCGGAGGTGCTTCGGAAGCTTTACCACGACAACGCTCTGCATTGGATCCGTGGAGTTGTGCCGTCGGGAAATGCGACGTCCACACGCGGTGGTCGTCCGTAACGTTGAGATCACGCGAGGGCGGATCATTTGGGATTGCACGGCGAAGCAGGAAAAGACCGGGACGTCACAACCGACCTCGGCACGATTGTGCCCGAATCACTTCCAGTGTGGTCGGCTGCCGGAAACTAGACGATTGCGAACGAATAGTCCGGAAGGGTTTACGAATCGAGATGATCTTCCGGGTCGTGCCAGCATGAAGCGCTATCCGAAAACTGGCTGCTGTTCGTGTGCTTGGCTTTGTGGCAGACATTGTCTGTTTGGGTTGAATGTTGACGTTTCGCTTTCGAGGATTCCCAGGTACATCTGTCCGAAGTAGACCTGGAATGCTCCATTTGCGACCGGAAGCAGCCCAATGCGCTCACGCCGTAACACCTCTGTGATGAACACCTCTCTGCTTTTCCACCGGATCGTGCCATTCTTCCGCACCGGGCGCACAATATAACGTTCGTCGTACCGAATCTCCGTCACCTGATGTGGGAGACGCCGGATAATGGGGTTATAGAGCGAGATCGGCGTCTGCATGAGAAGAGCCTGATGCGGGCGCTGTTCATTGAAACAGTATTGGAAGACTGCGAACCGCTCGCGCTGTTCAGCTAGGCTCGGCGCCGGTGGCGAGGCGGTGTCTTCTTTCAAAGTTCGATGAAGTCGTTCATGCCTGCCATTCTGCATCGGTTTGCCAGGTTCTATTCTTTCGTGAACAATGCCCAGCCGCATCCACTTCACGGAAAGTTTGCTGATTCCCAGCCCGCTGATGAAACTGAATGGCGTTCCATTATCGGTGCGAATGCGTTCCGGAACGCCAAACTGCTTCATTAAGTCGTCACAGATCCGATCCACTGCCTCATGGCTCAAGCTGTCGATGACTTGGCAATAGAGCACGAACCGGCTGAATGCATCAGTGACAGTGAACGTATCGCAGCGCTCACCATTGCCGCATTCAAAACTGCCTTTGAAATCCATGCACCAAACCTGATTCGGCCTTGTGGGTTCAATCAGCGGCTGGACGTAAGGGACTGTACGGCGCTTCCTAGCAACCCTAACCAGGCCGCCTGCTGCAATGGCTCGGTGTATCGTGCTCGCACTCGGCCAAGGCCCGGGTTCGAGGCGCAGTAGTCGCGCACGGATCTTCCTTGCGCCCCACGTTGGATGCTTTTGCCTCATTTCAATGAGGCGTTCCCGTGTGGATTCGGGTATGGCATGGAAATGGCTGTGAGGTCGTCGGCTGAGGTCGACCAGCGCTGCAGGACCACCCACCTCATATCGGCTCTTCCACTTGTATCCGGTTTTGCGCGAAACACCAAAGCGCCGACAGAGATCGGCCATCGTTGAATCTCCGGACAGCACTTGTGCAATGAACTTCAGACGCTCATCTGAGCTTTGGCTCTCTTTCCAAGGCATGGACGCATTCTCCAATTCGAACGAACTGGACCGTTACCCATGTCCTAGATCTGATTTGTTACCCAAGCCGTCGGGCCATACAGTTTCACCCCCTTCCCGTAAAAAGCAGAGTGAGGCTAGGGATGTATATCGGCCAGTTGCCGAAACCGGCGCACATGGATTTGCTTTTCCCGCTTGCGGGTCTGCGCAATATCGTAGGAAGCTTGCATCCGCATCAGCGTGTCCATCTTGACGCCAAAAGCTTTTTCGATGCGAAGCGCCATATCCCCGGACAGGTCGGCTTTGGCATTCAGCAGGCTGGATAATGCGGGCCGCGATACCTGAAGCGCCGCCGCGGCTGTTGTTACGGACAAGCCTGCCGGCTCAATGATTTCCGTCCGGATGAAATCTCCGGGATGGGGTGGGTTTTTCATAGGCATACGTTCACTCTTCCTGTCTTAGTGGTAATCTTCCAAATTCAGATAGCAGATTTCTCGTTCCGCGCTGTCGATACGGAATGTCAAACGCCGGTTGCGGGTAACGCTCAAACTCCAGGTACCTTTGCGATCTCCGGTCAGCGTGTGCGCCTTCCATGCTGCAAGGCTTTGTAACTCCTCCGGGTCCTCCATATCGTCGAGATAAGCAAGCATCTTTCGCAGCTTGTCCACAGTATCGGGAGGAATCCCTTTGGTGCTGTCCTCCGCATAAAGCTTTTTGAGGCCCTTGTGGGTGAAATTCCGTATCTTCACGCGAAAGCTGTAACCTGTAGCTTAACACCTATCAGAAGAACATTTGTAGGCGTAATTCTAAACCGGCCATCCTGAGATAATCTCTGGTTCCAAATTTGTGTGACGAGCGCTTCCTTGCTGCCGCAGGCCATCTGCGGAGCTTAGGCGGAGCACACCGCTCTTGCTGTATATCGGCGTCGCTATCGTCCGAAATCAATCCCTGACCGGACTATCCGGCCGGCTGCTCGTGAGATTCCTCATCCGGGGATACGGCGGCTGCCTGTGCGTCGCTTCTGTGGAGATCGAGAGCGGCATTCAGTTCTGCTTGCTTCAGCAGTACTTCCTTCAGCCGCCTTTCGTGTTCGAACGGCTTTTCCAGCTCGCGCCGATAAGCGGCTAAATCGCTTTCAAGCTGCTGAAGCTTTTCGGTTTCCCGTTCGGCCATGCGTTCGAACGAGCGCAAAGCATACTCGATGCTTTGGATCGTACCGACCGGGTTCGTGGGGTTTAGCGTGGCCGTATAGGTACCACTGCCACGCACGAAGAGCGAGGGTACCGGAGCGGGTTCGAGAAACGAGGCCCGCTTGCCCTGACTTAGGATTTGAAAACCGCGGAAGTGAGCGCGCAATTCGCGGGCTTCATCGTCCTTCCACGTAAGAATCAGATAGGTGAGGGCCTTGGCCGATTCTTCGCGCGCGCCTTTGCCAGAATATTCGCGATTGCCGATTTTCATAGAGAAGCCCTCGGTATCCTGTGCGTTGCGCAATCGAATATCGGCTTGGATCTGAGCGATCATTTGGCGCGAGCGCTCGATGCTATACGGGAGTTCCGCCATTTGGCGGCTCACCCGGTAAAGCTGGTTTTGATGCGTGGCGCGCAGGGCATCGAGCTTCCGGATTTCGGTATCGACGCGCACCTTCTCCATCACCAGCGGATTCCCGGAGGCGATGGCTTTGATCTCGGCAAAGGTCAGTGCGGCGTTTTCGAGATCTTCCACCCGGCGCGTCGAAACCTGGCCGCACATGACCTGAGTAATGAAGCGGGCTTTCACTTCAAGCAATTGCCACATATACGCGTCGAAAGACCCGGTTGTGACATAGCGAAACACGCGGACGTGGGCGTAGCGATTGCCTTGGCGCAGGATACGGCCCTCGCGCTGTTCGATATCGCGAGGCCTCCAGGGAGCATCGAGGTGAGTGAGCGCGGCGAGGCGGCGCTGCACATTCATGCCGGCTCCCATCTTCTCCGTGCTGCCCATGAGAATGCGGATTCTGCCGGCGTTCACGGCGTCGAAGAGTAGCTTTTTCTCGGCATCGGTATCGGCATCGTGGATAAAAGCGATCTCCTGTTCCGGAATACCTAACTGAATAAGCTGGCCGCGTACTTCCTCGTAGACATTCCAGCGCGTTCGATCCGGCGTGGACAGATCGCAGAAGATAAGTTGTGTCCCGCGGTCCGCGGCCGTTTCTTGCCAGACCGTGAAAACGCGCTGGATGGCCCGCTTCAGTTTGGTATCGTGCTCAGGATGTTCGGGTAACCCGACCAGCCGGAGATCGAGAGCCGCTTTCCGGCCATCGCCCGTGATCTTGAGCATGTTATCGACGCTCGGGTCGATTCTCTCTTTCTTCAGGTTTTCGGCGCGTTTTACGAGGGTCTGGATGTAACTCTTCAGCGTGTCGCTGGCCGGCGCCGCTTCAACTATCGGGCGGCCGGTCTCGAGTTCGGGCCGGGGCAGTTGCAGCATGTCGGCCGTCTGAATATCAGCCACCGTCCGGAACATGGACAGCAGCTCCGGCATATTGATGAACCGGGCAAAGCGGGTGTTCATCCGGTAGCCGCTGCCGTCGGGAGCGAGTTCGAGCGCCGTCACCGCTTCGGCGAAATTCGCAGCCCAGGCATCGAAATGGCTGGTCCCGGTGCTTTCGAGTAACGACGGAGCGAGATAGCGCAGCACGGTGTACATTTCAGCGAGCGTGTTGCTGATCGGAGTTCCGGTCGCAAAGACGACACCGCGCGTTTGCGGATTCTGTTGGATGTAGCGGATCTTGAGGAACATGTCGAAGGCGCGGAACGAATCGGAATTCGGCAGGCCGGCAACGCGCTGCATTTTGGAGACATACGCCAGGTTCTTGTAAGCATCGGCTTCGTCCACCATGAGCTGGGAAATGCCGAGGTCTTCCGACAGAACAAACGAATACACATTGCCGCTGGCCGTCACCAGATTCAGATCCGTCCTGCTTCCCGCCTTCGCCGGCTTAAGATAGACGAAGTTCTGGGAGCCATTCACGACCCAGTAATCCTTGTCGCCGCATACGGCATCCATGATCTGTTCGTTTTTTGGCAGAACGATCACGGTCGTGTATCTCAATCTGGTCTTGATGCGGGCAATATCCCGCTCGCCGTAGCGAATCGTGCGCGCTGTGTTCTCGCCAGCCGAAACAGAGGCCGGCGAGTGATTTTCTGCCACTTGCTCCGGGAGATGAACCGGCGGTTCCTGGATGCTTGCCGCAGCCGGAATCGACGACGGCCGCGGCGGCGCGGAATTCGGCGATCCACTGAGGTCCGATGCTCCCACGGGACCACAGAAGAAGAAAAGAGGGAAAAATAAAACTGCCGCTGTTGATTTCATAAGCTCCTTTTTGCCGGGATGGTGCGTGCTCCTCATATGTTTGCCGACGACGAGAGACCCTCCACCCGTACTTCGTCTTCCGTCTCCTCTTCGTGATCGGCGCTTGCCGGTTTCTGATTGGAAAGGAAATCGAGGCCCCGCGCGAAGCCATATTTCGCAAAGGCCTCGCGTTTGCGTTGGTTGTCGTAAGGCGAGTTCGTGTAGATCCAGTAGTCGCGTGGGGATACGTTCAACTGGATGACCTTCGCCAGATCGGGGCGTTTGACGAGAACCTGCTGTTTTGGCCGCAGCCCAGCGATGATCGCAGCCTCCTGGTCGTTCAGCTTAAACAGCGTTTTATACATTTCGCGGTCGATGCGCGGATTGGACAGGAACAGAAGCGTTGCTGCATTCTCGGCGATTGTCTGCAGGATGCCGCTTGCGGTTAAATCGACGCTCGATTGTGTGGCAAGGACCAGTGCGGCATTCAATTTGGCCCAGGTTTTGGCCGCCTCTTCGATGTATTCCTTGACCGTTTCATTGCGAAGAAAGCGCCATGCCTCATCGAAAAAGAACGCCTTGAAGACCGTTGTTAACGCCGGATCGGTGAACTTGGCGTTCGCACGATGTAATAGATAAAACAGAAGAGGCTCCAGGACCTCGGGATATTGCCGCAAACCTGCAAAATCGAAGGTCTGGAAATTGGAAAACGTGAGATTGTCCTCGACATTATCGAAGACGTATCCATACTGTCCGCCTTCGATCCACCGGGCCAGATAGGGCGCTACCTCGCTGGGCAGAATGCCGCTCAACGTTTGAAGCCGCCGCAGCTGTTTATCGATGCGATAGAGGGACTGGATTTGCCGGTCCAGCTCCCGGCTGAGCTTATCCGATAGTTTGAATTGCCCAGACGACTCGATCAGGACCTTCACAAAGGAGTACAGAAATTGCCGGTTCTCCTGGGTAGGGGGAAGACTGAACGGGTTAATCGTAAACGGCTGTGCGCCGAATCCAATCTGCAAAAAGCTGCCGCCGAAATTCGTGGTTAACGCCTCATAGGATTTGGCAATATCGAAGATGATCGTGACCGGGCAGTATTTCTGCAGATGTGTGATGAGGAAATTCAATAAAAACGACTTCCCGCTTCTGGTTCGGCCGAGAATCAGAGTGTGAGCGGAGTCGCCGTAATGCAGGTTGAAGTAATACGGCGTGCTCTGATTTGTCTCGAATACGGCCAAGTATTCTGCCTGCAAAAACTCATTTCGCTTCTCGCCTTCCTGTGGAGTGAAAAGAAAGGAGAGGTCCGCATAGTTCTTGTTCGAGATGTACATGTGCCGGAGGTTGTACCGGTAATTGCCGGGCAGCACGGCCAGCCAGGCGTTGAGCAGGTTGTAATATTCTTCGAAAAGGACCGCATCGACGGTCGAGAACACTTTGAAGACCTCGGAAACAGATTTGGCCAGCTTCTGCTCGTCCCGGTCGTAGAGCACGATTGTGAGCGAGAACTCGCCGTAATACGCGCTGTTCACCTCCATGTCGGTCAGGGCGGAACCAAGCTCCTTGACAACTGCCGATGCGGAATCATCCACCAAATGGTCTTCCGGGCTTGCCGGCGCGGTATTCAGGTGACTCACCATGCTCACCTTGGAGTTATGAAAGTGCCTCCGCTTCGACTGAATCCTTTTCCGCATGTCGTAGTTGTCCACGCGCTTGAACTCGGAGACCGCGATGGATTCGGAGGGAATGCGTTGCAGCTCTTTCAGAAGATTCGCCGTCGTCTGCGCCGGCGAGTCTTTGAGTGTCAGCACCTTGATGTAGTAGTCGTCCATTCGCAGGTGCCCGCGATGGCATTCAATGGCGGAATCGCAAACGTAGAAGTCCAAGAAAGTGTTGTGTTGCAACCGGACCAATTCGGCCTTGTTCTGGTCGTAATTCAGGAGCCGCCGCCAAAACGTAAAAGCTTCCGCTTTCCCTAAGACCGATACCGGCACGAATTCACGGAGCTGCACAACGAAACTGTTGATTTTGTTGGTCAAGATCTGCTGGGCGCGATGAATTTGCGCTTCAATCAGAAGGATCGTCTTCTCATTCGAGAACGCCCCGATTGCCGCCGCCGGGCTTTTCACGAGGAGCTTCAGCTTCTCGCCGAGATTCAGTGTGTAGCGTGAACCTTCGTAGATTATGACCAGGTATGTGTCCAGCGAGTACAGGTCTCGTTCGGCGGATTGCAAGTGCTGAATACGTCCGGAGACCGCCTCCCGGACGATGGGATTGTCATATTGCTCGCTGTGCGGAAGCCTGGCCGTCCGGCGCTTAAAAGCGTACTGATATAGCCGGAACGATGGGTTGAACATGCGCAGCGTTGCCTCGAACCGCCGCGCAATGTAGTCGAGTTCGGTGTGGTCAAGGCATTCGAAATCCTTGCCGCCAATCCGTAGAACGGCGCCGATCTCTCCGCTTTTGGTGAGAAACGTGTGCTCGTCGATGAACCCGAACAGATTCACCAGCTCGTTGACCGCCCCGGACTCCTTGTAGCCCTTGAGGATGGAGGAAAGCTTGATCATTTGGGTCGCCTCGAAGCCGGATACTTTCCCGATACGCGTTGGATTTGGTAGTGCGCGCGCTTCAGCGGATCGTATTGGGGCTTGAACCGCGATGAATTGAGGAGGATTCGGAGAATCTGATCGTCGATCCTGGTGGCTTGGCGTGCCGCCAGATACAGGACCGCAAACATCAGGATCGCCGCGAGCAGACTGCTGAAACAGGTGAACGTGGCCGCTCCCATAATCACGGCAACGAAAAACAGACGTCTCTCTACGCCCATCACCGTGAGGGCTTTATTGATCGATTTGTAGACCGGATTAAACGTTGGGATGTTCATGGAAGCGGCTTTGTCCTCTCGCGCGAAATTGACTGCGGATCAGGGAAACATCCAGTTCATGAAGTTCACCGCTCCAAGAGCCATGCCAATCCCGAAGACGATGCCGGCAAAGACCTTCTTTCCCGCCCCCTCTCCGTACGCGAACATCAAGCCGCCCACGACGATGGCAACGAGAGATAGACCTTTGGCAATCGGACCCGTGAAGCTGACTTCGAGATTATTGACTGCCGTCTCCCACGGAGACTGCGCAAAGGCTGCGCTCGGCATCGTGGCGAGAACCGCCAGTCCGGCTAGGAGAATCCGGTTCGGGTTCAGGAGCCGGATTCCCAGATGCAGATAACTTGCAATCTCCCGGATTCGCCGCGTTGCCTGCTTTTTCAAGACTCTATTCATGAAACTCCTTTCAATACTGTTGTCAAGATGCTTATTGGTTGTGCATGATTAGCGCATATCATGCTAGGCTTTGAATACGGGAATGTTGAGTTGTCGATAGAAACCTCCATCAGTCCGTTACACTTGCGGTTTGCCGAAAAAGAAGCCCGTCAATATGGCCCAGAGCGAAGGCGGCCGACGCGGAGCGGCGAGCCGCTGGGCAAAGGTGTCGGCGAAGGAACGAAGCAAGCTAATGAGGGAGGCCGCCCGTGCCCGGTGGGGACCGAAGAAAAAGAAGTCTCCGAAAAACATTGCTGCTTCAAAGCTTGCGAAGCTAAGGTGGGCGAACACGACGCTACAGCAGCGCCGTGAAGCGATGGAAGCGACCTGGAAAGGGCGGCTGAAGCCAGCTTCGAAACAAAACGGTAAACGTCCTCGATCGTAATTCCTCGAACAACCTTCGCAAGCGAAGGACGCTCGGATTCCACATTGAGTACTGGCTTCCATAGAAACTGCCTCTATTAATTACGAGGGCAAAAAACAGAATTATCCGACAGCGTTTTTGAAAATTTCTTTATGATATCGCCGTGTTGAATGCTATTCTGAGGTGGCGACATCAGCTAACGTTTCCTATGTCGTCTTCAGCGTCAGCGGAATTTTTAAACCTCTATCGCCAGAGTGCGCACGTCTTTTTTTGGATTCACCCCGTGGACGAAAAAGGCTGCAAGGTTGACGTGCGCTTTGCAGAGGCGGCCTATCAGAAAGCTCGCGATCTTCGTCAATATCGCGCCCAAGAATTGCTAGATGAGGCGATTCGCGCCGAACTGGTTGAGAAGGCTGTTTACGCTGCATCCCGGGCAACGAGATCCTTTCCGATTCGGGATATTAAAGCGTATGTTTTCACTACGTTCGCACGACTCGTCGATGAGCGTATTGATAAGGAGAACCGCCTCGGTGTAGAGGCGACCGCTCGGCTGGAAGAATTACCAGAGCCTACGTCGCACACGCGCGGGATTTCTTGTGAAGATCGAGTGTACCGGCGTGAGGTTTTGGATGCCATGCGGCCGGAAGACCGGCAGTTGTGGGAGAAACGGATCGTCGGTTACGAGATCGAGGAACTCGCGCACGAGTTCAATGTGAGTCCAGACTGTCTATCAACACGCGCAAGGCGGGGACTAGAATACGCACTGCGTAAGCTGAAGGCTGGCCTTTCCTCTGCGAGAGAATAGCGGGTTGGCATGGCCGAACCCAGGAACCCTACAGAAGGAGAGCGTCAGCTTCTTAAACTACTCAAAGAATCCGCCCTCCATGATTACCCCAATCCCGAGCGACACGGCTGTCCAGGGCGAGACTTCCTCCGCCAATTAGCGTTCCATAGGTCGTCTATTCCAGCCTCCGATCCGCGAGTTGAACATGTAGTCCACTGCTCACCTTGTTTCCGTGAGTTTACAGAGATCCGGGAGCAAGCTCCGCGGAGATATCGGACTGCACTGATCGCTGCCGCGGCCGCGGTGCTCGCAATTGCTGTTTCTGTCTGGATATTCACGCGGAGCCGTTCGGCTGAAACGATCACTCATCCTCAGATTGCGCAGAACCGGGGGCCGGTGCGAAAGCCGATATCGGCTTTTATCGATTTCCGGAAAATTTCAGTCACCCGCGGCGCCTCTGGCGAGCCGCGATACAACGCTCCGAAAGTGCCACGCGGTGTTTTAAGTTTGACAATCCTTCTGCCGTTCGGCACGGAGGCCGGAAAATATGAGGTTCAGATTCAGAGAGAAGTCGACAAACCTTTAGTCATTGCATCGGGCACAGCAGTAATTGCTGATGGAGTAACCACTTTGCGGGTGCGACTCGATACTTCAAACTTGCCGCCGAACAGGTATTTGCTTGGCGCCCGTCGACCGCCGCTCGATTGGGTGTTCGCACCAGTGATCCTCGAATAACCCGTGTTCCGATTCGATCT
>Ga0308174_10000272_pt1 | contig 21542 bp, 18 predicted proteins | sample PhyPR2_FD_203894 | JGI IMG/M metagenome (GOLD analysis project Ga0308174, IMG submission 203894) | Soil microbial communities from UC Gill Tract Community Farm, Albany, California, United States - DLSLS.P.R2 | ecosystem: Environmental > Terrestrial > Soil > Agricultural land | place: USA... | reverse complement strand
CGTACGACGACCTCGGTGCCGCGCCGCTCGGCGAGCGCCCGGGTCGACTCGACCACCCGGTGCGCGAGGTCCACGAGGTTGACGTCCTCGAGGTCGAGCACCGCGGCGCCGGCGTCGAACCGGCTGATCTCGAGCAGGTCGCTGAGCAGCATCTCGAAGCGGTCGAGCTCGTTCTGGAGCAGCTCGGCGGCCCGGGCCGTCGGCGGGTCGAACCGGTCCCGGGCGTCGTGCAGCACGTCGCCGGCCATCCGCACCGTGGTCAGCGGGGTGCGCAGCTCGTGGGACACGTCGGAGACGAACCGGCGCTGCACCCGGGAGAGCTCCTCGAGCTGCCGGATCTGCTTCTGCAGGCTGGCCGCCATCTGGTTGAACGACGTGCCGAGCCGGGCGATGTCGTCGTCGCCGCGCACGTGCATCCGCTCCTCCAGCCGGCCGGACGCCAGCCGCTCGGCCACCCGGCGGGCCAGCCGGACCGGCGTGACGACCTGCCGGGTCACCAGCCAGGTCAGGCCGCCGACCAGCACGAGCAGCAGCGCGCCGCCGGTGACGAGGGCGCGCCGTACGAGGGTGAGGGTGTTCTGCTGCTCGGTCATCGGGAACAGGTAGTAGAGCGTGTACGTCCCGCCGTCGGCCGGCAGCGTCACCTGCGAGCCGGTCACCACGCCAGGCACGGCGACCTTCCCGCTGCCGGGCGCGTAGCGGATCGTCGCGTACGTGTAGGACGTCTTGGTGCTGCGGCTCTGCTCGACGGTGCTGCGCAGCGAGGCCGGGATGCTGTCGCTCAGCACGCCGGGGGTGTTGCTCGTCCCCGGTCCGGCGGCCACCCCGGAGCTGGAGCCGGCGATCGGGCCGGTGAGCACGATCTCGTAGCCCTGCACCGACCCGCGCGACACCAGGGTCGAGACGAGCTGGGTGAGCTGGGTGCTGGCGTCGAAGTCGTTGCCGCTGGCCGCCGACAGCCGGCGCTGGGCCTCGGCGGTCGCCCGGCTGCTCTCGTCGACCGAGGACTCGGTCTTGCTGCGGACCAGCCCGTCGGTGATCTGCTGGAGCAGCACCCACCCGACGAGGGAGACCACCACCGCGGACAGCAGCAGGGTGCTGATGACCACGCGGGCCTGGATGGAGCGGCGCCACACGGTGGCGACCGACCGCAGTCGGGCCCGCAGGTCCAGCCTGAGTGCCGGTCGCCGCGCCGGTCGCAGTCGCGGGGACGCCCCGGTCCTCATCGGCCTACTGCGCGTTCCCGGCCTTGTAGCCGACGCCTCGGACGGTCACCACGATCTCGGGGTTCTCCGGGTCGTGCTCGACCTTGGACCGCAGCCGCTGGACGTGCACGTTGACCAGCCGGGTGTCCGCGGCGTGCCGGTAGCCCCACACCTGCTCCAGCAGGACCTCGCGGGTGAACACCTGCCAGGGCTTGCGGGCCAGGCACACCAGCAGGTCGAACTCGAGCGGGGTGAGCGCGATCGACCGGCCGTCGCGGGTCACCTCGTGACCGGCGACGTCGATCGACAGGTCGCCGATCGTCAGCGCCTCGGGGGCCGGGTCCTCGAAGCGGCGCACCCGGGCCCGGATCCGGGCCACCAGCTCCTTGGGCTTGAACGGCTTGACGACGTAGTCGTCGGCCCCGGACTCGAGGCCGACGACCACGTCGATCGTGTCGCTCTTGGCGGTCAGCATGACGATGGGTACGCCGGACTCGGCCCGGATCTCCTTGCAGACGTCGATGCCGTCCTTGCCGGGCAGCATCAGGTCGAGCAGCACCACGTCGGGGCGGTAGTCACGGAAGTCGGCCAGCGCCCGGTCCCCCACCGCGCACACCCGCGAGTCGAACCCCTCGTTGCGGAGCACGATCGTGAGCATCTCGGCCAGGGCCGCGTCGTCGTCGACGACCAGCACCCGCCCGCGGCCCTGCGCGCCTGGGGCACCGTGACCCGCCACGTCCGTGGTCGCCACCTCCGGGTCCTCCCGTCGTCCGTCCGCCGCCTGACCGCCGGTCAGTAGCGGTAGTGGTCCGACTTGTAGGGGCCGGCCACGTCGACGCCGAGGTACTTGGCCTGCTTGTCGGTGAGCGTCGTCAGCTTCACGCCGAGCGCGCCGAGGTGCAGGCGGGCGACCTCCTCGTCGAGGTGCTTCGGGAGCACGTAGACACCGACGGGGTACTCGTCGGTCTTCGTGAAGATCTCGATCTGGGCGAGCACCTGGTTGGTGAAGGAGTTCGACATCACGAACGACGGGTGGCCGGTCGCGTTGCCGAGGTTCATCAGCCGGCCCTCGGACAGCACGATGATCGACGTACCGCCGGGGAAGGACCAGACGTCGACCTGCGGCTTGACGTTCTTGCGCTCGACGCCCGGGAAGGACTCCAGGCCGGCCATGTCGATCTCGTTGTCGAAGTGCCCGATGTTCGCGACGATCGCCTGGAACTTCATCTTCTGCATCTGCTCGACGGTCACGACGTCCTTGTTGCCGGTGGCCGTGATGATGATGTCGGCGGTCGGCAGCACCTCGTCGAGGGTGGAGACCTGGTAGCCGTCCATCGCCGCCTGCAGCGCACAGATCGGGTCGATCTCGGTGACGATGACGCGGGCGCCCTGGCCGCGCAGCGACTCCGCGCAGCCCTTGCCGACGTCGCCGTAGCCGCAGACGACCGCGACCTTGCCGCCGATCAGCACGTCGGTGGCGCGGTTGATGCCGTCGACGAGCGAGTGGCGGCAGCCGTACTTGTTGTCGAACTTGCTCTTGGTGACCGAGTCGTTGACGTTGATGCCGGGGAACAGCAGCGAGCCCTCGCGCATCATGTCGTAGAGCCGGAGCACGCCGGTGGTGGTCTCCTCGGTGACGCCCTTGATCTCGTTGGCGACGGCGGTCCAGCGGCTGGCGTCCTCGGCGAGGCTGTCGTTGAGGACCTTGAAGATCACGCGCTGCTCGGCGCTCTCGGCGGACTCGACCGCGGGGGCCTTGCCGTCCTTCTCGGCCTGGACGCCGAGGTGCACGAGCAGGGTCGCGTCGCCGCCGTCGTCGAGGATCATGTTGGCGTGCGTGTCACCGGGCCAGGCGAGGATCTGCTGGGTGCACCACCAGTACTCCTCCAGGCTCTCGCCCTTCCAGGCGAAGACCGGGACGCCCTGCGGGTCGTCGACGGTGCCGTTCGGGCCCACGACGACCGCCGCGGCGGCGTGGTCCTGGGTGGAGAAGATGTTGCAGGAGGCCCAGCGGACCTCGGCGCCGAGCGCGACCAGCGTCTCGATGAGGACCGCGGTCTGGATCGTCATGTGCAGCGACCCCGCGATCCGGGCGCCCTTGAGCGGCTGCGAGGCGGCGTACCGCTCGCGCATCGCCATCAGGCCGGGCATCTCGTGCTCGGCGAGGGTGATCTCGGTGCGGCCGTAGTCGGCCAGGCTCAGGTCGGCAACCTTGAAATCCATGTGAAAGTGGTTCCTCTGCGAGGTCGTGGGATCGGTGGAGCCCTGTCAGGGTACCCGCGCGGGGCGCCGCTTCGGAAAACGCCGGGCGGTCCGCGCCCAGGTCAGGGGCCGGGTCAGGGGCCGGGTCAGGGGCTTGGTCAGTGTGCGGCGGGGGCGGGCGGCTCGGGCCGCGGGTCGGGCGTGTGGCCCTCGACGTAGATGTCCGGTTCGACGTAGATCACCTGCGCGGTCGGCTCCGCCTCGCGCATGGCCCGCTCCGCAGCGTCGATGCAGGCCGCCACGTCCGCCGCGGTCGCCTGGCGTGCGACGCCGATCTTGACCGCCACGAGCAGCTCCTCGGGGCCGAGGTGCAGCGTCCTCATGTGGATGACCCGCTCGACCCCGGGGGTGCCGAGCAGCCGGTCGCGCAGGCGGGCCTGGGCCTGCGGGCTGGCCGACTCGCCCAGCAGCAGGCTCTTGGTCTCGATCGCGAGCACGACGGCCACCGTGACCAGCAGCAGCCCGATGCCCGCCGTACCGATGACGTCGAAGTAGCCGTTGCCGGTGATCTTGCTGAGCCCCACGCCGAGCAGGGCGAGCGTCAGGCCGATCAGCGCGGCGAAGTCCTCGAGCAGGATCACCGGCAGCTCGGGGGATTTGGCGCGGCGGATGAACTGCGGCCAGGTCGCGCCCTCGCGGATCTTGTTGGTCTCCCCGATCGCGGTGCGGAAGGACAGGCCCTCCATGACGATGGCGCCGAGCAGCACGACGACCGCGACCCACCACCAGCGGCCCTCGAGCAGTTCGTTCGGCACGCCGGCGTGGACCTCGAGGGCCTTGTGGTACGCCTCGTACAGCGCGAACAGGCCACCGACGCTGAACAGCACGATGGCGACCAGGAACGAGTAGATGTAGCGCTCCCGCCCGAACCCGAACGGGTGCTGGGGGGTGGCCTCCCGCTCGGACCGCTTGCCGCCGAGCAGCAGCAGCCCCTGGTTGCCGGAGTCGGCGACCGAGTGGATTGCCTCGGCCAGCATCGACGACGCGCCGGTCAGCGCGAAGGCCAGAAACTTCATGACCGCGATGCCGGTGTTCGCCAGCAACGCGGCGAGCACCGCCTTGGTCCCGCCTTCGGCCGCCATGCCGCTCGCTCCTCCCCTGGGTGAGCGTGCAGCCTAGCGTCCGCCGACCCGGGACAAAGTTCCCGTCGACCCGGGAGAAAGTTCCCGTCGACCCGGGAGAAAGTTCCCGTCGACCCGGGAGAAAGTTCGCTCGAGTCCTGACGCAACCCGGGCGACGGGGACTTAGCCCCGGCTCAACGGAACTAAGGCCCGGGTCGACGGGATTATCGCCCGGCTCAACGGGAATTTGGCCCGGGTCAGCGGGAGAGGGCGACGCCGAGGTAGGCGGCGGCGTAGGTGCCGGTGGCGAGGAGGGCGGCGTAGCGGGCCACCTCGTTGGCGGCGTCGGTGGCGACCCGTTCGACGCGGACGTGCCGGCTCTGGGCCTCGGCGGTGAGCCGGCCGCGCTGCTCGCGGATGGTGGCGTCGTCCGCGCCGTCGTCGAGGATCACCAGCGCGGGGCGGCGGCCGCCGTCCTCCTCCTCGACGGGGTCGGCGAACAGGTCCTGGGTACGGGCCGCGGCGATCACCGGCAGCAGGTGCTCGGCGTCGCCGGCGAGCGCCGTGCGGCCGCTGGAGCGGCGGATGGACTCGGCCACCCGGCGGGCCGCGCGGGCGGCCAGCACCGAGCCGCCCCACACGAGGGGGGTGGCGTCGGCGAGCGCGATCGCGAGCATCTTGGCGGGGTTCACCGCCAGGTCCCGGTACGGCGAGCAGGCGATCGCCACCTCGTCCAGGGCCAGCGCCACCGACTCGGGGTCGGAGTCCGGCCCGAGGTCGATCTGGTCGAGGAACTCCAGCATCACCACCGCGGTCGCGAGCTGGTCGCCGGACGAGCACGGCAGCACGGTGCTGTCGCGGCCGCCGGCGTGCTCGGCGACGAACGAGCGGGGCGGGCAGGCGACGACCACCCGGCAGCCGCGGCGGACCGCCTCGGCCACGGCTGAGGCGGCACCGGTGTCGCTGCCGTCGGGCGCGAGCACCACGACCAGGTCCAGCCCTCCGGCCCAGCCCGGCAGGGACGGGCCCGGCCACGCGACGAACGGCACCGGGCACCACGGCTCGAGGACCGCGCGCAGCAGCCGCGAGTCAGGGCCGGCGGCGACGACCGCGCGGGGGCGGGACTCCCCCAGCGCGCTGGCGACGGCGGCCGCGATGGCCTCCGCGGCGGCGCCGGCCTCGCGGCGGACCCGGGAGCCGGCCTCGGCCAGCGACCGGAGCACCGGGTCGGCGGTCGCGAGCGCGGCCTCGTCGTCGAGGCGCGAGTCGTCGAAGACCTCGGCCATGGCCGGGGCCTAGCCCTGCGCGGGCCGGCGGGCCTCGTCGACGAGGAGCACCGGGATGTCGTCGCGGACCGGGTACGCCAGGCCGCACGAGGTGCAGACCAGCTCGCCGGCGGTGTCGTCGACGGCCAGCGCCCCACGGCAGTCCGGGCACACGATGATCTCGAGCAGGGCGGGGTCGAGGTTCATGAGTCTCTCCTGATCGTGGCGAGCACGTCGTCGCGGAGCCGGTCGAGGGTGACCTGGTCGCCAGCCTCGGCGTTCAGCCGCAGCAGCGGCTCGGTGTTGGACGGGCGGACATTGAACCACCAGTCCTCGTGCGTGACGGTCAGCCCGTCCAGGTGGTCGAGCGTGACGCCCTCGCGGCCGCCGTACTCGCGCTCGATCTCCGCGAGCACGCCGGCCTGGTCGGCGACCGTCGAGTTGATCTCGCCCGTCGCGACGTACCGCGAGAACTCGGCGAGCAGCTCCGAGAGCGGCCGGTCGGTCTCGGCGAGCGCGCCCAGCACGTGCAGCGCGGCCAGCATGCCGGAGTCGGCCCGCCAGAAGTCGCGGAAGTAGAAGTGCCCGGAGTGCTCGCCGCCGAAGATCGCGTCGGACTCGGCCATAGTGGCCTTGATGAAGGAGTGCCCGACCCGGGTGCGGACCGGGGTGCCGCCGAGCGCGGTGACCAGCTCCGGCACCGCACGCGACGTGATCAGGTTGTGGATCACGGCCGACCCGGGTTCGCGGGCCAGCTCGCGGGAGGCGATCAGCGCGGTCAGCACCGAGGGGCTGACGATCTCGCCGCGCTCGTCGACGATGAAGCAGCGGTCCGCGTCGCCGTCGAACGCCAGCCCGATGTCGGCGCCGGTCTCGCGGACCCGGGCCTGCAGGTCGGCCATGTTCGCGGGCTCGATGGGGTTGGCCTCGTGGTTCGGGAAGGTGCCGTCGAGCTCGTAGTACATCGGCGTGACGTCCAGGTCGAGACGACCGAGCACGGCGGGCGCGGTGTGCCCGGCCATCCCGTTGCCGGCGTCCACCACCACGGCGAGTCGGCGCCCGGTGACGGGGGCCAGCTTGAGCAGGAACGCGGCGTAGTCGTCGAGCAGGTCCCGCTCGGTGATCGTGCCCTTGCGGTCGGCCACCGGCAGGTCACCGGAGGCGACGAGGTCGCGTACGTCGGCCAGCCCGGTGTCCATGCCGAGCGGCACGGCGTACGCACGGCACATCTTGATCCCGTTGTACTGCGCCGGGTTGTGGCTCGCGGTGAACATCGCGCCCGGGAGGCCGAGCGCCCCGGAGGCGAAGTAGAGCTGGTCGGTGGAGGCGAGGCCGATCAGCGTCACGTCGGCGCCCGCGGCCGCGGCGCCCTCCGCGAAGGCCCGGGCCATGCCGGGCGAGGACGGCCGCATGTCGTGACCCACGACGACCCCCGTCCCCACGGCGTCGGTCACCTGCACGAACGCGCCGCCGACGGCGCGGGCGAGGTCCTCGTCGATCTGGTCGGGGACGGTGCCCCGCACGTCGTAGGCCTTGAACACGGCGGAGAGTGCGTCTGCGGTGGCGGACATGGTCCGAACCCTAGGCCATACCTCTCAAAGCCGCCGCCGCATCCGCGACCCCGCATCCCGGCTCGGGGAGGTCAGGACTCCGGAGAGGGCAGCACCCGCAGGTGGCCCCGGCGGCCGACCTCGCGGCCGACCTCGCGGCCGACCTCGCGGGCACCGTCGGGGGCGGTGCCGATGAGCCGGGTGTGCTCGCGTGGCGGGACCGGGCGGGCCGCCTCACGCACCGCGTCGGCCAGCGCGAGCAGGTCGTCGGTGGACGGGCCGAACGCGTCCGGGTCCGGCGCGAGCCGGAGCACCTCCCACCCGCGGGGAGCGCTGAGCCGCTCGCTGTGCGCCTCGCAGAGGTCGTAGGCGTGCGGCTCGGCGTAGGTGGCCAGCGGGCCGAGCACGGCCGTCTGGTCGGAGTACACGTAGGTCAAGGTGGCCACCGCGGCCCGCGCGCAGGCGGTTCGAGAGCAACGGCGGGCAGGACTCACGGAGCAGACGGTACCGGCTGGGGGGCACCGCCACGACTAGGCTCGCGGACGTGAGCCACCCCGTCCCTCCGACCCTCGTCCCGGCGGGTACCCGGTCCCCGCGACGGCGGGACCGGCGCGGCCGCGGGATGCGCGGTCCGGCCCTGCTGGCCGGGCCCCTGGCGCCGCACGGCGTGCCCGCCGCGAGGACCCCGAAGGCTGCCTTCGACGCGATCGTGGTCGCCGTGCTCGAGGACCTGGAGAGCCGCTGGCACGCCGAGCTCGGGCTGGTGGAGTTCGCGGTCGAGGAGACCCCGCTGGTGCCCGACGACTGGGACGCCGACACGGTGCCGCTGGCCTCGCTGGTGCGCGGCACCGGTGGCGCACCGACCCGCCTGGTGCTGTTCCGGCGGCCGATCGAGCTGCGCTCGGAAACCCGCGCTGACCTCGAGGCGATGGTGCTGACCGTGCTCGTCGAGCAGGTCTCGGAGCTGCTCGGCCGGCCCCCGGAGGAGATCGACCCGCGCTACGACGCGGACGACGAGGACTGACCGGCGCGCGGACCGGCGACCTGACCGGCGCTCAGCCCAGCCCGGGCTGCACCCGAGGCCGCTCGACCCGCAGCGGCAGGGCGGTCAGCGGGACCGAGGCCGCGCCGCCGCCGGCGTAGGTGACCGCGCCGTGCAGGGCGCCGCCGCCGTCCTCGCGGGGCGCCGGCTCGACCACGACGTAGGCCGCACCCTTCTTCGGGGACCAGGCAGCGGTCGCGGTGGCGTCGACCGTGAGCGCGGTGCTGTCGACCTTCGCGCCCTTCGCGTCGTACGCCGTCACGGTGGCCTTCGCGGCGACCGCACCGGCGGTGAGCTGGACCGTCGGGTCGGCGCCCTTGACCACGGGCGCGGCCGCCGGCCCGACGAGCGGCGCGACCGGGGTCGCGTAGGAGTGGTCGTCGCCGGCGAGGCTGCGCACCGACGCGACGATGGGCACCTGGGAGCGCAGCCGGACCGCGAGCGGCTCCTTCTTCGGCAGCACCTTCGAGAGGTCGACGCTCTCCACCGCGCCCGGCGCCACGGTGACGGCGTCGAGGCCGGCCGGCGCGAACGTGCCCGCCTTCCCGGCGAGCCGGACGTCGACGACCGCCTCGCTGTCGGAGGGGTTCGCCACCAGCAGGGTCGTGCGGGCGGTGGTGGCCGGCAGCCCGGCGAGCCGCAGGGTGCGGCTCGGCAGGTCGGTGCCGCTGAGCCACTCCTGACCCTGCGCCGCGGACGGCCGCGGGGAGTACCGGTCGTCGACGGACGCGGCGACCCGGCCGCGGCTGGTGCTCACGTGCACCGCCAGCTCGTCGGTCTGCGGCGCGATTTCGGACAGCGCGACCCGCTTCACGCTGTGCGGCGCCAGGGTGATGCCGTCGGTGGCCACCGTGTCGACGGGCCCGTCCGGGCCGAGGACGTGCAGGTCGAGGACCGCCGGGCCCGGGTCGAGGTTGGCGAGCACGAGGGTCGAGGAGTGGTCGAGACCGGCTCCGGCGCCGGTGAACCACCACTGGGAGCGAGGGGCCGGGCAGGAGTCCACGGCGAGGGTGCGGCCGCTCTCGGCGTCGGTGCGGAAGCCGAACAGCCCGGCCGCGGCGCCGCCGGTGGCGTCCACCGCCGGTCCCCCGTCCGCGCGCAGGCCCACCACCGAGCCACGTCGTACGTCGACCGGGCGGCCGCCGGAGGCCGCCGCGGAGGTCACCGGTCCCTGGGTCACCGACCCGCCGCCGGGCGGCTGCACGTCCGCCGGGGCCGGGGCCAGGCCCAACCCGACCGAGGACGTGGTGCCGCGGGCGGCCGGGAGGTCGGGGCAGGCGAAGGTCGTGTGGTCCACGAGCGTGCCGGTGGTCGTCGCGCCGACCGGGGCGGGGTCGCCGCCGCCGGACAGCGCGGTCAGGCCGGCGCCGACGAGGGCGAGCAGCACCAGCACGGCCGGGACGACCGCGGCGCGGGTGACGCGCAGGCTCGGGCGCGCGCCCCGCGCGGCGACGCGGCGGCGGGAGCCGGGCTCGCGGGCGGCGTTCATCGGACCACCTTCCGGGTCGGCGCGGCGAGAACGGCGACCACCACGACGGCGATGCCCTGCAGGGCGAGCAGCCAGGGCCGCAGCGGGTCAGCCTCGCGCACGAGCGCCGTGCCGGTCGGGGCCCTCTCGACCTGCCACGCGCGGGCGCCGCGCCGGGTGGCGCTGCCGGTCGTGACGCCGGCGACGCTGTCGAGGTTGCCCACCAGCGAGATGTCGGCGGGTGCCGGCGCGTAGACGTAGGACACCCCGAAGCGGCTGAGCGCGGCGACGTCCGCCGGCTCGGGGGTCGTCGCGAGGTTCTCCACCACCCGGGTCAGCGGCGCCTGCGCGTCCTGCGCCGGGAGCACCCCGTCGTCCCCGATCCGGGCGCCGGGCCCGCGCAGCAGCACGTAGGAGAAGCCCCGCGTCCGCGAGCCGCGGATCTCCAGGATCCCGTGGTCTGGGTCGTCCGCGGCCGCGTCGGTCATGTACGTCGGGACGTCGGTGGCCCGGCCCCGGTCGAGCGGGCCGCCGCTGCCGGACCAGACCCACCAGAGCGCGGAGACGACCGGCGTCAGGGCGGCCAGCGCCACCACCAGGACGCCGACCGGCTGCCGCCAGCCGAAGTTCGCACCCGCCAGCCGCCGGCGGATGCCGGTGCCGGCCAGGGCGGCGGCCGTGACCGCGGCGCCCTGCGCCACGACCAGCGGGAAGCCGAGCCACAGCGGCTGGGCCGTCGGCGACGTCGCGGTCGCGTGGGTGCCGATCGCGAGCACCGCGGTCACCAGCAGGGCCGCGGCCAGCACGGTCCAGGCCCGCAGCACCCCGGTGCGGGTGTCGGGCCGGGCCAGCGCGACCAGCGCGGCCAGCAGGACGCCGGCGGTCAGCCAGGCGGGGGCACCCTCGCCGGGCCGGCCGGCCAGGGTGTCCCAGAACCCCGGCACGTGGGTCAGGTGCGGCAGCGGCAGCCCGGCCTCGAACAGCCACGAGGAGGCGCCCTGGTGGCTCCAGGTGGCCACCGACCACGGCAGCAGCAGCACGAGCGCGGCGACGAGCGGGGTGAGGACCGCGGCGCCGAGCCCACGGTCTCCCGAGCGCAGTCCGACCGCGAGCGCGACGGCCCCCACGACCAGGGCGAGCAGCCAGGCGGCGGGCACGAACGAGACGAGCAGCGCGAGCCACAGGCTGGTGCGCCAGGCGGCGCGGCGGCGCCGGTCCCGGTCGTGACCGGGGCCCAGGAACAACGCGGCGTGCGCGAGCCAGGGCAGCACCAGGGTGCCGACGACGGTGCCGAGCCGGCCCTCCTGCACGGCGCCGGAGACGACCGGCAGCACGCCGTACGCCACCGCGCCCCACAGGCTCAGCGGCAGCGAGGAGGTCACCCGGCGCAGGAACGCGTACGCACCGGCGGCGGCCAGCGGCACGGCCAGCAGGAACAGCAGGTCGACCAGCAGCCAGGCCTTGCCGAGCAGCACGCTGCCGGCCATCGCGAGCGGCAGGACGTACGGCGGAGCGGGCGCGGTCGAGCCGGTGCCCAGGTCGTGCACCGGCTCCAGGTGCAGCCGCCACCAGTCGAACGCGCTCTCCGGCGCGGGCAGCAGGGCGCCGCCGCTCAGGGTGCCGGTGCCGTAGAGGCCGCGCGCGGCCACCAGCGCCAGCACCACCAGCACCGCGAAGAGCCAGGCGACGGGGTTCGTGACCAGCCGGGCCAGCAGGCCGGTGTCCTCGGGGAGGTTCTGCGCCTCGTCGGGCACCGGGCCGGTCTCGGTGGCCGCGGCCGCCCGGGCCCGGCGGGCCGCGGTGACGTCACCGGCCTGGCTGACCAGGGCGGAGCCGACATCGCTGACGAAGTCGAGGCCGTGCCGGTACGGCACCCACGCCGGGGCGAGCAGGTGCCGGACGTCGCGGGGCGCGTGCGTCGCGGTGCGGCGGCGCCAGAGGCGGCCGCCCACGACCCGCCACGGCCGCGCGTAGGTGGCGGCGAGGGCGACCAGCTCGTCCGCGGCCTCCCCCGGCGCGCGCACCAGCAGCAGCCCGAAGGCCCGCAGCAGGCTGCCCAGGAAGAGCCGGACCACCGTGAACGGCAGCGCCCAGGCGGCGCCGTTGGTGAGCAGGGTGTGCAACGCCGCGGCGCGCTCGCCGCGGCGGTGGCTGGAGGGACCTGCCGGGTGGGGTCTGACGCCCCGGTGGGCGGCCTCGACGTGGAACAGCACGGCGTCCGGGACGACCATCGTGCGGTAGCCGGCCCGCGCGGCCCGCCAGCCGAGGTCGACGTCGTTGCCGAAGATGGGGAGCCGCCGGTCGAAGCCGAGCCGCTCGAGCACGTGGCGGCGGACCAGCATGCCGGCGGTGTTCACCGCGAGGACGTCGCGGACGCGGTCGTGCTGCCCCTGGTCGTACTCGCCGCGCTCGAGACCGGTCTCGCGGCGGCCGGTGCCGCTGATCGTGACCCCGACCTCGAGCAGCCGGCGCAGGGAGGGCCACTCGCGGAGCTTGGGGCCGAGGATGTCGGCCGTCGGCGTGGTGGCCGCGACCGCGAGCAGCTGCTCGAGCGCGTCGGGCTGCGGCGCGCTGTCGTCGTGGAGCAGCCACACCCACTCGTCGTGGCCGGCGGCCTCCGGCAGGGTGGCCAGCGCGGTGGTGACGGCGTCGCCGTAGGAGCAGGTGGCGGGGGCGTCGAGGACCGCGCCGTCACGCAGCCGGCCACCGAGCAGGGCCACGCTGTCGTCGGTGCTCCCGGTGTCGACGGCCACGACGTGGTCGAGCGGACGGGTCTGGTCGGCCAGTCCGTCGAGCACCGCGGGCAGCCATCGGGCCCCGTCGTGGCTCACCAGCACGGCGGTCACCACAGCGCCGTCCGGGGCCGCTCCTAGGGTCGTCACGGCGGACCACCCTAGCCACCCCCGAGGGCACGCGAAGAATCGTCAGGCCGTCAGGTGCGCCACACCCGGGACCCGCCGGGACGGGTCAGGCCGTGTCTCGAAAGGCTGTCGCCATAGCGGCAGATGTGAGAGACACGGCTCAGACGGCCCGCTTCTTCAGCTTGCGACGCTCACGCTCGGACAGGCCCCCCCAGATGCCGAAGCGCTCGTCGTGCCCGAGTGCGTACTCGAGACACTCGTCGCGCACGTCGCAGGTGAGGCACACTCGCTTCGCCTCTCGGGTGGAGCCGCCCTTCTCCGGGAAGAACGCCTCGGGATCGGTCTGCGCGCACAGGGCGCGCTCCTGCCAACCAAGCTCCTCGGCGTCTCCGTCGAGTAGGTACAGCTCTCGCACGGCTTTCGCCCTTTCGACCCGTGAGACCCTTACGAGTCCCGTTCTGTGCCCTCTCCCAGGGCCTGTGCTTCACGGTAGTGGCGCCCGATGGCGTCCGTCCGGGAAACGACGAACTCGAACAACACTGTGGGAATTACACGTCTGTCGTACCCGTCGAGTCAAGCCCGGATGTGCTAAAGGACCGACACGCCGAGCGACTGGCCGGGCCATTTGACCCCCGCCCGCAGTACCGACTAAGGAACGCCCATGACCCCACCCCCCTCCCGGCCCGTCCCGCGCTCGATCACCGTGCTGTCCGGCGGGGTCGGCGGGGCGCGGTTCCTGCAGGGCCTGCTGCGGCTCGTGCAGCGGACCGGCAGCGACACGGAGGTCACGGTCGTTGCGAACACCGCCGACGACATCTGGCTGCACGGGCTCAAGGTCTGCCCGGACCTGGACACGGTGATGTACACCCTCGGCGGCGGGATCGACGCCGAGCGGGGCTGGGGCCGCACCGACGAGACCTGGCACGCCAAGGAGGAGCTGGCGGCGTACGGCGTGCAGCCGACCTGGTTCGGCCTCGGCGACCGGGACCTGGCCACGCACCTGGTCCGCACCCAGATGCTCGAGGCGGGCTACCCGCTCTCGCAGGTGACCGAGGCGCTCTGCCGGCGCTGGCAGCCCGGGGTCCGGCTGCTGCCGATGACCGACGACCGGGTGGAGACGCACATCGCGATCGACGACGACGCCGCACCCTCGGGACAGCGGGCGGTGCACTTCCAGGAGTACTGGGTGCGCCTGCACGCCGAGGTGCCGGCCCGCGCGGTCGTCCCCGTCGGCATCGAGGCCGCGACCCCCGGTCCCGGTGTGACCCAGGCCATCACCGATGCTGATGTGGTGCTCGTGCCTCCCTCGAACCCCGTCGTCTCGGTGGGCACGATCCTCGGTGTCCCCGGCGTCCGCGACGCGATCCGCGCGACGTCCGCACCGGTGGTCGGGCTCTCCCCCGTCGTCGCCGGCAGCCACGTCCGCGGCATGGCGGCCCAGCTGCTGACCGCGATCGGCGTCGAGGTCGGCGCGGCCGCGGTGGCCGAGCACTACGGCGCCCGCTCCGGTGCCGGCGTGCTCGACGGCTGGCTGGTGGACGCGGCCGACGCCGCCGAGGTCGAGCGGGTCCGCGCGGCCGGGATCGCCTGCGCCGCCGTGCCCCTGATGATGACCGACCACGACGCCACGGCCGACATGGCCGCCGCGGCGCTCGCGCTGGCCGAGGAGGTCCGCCGATGAGCGGCACGCCGGGCCGCGCGCCCGAGCAGCTCGTCTGCCTGCCCGTCACCGGACTCGGCGAGGTCACCGAGGGAGCCGACCTCGCCGCGATGCTCGCCGGGGCGGTCGCGCTGCAGGACGGCGACATCCTCGTGGTCACCAGCAAGGTGGTGAGCAAGGCCGAAGGGCGGGTGCGGCCCGCCAAGCGCGACGAGGTGCTCGGCGACGAGACCGACCGCACGGTGGCCTGGCGCGGGCGCACCTCGATCGTGCGCACCCACCACGGGCTGGTGATGGCCGCGGCCGGCGTCGACGCCTCCAACACCGAGACCGGCACCGTCGTGCTGCTCCCCCGCGACCCGGACGCGTCCGCGCGCCGCATCCGCGAGGCGCTGGCCCGCGGCGCCGGCCGCAACGTCGCAGTGCTGGTCACCGACACCGCCGGCCGGGCCTGGCGCACCGGCCAGACCGACATCGCCATCGGCGCCGCCGGGCTCGACGTGCTCCAGGACTACAGCGGGCGCACCGACCCGCACGGCAACGAGCTGGCGGTGACCGCGCCCGCGGTCGCCGACGAGATCGCGGCCGCCGCGGACCTGGTCAAGCGCAAGCTCGACCGGCGGCCCGCGGCCGTGGTGCGCGGCATGTCCGGGCTGGTGCTGGTGCCGGGCCGGCACGGACCGGGGGCCGCGGCGCTGGTCCGCGACGAGGCGCACGACATGTTCGGCCTCGGTGCCCGGGAGGCGGTGCTCAGCGCGCTGCACGAGGACGACCCGCGCGGCTTCGGCCTCCCGTGCACCGCTCTCGAGCTCGTCGTGCAGCTGTCCGCGCTCGCCGAGCACACGGTCGACGTACGCATCGAGGGCACCGACAACCGCACCGTCACCGCCCGGCTGCGCGGCACCGAGCGGGAGCAGGGCGCGGCCGACGCGCTGCTGCGCACGGCGGCCTTCGCGCTCGGCTGGCGGACGGACGGGGGGACCGGCCCGGACCGGGCGCTGCTCCGGTTCCGCCCCGCGACTCCGTAGACTTCGCCGCACCACCCCGCCGCGACGCCCTGTCGCGGCCACGGCGCACGCCCGCCACACCCCGTCCACGCACACGAGCCGGAGAACGCTGGAACATGGCCAACAAGTCGACCAAGGACCGGGACCGGCGCGCCGTCGTCGAGCAGATGCGGCGCGACCAGAAGCAGGCCGAGCGTCGGCGCACGATCGTGGTGGTGTCGGTCTGCGTCGTGGTGGCCCTGGTGATCGTCGGGCTCGCGGCCATCCCGCTGCTCAAGCAGAACAAGCTCACCGCGGGCGACCTGGCCTCGATCGGCGCCAGCGAGAAGGCCGCGGGCTGCCAGCCGGTCCTGAAGAAGAAGGCCAACGGCAACCAGGACCACAAGCCCGAGGGCACGCCCATCACCTACGCGGACGCTCCCCCGGCCTTCGGCCCGCACTACCCGGTGACCGCGCCGTTCGAGCGGAAGTTCTACACCGCCAGCGACCGCCCGCAGATCGAGTACGTCGTGCACAACCTCGAGCACGGCTACAGCCTGCTCTGGTACGACGACACGATCGCCAAGAACTCCGACCAGCTCGCGGTCGTGAAGGCCATCGCCAAGAAGTACGAAGGCACCAAGCTCACCGACAAGTTCATCGCGCTGCCGTGGACCGCCAAGGACGGCAAGGCGTTCCCGAAGGGCACGCACGTCGCCCTCACGCACTGGTCCGCGGGCGGTGACCCCGCCGACGTCTCGAAGCAGCAGGGCATCTGGCAGTACTGCGGGAAGCCCAGCGGAGCCGTCGTGCAGAAGTTCACCAAGGACTACCCCTACACCGACTCGCCCGAGCCGCAGGCGATGTAGGTCGTGCCCCTGGGGGACCTGCTCGGCGTGCTGGGCGTGGCGTTCGCGTCCGCCCTCGTGCCGCTGATCAACATCGAGGCCTACCTCGGCGTCCGCGGCTCCGTCGGCGGCATCGAGAGCGTCTGGGTGCTCGGCTTCGCCGCCGGCCTCGGCCAGATGGTCGGCAAGGTCATCTGGTACTACCTGGGCGCGAGCTCGCTGAACTGGGGCTGGGTGCGTCGCCGCATGGAGACACCGAAGGCGATGGCCCGGTTGGAGACCTGGCGGGTCCGCACGCACGAGCGGCCCGTCGTCGCGGGGGCGCTGGTGTTCCTCTCGGCGTTCAGCGGGTTCCCGCCGTTCGCGATCCTGGCCGTGCTCGCCGGCCAGCTGCGGATGCAGCTGGCGCTGTTCTTCGGCCTGGGCCTGGCCGGGCGCTGGCTGCGGTTCACCGCGGTCCTCGGCGGCGCGGAGTGGCTGGGGCAGCTGGTGCGCTAGGTCTAGGAGATGTCCTGGGCCTCCAGCTGGGCCTGGATCCGGGTGCTGGAGTCGGCCTTGGACTCACCACCCACGCCGTAGACCAGCTCGATCGCGTTGCGGGACGCCGCCTCGCGCTCGGCGTCCGGCAGGCTCGCGGCCAGCGACCGGTCGCCGCCGTTGCAGAACTCCAGCGTGGTGTGCGGGTACCGCTCGCGGATCGCGTCGAACGTCTCGTCGATCCCCGGGCCGGACTCCAGCGCCACGAACGTGTCGTCGACGCAGCGCAGCGCCGCCACGATCCGGGCCCGGACGTCCTCGGACTGGATGATCCGGCCCTTCTTGAGCAGTTGCTGCGCGTCGTTGTTGACCACCACGATGAGGTAGCCGGTGCGCTCGCGGGCCTGCTCGAACAGGTCGAGGTGGCCCTGGTGGAACGGGTTGAAGTAGCCGCTGACGATGCTCGCCCGCTGCGGTTGCTCGGCCATGTGCGCGTCCAGTCCCCTGTGTCGCCGGTCGGCCGGGGTGGCCCCGGTGGTCCGCGGCAGTCTAGGCGGTGTCCGCCGATGACGCGGTCATTGCGGGGGTGGTACCGCGCCCGGTCCGGCAAGGCCGAGGCGCGAGAGCGCAGCGGGCTGCGCCGAGCGGTGAGAACGCCGCCGGCCGGGATGCGGGGCCGCGCCCGCGACCGCAGCATCGACGGGCACCGCCCGGGCAACCGTCCGTACAGTGCGGGCATGGCCACCCCCGACACGTTCCCCGCCGCCCTCACCGCGACGCTGCGCACCGACCCGGGACGACCGCTCGTGACGTTCTACGACGACGCGACGGGTGAGCGGGTCGAGCTGTCGGTCGCGACGTACGCGAACTGGGTGGCGAAGACCGCCGGGCTCGCCCAGGACGAGCTCGACCTCGAGCGCGGCGGCCTGCTGCTGGTCGACCTGCCGACGCACTGGCTCGGCGCGGTGTGGCTGGGGGCCGCGTGGAGCCTCGGGCTCGCGGTCACCGACGACCCGCAGCTCGCGGGCGAGGCGGACCTGGTGGTCTGCGGCCCCGATGGGGTGCAGACCTACGCCGCGCAGGCGGACCGGGTCCCGGTCGTGGCGCTCTCGCTGCGCCCGCTGGGTGGCCGGTTCACCGAGGCGCTGCCGACCGGTGTCACCGACTACGGCGCCGTGGTGCTGGCCCAGCCGGACGCGTTCACGGCCTACGACCCGCCGGCCGGCGACGACGTCGCGTGGCGCAACCCCTCCGGTACGTCGACCCAGGCGGATCTGCTCGCGGAGGCGGCCGCCGCGCAGGTCGTGACCCCGCAGGGCCGGTTGCTCACGGGGGTCAACCCGTGCACCCGGGCCGGCGCGGTCACCCTGCTGGCGCCGGTCGCGACGGGCGCCGGCGTCGTCTGGGTGCGGCACCCGGACGAGGCCGGTTGGGACCGCCGCGCCGAGCAGGAGCGGGCCACCGCCGTGCTCCGCTGAGCCTGGATCCAGGCTGAGCCCGACGCCCGGGCTCAGCCGGCCAGGTCGAAGCGGCCCAGGCCCGACAGGAACGTCGCGCGCGCGGCGAACCCGGAGGAGGTGCCCCGCAGCACGTACAGCGTGCCGCTGCTCCGCCCGCGCACCAGCAGGTCGGGCCGGCCGTCCCCGCTGACGTTGCCCACCGAGAGCAGCCAGTCGTAGGCGCTGCTGAGCGCGCCGATCCGGGTGCCGCCGGTGAGACCGCCCGGCCCGTTGCCCGGGTAGTAGACGAGCGAGCCGTCGCTGCGCCGCACCATGCTGTCCGGGGACCCGTCGCCGTTCCACAGGCCGATCCCCACCTGCTGGGTGGCGGTCACCGCCGCGTGCGCGACGTAGCTGGCGTTGAAACCGGTCGCGCCGTTGCCCGGGTAGATCCGCATGGACCCGCCCGACGGCTGGCCGACCAGGTCGGGGTGGCCGTCCCCGGTGTAGTCGCCGACGGCCGCGAGCAGCCGGACCGAGCCGAAGCCGCGCCCGGCCACGACGGGGGCCGAGAACGTGCCGTCGCCGCGACCGCGCAGCAGGTACATCAGGCCGGAGGTGGAGCGCGACATCACGTCGCCCCTGCCGTCGCCGTTCCAGTCGCCGACGTTGAGCAGCAGGTTCGACGACGGGAAGGTGCGGCCCATCGGCACCAGCGTGGGTCCGCTGGCGGCGGCACCGGCGAAGGCCAGCAGGCGCCCGCTCGTGTCCCGCCCGACCAGGTCCTTGGCCGTGGAGCCGGCGACCTGGCCCGCCGAGAGCAGCAGGTTGACGCCGGAGAACCCGGTGTAGGGGCCCACGCGGGGGCCGAGGCCGCCCGCGCCGGTGCCGGGGTAGACCCAGACCTGCTTGGTCGACCGGTCCCGGGCCACCACGTCGGGGCGGCCGTCGCCGGTGACGTCGAACATGCCCGTGGTCAGGTCGAAACCCGACCAGTCCGCCGCGAGCGTGCTCACGGCGCCCAGGCGGCCGCCGGTGCCGGCGACGAGCAGCAGCCGGTTCGAGGCGTCCCGCGCCAGCAGGTCCGGGTGCCCGTCCCCGTTGAGGTCGCCGGCGCCGCCGAACCAGGAGTAGCCGCTCCAGTCGTAGGAGAGCAGCCGGGTCCGCGCGCCGAACAGGCCGGTCCCGTCGCCGTAGTAGACGTAGAGGCGGTGGCTGGTGGCGTTGCGGCCCACGACGTCGGCCTTGCCGTCGCCGTCCCAGTCACCGACGCCGGTGAACGTGTCCAGCTTGGCCAGCCGGGTGCTGGACTTGACCGGTGCGCTGTAGCGGCCGGCGCCCGCGCCCGGGTACACCGCCGTGGTCTTCGTCGACGCGTTGCGGGCGAGCACGTCGCCGCGTCCGTCGCCGGTGACGTCACCGACCGCGGTCACCACGTCGGCTCCCGCGAATCCGGACGCCGCGACGGTCCCGGCGGCGAAGCCGGACCCACCGGCGGTCCGCAGCACGTAGCCCTGCTTCGTGGTCCGGTCGCGCAGCACGACGTCCGGGCGCGCCGTACCGGCGAGGTTCTGGTGGAGGTTCCGGCTGGCGAAGGACTTCTGGTACGCCACGGCCAGGGACCGGATCTTCGGGATCTGCGCGTAGAGGTACTTGCCGGGACAGGCGGTCTGACCGACGTCCCGGTGCCCGTTGATGGCCGGGAGGTACCTCTTGGTGACCCACTGCTTCATCGAGCCGGCGCGCACGCCGTGCAGGCTGAGCTTCCACGCGAACAGCCGGCCGTAGGCGTCGATCATGGCCGCGGACGGCCGGGCCGTCTCGTAGTTGCCGATCGCCGACATCGCGAAGGCGTCGTCGTTGTAGCCGAGCGTGTGGGCGCCGACGACGGGCCGGTCCACGCCGCCGTACCGGCCCTCCCAGATGCGACCGAAGCGGTCGACCAGGAAGTTGTAGCCGACGTCGGACCAGCCGCGGGACTGGGTGTGGTACGCGTAGATGCCGCGGATGATCGCGGGCACCTGGGCGGCGGTGTAGTTGTTCGCGTTGACGGTGTGGTGGACGAAGCCGGCGTGCACCTCGCCGTAGTGCAGCGAGGGCTTGTCCCGCATCCGCTCGTCGGCGCCCCACTGGGCCCGCGAGTAGATCATCGGCTTCGCGGTGACCGCGCCGGCCGCCAGCGAGGCGTCGCCGGCCGTGGCCGGGTCGGTGGTCGGGTCCGTGGCTCCGTCGGCCGCCGGGTCGATCGCGTCGCCGTTGCCGGTCGGCGTCGGGGTCGTCGTCGTGGTCGTCGGCGTCGTCGTGGTGGTGGTCGTGGGGTCGGTCGTGGTCGTCGAGCCCGTCGTCGTGGTCGTGTCGGCGGCCGAGAGGTCGAGGGTGCCGGTGTCGATGGCCGGCTTCTCCACCTTGGCCGCGGACTGCGCGCCCGGGTCCACCATCGCCAGCTGCATGCCGTCGGGTGCCTCGCCGGAGGCGGTCACGGCCTTGATCTGCACGTCGTCGACGTGGCCGACGTACACCGGGTCGGTGCCGGGGCGGGTGCGGGCGCTCTCGTCGCTGCCGGCGTCGGGGCCGTGCTCGTCGTGGTACGGCATGGCCTGCCAGGCCGACCAGGTGCCGTTCTTCTCGGTGCGCACCGAGACCGAGATGGCGTCCTCGGGGAGGTTCTCCCCGTGCTTCCAGGTGACGCCGACGGTGGCCAGGCTGTCCACGGCCTGCGGGGCCGACAGCACCGCGAGGTCGTCGGTCTCGGGGTCGCCCTCGGCCGCGACCAGGCGGGCCGTGGCGGCCGCGCCGCCGCGCATCGCGGAGGTGCCCTCGCGCAGCGCGGCGAGGCCGGCCTTGCTGACGCCGGCCAGGGGTACGGCGGTCACCCGCGGCTTCACCGGGGCGGACGCGACCAGCGACGGGCTGTCTCCCCCGCCGACGGTCCCCTGCGCGCTGTCGGTGACCGGCGGCGCGACGACGGATCCGGATCCCGGGGTGCCGGGTCGTGCGGGGGCGACGATGTCCAGCGTCACCGTGTTGACCGCCGGGGCCGCGATCGCGACCACCACCGCCAGCGCCAGACTCTGCTGGCACAGGAGCACGAAACGGCTCTTGTTCTCGGGCATCGCGCGGTACTCCTGTGGCTCACGGGATTCACATGAGTACCAAATGTCACAGCAGCCACAGAGGGTGGCAAGGGCTTCCAAATAACTACAAACTTGTAATTCGCTAGCCCTGCAAGGCGAAAGTCGACACTTGTCAACTCCAACCGTCGTGTCCCCGCCGCCACGCCGGGCGCCGTTACGACCTCGTTACCTCAGCGTAGGAAGCATCTCGGGCCACGTCCGCGGTTTCGCCGAATCCGCGGCAACGCCGCCGCCGGGCAGGCCGGGCCTCGGGCAGCAGCGGTCCGTCGACCGATGACAATGCC
>Ga0308174_10000271_pt1 | contig 21549 bp, 19 predicted proteins | sample PhyPR2_FD_203894 | JGI IMG/M metagenome (GOLD analysis project Ga0308174, IMG submission 203894) | Soil microbial communities from UC Gill Tract Community Farm, Albany, California, United States - DLSLS.P.R2 | ecosystem: Environmental > Terrestrial > Soil > Agricultural land | place: USA... | reverse complement strand
CGTAATGATGCGCGACGATCGTCCCGACAATGCTGGTCCCGAGCATGCCGCCGACCATCCGCGTGGATTGCAGGAGCGCTGTCGTGATGCCGAAGCGCTCGCGCCCCGCAATCTCCTGCCCGAACACGTTCATATTGTTCAGCACGAAGCCGAGCCCGATGCCCACCGCCGCCATCGGCAATTCGATCCACACATGCGGCGTCGCTTCGCGCGCGAACGCCAGCGCGACCGACGCCACCATCAGCAATGAAAAGCCGATCGTCAGGATCATGGTCGGCTTGCGGAGATGAATGACGATGCGCGTATTGATGAAGCTGCCAAGGGCGATGCACGCGGCAATCGGCGTCGCGAGCAGACCCGCGTCTTGCGGCGACAGGCCGAAGCCGCCTTGCAAGAGGAGCGGCGCGAAGAAAATCAGCGAGAACATCACGAAACCCGCCAGAAACGACAGCGTGAACAAGGTGACGAGATGCGGATCGCGAAAAATATCGAGCGGAATGATTGGATGCGTCGCGCGCCGCTCGCAGATCAGAAGCGCTGCCGCGCCGACGATCACCGCGCAGCCCAACGCGATATTGCCGCCGGATAACCCGCTTTTGGGCACGGATTCGATCAGCGCCTGAAAGCCGCCGAGCACCAGCGCCACGAGCGTCGCCCCGAGCCAGTCGATTTTTACGTCGCCTTCACGCGGCCGGTGCAGATTCGGCAGATGCGACCAGATGAAGTAAAGCGCCGCCGCGCCGACCGGCAGATTGATGAGAAACGTCGAACGCCAGCCCCAGTGCTGGCTCATCCATCCGCCGAGCGACGGCCCCGCCGCCGTCCCGATGCCGTAAGCCGCCGCGAGCACCACCTGCCAGCGTACGCGCGTGCGCGGATCGGGAAACAGGTCGGGAATCGCGGCGAACGCGGTGCCCACCATCATCCCGCCGCCGATGCCTTGCAGCCCGCGCCCGAGCGCGAGAAAGAGCATCGTCGGCGCGAGGCCGCATAGCACGGACGCCACCGTGAAGGTAATCACCGCCGCGATGACGAAGCGCTTGCGGCCGAAATAATCGCCGAGCCGCCCGAAGACCGGCACTGTGACGACCGACGCGAGCAGGTACGCGCTCGCGATCCACGCGTAGTACTCGAAGCCGTGCAGTTCCGCGACGATAGACGGCAGAGCCGTGCTCACCACCGTCTGGTCGAGCGCAACCAGCATGTTGACGAGCCCGATGCCGAGCATCGCATAAAGAGCGGTTCGAAACGGGAGTGCGTGGGGCTGGTTTTCGGCGGCGCGGGCGTCGGTCATGCGGCTTGGTTTAAGCGGGCGCTTAGAAGGGGAACCCGAATTGTACGGTGTCAGCTTGCGACACATCGACTCATCGCAAAAATGCGCGGGGCCGCGGCGCAGTTCGCGAGATATGCTGAAAGCACGCTTCGCCGCGCCGCCGCGCGAAGTTTCGTCACCGATTCCGACATCGATCAACGGAGAAACACGCCATGTTCAAACGCATCATCGTCGCTATCGACGGCAGCCGCACTTCGCAACGCGCCTTTCAGACCGCGCTGGATCTCGCCGCCGTCCATCAGGCCGTGCTTCGGCCGTATTACGTCGTGGAGAGCGGGCCGATGTATATGGACGTGCCCGGCTACGATCCGTCTTCGCTCCAGACGCGGCTTGCCGAACAGGGCGCGACACTCGTCAAGGAAGCCGCCGACGCAATGACGGCGCGCGGCGTAACGGGCGATGTCGTGACCGCCGAAGCCACCGTGGGCGACGACGTCGCCACGCTGGTCGTCTCGGCTGCGAGCACGTTCAATGCCGACTTGCTCGTCATGGGCACGCACGGCCGCAAAGGCGTTCAACGCCTGATTCTTGGCAGCGTTGCAGAGCGTTGCCTGCGTCAAGCCACATTGCCGGTGCTGCTTATCCCATCGGCGGCAGCAAATATTGACGCCGGCAATACCGCATGATGTAAATATTCGGCAAGAGTCGGGGGCGCGGCATTTTTTCGCGGTGCCGGGAAGGTCTGCTATGGGACAATCGTTTGTCATTTATCAACAAACGAAGCCCGCCATGTCCGATCCGACTCGCACGCAGCGCCAGGCAGCGCATTGTTCGAGCTGCGCCATGCGCCACCTTTGCATGCCCGAAGGTCTTTGCGCGAACGACGTCACCCGGCCCGAGCACATCATCTCCGTCACACGCAACATCCGGCGCGGCGATGCGCTGTTCCGAACCGGCGACACGTTCGATTCGCTGTACGCCGTACGCTCGGGGTCCCTCAAGACGGTCGTCACGCACGACGGCAGCCGCGAAGGCGGACGCGAGCGCGTCATCGGCCTGCTGCTTGCGGGCGATGCGCTCGGTCTCGACGGCATCGGCGACGGCCGGCACACGTGCGACGCCGTCGCGCTGGAAGACAGCTCCGTCTGCGTCGTGCCCTATGCGCTCTTCGAGCGCGTGTGCCGCGAGACGGACGCGCTGCAACGGCGCATGCACCGCATGATGAGCCAGGCGATCAACCGCGAGTCGAATCATGTCGTGCGGCTCGGCATGCTGCGCGCGGACGAGCGCGTCGCGGGGCTTCTGCTCGATATTTCGGCGCGGCTCGCCCGGCGTGGCTACGCGGCCGCCGAATTCACCATGCGCATGACGCGCGACGACATCGGCAGCTATCTCGGCATGACGCTCGAAACCGTGAGCCGCACGCTGTCGCGCTTCGACAAGCTCGGCCTGATCGAAGCGCAGGGCAAGTCCATCCGTATCCGCGACTTCGACGGCCTGCGCGGAATCTGACAACTCGCCTGCGGCCGCGAACCGGCGCAGTATCGCACCGGTTTGTTCGCTTGCGCTGAATAAACGCCATCCATAATTCGGTTGGCACGCGCTTCGCTACGCATTAGTCTTTTGGGTTTGGTCCCAGGCACGCGCCTGGCCTGCCAACGGAGATGAAGCGAAATGAATCGCGAACCGTCCCTGCGTCATCCGCTGCTCGACCGTCTTGCTGAAGCGCGCCGCGTCACCGACGAGCTCTTCGACATCGTGAGGCGCGAGCATCTGTACGACCGGCCCATCGCCGAGCGGCATCGCATCGTGTTTTACATCGGGCATCTCGAAGCGTTCGACCGCAATCTGTTCGATCAGCGCCTCTTCGACGTCCCGAGCGTCAATCCCGCCTACGACCAACTGTTCGCCTTTGGCATCGACCCGGTGGACGGCGGCTTGCCGACGGATCAGCCGGCCGACTGGCCGTCGCTCGACGAAGTGCAGGCGTACAAGACGAAGGTGCGCGCGGATATCGACGCGCACTTCGATCCGCTCAAGCTCGTAGCCCATCCCCTTTCCGCCGATGACTCCCCCGCTACCCTGCTCGAAGTGGCCATCGAGCATCGGCTGATGCACGCGGAAACGCTCGCGTACATGTTGCACCAATTGCCGGTCGATAGAAAAAAAGCACCGGCCAACGCCGCATCGGAGCGCGCGTCGAACCGTGCGCTCGTGCATGAAAGCATGCACGTGCCGGCGGGAACCGCGACGCTCGGCCTGCCCCGCGACGGCGGACGGTTCGGCTGGGACAACGAATTCGGCGAAGTGCGCGTGGACGTGCCGGCGTTCGACATCGACCGTTATATGGTGACGAACGGAGACTTTCTGCGCTTCATCGATGCGGGCGGTTACTGGAATCGCGAGTACTGGAACGACGCCGATTGGGCCTGGAAGGAGCAGCAGCGCATTGCGCATCCTGCCTTCTGGATTCCGGGCGACGACAACAGTTCCAGCCCAAGCTCCGGCTGGAATGTCCGGACGATGTTCGAGGAAATTGCGCTTCCGCTCGACTGGCCGGTGTACGTGAGCTACGCGGAAGCCAGCGCCTATGCGCGCTGGGCGGGCAAGCGGTTGCCGACCGAAGCCGAATGGCAGCGCGCCGCCACCGACGCGCCGCGCGTCGCCGACGGCAACTTCGATTTCCGGCGCTGGGATCCGACGCCCGTGCAGGCGCATCCCGAGAACCGGAGCGCGTTCGGCGTCGAAGGACAATTCGGCAACGGCTGGGAATGGACCTCGACGACTTTCGGCCCGCTCGACGGCTTCGAGCCCTTTTCGTTCTATCTCGGCTATTCGGCGAATTTCTTCGACGGCAAGCACTTCGTCATCAAGGGCGGCTCACCGCGAACAGCGGCGTGCATGTTGCGGCCCAGCTTTCGCAACTGGTTTCAGGGCCATTATCAGTACGCTTACGCCGGCTTCCGCTGCGTGAGCGTATGAGCCGCAAGAATCTGAGCGGCCGGGCTTGTGAATCGCATTGCGGGTCTCTATAATGCGCGGCTCCACAGGCTCGTAGCTCAGCTGGTTAGAGCACCACCTTGACATGGTGGGGGTCGTTGGTTCGAGTCCAATCGAGCCTACCAACGCATATGCTTCAAAACAAATCGCCGCGTTTATCGCGGCGATTTGCTTTTGTGCTTCCAGCTTCTTCGATACATCCCCGCGCAGTCAGTCCCACATGTTCCTGAACGCGACCGCGGCGATCACGGGCACCGTCAGCACCAGCGGAATGGCGAAGTACGGCACTTCGAGATTCACCATCCAGTTATAGATCAGCCAGCCCACGCCGAGCGCGAGCGTCACAATGCCGACGAGCGCCGACAGCACGTTGAGCGACCGATGAGACAAGCGCCTGCGGGAGGGTTGTTTGTTCGAGGTGGGGTCCATGATCGAGGCGTGCAGTGGCGCTAGGCAGGTACTTCTGATTTTATACCGCCCGCTAGCGCGCCGCCGTTGAGTCGCCTGGGCGTCGTGCGTGGCGCAGTGTTCGCGTGTGCCATATCCGTCACGACGAGAGCGAGCGCCCTCGCGCTGCCCGCGCATCCGCTGCGGCTGCCGAATGCCGGCGCGCCGCACGTTTTCTTAGCCAGATGATGAGTCCGGTCGCGCTCAGCACGGCAACCGCGATGCCGACCGCGCTGATCGCGATACGTCCCGCCAGCCCGAAAATGCGGCCCGAATGCAGCGGAAACTGCGCCTGCATGAAAATATCGCCGGCCGAGCCGCGCCCCGGAATGGACGAACCCGCGAGCGTCCCCGTATGTCCGTTGTAGTAGAGCCAGGCATTGCCGAGGCCGCCGTCACCGTGATCCTGGCCCGGCGCGAAGAATCCGACGCCGAACGCGTCGAACGCCGGCACGTAGTACAGCGCGCCCGTAGGCGCCGTGATCTGTTCGCGCCTCGCGTCGCGCGCCGCGGCTGTGAGAATCTGCTCCCGCGTGGCAGGCGCACGGCCGGGCGGCCCCGCTCGCACCAGTTCAGCGTTCTCCGTGAATGAAGGCGAGAGCTTCGAGAACGCCGATACGATGGGCCGGACGACGGGATCGGCCAGATTCATCGACACCGACGTGAACGCGACCATCACGAGCAACGCCCATATCCACACGCCGCCCGAGCGATGCAGATCGAACGTCAGCGCATAACCGCCGCGCCGGAAGCGAAACGCGAGCGACTTCCGCCAGGCCTTGACGCTCGGAAACGAGAGCACCAGCGCGATTCCGCTATCGAAGAACCAGACGACGCCGACGATGCCCAGCAGCCACGTCCCGCCATCGAAGCCGCCGACGACCGGCAAATGCAGCGTGTAGTGCAGCTTGTACAGAAACGGCATCAGGTCGATCCGCGCGAGCGACACCGCGCCCCACATCCGGCGCGCCTGGACAACGCCGGTCGCGGGATCGACGGCGATCTGGTTGTAGTCGACTGCATACGGGCCGCCGGTCGACGGATCGTTGCGCGGCACGACCATCATCTGCGCGGTGTGCCCCGCCTCGACAGCCAGCGGCAGATACGTCACCTGAACGCGCGGATCGGCAGCCTCGACGCGGCGTGCCAGTTCCAGCGGCGGCAGCGCCGCGCCTTTGCTCTGCGCGAAAAAGAACGACGGATTGAGCATCGCGTCGATTTCGTGATCCCAGGCGATGACCGCGCCCGTCAGCCCGGAAACGAACAGAAATAGCGCGGTCGCGACGCCGAGCCAGCGATGCAAACGCACGAGCACCCGCCTCATGCCTGCGATGCCTCGAAAACCGTCGCGCGTGCGGGTGCCGCCATATAAAGCTCGTCTTATTAAATAGGAATTATTCGCATTCTATCCATGATGTGACGCCGCGACAAGCGCTTGGAGCGCGACAGCTCTGCGCCTCTTTCACACATGACATTCGCTGAAATAAGTTGCGCGTAGTCGTTGACGCGGTCCGTCGCTACAGTGAGTTCATTCGCAACTCACCAATGGCGAGATCATGGAACTGATGGGGAAAATATCGCTGTATGTGCTGCTCATCGTGCTGACGGCCTCGATGATCGAGGCGTTCGTTCTGAGCCGCAAATACAAGCGCACCGATAAGGCGTTCGACTGGCGCGAAGTGTGGATCTCACTCGCCGATCTCGTCGGCCGAAAACTGCTTGCGTTCTTGCCGCTTTCGCTCGCAACGCCGGTGTTCGCCTTTGCGTGGGAGCACCGCATTCACACGGTCACGAGCAACACGCCGCTGACGGTCTTGCTGCTCTTCATCGGCATGGAATTCTTCTACTACTGGTATCACCGCGCGTCGCATACGATCCGCTTTTTCTGGGCGACGCACGCGGTCCATCATTCACCGAACCAGTTGACGCTTTCTTCCGCGTATCGCCTTGGCTGGACCACGAAGATCACGGGCTCCGCGGTGTTCTTCACGCCGCTCGTGTGGCTCGGCCTGAGGCCCGAAGTGGTGCTCGCCGCGCTTTCGATCAACCTGCTCTACCAGTTCTGGCTTCATGCGACGTGGATTCCCAAGCTCGGTTGGCTCGAACTTGTATTCAACACGCCTTCGTCGCACCGCGTACATCACGCGTCGAATGCGACTTATCTCGATGCGAACTTCGGCGGCGTGCTGATCGTTTTCGATCGCCTGTTCGGCACTTATGTCGAAGAACGCGCCGACGAACCGTGCCGCTACGGGCTCACGACACCGACCACCTCGCACAACCCGATTGTCGTGGAGACCGAGCACTGGGTGAGCCTCGCGAAAGACGTGGTCAACGCGAAGAGCGTTTCCAATGCGGTCGGCTTCGTGCTGCGCCCGCCCGGTTGGCTGCCGAACGGCGCAGGACAGACAACCGGAGAATTGCAGAAGCGTGCGAGCAGCGGCGGCAAGATGGCCGATGCCTCTTGATCTTGTCACGGCATTGACCGTTGAATATCAGAACGTGGCGGTCTGGCTATTGATTCTTGGCGGCTCACGGTGATAACCGATGTGGCCGTGCTGGTGGGCCTGCCGCCCGCGGACAGGCCTGAGCAGCAAGTCGGACGGCGGGAACCAGTTCGTTGCGGTCGATTCTGTCGATGTTCCCCGTCCTTTTTTCGTTGGAATCTCTTCAGCCCGGAGCGCGGCTTGGCTTCCACACGGTTTCGATCGCCTTCGTCAGACATCCTATATATCTTTCCCTGAAGCCCCCGCGGGAAAGGTCAGCATGCGAGCAGAAAAGCGATCTACTGCCACAGTTGCGGCTACATAAGATCACGGAAGAACGGCTGGTTCATCGCCTTCCGCGTGTACGCGGCATCATGCGCAAGAGCACGTTATCCCGCAGTACGTAGTGGTGAAACAACGCGGCGGCCGCATGCACCGCCGCGAGAACGATGATCGCCCAACCAACGAGTTCATGCGCTTCGCCGATATTGTGATGCGCGGCCTTGCTGAACGGCGCGAACGGCGCCCCGATCTGAAGCCCGAAGAAACTCATGGATTCGTCTCCCGACCAGCGGAGGACAAACCCCAGCACGGCCACCGACACCAGCAATGCATAGAGAAGATAGTGGATGCCCTTGGCGGCTAGTTCCACCCGGCCTGCCGTCGATACAGGCGCCTGATGCCCCGGCAACAAACGCCACACGATGCGCAATACGATTACCGCCGACAGAACGATACCGAACGACATATGCGTCACGATCATCAGATGCTTCGTGGGGCGCGGCGCGAATCCCCAGGTCTGTGCGAGAACGAACTGCGTTAGCACGAGCAGCACGGTGATCCAGTGCAGCGCCACGGAAACGCTGTCATACGATGTCCTGTCATCACCCGCTGCAATGCGCGTGGCCGAATTGGAAGTACTCACGATCTGCTCCTGTTTGATGCGTTGAACGCGAACAAAGCGGTGATCATAACGCTGCGCACGCGTGGCTCGTTACTCTCAGCTCCTTCAGATGAAGGTTTCCTTAAGAACGCCGTCTTCCTACACGAATGCAAACCATTGCTATTTCCGGTCAACGCATGGCGCGGGGTTATCCCGATGAACGATGCATGCCGATCTAAACTGACGCGTGAACGTCCAAAGGCATTTCCCTATGGCATCCCGACAAGAATTAAAACGGTATCGCGCTAACCTCGCCGACGAATTGCACAGTGCCGCGCTGTACGAGACGCTCGCGCATGTGGAGAAAGAAGCCGAACGCAAGCGCATATTCCGTGATCTGGCGGCATCGGAAAGACAGCATGCGAAGGTGTGGGCGGACAAGCTGAACGCGAACGGCCAGCGCGTGCGGACGGCGCAAAGCATCAAGACACAACTCATGCGAGGGCTGGTTCATGTATTCGGCCCGCGCTTCGTGCTGCCGTCGCTAGCCGCTGCCGAATTCGCGGATCGCAACAAGTACGCCGGCAATCCCGACACTGCGCGGATGTCCGAAGACGAACATCGTCATGCGAACGTGGTTCAGGCGTTGGCGAACGACGGCAAGCCCGCTGCAACCAAAGGCGCAGACATTGCCGAAGCGGAGTCATGGCACAAGGGGGTGTCGTCCGGAAACGACTTGCGTGCTGCGGTGCTCGGCGCCAACGACGGCCTTGTGTCGAACTTCTGCCTCATCATGGGCGTGGCGGGCGCGGGGACGCAAAACAAGATCATTTTGCTGACCGCGCTGGCCGGGATCATTGCGGGCGCGTGTTCAATGGCGCTCGGCGAATGGCTCTCCGTCACCAATGCGCGGGAGCTCGCCAGAACGCAGATTGCGAGAGAAGCAGACGAACTCGCGCACGCCCCCGAAGCCGAAGAGCACGAACTGCGCATGATCTACCGGGCAAAAGGGCTCGACAGCAACGAAGCGACCCGCGTCGCCGCCCAGATCATGAAGAACAAGGACAAGGCGCTCGATGCGCTGACTCGCGAGGAACTCGGAATCGATCCTGCGGAGCTCGGCGGAAATCCCTGGTCTGCGGCGGCGGTGTCTTTCTGCCTCTTCTCGATGGGCGCCATTGTCCCCGCGATGCCTTTCCTCTGGACGTCCGGCCGGTCCGCGATGTTCGAGTGCATCGGACTGAGCGTGCTCGCGCTTGCGGCTATCGGCATGTTCACTTCGCTCTTCAATGGACGCGGAGCATTATTCTCCGCAGTTCGGCAGATACTTATAGGGCTCGTCGCGGCAGCGTTCACCTTCGGCGCGGGACACCTGATGGGCGTATCGATTTCGTGACTTTATCGGCGTCGCCTCACATAAACACATGGCCTACCGGGCTTCATGAAAACAGGCATCGGACCTACGCGGTCCGCTCATCTGACGACCGCCTCCGAGGTGCTCGGGATCTTCCTCAAGCTCGGCATGACGAGCTTCGGCGGCCCGGTCGCGCACATCGGCTACTTTCGACGCGAGTTCGTCGAGCGCCGGCGCTGGCTCGATGACGAAACGTTCACCGACCTCGTTGGCCTATGCCAGTTCCTGCCGGGACCGGCGAGCAGTCAGGCTGGATTCTCGATCGGCCTCCTGAGAGCGGGCTGGCTCGGCGGGTTTGCGGCGTGGTGCGGGTTCACGCTTCCGTCCGTCTTGTTGCTGCTGACTTTTGCGGCTATCGCGCCGGGGCTCGGCGGACCCATCGGCGAAGGTCTGGTTCATGGCCTCAAGCTCGTGGCGGTGGCTGTCGTGGCGCAGGCGGTATGGGACATGGCCAGGCGCTCGTGCGAGGATCGGCGCGGGGCGGCCATCGCGCTAGCTGCCATCGCGGTGCTCGGTGTGCTGACGACCGCTTACGCGCAAGTGATCGTGATCGCGCTCGGCGCCATGCTCGGCTTCTTCTTCTGCCGCGCGATCGCATTATCGAAAACGGCCGGCAAACAGCACGCGCATGACTTCCGCGTCTCCCATCTGGCGGGCGGCGTCGCGCTTGCGGCGTTCTTTTTGCTGCTGCTCGTGCTGCCGATTGTGGCGCCGCATGACGGCCATCATCCCATTGCCTTGTTCGATGCCTTCTATCGTTCAGGCGCGCTTGTGTTTGGCGGTGGACACGTCGTGCTGCCCCTGTTGCAGCAGCAGACCGTGGCGACCGGATGGGTATCGGCGAATGATTTTCTCGCGGGCTACGGCGCGGCGCAGGCCGTTCCGGGCCCGCTGTTCACGTTCGCCGCGTTTCTCGGATGGATGACCGGCGCGCCGGATCACTGGACCGGGGCGCTCCTTGCCACCGTGGGCATCTTTCTTCCCGGCTTGCTGCTCGTGGTCGCAGCGCTGCCGCATTGGCAAGCATTGCGCGCGCGTCCGTCGATGGCCGCGACGCTTTACGGCGTCAATGCGGCAGTGGTTGGATTGCTCGCGTCGGCGCTTTATTCGCCGGTGTGGACGAGCGCTGTTCGCTCCAGCGGGGATTTCGCGATTGCAACCGTCGGCTTCTTGCTGCTCACGCGATGGAAGATCGCTCCGCTTGCGGTTGTCGCGACGTGTGTCGTCGCAGGCGTTGCGGAGGGACTGGTGGGCCGATGACGCGGATATATGAAACTACGGAACTATGGTCGCGCTTAAGCGGCTTGTCGTCGAGATAGTTCGAAATGCTAACGAATTGAAAATCCACTCGACAGCGTTCCAGCGCACGCGAAGTCACCCGCGGCCATTCTTGCGAAGCGCCGCGCCCAGTCCACACTTCCAGTGTCCGGAACCCGCCGTCAAGTCCCGTTTCGAAGAACGACTTCGCTGTCATCGGACGATCCATCCCGACCGCCTCGCTGCATGAAACCGACCCATTGACGTCCAAACCAGTCGCGAGCCAGGACCGCGAGCAGAGTAGTCATCGCGACTAGCCATATGATGAGCGATGCTATCGGATCGAATATGACAACGAGCGCTGTTCTTTTCATTATTAACCCCGGGAGACGTGCGTTTTTACGCAACAATGTCTTCGACGCCTTGGGTACTGATAGCACGGACAACAGGCGCGCTGCTGTTCCAATTGCCGTCCAACGTCCCGCGACGTTTGTTTTCTGCACAGAGTGTAGACCGGCGGCGTTCAGGGAGACTAATTGCTTTAAGCACTGTGCGGTTTGGCGCACGCATGATCGGGCGCTCGATAAAGCAAGCGCCCGATGAATCGTTTGCGGCTATGCGCTGCGAAGCAAACCGCGACCCGGTTTCAAGCCTTATGCCCTTCTTTATCCGAAAACGCGTAGCTGAACGCTTGCCTTGCCGCGCGCTGGGCCCAACGTCGCAAACGTATGCCCGAAGCCGTCGCGATTTCGACGCAGTGCCCGCACTCGTCGCCTGTGGCGCGCAGACAAGCCGATGCAACTACCGTCGGCGCCAGAGCGTCAAGCGGCCCGGACTAGGTCCTGTACCACCGGTCGGCATCGCACCGCTTACAGAAGTCGAGGCGCGGTTGAAGGTGTCGGCTCGCACGCATAAAGCGCCCACCCGGCACCGCACTAATGAAGAGACCGGCGAAGCGGCGCAGCGTAGGCTTCCGGCACGGCGGACATCACTCTATCGCGCTCCCTGTGGCCGTCTCGAACATATGCACTCGGAGCAGCGCCGTGGTCTCGGCTGTCCGGTTGCTGAACTCCGCGCCGACCAGAAGCCCGCCCTGCGTCTGCCTGACGTTGCGCGCCACGCAGTTGAACGCGACCGCGTGGAGCTTCCCGTCGGCGCGCAGGCGCAGCGCCAGTTTGAAGTGCTCGCCAACGTTGAGCAGCGCCCCCGGAACACGCAGCGCCAGGCCACCCAGACTCACGTTCACGACCGTCACGTCGAATCCCGCCGAGACACAGTCGTTCCGGATCAGCCGCCCCGGCAGTTCCGTCGAAATGCGCACGTGGTTGCGCACGATATGCGTCTGCACGGATTCCGGATAAGCAAGATACACGACCTTGACCGGCGTCTCGCTTCGCCCGATAACGGTGCTGCGAAACTTATAGACTTTCCGCCCCAGCAGCGCCTTGCATTCGACGTCGAGGCCCGCTTCCAGTAAATCATGTCCGTTCGGCGCAGCGAGCACGAGCGCGCTTCCGGCGACGGAGCCAACGAAGTCGGCCTGCAGAGGCGGCTGCGTGCGGCCGACAATCGTCACCTGCATGCTTTCCAGCGTCTTCGGCAAGGTTCGCGTCGTAAAGCTCGCGTAATTGACGTTCGCGCGCGGGGCCGCCGGTTCGTGCCTGGCGGTCGAGATCAGGACTTCGGGAGCGGCCGTGCTCGCTTCGGGCCGATGCGTGAAGGCATCCTCGTCACGGAAACCGCCTGCCGCGAGAATCCGGTCGCGCTGGCTCTCCGAACGCACACAGTAGCCTTGCGTCAGAAGCAGCTTGCCGGTCGACGAGTAGACGGCGAACGGAAGCGGCGTGCCGATCTGTAGTTCTTTTGCGGTGACTTTCACAAGTACCATATTTATTGCCCCGTTGAGGTCGCGGACGCCGGCTTCGTCTTGCAGCCGGTCTTCTCCGTCGCGGTAAGTTACCTTGTCAGCAAATTCTTAAAAGTGCGTTGCCGCGCATTTGTCTGATGAGAGCCGTGCCGTGATTTCCGCAATCGCCCCACTTCACTACTACTGCTTCGGATGCGCGAGAAAGAAGCGCAGCATCTCGGCGCTTGCATCCGGCCCGGTCGGATCGGTATAGGTACCGCGCGAACTGCCGCCGGACCACGCGTGCGGTGCGCCGTGAATCGTCCAGAGTTCCGCGCTGACGCCATCGGCTGACTTCAACTGCTGGACCGTATGCTTGCGAGCGCTCGGCAGTCCGCCAGCCACCTGCCTTTCGGGGCTGGTTGCGTCGAAACCGTGGACCAGCTTGCGTGCGTTGGCATAGCTCACGGTCGCGTCCGCGTCGCCGTGAAAGACGATGAGCGGACAACGCGTAGCGCCCGGGCCCGGGGCTTTGCCCTGACCACCGCGCATCGCGGCGAGCGCGGACGGCAGATCGTGCGCGCATCCTGCAGGCAAGCCCGAGTGGACGCCCGCGGCCGCGTAGAGATCCGGATAGCGTTGCGCCATGATCGCCGCCATCGCGCCGCCCGCCGACAGCCCGGCGACATATACCCGCCGCGCATCCACGCGATGACTCGCCATCACTTCACGCGTGATGCCCGCAATCAGCGACGGCTCGCCCGCTTCCCGCTGCTGATCCGACGACTTGAACCAGTTCCAGCATTTCGACGGATTCGCGCTCTGCGGCTGCGCCGGATAGACGACGATGAAGTCGTGCGCTTCAGCGAGCGCGTTCATTTGCGTGCCGGCGGCGAAATCGTCGGCATTCTGCGTACAGCCATGCAGCATGACAACGAGCGGCAATGGCTCGTTGCGATACCCGCTCGGCACATACAGCTTGTAATCGCGCTGACCGGCGGTACCGGCGTAGTGGCGCGTGCTGAAGTGCCCGCGATCTTCCACCTCCGGCGCAGGCGCGGCGGACGGCGCGCGCACAGGCGCCTGAAAAAGATCGGTCAGGCGGGCGAGCCCCATGTCGACCGGTTCGCGCGCGGTCGACCTGGCGTGCGCATGCTCGCCACGCATCGCGCGCTTGACGACCTCGGTCGCGGCCTGGCTGTCGCTCGTGCGAAAGAGTTCGAACGCCTCTTTCATCGAATCGAGAAATCCTTCGTTCAGTTTCATTTTGTATTCCAATGTCGAACCCGGAATCAGCGGATTCGGTCTGCAAGCGCGGCCTTGACGGCCGGCGATGCGTGAAGAGCACCTCGAACCAGGATCGATTCGATAGTGGCAAGGGCAAGTTCCACAGAGACGTCGGCGGCGATGCTGGCCAAGCCGAGCACCTGAATCCTCAGCCGTTCATTGGCTGCATGCACCGCTTCCAGTTCCTGCTTCGTGAAGTGTTGAAGTCCCAGCACGAGCGCGCGCCGGGTCGCCGTTTCCTTGACGACCGCCGCGTGAATCGCGAGCTGGTTGCGAATGGCCGTGCGGATCAGGTCCGTGCGGTTCGAGTAAAAGCCTTCCTCCACGAGCAGGTCGATCTGGCCGAGGTCCACCGGGCCAAGATTGATCGTGATTTTCTCGGTATCGCCGCCGCCTTTGGTGCGCGGACTGTCTGTGAGTTGATTTGCCATGAGCGCCGTTCGTCCATTCGTACCATCCATGTGGATGGTTATAGGCTGGTTTTCAAGGCGAGGCAACGGAAATTTTCAGGCTACTTCGCGTGGCTGGCTCATCCGGCGATGCACTTTGCGTACCGCCGCGCCGATTCCACGCGTTCTGAAGGGGTCTAGAGTGTCCGAGCGTCTCGTGAGCCAGGGCTTCGTTCTCGAACTGGACCGCCACGGCGCGCCTGGCATCCGTTACATTGAGTCCAGCGAGGAGACGAACGCCCGATCTCATCTCTATCATGGAGACCGCCGCCGCGAAGTTGCGCGACAGCATCGCGCTGGGCAACGGGTGTCACTTATGGTCTGACGGCACACGGCTACGTCGCGAGCAAACGTCCGGTACAGCCGACGAGTGACAAAACCGCCGCAGGCTCTACCAATGCAAATTGGTCGTCGAAATCATTGCGCTCAAGGCGCGCATCCATGGTCACGAAAGTTGTCAACAACGTCTTCCATACCGAGATCGTCTGAAACCGAGCAAGCCTTTGCCAGGAGCAAATCATGTCACGCACCGTCGCCGAAAAACGCGCCGCTTTCCGCGCACTGCATGCCTCCGGCTGCTTCATGTTGCCGAATCCGTGGGACGTCGGCAGCGCCCGCTACCTCGCGAGTATCGGCTTTCAGGCCATCGCGACCACGAGTTCCGGCTTCGCCTGGTCGACCGGCCATGCCGACAATCACGTGAGCCGCGACGTCGTCCTCGCGCACCTGGGCACGATGGTCGAAGCGACGGACCTGCCGGTGAACGCGGACTTCGAGAACGGCTTTGGCGTCGATCCGGCAGGCGTCGCGGAGAGCGTCAGGCTGGCGGTTGCGACCGGCGTCGCAGGGCTTTCGATAGAAGACGCCACCGGCGACGACGCGAGTCCGCTGTTCGAACTCGAAGTCGCCGTCGCGCGGTTAGCGGCGGCGCGGAAGGCGATCGATGAGAGCGGCGGCGACACGCTTTTGATCGGTCGCGCCGAGAACTTCTTCGCCGGCGTACCGGATCTCGACGACACGCTGACGCGGCTCAAGGCGTACGCGGCCGCCGGCGCCGATTGCCTGTATGCGCCGGGCATCCAGACACGCGAGCAGATCGAGGCCGTGGTCGCGGCGGTCGCGCCGAAGCCGGTGAACGTGTTGATCGGTTCGCCGTCCGCGTTCACGCTGGCCGACCTGGCGGCGCTCGGAGTGCGGCGCGTGAGCGTCGGCGGCGGGCTGGCGCGGGCTGCGTGGGGCGGCTTCATGCGTGCAGCGCAATCCCTAGCCGAGGGACGATTCGACGGCTTCGTGGATGCCGCACCAGGCGCTCAGCTAAACGCGCTCTTCGTCGACAAGGCGTAAGACGCTTTCAGACTCAGGAGGAATCTCGTGACTGGCGACACCATCCGCGTGGGACCGCTGTCGAGCCGATGCTGAATGCTGGAAGCGCTGACCTGCGGTCACGCGTGACGGCGATACGCTTACCGTCACCGGCGAAGTGCTGAAGCAATTGAAGCAGTGCGTGGGAATGGCGGGATCGTGGATGGATTCGGTGTCGAAGCACAACGTCCGTCGCACGCGGCATCTACGCGTTTGTCTGGCGCGCATCCGCCCGCTGGGATCATCGAACTCGATTGCTTCGCGGCGGCGTGGAAGCAAGAAGGCGGAAGCATGGCGACGCCGAATAAAAACGGGCGGCGCGCGGCCCGAAAGCCGCCCGCCGCCCGCAATGACAAACCAGCTTGCCCGATGCTTAGCGCTGCGAAATCGTAGCGGTATTCTTCGAACCGGCTTGCGTCACGACTGCCGTGTTGCCATAACCGGCTTGCGTCACCGAACCTACGTTCGCAGAGCCGAACTGCGTGATTACGCCGGTGTTGCCCGCGCCAACTTGCGACGCCGTCGCGGTGTTGCCGATACCCGTTTGCGACAGCACGAGCGCTTCATCCGTGCCCGACTGCGTGGCGGTCGCGACGTTCAGCTCGCCGATCTGCGTCGACAGAAGCGTCGATTCGACGGCTGCCTGCTGCGTCAGATCCGCCTTGTTCGTCGTGCCGAACTGCAGCGAGGTCATGATGTTGTCATGGCCGTTCTCTTGCGTGGCGACAGCTTCGTTCCCGCTGCCGATTTGACTCACAGTCGTGCGGTCGTTCGATTCGTTGTGCTGATTGACGTACGTCTTGTTGTAGAGCGGACCGCTTTGCACGATCGTCGTCGTTTCGTTGACGGCGTTGCCCTGGTTCACCTGCGCGAAGTTCGGTGCGTACGCGCCGCTCTGGTCGATGCTCGTCTTGTTGCCGCCGCCGTTGGACGAGAAGATTTTCGCGATTTCCGAGCCGTTCTGCTTGATAGAAACGGTGTCGCCCAGTTCGTTCGTCTGGCCGACGTAAGCGTCGGTGCCGCCGCCCGTCTGCGTGACGTTGGTCTTGTTCAGCCCGCCGCCGGTGGTTTCGACCATCGCAATGCCATGATCGCGGTCTTGCGAGATCTGCACATTGTTGCCGAAGGTCGCCGTCTGCGTGACGGTTGCGCTGCCGCCGTCGAGCTTGCCGAAGTTCTGGCCTTGGTCGATGTTCACGGTGTTGCCGAACGCGCTCGTCTGCGTGACCTTCGCCGAGTTGTTCGTGCCGTTCTGGCGGATGCTGTCGTTGTCGCCTGACGACGCGGTCTGCGCGACATTCGCCTTGGAATTGCTACCCGTCTGCACGATGCTCGTGCGCTCGCCGACCGCGCGGTCCTGCGTGACGGTTGCCGACAAATTCGAATCGCCGCCGCGCGACGAAACACCCGTCTGCGTGATGTTCGTGGTGTTATAGCCGCCGTTCTTCGACTCCACGCTGGCGTTCGCGCCATCGGCGTTTTGCTGAACGTTCACACGGTCGCCAATGGACGATTGCTGGTCGACGGTCGCCTGATTCGCGTTGCCGAATTGCGTGACCGTGGCCGATTCATTGACCGAGAAACCTGCTGCGAACACGGAGCTCGAAGCGAGCGCTGCCAGACCCATGGCGATGATAGATGCCTTGACTTTCATTTTTATAGCCTCGTGGTTTGAATTTTGAGTGACTTCTTTGTTACTGACGGCTGGCAGCCCCTGCTGCCCTCCGGCCCGACCGAACTGCACCCTCTTTGAATCAGAAGCACTGCCTTTACTGCGGTCTCCTCGCACCGTGGCATCGCGCCAAGGCGGAAAATTTCGTCCTACTTCATCAGTACCGAAGCCCTCGCGCCGTTGCCGTTCTGCATGACCTGCAATCCGGCGCCATTGCGGCTCTGAAGAATGGATACCTCGTTGTTGACGCCAAGCTGCGTCACCTGCGACGACATCGCGGAACCAAGCTGCGTCACCGTTGCTACGTTGTTGCTGCCGCTCTGCAGGGTGACCGAACGGTTCCCCATGCCAGCCTGCACGCCTGCAAACTGATTGCCGCTGCCGGTTTGGGCCAGCGCGGACCAGTTGTCGCTGCCGGCTTGCGCCATCGCGGCGGCATTGGCAATGCCCGCCTGATTCGCCATGAGCACGTTTTGCCCGGACTGGACGGCGTTCAGGCGGTTGCCCGCACCCGCTTGCGAAACGCGGGCAATCTGCGCGCCGCCGTTGAAGCCCGGCTCGGACGGCCCCAGATCCGAAACCGGCGACAGGTCCGCTGCAAAGACCGCGAGCGACAGGCTGACGATCGCGAACACCGCCGCGCATAACGCAATCTTCGATGCGCGCCACGGCGCAAGCGGTGCAATCATTTGGTTGTCCTTATTCACTTTTTAGCCTCCGAGCGACGACGGCGGATCGACCTTCACCGGGCTATACGGCGGATTCACGTCTTCCATCGTCGCGACATAGCCCTGGTTTTCCTGCAGGTAGCGCTGCATGGTCGGGTCGTACCAGTCCTTCATGTCCTTGAGCGCCCACGTCTGATTCGCCACGCCCTGCACGATCAGATGTACGAGAGCCGATTCGATCGCCTCGTTCACGCACAACTGCTGCGGCTCGTTACGCGTCATGCCGATCTCGGCCTGCAACAAGTCCTTGAAGCCAATGAAGCGGTACACGCCCGTATCGACCTGAATGGAATAGATGGTCTTGGTCGTCGATACGCTGTTCAGAATCGTGCCATTGCGGATATCCACCGCGCGCAGGTTGACCGTCACCTGATCGACGCGATACTGCTGCGACGCCGAGATTCCCAGATACGCGACGCCCGCGCCGCCCGTGCGAATATTCGAGTCATAGCCGACGATGCCTCCTTCGAGCACGATATTCGCCGGAGCCAGCGCGCCGATCTGCGCCACATTCGACCCTGCGCGGTTCCGGTCGTCGGGCGTCTCGAGGGCGCGCATGATCTTGCGCTCGGTCAGCAGGTCCTGAAGGTTTTCGCGCTCGACCGGCGTGAACCAGCCGGAATCGCGCATCGCTTTGACTAGGAAGGACGCGCCGCCCTGCGTCACCTGCGACGAAAACGAGCTATCCGGCGAAGGCTTGTACTGCCCGGTCAGATCGCGAAAGCCGTACACCGCCGCGACGATCCTGCCCTTCGGCGGCGGCAAGTGCGTGAGATCGCGCGTGACACGCGTCGGCGGCGTGAGCGTCGCGTTTCCGGCGGCGGGCATCGGCGCGGTGACGCAGCCGGTCAGTAGCATCGAACCGATGACGGCGGCAGCCAGCGCCGCGCGCATCGCGCTGATGTTGATTACGTTCTTGTTCATTGCTGGTGCTCTCGAATTACTGGCCGTTGCCGACGACGAACGTGGTCGAGGCGCCCGTGGTCTTGTCGGTCGTCGTCACTTGCAGATTGCCGCCCGCGACCGACGTGATCGCGATCGAAAAGTTGCCCGTGTTGATCGTGCCCGGATGCAGCGTGCCGTCGGTTCCGACGATCGAACTGGATATCGACGATGCCACGCGCGACAAGATGGCCTGTTGCAACTGCGTGTTGAACTGGTCGAGCGTGGACTGGCCGCTCGTGCCGTAACTCGCGAGCGACGGGTCCTTGTACTTGTTCTGTGCGTTCGCTTCGTTGAGCAGATTCACGCCGTTGAGCGGATTGCCGCCGAAGTTCGGATTCACCGGCTCATAGACGAGCGTGGTCGCGTGAGCGGCGGTGAGCGGCATCCATAGCGGCATCGAGAGCGCGCAGGCAAGCATCGCGCTGCGCAAAAGCGCATTCGTCTTCATCGTGTTCCCCGTAGTTGGCCGTGTTGCTTTTATTAGAGTTCGTCGTTCGCCATGTCGGCGTCGCGAAACAGCAGTCGCGTGAGGTCAGCCTGCATCACGTTCTGGAAGGCGACCTGCGCCGCGTTCTCCGCGACGGGCCGCACATTCGCGCGAGCGATCGGGAGAAACGCCTGGAACACGCGGCGCTGGCCGAATTCGACCCAGACGAGGCTGCCATAACGCGCAGAAGGCCGCTCGTGTACCGAGACGATATAGCGCTCGCTCAGCGGAATGGCGCTCCAGGCCTGCGCAAACCAGCTGTAGAAGTCCTGGCCGGCGAGCGTGACCGTGTCTGTGGTGACGACACCGCCTAGCGCGTCGTCGAGCGGCTTTTGGCCGTTGACGTCGGCGGCGCCCGCAAGCGTCGAACTCTTTTCGAGCGATTCAGAAGCGTTCACCGTCCCGCGCGGCGAAAGCGGCGCACCGTTTGCGGCGGGCAGCGGCGTGGTTTTTCCGACGGCGCTCGGCGTCGGCGTGGTCGGAAGCGAGATGAGCGGTTGAGTCGCACGACCCGCGTCCATATGCGCGGCCGCCGATGATTCGGCATCCTGAGCAAATGCGCTTATTGATGTTCCCGATGAAGCGATGATGCACACTGCGATGGCACGTCTTTTGAAGGGCCGTTTCTTCTCTCGCTGCATGACTTCCCCGTATGCCCTTGACCGCTATGGTGCGTCCTTTGGGCGTTTTGTTTTATTCATCAGACGGAAAGGATTGTGCGTAAGAACGGCCGGGGGATATGTTGGCAGCGCCACATTAACCTGACAAAAGTCAGGCGTTGATACGGGAGTGAAATGAGTGGGGAACAGGTGGTTGGATGCAGAATGCCGGAGACAACGTTTGCGCTTGAAACGCCAAGGGCGTCGTCCTTTTACGACGCCCGGCGCTCACCGGGAATGCATCGTAAAGGCTTCCCCGCGCATGCCCGCGCGATCCACCGCCGCGATGCGATTGCGCCCGTTCTCCTTGGCCTGATAGAGCTGCGCATCGGTCAGGTTGATGAACGCGGTGATGTCGATGCCGTCTCCCGCGAGCACCGTCCCCACGCCGAAGCTGGCGGTTACGCACTGTCCATGCGGCGAGCGAAGATGCGCGATGCCCTCCTTCGCCATTAGCGCGCGGCAGCGTTCCGCTACGCGTAATGCCGATTCAGCGTCGGTATCGGCGAGGACCAGAACAAACTCTTCCCCTCCGAAGCGGCCCAGAAAATGCTCTGGGCCTGCGGCCTCACCAAGCACGCGCGCAATGCGCTTCAGGCACTCGTCGCCCTGCACGTGTCCGTAGTAGTCGTTGTAGGACTTGAAGAAGTCGATATCGATCATCGCGAGCGACAACGGCTTGCCCGACGCCTTCGCCGCCTCCCATTCCCGCGCCATCACGTTGTCGAACATGCGGCGATTGCCGACGCCGGTGAGGCTGTCGCTGTAGGACAGGAATTCGAGTTCCTTCTGCAACTGCATCAGTTGTTCTTCGGTGCGCTTGCGCTCGCTGATGTCGAACATGAAGCCGATGAGCGAGTCCACTTCGCCCTGAGCGTTGCGGACGACATGCACGACATCGCGCAGCCAGACATAGCCGCCATCGCGCGTGAGAGCGCGGTAATCCGCTTCGTGATCGGCGCCCGCCTTCGACTGCGACACGCAGAAGTTCACCACAGCCTCGCGGTCGTGCGGATGCATGCGCTCGGCCCAGTCGTGCACGGTCTTCCACGACGAAGGCGGCCAGCCGAGCAGCGCCTCGATCTGCGGGCCGATATAGGCGAACTGCATCGTCGCCCAATCGATTTTCCAGGGAATCGCCTTGGTCGACTCAAGCAGTGTGCGATAGACGGCGCTGTCCTGATCGCCGAACGCGGGGCCGGGCGGCGTAAGAGTGTCCTGGTGGCGCAGGAAGGTGGCTTCGAGCGTGCTGGCGGGGGGCGTTGGGCTCATTGGCTTGGGGGCAGGCGCGCGCAGAGAACATGAGCCTGTGTTTACGGCAGCGGCGTGGAGATACTTAAGGACGCACAGACAT
>Ga0308174_10000270_pt1 | contig 21607 bp, 19 predicted proteins | sample PhyPR2_FD_203894 | JGI IMG/M metagenome (GOLD analysis project Ga0308174, IMG submission 203894) | Soil microbial communities from UC Gill Tract Community Farm, Albany, California, United States - DLSLS.P.R2 | ecosystem: Environmental > Terrestrial > Soil > Agricultural land | place: USA... | reverse complement strand
ACGGGCGCATCCGTCCGCCGTCCCGCGTGCGGTGGCCGTCGCCGGCGACGTCGCGGAGGCTGTCGAGCGAGGCGAGTCGGGGGAGGCTCACGAGCGACGAGGATACGGAGTCGATCCAGGGAGCCGATCGTGTGCTCGGCGCCGCGTTCACCGCCACCTTCACCTCAGGGGGACGAACCGGTAGCTCCCGTGCCGCGAGGTCTCGACCCGCCCCCGCGCGTCGGTCACCGCGAGGACCATCCAGCCGGCCACGGGGATGACCATCCGCCCCTCGGGCGCAAGCTGCTCGACCAGCTCGGTCGGGAGCCTGCGCGCGGCGGCGGAGACCAGGACCCGGTCGTACGGCGCGTGCTCGGGGATGCCGAGCACGCCGGGCTCCGCGGCGACGATCCGCGCCCAGGGCTGGCCGGTGCGGGTGAGGTTCGCGGCCCCGAACTCGACGAGGTCCGGCTCGAGCTCGACGCCGATGACCTCGCCACCGGGCCCGGTCAGGTGGGCCAGCAGCGCCGTCGTCCAGCCCGATCCCGAGCCGACGTCGAGGACGCGCTGCCCGGGGAGCACCTGCAGCAGGAGCAGCATGTCCCGCACCGTCCTCGGCTGGGAGTTGGTCTGGCCGTGGCCGATGTCGAGCGGACCGTCGAAGCGCGCCCGGCCCCGCAGCCCGGCCGGCAGGAAGCCGGTCCGGCCGATCGCCCGGAATGCCTCGTCGACGGGGTCCATGCCTCCCCATTCAAGCGCGCCGGTTGAGGCCTAGCCACCGCTGCGCCTCCTTGGCGGCAACGGGAAGAACATCGAGGTGTGGTCGGCGTACTTCGGGTAGCCCGGCCGCTGCATCATCGTCCGCTCGAGCAGGCGGGCCCCGGTCGCGAACACCAGGAAGTAGGTCATCGCCACGGGAGCGAGCACCGTCAGCAGGCCCGGCACCCAGCCCGAGGCGAGGCCGCCGACCAGCCACAGGCCCCACCACACGCAGGCGTCCCCGAAGTAGTTCGGGTGCCGCGTCCAGCCCCACAGCCCCCGGTCCATGACCGGGCCGCGGTCGGGGTCCTTCTTGTACGACGCGAGCTGGGCGTCGCCGGTGGCCTCGAAGACCACCCCGACCAGCCACAGGGCGCAGCCGACCACCAGCACCGGCCACCAGAGCACCGGCCGGGCGGCGCCGACCTGCACCGGCAGGGAGATGAACCACATCGCGGCGCCCTGCACCACGAAGACCTTGCGCACCGCGACCCCGAAGCCGACCTCGTCGACCGGACCGCCCAGGAGCTCCTCGTAGCGGGGGTCCTCACCGGCCCCGACGGCCCGGCGGCGGATGTGCCAGGCGAGGCGGAGACCCCATGTCGCCACCAGCACCGGCACCAGCCACCGCCGGACCGCGTCCGTGTCGCCGACGAGCGCGGTGGTCACCGCGATCGCGACGAACCCCAGCCCCCAAGCCACGTCCACGACCGCCACCCGCCCGAGCCGGCGGGCGATCGCCGCGGTCACCGTCATCACGACGGCGGCGGTGGCCAGCCCGACGGCCAGGACGGTCAGGACCTCACCCATGGAGCACGGCCGATCACCAGCTCCGGACGGGCGGCAGGGTGCGCGTCCCGCCGGGCCGCACCATCAGGATCTGGTCCACGCCCATCCGGCCGTCGCGGAAGGCCATCGCCCCGCCGACGAGGTAGAGGCGCCACACGCGGACGACCTCCTCGCCCACCAGCTCGGTGAGCCGGTCGAGGTTGGTCTCGAACCGCTCGAGCCAGCCCGCCACGGTCAGCACGTAGTGCGCGCGCAGGGCGTGCACGTCGCGCACCTCCAGCCCCCCGCGCTCGAGGTGGGCGACGGTCTCCCCGACGGGGCGCATGTGCATGTCGGGGGCGATGAACGACTCGATGAACGGTCCGCCGCCGGGCCACCGGCCGGTGCGGGACATCTGCTGGACCAGCACCCGGCCCCCGGGCCGCACCGAGCGGTGCAGCACCTCGGCGTACGTCGGGTAGTTGCCCTCCCCGACGTGCTCGCCCATCTCGATCGAGGAGACGGCGTCGTAGGTGCCCCACTCGGAACGCGGGACCTCGCGGTAGTCCTGCAACCGGATCTCGACCCGGTCGGCCAGGCCGCGCTCGGCGATGCGGGCGTCGATGAACCTCTTCTGCTCGGCCGCGATCGTCACACCGGTGACGCGCGCGCCGAAGTGCTCGGCGGCGTGCAGCGAGAGCGAGCCCCAGCCGCAGCCCACGTCGAGCAGGGTCGTGCCGGGCTCGAGGCCGAGCTTGCGGCAGACCAGGTCGAGCTTGGCCCGCTGGGCCTCCTCCAGGCTCACCTCCGGCGACTCGTGGTAGCCGCAGGAGTAGGCCATCGACTCCTCGAGGATGAGTGAGTAGAACTCGTTGGAGAGGTCGTAGTGGTGGCTGATCGCGCGCCGGTCGCGCAGCACGCTGTGCAGCCGGCCCCGGATGCTCGCCTGCGACGCGGGGGGAGCCGGTGGGCGACTCAGGAGGACCGGCCGCAGGGCGTCGTCGCCGACGACGGTGCGCACCGCGCGGGCGAGGGCGGACGGGGAGGGACGCGAGCCGCCGAGGCCGCGCTCGCGGGCGACCGCGAAGGCGTGGGTGAGGGCGGAGTCGAGGTCCCAGCCGTCCTCGTGGGGCACGTCGAGCTCGCCCGTGACGTAGGCCTGGGCGGCGCCGAGCTCACCGGGGTGCCAGAGCAGCCGCCGGACGGCGTCGGGGGAGCGCAGCTCGACCACCGGCGCGCCCGCGGGTCCGGCCTCGGAGCCGTCCCAGGCGCGCAGCCGCACGGGCAGCTCGCCGCCGACGAAGGGGCGTACGGCGTCGGCGAGCCGGTCGGCCACCCCGCCGCCGGTCGTGGTGGCGCCGGTCGGGCCGGTCGAGACCGTGGTCGTCACATCTCCTCCGGTCGGGCGAAGGTCAGCTGGTTGACGTCGATGTAGCCGGAGGCGAAGCCGGCGCGGGAGTACTCCAGGTAGAAGTGCCACATCCGGCTGAAGGTCTCGTCGAAGCCGAGCGCGCGCACCTCCGCGGCCGCGGCGAGGAACGCCTCGTCCCAGCGCCGCAGCGTCTCGGCGTAGTGGGCCCCCATCGAGAGCCGGTCGGTGACCCGCAGCCCGGTGTGGCGCCGGGTGATCTGGTCGATGACCTCGACCGAGGGCAGGAAGCCGCCGGGGAAGATGTACTTGTTGATCCACGTGTAGGTGTTGCGGGTGGCCAGCATCCGGTCGTGCGGCATGGTGATCGCCTGGATCGCGACCCGGCCGCCCGGGGCGAGGATCCGGTCGATGGTCTCGAAGTAGGTCGACCAGTACTGGTGCCCGACCGCCTCGATCATCTCCACCGACACGACGGCGTCGTAGCTGCCGGTCACCGCGCGGTAGTCGCAGAGCTCGACCTCGACGAGGTGGCCGAGCCCGGCGGCGGCGATCCGCTCGTCGGCGAGGGCCTTCTGCTCGCTGGAGAGGGTGATGGTGTGCACCCGGGCGCCCCGGCGGGCCGCGTGGATGGCGAGCTCGCCCCACCCGGAGCCGATCTCCAGGACGCGGGTGCCCTCGCGGACGCCGGCCTGGTCGAGCAGCCGCTCGATCTTGCGGTCCTGGGCCTCGCGCAGGTCCTGGTGCGGCACCGCGTCCGGCTCGAGGGCCACGCGGTGGTCGCCGCGGTCCTCCACGTCGGAGGCGAAGAGCGCCGCGGAGTAGCTCAGCGACGGGTCCAGGAACAGCTGGAAGAGGTCGTTGGACAGGTCGTAGTGGTGGGCGATGTTGTCGCGGGTGTTGCGCCTGGTGTTGCGGTGCCGCCGGGGCGTCCGGGGCACGACGACCGCGCGCAGCCGCTGGAGCGCGTCGGGCACCAGGTGCTGGATCTCGGCGGCCAGCACCGTGAGGAAGCCCGCGAGGTCCTCGGCGTCCCAGGCGCCGGTGAGGTAGGCCTCGCCGAAGCCGATCAGCCCCTGCCGACCCACCCGGGCGAAGAGCTCGTCGGGACGCAGCACCGTCATGACCGGCCCGCCCCGGCCGTACGTCGCGTCCTCGGTCACCACGGTCACCGGCAGCCGGCGCACCGCGGACAGGAAGAGCCGGCGGGCCACCGCCGCGGAGACGGTGGTCCGCGGCCCGGTCGGGACGGTCGCGAGGCCCGGCCAGGTGGCGGCCTCGGGACGGGTCGGGGTGAGGGTCATGCTCAGACGCCTTCCTGGTGGTGGCGCGGCCGTGGTCGGACCGGCAGTCGGCGTGCCCACAGCCAGGTGCCGTGGGCGCGGATGAGGAACGAGCCGCGCAGGGCGGCGGGGGCGGCGCGCAGCGCCTGGATCCGGGCGTCGCGGCGCGTGCTGCCCCCGGGAGCCCGCGTCCCGGTGAGGGACGCGGTGAAGACGGCGCCGTCGTCGTCGGTACGCAGGGCGACCGCGACGTGGAGCCGGTCGCCCGGGACGGGCACCGTGAGGTCGTAGGTGCCGTCGGTGCCGTGGAACGGCGAGACGTACATCGCCTTGTCCGTGGTGGCCCGGCCGCGCTTGTCGGGGTGCACCAGGTAGGCGTGCCGGTCGCCGTAGGTGTTGTGCACCTCGACCACGGTGGCGGCGAGGGCCCCGTCGGCCGCGAAGCACCAGAAGACGCTGATCGGGTTGAAGCAGTACCCGAACGCGCGCGGGTGGGCCGCCAGCAGGACCCGCTCGGCAACCAGTCCGTGGTCGGCGAGGAAGGCATCGAGGTTGGCGCGGATCGAGCGGCTCGGGTCGCCGAGGTGGTCGCGTCCCTCGAAGCGGCCGAGGGGCCCGTGGTCGGGCAGGTCGTCGAGGTCGACGAGCCAGGTGTGCGAGCGGTGCTCGAACGTCCGCTTGAACGGCTGCCGTCGCGTGTGACGGATCGTCGTGCGGTAGACGCCTGTCACGCCGGTGGTCGAGGTGCGAGGCGCCCCGGCGGCGAGCCTCGAGACCCCCGCACTCGAGTGCCACTCCAGCCCGAGCCGCTCGACGGCCTCCACGCCGGAGCGCGCGCCGTCCTCGTGGAACCCCCAGCCGTGGTAGGCCCCGGCGAAGGAGATCCGGTCGGTCCCGATGGTCGGGAGCCGGCGCTGGGCGGCGACCGACGCGGGGGTGTAGAGCGGGTGCTCGTACTCCATCCGGTCGATGACGGTGGCCGGGTCCACGAGGTGCTCGCCGCCGAGGGTGACCAGGTAGCGCGTGCCGGTGCCGAGCCGCTGCAGCCGGGTCAGGTCGTAGGTCACGGTGACGTGTCCCAGCGCCTCGGCGGGGCGCAGGAAGTTCCACGACGCCCAGGCGTTGCGGGTCCGCGGCATCACCGAGGTGTCGGTGTGCAGCAGCGCGGTGTTGGCCGAGTAGGGCATCGCGCCGAGGACCTCGCGCTGGGCGGTGGTCGGCTCGGCGAGCATGGCCAGCGCGTGTCCCGGGTGGGTGGCGACCACGACCGCGTCGTACGCCGTGACCCGGCCGTTGCCGTCGGTGACCTCGACCCCGGAGGCGGTCTCGAGCACCGAGGTGACCTTGGTGCTCGTGCGGACCTCCTGCAGGCCGGCGGCGACCCGCTCGACGTAGGTCCGCGAGCCGCCGGTCACGGTGCGCCACTGCGGGGAGCCGAAGACCTGGAGCATGCCGTGGTGCTGGAGGAACGCGAAGAGGTAACGGGCCGGGTAGTCCAGCGCCAGCCCCGGGTCGCAGGACCACACGGCCGCGACCAGCGGCTCCATGAAGTGCCGGGTGAAGTACGACGTGAAGCCACCCGCGCGCAGGAACTCGCGCAGCGTCACGTCCTCGCCGTCGTCGTCCCCGTTGCCGGCCAGCAGCCGGCGGGCCCGCCGGTGGAAGCGCGGGATCTCGGTGAGCATCCGCAGGTACGCCGGCCGCGCGAGGTGCCCGCGGGTCGGGAGGATCCCGCGGCGGCCCAGGGCCCCCGCCCACTCCAGGCCGGAGTCGTCGTCGCGGATCGACATCGACATGTCGGAGTCCTGGGTCCCGACGCCGAGCTCGGCGAAGAGGCGCAGCAGCGTCGGGTAGGTGCGCTCGTTGTGGACGATGAAGCCGGTGTCGATCGCGAGCGGGCCGTCAGCGCCCTCGACGACGTGGGTGTCGGCGTGGCCGCCGAGCCGGTCGTCGGCCTCGTAGAGGGTCACGTGCGCGGACCTGGCCGCGACGTGGGCAGCGGTCAGGCCGGCGACCCCGGATCCGATGACGGCGACCCGGCGGGGAGCAGTGGTCCGCATCAGGCGTTCTCGAGGTTGAAGAGGGCGACCGGTTCGGAGGTGGGGACCCTGGAGCCACCGGCGGGCTCCACGGTGATGCCGGCGCCGACGGCCTTCGAGAGGTCACCCGCGAGGACGACGGTGGAGTCGGCGGAGGTCATCAGCCCACCGCGCACCGGGACCATTCCCCTGTCGGGCTCGTTGAGCCACATCTCGTAGACCTTCCCGTCGGGCAGGGGCGGCAGCCCCTCGGTGCTCACGACGAGCTGGTTCAGCGACCTGGAGGCGGTGATCGTCGCCTGCCCGTGGTCGACCTTGCGGGTCACGGTCACCGCGTCCGGCGCGTTGCGCACCCGCTCGGCGGCACTGACGCTCGGGGCCTGGCTGGTCTCGTCGGTCCACGGGTGCCAGACGGTGGCCCCGGCCCCGAGGGCGGCCACGACGGCGGCCGCGGCGACCAGCGGCGCGAGCCACCGGCGACGGCCGCGGGAGTCGCCGGGCGCGGAGGGCGGCGCGGTCACGGTGGACGTGACGGTCGGCGGGACGATCGGCGGCAGCGGCCGCACGGTGGCGACCTCGGCGAGGATCCGGTCGCGGAGCGCGGCCGGGGGCTCGGCGGTCGTCGTCTCGGGGAGCAGGCCGGAGGCCTCGCGGAGGCTGTCGACCTCGGCCCGGCACTCGCTGCACTCCGCGAGGTGCCGCTCGAACTGGGCGCGCTCGATGTCGTCGAGCGCGTCGATGGCGTAGGCGCCCGACAGCGCGTGGATGTCGCCGGTCATGCTGCTCCCACTCCCATCGCGTCTCGTAGTCTGATCAACCCGTCCCGGATCCGGGTCTTGGCGGTGCCGAGCGGCAGGTCCAGCATCGTGGCCACCTCCGTGTGCGTGTACCCCCCGAAGTAGGCCAGCTCCAGGGCCTCGCGCTGCACGTCGGTGAGGTTGCTCAGCGCCCCGCGGACCCGGTGGGCCTCGAGCGAGGCCTCGGCGGCCTCGGAGGTGGTGTCGTGGGCGACCGGCTGGCTCTGCTGGTGGTAGGCCACGTCCCGGCGGGAGGCGGCCTCGGCCGACCGCACCCGGTCGACCGCCTTGCGGTGCACGATCGTCAGCAGCCAAGCCAGGCCGCTGCCCCGCTCCGGGTCGAACCGGGAGGCGGTCCGCCAGATCTCCAGGTAGGCCTCCTGGGTGACCTCCTCGGCCTGGGCCGGGTCACGCACGACACGCAGGGCGAGCCCGTACGCGCGCCGGGAGGTGGCGTCGTACAGCTCGGCGAACGCGCCCTGGTCGCCGCGGCTGGAGAGCCTCAGCAGCTCGCCGATCGCGGGCGCTCCCGGCGCCCCCTCCGGAGAGGGAGCGCCGGGGCCCACGGGCCGGATCTGTTCCACGGTGGTGATCCTTGCGCAATAGCGGAAACGGCAAACCGTCAGGACGGCATCAGGACCGAGTCGATGACGTAGACCGTCGCGTTGGCCGTCGGGATGTTGCCGCACAGGACCTTGGCGCCGTCCACGGTCATGCCGTTGGTGTCGCCCTTGACCGTGACCTGGTCCTTGGCGAGCGTGTCGTGGGTGCCGTCGATCTGGTCGGGACCGAGCTGGCCGGCGACCACGTGGTGGGTCAGGATCTTGGTCAGCGTCGCCTTGTCCTTGAGGACCGCGTTGAGCTGCTTGGAGGGGATCTTGGCGAACGCGTCGTCGGTCGGCGCGAACACGGTGAGCGCGTCGGCGGAGTTCAATGTGTCGACGAGACCGGCCTTGGTCACGGCGGCGACCAGGGTCTTCAGCAGCGGGTTGGCGCTCGCAGCCGAGGCGACCGGTGCGGTGGCCATGCCGTTGAAGGATCCGCCGCCCGAGGTCGGGATCGCCGAGCAGCCGGGGCCGAAGGTCTGGGCGCCGGCGTCCATCGAGGAGTCCGAGCTCTTCGTCATGCTGGGGGACTTCGCGCCGGAGTCGGTCGCCGCGCTGCTGGAGTCGTCGCCGCCGCAGGCGGCCAGGCCGAACGGAACGGTGAGCGCGAGGGCGGCGATTCCGGCGGCGCGACGGGCGTTGGTGCGCTTCATGGGGAGTGACCTTCCGTTGGGGGAGCTTGTGCGAGGTGTTCGGCGTGGTGTCCGGCCCGGATTGGTCCGACCTGAGGTTTTTTTGGTCGGTTCCCGGTGCGCAGGTCTCGCCCAGAGGTCACCCGGGGGTGCGGCACTTCGCCTCTGGTCCGCGCGCGGCGGGGCGGCGAAGGGTCGAGGGGACGGCCACGGACGACCGGTGCCGCGGTCGCACCCCCTGAGCCCCGAGGAGCCCCGTCATGGCGCAGTACCTCCTGGAAGTCGCCTACACCCCCGAGTCCTGGGCCAAGCAGGTCCACGACCAGGGCAACGTGCTCGAGCGGATCGAGCCGCTGGTCGACTCGTGCGGCGGACGCATCGAGTGCCTCTTCTACGCGTTCGGCGACCACGACCTGGTCGGCATCGCGGACTTCTCCTCCCCGGAGGGCGCCGCAGCGTTCTCCCTCGCCGCGACGGCGGGTGGAGCGGTGAAGTCGTTCCGGACGACGCCGCTGCTCACGATCGACCAGGGGCTCGCCGCGATGGCGCGCGCGAAGGAGTCGGCCGCTCTCTACCGGCCCCCGGTGGACGCGCCTGCCCACCGTTCCTAGGCGACGGTGACCACGATCGACTGGATGCCGCTGGAGCCGTTCGGGAACGGCGTGGCACGGGCGGCCGTCTGCTCCTCGTGGTGGCCGTCGACGGCGCGTACGGCGAGGGTGTGCTGGCCCTTCTCGGCGGTCCACGGCAGGTACCACTGGCGCCAGTAGTCCTGGCCGGCCGAGGGGCCGAGCCGGGCCTCCTGCCAGCCCCCGCCGTCGACGCGGACCTCGACCTTCGTCACCCCGCCCCGATGCTGGGCCCAGGCCACGCCGCCGATGACGGTGCGGCCGGGGTCGATCGTGGCCAGCGCCTTCGGGGTGTCGATCCGGCTCGAGGGCTTGATCGGGGCGTCGGTCGCCCAGTTGCGCTGGGTCCAGTAGGCGTCCTGCTCGGCGTAGGTCGTCAGCGTCATCCGGGTGATCCACTTGGTGGCGCTGATGAAGCCGTAGAGGCCAGGCACGACCATCCGGGCCGGGAAGCCGTGCTCCTGCGGCAGCGCCCCACCGTTCATGCCGATCGCGATCATCGCGTCGCGGCCGTCGGTCGCGAGATCCAGCGGCGTGCTGATCGTCATGCCGTCGACGTCGGTGCTGAGGATCTGGTCGGCCCCGGTGCTCCCGATGCCGGCCCGGTCGAGCAGGCCCTTGAGGGGTACGCCGAGCCAGCGCGCGCCGCCGACGTACCTGCCGCCGATGTCGTTGGAGACACAGGTCAGCGTGATGTCGCGCTCGATCAGGTCCATGCCCGCGAGTTCGTCGAAGCTGAAGCTGACCTCGCGGTCGACGTCGCCGTCGATCGTCAGGCTCCAGTCGCCGAGACCGACGATGGGCAGCGTGAGCCGGGTGTCGACGCGGTAGAAGTCGCCGGTCGGCGTCCGGAACGGCGTGATGCCCGGGACCCGGTCGTCCAGCCCGGCCGGGAACGCCGGGGCGGGGTCGGCAGCGGCCGGCAGGTCGACATTCTCGGGGCGGGTCCGGTAGGAGGTGATCCAGCGCCCGGCACCCCCCATCACCGCGGCGGCGGCCGCGAGGGCCCCACCGGCGACCAGGACTCCACGACGACTGGGTCCGGTCCCGCCGGCCTGTCCGTCCGCGGTGCGGGCCGCAGCCGCGCCCACCAGCCAGGCGAGCGCGGCGACACCGGCGATGGCCGCGGCGATGCTGGGCAGCAGGTCGGCGACCCCGGCCGTGGGGCGGGTCAGGGCGGCCGCGGCGGCGACCGCGACCAGGACCACCAGCAGGCCCGCGCCGTACGCGAAGCGGCGCAGGGTCAGCAGGCCCGCCACCGCCGCCAGCAGCAGCACGCCCACGAGCACCGACCCGACCAGCACGGTCTTGTCGTTGGTGCCGAAGTGGGCGATCGCCCACTCCTTGAGCGGGGTGGGGGTCAGGTCGATGACGGTGGAGCCGACCGCCAGCACCGGGGACGCCGCCGGCTCGGTGAGCGCGGCGACGAGGTGTCCGGCCGCGACGCCGACGATCGTCGCGAGAACCCCGAACCCGGCGTGGAGAAGTCGTCTCGTCATGGTCGGTGTTCGGAGCGGCGGCCGGTCCGGATCTCCGTGCGGCAGGATGTGGCGCATGTCTGACGCCGCCCCGGAACAAGCTGAGCTCGTCCACTACGGCACGGCCGACGCCGTCGCCTCGCTCACCCTCGACTCCCAGCACAACCGCAACGCCCTGTCCCGCCGGCTGGTGACCGAGCTGTTCGCCGGCCTGGAGCGGGCCGAGGCCGACGACGACGTCCGGGTGGTGCTGATCAGGGCCGAGGGCCGGGTCTTCTGCTCGGGCGCGGACCTCTCCGAGGCCAGCGCCGGGGGCATGGAGGAGGGCGCCCGGCGCATCGTGGCGCTGCAGCGCCTGATCGCGACCATGGACAAGCCCGTTGTCACCCGGCTGCACGGCGCGGTGCGTGCCGGCGGGATAGGCATCGTCGCGGCCTCCGACGTCGCGATCGCCGCCGAGGACGCCACCTTCGCCCTGACCGAGGTCAAGCTGGGCCTGGCCGCGGCGATCATCTCGCTGAGCGTCTACCACCGGATGACCCCCCGCGCCGCGGCGCTGACCACGCTCGGGGGAGAGGTCTTCACCGGGCGCGACGCCGCGGCGTACGGCCTGGTGACGACGGCGGTGGCCGCGGACGGCCTGGACGCCGAGGTGGAGCGGGTCTGCGCCTCGCTCGCCACCGGGGCCCCGCAGGGCCTGCGCGAGTCCAAGCGCATCCTCAACCGCGACCTGGTGGCCCGCATCGATGCCCAGGGCGAGGAGATGGCCGAGCTCAGCGCGCGGCTCTTCGCCTCCGACGCCGCCCGCGAGGCGATGACGGCGTTCCTGAGCCGGAAGAAGTAGAAGACGACAAGATCGCGGGCAACCACGGGCAACCGTCCGGGGCACCCACCGGGTCACTCCCGGTATGACTGCACTGGCTGGATCGCGAGCGGCCGGATCGCCGGCGCGATCGACCTCGGGGGGACCGGTGACCGACCCACGCACCAACGGACGCTCGAGCCGCGTCGACTTCGACGAGTTCGTGGCGGCCCGCTCCAGCGGGCTGCTCCGCACGGCGTACCTGCTCACCCACGACCACGCGCTCGCGGAGGACCTCCTCCAGACGGCGCTGACCAAGGCGTGGTTCGCGTGGGGCCGCATCGACGGCCACCCGGAGCCCTACGTGCGCCGGATCCTGGTCAACACCTACTCGACGTGGTGGCGGCGCCGCTGGAACGGCGAGGTCGCCACCGAGGAGCTGCCCGAGCCGCAGGCCGGTGACGGCAGCGGCGCCGGCGACACCGGCCACGACCTGTGGACCGCGATGGAGCGGCTGCCGAAGCGGCAGCGCGCGGCGGTGGTGCTGCGCTACTTCGAGGACCTCACCGAGGCCGAGACCGCCCGCCTGCTGGGCTGCTCGGTCGGGACGGTCAAGAGCCAGACCAGCAAGGCCCTGGCGAAGCTGCGGATCGACCCGGCGCTGGCTGTCGACGAGACGGCCGCCGACAAGGAGGACCTCCGATGAGCACGATGGACGACCTGCGCAGCACCCTGGACCGTCACGCGGGCGAGCTGGCCGACCACGACCTCCACATCCGACCGGTCGCGGTGCACGAGCGGATCCGGGTCGTACGCCGCCGTCGGCGGTGCGCCGCCGGCGCGGTCGCAGCCGTCGTCGTGGGCGCCGTGGCGCTGTCGGTCTCGCTCTCGCTCGGCGGTGGGCAGCAGCCACCCGTGGCCGACCGGACCCTCGCCGGTCACCTGGCCCCGGTGACGATGCACTCGCTGGGCTACACCTACACGTTCACGCAGGGCAGGCAGGGCGAGGGGAGGGCCCAGCTCCGCATCCCGGCCTCCGAGAAGCCCACGCTGGTCAGCTGGGCGACCGCGGGCTCCGACAACCGGGTCACGCTGCGGGGCGTCGACGAGACGCCTCGCAAGACCACGGTCGCCGACTTCGGTGACTTCGCGTTCGTGCCCCCCGGGGACGGCACCACGGTCACCCTCACCGGCAAGGGCAGGGTCGCGCTGGTGGCCTACGACCTCACCGGTGCGGCCCCCGGCGACACGTCGGACGGGGTCACCTTCCGCAAGGACGTGGCCGGGCAACGGCTGCTCGCCGACGCGATCGGCGACCCCGGACAGGCGGACCTCAGCATCGACCTGTCGACCGACGGCGGCGCCCTCCCGGTGTCCTACCTGTGTTCGGGAGGCCCGAAGGACGCCTGGCTGCACATCACGGTCAACGGTCGCGGGGCGGTCTTCGGCAGCGGCTGCGGCGACTCCCTCTTCGACCCGGCCGGCAGCGGCGGCTTCACCAGCTATCCCAAGGCCGCCGAGGCCCGGGCGATGCACGTGCGCATGTGGGTGACCGACGGGCGGAAGGGCGACGTGGTCGAGGACCCCGACCTCCGCATCGGCCTGGGCGCCTACGCCCCGGCGCCCGCGGTCGGCCACCTCGCGGGCTGGCCGGTCACGGCGACGACCGAGTACGACGGCCACCTCTGGCGCCTGGTGGACACCAAGGCCGGAGCGCCGGGTGCGCGCGAGCTCGAGGTGCGGGGGCTGCCCGGGCAGGAGACGCTGGTGAAGATGAGCTTCGACCACACCGGCCCGGGCATGGTCCGGTCGCTCGAGAACGGCGGGCCCGGGACGGCGATGTTCTCCGCGGGCGGCTCCGGCTCGACCGAGGCCGTGGTCCCCGACACCGGCGGCAGCGTCGGCCTGCGGGCGACCGGGGACCGGCTGCGCGACGACCTCCGGCTCGGCCTGGCGAGGTACGTGCGGGCCGACTGACCCCGCCCCCGGGCGGTCCACGACCCGAGGTGGGGGATTCCCCGCGTCCGCGCCCGGGCCAGCGGGTAGGCTTGTCGACTCGCCAGTCCACGTGCGTGGACCGGCCACGGGGGAACGTTGTTCGGGTCTGAGGGGATCGGTCGTTGTCTGAGGAGCTCGTCGAGAACGAGGTCGCCCACGAGCAGGCCTTCGTCGACAAGGTCTACGTGCAGCTCGCCACGTCGGCGAAGGCTGCCCAGGAGCTGGCCCGGGAGGGCCACGGCCGCGGCCGGCTGGGCCACGAGGGCGGTCTGGTCGAGCGGGACGCCATGGTCTTCCAGGCCGCGAAGCGGATCGCGCAGCTCGACGCCGCGCACGAGGGGCTGGTCTTCGGCCGCCTCGACCTGTCCGCCGACCTCGACCCCGAGCCGCGCTACGTCGGCCGGATCGGCCTGCGCGACGCCAACCGGGACTCGCTGCTGATCGACTGGCGCGCTCCCGCCGCCGCGGTGTTCTACCAGGCCACCGCCGCCGAGCCCCACGGCGTCGTACGCCGTCGGGTGCTGCGCTGCGCCGGTGCGAAGGTCGTGGGTGTCGAGGACGAGCTGCTCGACCCGGACAGCCCAGGGGCGGAGGCGCTTCCCATCATCGGCGAGGGCGCCCTGATGGCCCAGCTCTCCCGCGCCCGCGACCGGTCCATGCACTCGATCGTCGCGACCATCCAGGCCGAGCAGGACAAGGCCATCCGCGCGCCCGGCAAGGGAGTCGTCGCGATCTCGGGTGGTCCCGGCACCGGCAAGACGGTCGTCGCGCTGCACCGCGCCGCGTACCTGCTCTACACCGACCGGCGCCGCTACGAGGGTGGCGGCGTCCTGATCGTCGGCCCCAGCGGCGTCTTCATGCGCTACATCGAGCGGGTGCTGCCCTCCCTCGGCGAGACCGCGGTCGCCCTGCGCAGCCTCGGCGAGGTCGTCGACGGCGTCCGCGCCACGCGCCACGACGAGCCGGCGGTCGCCGACGTGAAGGGCTCGGAGCGGATGGCCGAGCTGATGCGCCGCACGGCCCGCCAGCAGGCCCCCGGCACCCCCCGGGAGTTCCGGGTCTTCTGGCGCGACGACACGATCGTGCTCGACCGCGCCCTGCTGGGCCGGCTCCGACGCCAGCTGATGTCGCAGGGTCGCCGCAACCGGCAGCTGCCACGGGTCGCCCACACCCTGCTCGACGCGATGTGGCGCCAGGTGCGCGGCGAGCGCGGCCGGGAGCGGGGCCGCGAGGCCTTCAACGACGAGATGCTGTCCCACCAGGCGTTCGTCGACTTCGCGATCGCCTGGTGGCCGCCGCTCGATGCCCCGCAGGTGCTGTCCTGGCTGCGCGAGCCCGAGCTCCTCTCCCGGGTCGCCGACGGCGTGCTGAGTCCCGAGGAGCAGCGGCTGCTGGCGAAGTCGTGGAGCGGCGACGGCCTCCTCTCGGTCGAGGACGTGCCGCTGCTCGACGAGCTGCGCTACGCGCTCGGCGACATCCCGGCCCGGACCGAGGACGAGCGCGACCTCGACGACTCCGCCCTGCTCGAGGGCGGCGTCGACATGCAGGAGCTGATGACCGCGGCCGACCGGGAGTACGCCCCCACCGGGCGCGCCTGGACGCCGCCCACCCACCGCATCGAGGACGACGGCTACGCCCACGTGCTCATCGACGAGGCGCAGGACCTCACGCCGATGCAGTGGCGGATGGTCGGCCGCCGCGGCCGCGCCGCGTCGTGGACGATCGTCGGCGACCCCGCGCAGTCGTCCTGGCCGGTTCCGGCGGAGTCGGCCGCGGCGAGGGCCGCGGCGACCGAGGGCAAGGATCTCCACGAGTTCCACCTCTCGACCAACTACCGCAACTCCTCGGAGATCTACGCCCACGCCGCGGCGTACGCCGAGCGGGTCGGCCTCGACGCCGACCTGCCCACCGCGGTGCGCTCCACCGGCGTGGAGCCGGTGGTGCTGACCGGGGTCGGCGACCTCGAGAGCTCGACGCGGCAGGCGGTCGCCGAGATCGCCGGCCAGGTCGGCGGCACGGTCGGCATCGTGGTCCCGGTCGCCCGCCGCTCGGAGGTCAACGCCTGGCTGGCGTCGTGGCCGGAGTTCGCCGAGGACGCCTCGGGGGCCCGCGCGGCGGTCGACTCCTCGGTCACGCCGTCCGGCGACGACCGGATCGTGGTGCTCACCGGCCTCGACACCAAGGGCTTGGAGTTCGACGGCATCGTGGTCGTGCGCCCCCAGGAGATCGAGGACGAGTCGGCCACCGGGCGTGCCACGCTCTACGTGGTGCTGACCCGCGCGACGCAGCTGCTCACGACGATCAGCTGACGCTGCCGTCCTCGGCCGCGTCCGGCCGGGCGCGGTAGTGGACCAGCAGCGACCCGGACGGGGTGGCGGTGCTCGACACCAGCTCGAAGGAGCGCGGCGGGGCGCCGTCGGGGAACAGCCGTCGCCCGGACCCGGCGACCCGCGGCGCGACGACCAGCCTGAGGTCGTCGACGAGGCCCGCGGTCAGCAGCGAGGCGGTGAGGGTCAGGCTGCCGTGCAGGCCGATGTCGCCGCCCTCGTCGGCTCCGTCGGCCCGCAGCGCCTCGACGGCGGTGAGGACGTCGCCGTCGATGGCGTGCGCGTTGGCCCAGGACCCCGACAGGGGCGAGGACGTGGCCACCTGCTTCTCGACGGTGTTGATGAAGTCGGAGAAGGGCTGCTGGTCCAGGCCCGGCCCCGGCCAGTAGCGGGACCACTCGTCGTGCATCGCGCGGCCGAGCAGGACCGTGGTCTGGGTCCCGATGACCTCGCCGAGGTTGGCGTCCATCACGTCGTCCCAGTCCAGCACGAACTCGTCGGGGTCCTGGGCCACCCCGTCGAGCGACATCAGCATGTAGGCCACGACCCTGCGCATCTCTCCACCTCTCCTCGGCCCGTCGTCGGGCTGTCACGCATTGGACCGCGCGAGCGGCGCGGACTCATCGCACTAGGCTTCCCGCATGACTGCGACGATCTCCGCCCGGGCCGCGATCGAGGCGCTCGCGGGGCACGAGGCGTGGGCGATCATCCGCCGCTCGACCCGTGCCGGGGACCGCGACACGGTCGGCCTGGTGGGCGGCCGGCGGCACGTGGTCGAGTCGATCCTCGACATCCCCCTCGAGGAGGGGGTGCCGGCCGACGGGCACATCGCCGACCGCCTGGCCGCGATCCCGTTCCGCCAGGTGCGCGAGCGCGGCTTCGAGGCGCACGACGACGGCACGCCGCTGGTGGTTGTCGACGTGGAGACCGAGCAGGAGTTCTCGGTCGCCGAGGTGATCGAGGCCATCGACGACACCGGCGTCGAGTTCGCCGACCGGGGCGGCTTCGACATCGACGACGAGGACTACGGCAAGCTCGTCGGGTCGATCATCGAGGACGAGATCGGCCAGGGCGAGGGCGCCAACCTCGTCATCGGTCGCCACTACCGCGCCACGGTCGCCGGCTGGGGCCGCGACAAGGCCCTGACCGTCTTCCGCCGGCTGCTGGAGCGCGAGCGCGGCGCCTACTGGACCTACGTCTTCTTCACCGGGGACCGCTACCTGATCGGCGCCAGCCCCGAGCGGCACGTCTCGATCCACGGCGGCGACGTGCGGATGAACCCGATCAGCGGCACCTTCCGACTGCCTTTGATCTCCGGCAGCGCCGACGGCGGCACCACCGAGGCGTCGCTCCGCGGCCGGCTCCTCGACTTCCTCCACGACGAGAAGGAGATCTACGAGCTCTTCATGGTCGTCGACGAGGAGCTGAAGATGATGTGCGACATCTGCAACGAGGGCGGCCAGGTGCTCGGGCCGTTCCTCAAGCCGATGAGCCGCCTCGTCCACACCGAGTACCTCCTCGCCGGCCGCACCAGCCGCGACCCCCGCGAGGTGCTGCGCGACACGATGTACGCCGCCACCGTCACCGGCTCGCCGGTCGAGAACGCCTGCCGGCTGATCACGAAGTACGAGTCCGAGGGACGCGGCTACTACGGCGCCGCCCTGGCGATCCTGGGCCGGGACGCCGTCGGTGGACCGGTCGTGGACAGCCCGATCGTGATCCGCACCGCCGACGTCGACCTCGACGGGCACCTGACGGTGACGGCCGGGGCGACGCTGGTGCGCGACTCGGACCCGGCGTACGAGGTGGCCGAGACCCACGCCAAGGCCGGCGGGATCCTCAGCGCCTTCGGCCTGGTGCCGCCCGCGCCGACGCCGGTGCCCGGCGCCGACGTGGCCGAGCTGGTCAGCGACGAGGACGTGCTGCTCGCGCTGAATGCCCGCAACCGGCGGCTGTCGAGGTTCTGGCTCACCGACCAGGGCGGCTCGCCGCCGGACCCGGGGCTGGCCGGGAAGTCGGTGGTGATCCTCGACGGCGAGGACGACTTCGTGAACATGCTGCGCCACCTGCTCGGCGTGCTCGGCATGACCAGCACGGTGGTGCGCCACGAGGACATCCCCGCGGACCTCGACGGCTGGTTCGACCCGTGGGACCTGGTCATCGTCGGGCCGGGTCCCGGTGACCCGCGCGACGGTGACGACCCCAAGATGGAGCGGCTGCGGGCCGCCGTGGCCGGGCTGCTCGAGCAGGAGCGGCCGTTCCTGGCGGTCTGCCTGGGCCACCAGGCGCTGTGCCACCAGCTCGGGATCCCGCTGGCCTACAAGGACATCGTCTTCCAGGGCACCCAGTCGCCGGTCTCGATCGACGGCCGCACCGAGCGGGTCGGGTTCTACAACACCTTCGTGGGGCGGGTCGGTGACGCGCTCCCGGAGGGCGTCTCGGTCGAGGCCGACCCCGGGTCCGGGGACGTGCACCTGGTGCGCGGGCCGCACTACCGCGGCATCCAGTTCCACGCGGAGTCCATCCTCACCGAGCACGGCTACGACCTGGTCCACGACCTGGTGGGCGACCTGCTGCTCGACCGCTAGGTGGGGCCGGTGGCCGCCCCGGACGTGGTCGTCGTGGACCACCACGACTCCTACACGTGGAACCTGGTCCACCTCGTCGCGTCCGTCACCGGCGTGCCACCGGCAGTCGTGGAGCACGACGAGGTGTCGGTCGAGGAGGTCCTGCGCCACTCCCACGTGGTGCTCTCGCCCGGGCCGGGCCACCCCGCCGTGGCGGCCGACTTCGCGGTCGGCCGGGAGGTGCTGCTCGCCGGCACCCGTCCGGTGCTGGGCGTGTGCCTGGGCATGCAGGGCCTGGTCACGGCGTACGGCGGGGCCGTCGACCGCGTGCTGCCCGCGCACGGCGAGGTGGCCGTCGTCCGGCACGACGGCCGCGGCGTCTTCCACGGGCTGCCGCAGGGCTTCGAGGCGGTGCGCTACCACTCGCTGGCGGCGGTGGACGTGCCCGACAGCCTGGAGGTCTCGGCCCGCTGCGTCGGCGAGGACGGCGCGGACGTCGTGATGGGGGTGCGGCACCGGTCGCTGCCGCTGGAGGGCGTGCAGTTCCACCCCGAGTCGATCCTCTCCGCCCACGGGGCCGCCCTGGTCGCGAACTTCCTGGGGCTGTCGTGAGCGACCCGGCGGGCTGGTTCCGCGAGGTCGCCTCGAACCACCCGCGCTGCTGCTGGCTCGACGGCGGCGGGGCGCGGGAGTGGTCGGGCAGGCGGTCGCTGGTCGGCTGGCTGGAGCCCGACGACGTGTCGCTGACCTACGACGCGTCGTTGCGCGAGGTGCGCCGGCACGCCGGCGGCCGGTCCGAGGTGGTCGGCGACGACGTCTTCGCCGCCCTCGAGACCGAGATCGCGGCGGGGGATGCCGGGGACCAGTGGTTCGGCTACCTCGGCTACGCCGCCCGCCCGGACCTGCCGGCGGCCTCTTCCGGCTCGCCGGCGGGTGCGCAGGGCCTGCCCGACGCGGTGTGGATGCGGCCCAGCCACGTCCGGTTCTTCGACCACGGGCTCGTGGACCGGGAGTCCGGTCCGGTCGGCGGCCCCGCCGTGGGGCCGGGCGGGGACGAGGAGGTGCCGGGGGAGTACGCCGAGGCCTTCGCACGCGTCCAGGAGCAGCTCCACGCCGGCAACACCTACGAGGTCAACCTGACCTACCGGCTGGCGCGGGAGAGCGACCTCGACCCGGTGGCGGCGTACCTCCGGCTGCGCGAGCTCAACCCCGCGCCGTACGCCGGGTTCCTCCAGCACGACCTGCCCGGCCACCGGGCCTGGCTGCTGAGCTCCTCGCCGGAGCGGTACGCGCTGGTAACCGCCGACCGGCACCTGGAGACCAAGCCGATCAAGGGCACGACGCCGCGCGGCGCGACGCCGGAGGACGACGAGGCGCTGCGCGAGCGGCTGCACACCGAGCCCAAGTTCCGCAGCGAGAACCTGATGATCCTCGACCTGCTCCGCAACGACCTCTCGATGGTGTGCGAGCCGGGCACGGTCGAGGTGCCGGTGCTGATGGGCGTGGAGTCCTACGAGACCGTGCACCAGCTGGTCTCGACGGTGCGCGGCCGCCTGCGCGACGACGTCTCCACCGTCGCCGCCCTGCGCGCCCTCTTCCCCGCCGGCTCGATGACCGGCGCCCCCAAGCTGCGCACGATGTCGGTGATCGACGAGGTCGAGGCGTCGCCGCGCGGCGTCTACGCCGGCGCCTTCGGCTGGATCGCCGCCGACGGTCGCGCCGACCTCGGGGTGGTGATCCGGTCCCTGATGACGGCCGGTGACGGCACCTGGACACTGGGCACCGGTGGCGGCATCACCGTCCGCTCCGACCTCGCCGAGGAGTACGCCGAGTCGCGGTGGAAGGCCGAGCGGCTGCTGCGGGTCTTCGACGGGTAGGGGTCTCGTGCTGCCGTGCATGACAGATTGCGGGTCGCGTCGGGGAGATGGCCAGGTCGCGGCCGCCCGTAATGCCCCGCAGGCAGGCTCAACCCTGCGAGTTCCGTCGCCACTTCAAGTCAAGAGTTGTCGGCGGCGTTCTCGACAAAGGCTGTGGCAGCATCCCCTACGCCGATCACGACCGTGTCGTCGTCTTCCGAAGTCGGCCCGGTCTTGATCCTCTTACGCGGCAGTGTTAGTCCAAGGCTCGGGAAGAGACTCGGCGCCGGTCTGGCGCGGCATGCGGGCGCGGCCCTCAGCCCAGGCGGGTGGTACCCGTGTCGCTGACTAGGTACCTGCGGCCCAGCGGGAACTGCCAGGCGTAGCTGCCGTCGAGGTTGCGCCGGTAGCGGAAGAGCCGGGCAGTCTTGCCACGGTGATGTCGCCTGCACAAAGGGGCGAGATTGTCGGGAGCGGTCTGGTCTGGCGGTCCGCCGTCGTCGGGATGCACATAGGGCTCGATGTGGTCGAGGTCGCTGGAGCGGGCGTCGGTCTCGCACCAAGGGAAGACGCAGTGCCCGTCGCGCAGGATCACCTGCTCGCGCATCCGCTCGTCGGGATCGTGGCAGTCCAAGCTGCGGCGGTCTCCCAGGTCGAGGACCGGGACGATCGTGGCTCGGCTGCCCTGGAGCCAGTCGCGGATCCTCACCAAGGTCACCGGGCCGAGCCGCTCGGCCGTGCCGAGGGCGCCGGGAGTCTCCAGGTCGGACAGGCTCACGTGTAGGTAGAGCCGGGTCTTCGCGGTGCGCACCCGGCTGCCGGGGTCGTCGAGCCCTGCGTGGGCGCGCTCCGCGATCACGCCGAGCGCCCGGGCCTTGCGGACCTCCAGCGGCGAGTCGTCGCCCTCGAGGCGCAGCTGCTCGGCCACCTCGCAGACCAGGTCGTGGAAGCGGGTCAGGTCGAGGGTGTCGCCGGCCGCCTCCAGCCAGGAGGTGCCCGCCCAGGCGCCGGGGCCGTCGTTGGGTCCGTGGCTGATCCTCACGCCCCAGGTCGCCTTGGCCGCCTTCTCGGCGTCGGGCACGGACTCCAGGTCGACCAGGGCCTTGGCCTCCGCGACGGCGCGGTCGATTCGTCGCATGCCGCAGCTGCCGGCGATCGGTGCCAGCTCGGCGTCCACGTAGGCAGCCGCGGCTTGCGAGAGCGAGGATGTGGCCTGCGCGATCCGACGTCCCCGGAACGCCGGGATCTCGAGGGCCTCGACGCGCGCCCAGACGCGCGGCAGCCGGTGCTGGAGGTCGAGGACGTCGGACATCATCTGGGTGGCGGAGTAGGACGAGATACCCAGCGCCGCACCGAGCTGTTCGGCGGCGAACGGACGCACCCCAGGCGTGCCGTCGCCACCGACCCGAGCGTCGCATCCACCCGCCGAGGACCCCGCGTCGCTCCACACGGCCGGGTCGTCGTCGAGGGCGGGGTGCAGCGTGCACCAGTGCGAGACGTAGCGCAGCTTGCGGCGCTCCGCCGCCCGGGCGAGCGTCTCCGCCTCCTCGGCAAGCGTGAGCAGCCCGTCGGCGTCGAGGTCCTCGACCACGACCGGGAAGCCCATGCTGTCCGTCTCGATCACAGGACCACTCAAGCACCGACCACCGACAGTCCGGCCGCCGTGGCGAGGAGCCTGTGGACGGCCTCACCCACCCGTCGAACGAGCAGGAATGCAGC
>Ga0308174_10000269_pt1 | contig 21613 bp, 16 predicted proteins | sample PhyPR2_FD_203894 | JGI IMG/M metagenome (GOLD analysis project Ga0308174, IMG submission 203894) | Soil microbial communities from UC Gill Tract Community Farm, Albany, California, United States - DLSLS.P.R2 | ecosystem: Environmental > Terrestrial > Soil > Agricultural land | place: USA... | reverse complement strand
AATCCTCCGCCGTCGCATTGGAGTACAGGTGCGCAGCCAGATAATTATGGACGCCTTGCCGGAACTTCTCCTCGCCCAGATAGTGCTCCACCATCCCAAGCACCGCCCCAGCCTTGCCGTACGCTATGCCGTCGAACATTTCGTTAATCTGGTCCGGCGTGCTGGCATTGGCTCGTATGGTGCGCGTGGTTGGCTGCGCGTCGTAATTCAATGTGGTATCCAGGTCGCCCGCCACATCTTGCGAAATCAACCACGAGGGTTTCCAGGCTGCCACGGGTTTATTTGCCATCCAGGTGGCAAACCCTTCGTTCAGCCATAGATTGTTCCACCACTGCATGGTGACCAAATCTCCGAACCATTGGTGGGCCATCTCGTGCGCCACCACCGAAGCCACCCGCTTTTTCGCCGCAAGCGAAGCGGTTTTCTCGTCAATCAGCAGATCGGTTTCACGGTAAGTAATGGCCCCGAAGTTCTCCATTGCGCCCGCTTCAAAATCGGGGATCGCGATCATATCCAGCTTCGGGAGCGGATACTGAATTCCGAAGTAGTTGTTGTAATAATGCAGAACGAATTCGGCAGCCGATAGGGCAAATCGGCCGTCCTGCTGGTCTCCTGGGACCGTGCAAACCCGAATCGGCGTGTTATCGCTTTCACCCGCGACGCATTGAAAGTCGCCCACTAAAAAGGCCACCAGGTAAGTGGACATTTTTGGAGTGGTACCGAACTTTAGAGTGTGTTTTCCGGCTCCCGCGGGAGTGTCGGAGATGATCTTCGTGTTGGATATTGCGGTGTCTCCGTCATCTACGGTCAAGCTGACACTGAAGGTTGCCTTGAACGCTGGTTCATCGAAACACGGGAAGGCCCGACGGGCGTCGGTCGCTTCAAATTGGGTGACGGCGTAATTGCGTTTACTCGTCTTGCTCAGGTAAAAGCCGCGCAGTTTGCTGTTTAGAATGCCCGTGTAGCGGATTTTCAGGGTCGCTTTGCCGACGGGAATTGGCTCGCTAAAGTGAAGGGTTGCCTGCTGCTTAGGAAGGTCGGAAGAAACAGTCGCCGGATACTCTTTGCCTCCTGCCGTTGCGGAGACCCGGTCAAAGTGGATATCCAGAGCATTCAACGTGATTTCGCCGGCAGGCTGCCGAACAGTGATCTCTATCGATTCCCGTCCTGCAAAGCTGGCGGCCTTCAAATCTGGACTCAGGGCTAACGTATACTGCTCAGGTTGAATGGTCTGGGGGAGCCGTTGTCCGAAGGCGGAAGCCGCAAGGGTGGTTGCGAAGAGGACAAGTGCCTTAAACAAAACGCGCGAGGGATGATGACACATGGGGCAGAACCCTTCATTATCTCAGGCCGAAGGCGGACCCCCGACCCGGGCAGATCACGACCACCGAAGCTATCGTCGTCGGATATTTGCCACCCCGCGGCAGGACCAGACCATTTGATCTCCTTGGCAGGCAATCTTTGCTCAGGTTCTTTCCGTATTCGCACCGCCCAATCCGCCCTCGCAAACTTCAGTACAAGCTCTGCGTTTAAAAGGCTCTAATAGATCATGAAGCGCATTGCGACCGTCATTGGAAGTGGGCCGAATGGCTTGGCTGCCGCCATTGCTCTGGCCCAGGCCGGACTGGACGTGGACGTTCGTGAAGCGGCGCCCCAGTTTGGAGGAGGCGCACGGTCTGCCGAGGTGACGCTTCCAGGTTTCGTTCACGACCTGGGATCGGCCGTCCATCCCATGGCACTCAGTTCGCCCTTTTTTTCGACACTGCCTCTCAGGGACCATGGGCTCCACTGGAATTGGCCCCCGGCCGCCGTAGCCCACCCGTTCGACGACGGGACTGCGATCACCCTGGAGCGCAGTGTTTCCGAAACGGCGGCCCAACTGGGCGAGGATGCCGAAGCCTACCGCGGGCTCTTTGATCCCCTGGTTAGGAACTGGTCGATTCTGGCGCCCGAAGTTCTTCGCCCGCTTGGCATTCCGGGCCACCCTTTTCTTATGGCGCGCTTCGGCGTTCGCGCCATCCTGCCCGCCACCGTGCTCGCCCGGAGTTCGTTTCGCAACGTGCGTGCTCGCGCGCTGTTCGCGGGGCTGTCCTCACACTCGGTGCTACCGCTCGAAGCACCGTTGAGTTCCGCATTTGGCTTCATACTCGGGGTCACTGGCCATGCAGTGGGCTGGCCGATTCCGGAAGGTGGGGCACAACGAATTTCGAACGCATTAGCGGGGATTCTGAACAGTCTGGGCGGCCGGATTGCTACCGACGCGCCGGTTACGTCCTTAAATGACCTTAGCCGACGTGACGCAGTCCTCTGCGACGTTACACCCCGGCAGTTTGCAGCGCTTGCAGACGGTCGACTCCCTTCCCCGTTTGAAAGCGCCATGAATCGCTTTCAATATGGTCCGGGCATTTTCAAGATGGATTGGGCCCTCCGTGAACCCATACCGTGGAAGGCCAAAGAATGTTACCGGGCGGCTACCGTTCATCTTGGCGGAACCCTGGAAGAGATTGCGGCGTCGGAACGCGCCGCGTGGCACGGCCAACCGCCAGACAATCCGTTTGTTCTTCTGGTACAGCCGAGTCTATTCGATAGCAGCCGAGCGCCGGCAGGCCAACATACGGCATGGGCTTACTGTCACGTCCCGAACGGCTGGCCGGGTTCGGCACTGGCCCAAATTGAAGCACAAATCGAACGCTTCGCCCCGGGATTCCAGGACTGCATCCTCGCACGGCGCCCTTGGAGCTCAGTTGAAATGCAGCAGTTAAATTCAAACCTGATTGGAGGCGATCTTAATGGCGGTGCTCCCACGTTGAAGCAATTCGTCCTGCGCCCTACTTGGCGGCGGTATGCAACGCCCCTGAAAGGAATTTACATTTGCTCCTCGTCCACTCCGCCCGGCGGCGGCGTTCATGGGATGTGCGGATACTATGCCGCCCAGTGGGCTTTACAGTATCTTTCTAAGCGTTAGCTTGCTTTTTCCTTTTGGCAGACCAGTGTCATGTTGATTTCGCCACCCGTTGACGTCACGATGTGGCTCGATCTGGTGAGAGTCTGTTTGTCTTGGGAAAGCTCCCAACGATCTTCCATTTCCACTTCGTCGTTTTTCGAGTCTTTCGTGTCCGTGCGCACGACAAGCACAGGGCCATCCCAATAGGTCTTACTCGATGCGTCCCGGCCATTGATTACATTGCTCGACTCTCTTCCATCGGTGAAGTACGTGACATCAGCCGTCGAGGTCTTGCCGTTTCTCGTTTGAACCGTATGTATGTTTAGCGTCGGGCTGCGATCTTCCACTATCTGCACCAGAAGGTCTGGCGTTGTAAATCCGGCGAAATTACTTTTGTCCTTTACCATCCGCCAGCGTCCGGAGAAATCCGGTTTACCGGTCACATGGTCGTTCAGTGCCCCGGGCGCTCGCGGCGTTTGTGCCAACATCGAGAATGCAAGTAGAGGAATGGCCAATAGTTGGGTGCTGTAACGCATAGCTCGTCTTGAGAAATTGAACCTTGCCCTATTCTCCGCCATCCGGCTCAGCCCTCACCCTCTTCTACGCCGATCACTATCACTTTCCGCTGCCCGACGGACACAAGTTTCCGCTTGGTAAATACCAACTCCTTCGCCAGTGCCTGGAAGCCGACTCCGGGTTTTGCCTAAAGCCTGCCCGTTTCGCTGCCCGTCATGATCTTGTTCGGATTCACGACCCGGGGTACGTCAACCAATTTTTAAACGGAACGCTCGACTGGCGCGTGATGCGCCGAATCGGGTTCCCGTGGTCTGAAGAACTGGTGGCCCGCACTCTCGCGAGCACGGGCGGAACGGTGCTGGCGACCGAAAATGCTCTCCAAACAGGCCTTAGCGGTACTCTCGCGGGAGGCACCCATCATGCTTCGGCGAACGAGGGGTCTGGATTTTGCGTGTTCAACGATATCGCGGTGTCCATCGGCCGGGCGCAAGCCGTACACCGGATCGGCCGGGCAGCCGTCATCGACCTCGATGTTCACCAGGGTGACGGCACCGCTGCAATCTTCGCCGGCAACGAATCCGTCTTTACACTCTCGGTCCACGGCGCTCGTAACTTTCCATTTCGCAAGCAGCAGAGCCGCCTCGACATCGAACTAACCGACGGGACAGAGGACGAAACCTACTTGAATCTACTGGAACCGGCCCTGGACCGCGTTTGGGCCTTCCGGCCAGATCTGGTCCTCTTCCAGTCCGGTGTGGACGGCTTGAATACCGACACCTTGGGACGGCTGGCACTGACTCACGCCGGGCTTGCCGCCCGCGACAGGCTTGTGATCGAAGGTGCTCGCTCCCGAGGCATCCCGCTTGTGATCACGCTCGGCGGTGGCTATTCGAGGCCCATCGAACCTACCGTTTCAGCCCACGCACAAACGTTTCAGATTGCAGCGGAGTTGTTTCTCAAACCTAGAATTTGAACCCGGATTTCAGCAGATGCCCGTGCCCATCCTCAATGGCCTCGCAATGAAAGAGACCCGCACCCGGGAGTCCGAAGCGTAGATCGGAGAGTTCTACTCGCACGGTCCGCTCCTCCCCATTTAAGGTTTTATCTTCAGACCAGACCGGGAAGCGGGCAAAGTAAAGAAAATACTCGAACGGCTCGGTGCGTTTGGCGATTTCCAGAGATTTCCGAACGGAGGGCTTATAAAAGATAAGCGAGTTTTCTGGCTCCAATTGCCCGATCGCGTCCACTGGCACCAACCGGTAGCTTCGGGAGGTCTCCACCACGCCCTTCCAGCGAAAAGGATTGAAGGGGTTCGGCAGAGCTGCAGCTTGCAGAGGAGCCTCGCCGGCGTATAAGACAGATTGAAGCTGGCTCACTGCACGGTTGTGCATCAATGCCCTGCCCCCGTCGTAGCAAGCGAAAAAGAGCAGGGCAAAGACCGCGATGCCCCGTCCTGCTGGCCGTCGGTATCCAATTTCCCCATTAACTAAACCTTCCAGATACGGCCACAGCGCGGCAAACACCAAGGCAGCCATAATGGCGCCGTCATAGAGGCTGTTAATGTCCAGTGCGAACCACTTCGAAGAAAACGGAAGCAAAAAGCGTATGCCGTAATTGTTCGTCCAGTCGATCAGAAGATGGCTGGCGACACCGATTGCACACAGCAGCCAGGCTTTTCCCCATGGAAGTTTTTGGCGGAAGAGAGCTGCCACAATCAGCACAGCCAAAAGGGACATAATCGGCAGCCCAAGAATGGAATGGGTGTAGCCGCGATGAAACTTGAGATATTCCAACGGGCTATTCAATAGCCCTAATGCATCGATATCGGGAATATTCGCCGAAAGGAGTAGCAAGGCTGTGGCTCTGGGGCACAGCCGATCAAGTCCCGCTCTGGCTATGGCGAGACCCGTTAAGGAGTGAGTGACGTTATCCATTCAGACGGGCAGCTGAGAATCTCGCATTAAGCGAATGCCGGAACAGCGATGCGCGATTGCTCCCGTGTCCAATAGTTTTGCGGCACCATCAATGTAATTGCCTCCGGCAGTACTTCCATCGTGACAGGCAACTTGCCCGCAAGTTCCCCATCCACTTGTATGGCAATCTGTTCGCCGGAGAATGGTGTGCACGACACCGAGCGCGCGCGCAGAAACGTGATGCCCTTCGCCCGTTCGGCTCGCTTGAGTGCCACCGCGGCCAGATACGGGAGATACTGGACGCTCATGGTGCCTCGGAACAGCACTACTTCGAAATCTTCCTTCAAAAGCGATGCACCTCGGGCGATCTCAAGGTCGCCGCCGTAATTCCGCACGCGGCTGATCAATGCGAAGCTTGCCTGGTACGGAACTCCGTCCACCAGCACCTCGAATTCGCGCAGAGGCCGAAGAATCTGAGAAAATCCACCCACGTAGTAGGCGAACTTGCCAATGGCTGCTTTCAGATCGAGATTGAGATGCGCCACAATCTCGGCATCCAGACCGGCTCCCGCCATGCAGAGAAAACAGCGCGTTGCGGCCGCTCCTGCGAACCCGATTGCGCCTGCAGAAATGCGACAAGGCTGGAATGCTGAGATTTGCTCGGCGGCCTCCTGAAGATGGATTGGCATTCCAATCTCCCGTGCCAGCACATTGGCAGTTCCCCCTGGCAATATTGCCAGCGGAACGCCCGAATGCAGGATACCGTTTGCCACTTCATTAATGGTCCCGTCACCGCCAGCCGCGATAATCAGGTCACAACCAGCGTCAATCTGCTCCCGCGCCAGAACTGCTGCCGTTCCAGGCGCGGTAGTGGCGACCAGATGCGCTGCGATTCCCTGCCGTGCAAGGATCGTGGTGGTACGTTGAAGCAGGTGTCCACGGTGAACAAGCCCTCGGGCGATGGGGTTGTGGATGATTGCGGCACGTCTGGCCTGTGGAGACTCCAACCCATCATTATAGATTCGCGTATGAAACAGCCCTTAATTGAACGCGCGGAGGAACTGCGCAGACAACTGGAGCATCACGAATATCTCTATTACGTATTGGACCAGCCGGTCATTACGGATGCCGAATTTGACGCGTTAATGCGCGAGCTCCGCGAGATCGAAAGGGCTCACCCCGAATGTCGCACGCCGGATTCCCCAACGCAGCGCGTAGGCGGCCAGCCCCGCGAGGGATTCGTGAAGGTGGCGCATAGTTCGCCGATGCTGAGCCTTGATAACGCGCTGAACGAAGAGGAACTGCGCGAGTTCGACGCCCGGGTTCGAGGCCTTCTCGGATCTGCGCCATATGAGTACGTTGCCGAACTGAAGCTGGACGGACTCTCGATGGCCGCGCAGTTCCGCGAGGGCCACCTCGCGCAAGCACTCACCCGGGGCGATGGGCGCATCGGGGAGGATGTTACCGAGAACGCCCGTACCATTCGTTCGCTTCCCCTGCGAGTCAGGAAGGATCATCTCGGACGGGCCGACTTCGAGGTTCGCGGCGAGGTAGTGATGCAACGGAAGTCCTTTCAGCGTCTCAACGACGAACGGGAGCGGCAGGGTCTACCCCTCTTCGCGAATCCACGCAATGCCGCTGCCGGAGCGCTCCGCGCACTCGATCCGGCCGTAACCGCCAGCCGCCAACTGGATTACTTCACGTACTTCCTTTTGCGAGACGGCCGCCCGCTGCTGCCAAGTCAATGGGAGACTCTCGAAACATTGGTTCAACTCGGCTTCAAGGTCAACAGCTATCGCCAAAAATGCCGCACCTTGGATGATCTGCTGGATTTCATTCGCGACTGGGACGAGAAACGGGAATCCCTTCCTTATGAAATCGACGGCGTCGTCGCAAAGATCGATTCCGTAGAACAACAGGAAGCCCTTGGCTGGACCGCAAAAGCGCCACGCTGGGCCATCGCCTTTAAATACCCTGCGCGCCAGGCATCAACGGTCCTAGAGAAGATCGAAGTGCAAGTGGGCCGCACCGGCGCGCTCACCCCGGTTGCTCACTTGCGCCCCGTCAATGTGGGTGGGGTCACCGTCTCCCGCGCTACCCTGCACAATGAGGATGAAATTGCGCGGCTGGGCGTCGCAATTGGTGACACCGTGGTCGTGGAGCGCAGCGGTGATGTCATTCCCAAGGTGGTGCGTGTAACGGAGCAAGGCCCGCATCGGCGCCCGTTCCACATGCCCAACACCTGCCCGGTCTGCGGCGGACATGTCGTGCGAGAAGAGGGAGAAGCGGCCCGTCGCTGTGTAAACACAAACTGCCCCGCGCGTCTCCGCGAATCGCTGCTTCATTTCTCTGCTCGCGGTGTTATGGATATCGATGGTCTGGGCGACGCCCTGGTCGATCAACTCCTCAGTCGTGGGTATGTCCGCAACATCGCCGACTTATATGGCCTCACAGCCGAGCAGATCGCCGGTTTGGAACGCATGGGCAAGAAGTCGGCGGCGAAAGTGATCGAGAATATCAACCGCTCGCGGTCGCGGCCACTTGCCCGGGTACTGAACGGATTGGGCATTCCATTCGTCGGCGAACGGACGGCCCAAATTCTTTCCGACCACTTCGGAAGCCTCGATGAGATTGCCTCAGCCTCCGCTGAAGCTCTTCAGGAAGCGGACGAGATCGGTCCAAAGGTCGCGGATTCCATCCGTCAATTTTTCGCAGAGGAGCGCAACCGTGAACTGATTGAGCGTCTTCGGGAAATAGGGCTTCAGTTCACAGCCACGAAACAAAGAAAATCGAAGGGAGCCCTTACAGGGCTTACATTTGTCCTGACCGGGACGCTCCCCACGCTGACACGGGAAGACGCAAAGACGCGCATTGAAGCAGAAGGCGGGAAAGTCGTGGGGTCGGTAAGCAGCAGGACGTCTTACGTGGTAGCGGGTGACGAAGCTGGTTCAAAGCTCGACAAGGCACGCGCTCTGAACGTTCCGGTCTTGGACGAGGCCGGGCTGTTCGCTATGCTGGGCTCGAAGCACGATTCTCATCGGCCATCGGGGTAGTACACGCTGAAGCATCTCATTCAAATATTCGTTTCGTGGGGACCGCCGGGCCTGTTTTTTCTCGCTCTTCTCGATTCTGCGGGTGTGCCTATTATCGGCGGAGTTGACGTTCTGCTTGTCACCATCGCTGTCGTGAGCCCATCACAGACCTATCTCGCCACATCTTGCGCAATTGCAGGTTCACTGCTGGGCAGTCTCATCCTTTTCGCGATTGCGCGAAAGGGTGGAGAAGTTCTGCTGGAAAAATACATCTCTCACGGCCGCGGTAAGAAGCTTCACGACTGGTTTGAACGATACGGATTGATCACCGTATTCGTTCCTGCGATCTCGCCGCTTCCTATGCCAATGAAGATTCCCGTTTTTTGCGCTGGTGCGCTGGAAGTCCGCTGGTCCTACTTCATCGCGATCGTACTTCTGTCGCGCACCATTCGCTATATCGCGTTGGCGTCATTGGGCGCTCACTTCGGAACTGAAACTTTTGCATATCTGAAGCATCATGCGCTGTTCGTCATAATCGTCATCACCGGGCTGGCCGTTCTCTCTGTCGTCTTGCTGCGGATTCTGGATTCTACGAAACGGGATTCCTCGGGCGAAGCAAAGGCCGGCCTGTAGGCGCGCCGAGCTTTCCTCCCAAAATGGCCAAAGCAGTTGCATATGATGGATGGCATGTTGGCTTCAACCCGGCGAGCGTTCCTCGCACAGACCGCCGCCCTTCTCCCCATTACCCAGGCAGCGCTTTCAGCCAGAGAAGCGCTTCATAAAGACAACCTCGGCGTTCAACTATACACGGTGCGCAACGTCATTGACGCCGATCCCGCTAAAACCCTGAAAGCCATCGAAGATATTGGCTACGCCGAGGTAGAAGCGGTCTATGCTGATTTACCCAAGATCTGGTCAGCTTTGGAGCAGACGAAGCTGAAGGCAGTCAGCGTCCATGTGGATACGAAGCTTCTGATCGCCGGCGGTAGCCAGTTGGACGATGCTTTTGGTAATCTTCGGCAACGTGGATTTCACTACGCAGTATTCCCCTACCTGGGTGAGCCGCAGCGCGGCGGCATCGATGTCTATAAAAAGCTCGCTGCTGATTTCAACAAGATCGGCGAGCAGGCAAACAAGGCCGGGCTCACGTTTTGCTATCACAATCATGCTTTCGAGTTCCAGCCGATGAATGGCACGACTCCCTTACAAATCCTGCTTGGGGAGACGGACAAAAACCTGGTGTCCTGGGAGATGGATATTTTTTGGGTGAGCGTTGCCGGGCATGATCCGGTTCAGATGCTGAAGAAATATGGTGATCGGGTTAAGCTCCTCCATTTAAAAGATAAGGAGCGTGGTTTTCCCACCCAATACAACGAACACGTTCCCAAAAGCACCTTCAAAGAAGTCGGACATGGGTCCATCGACATACCGGCTGTCCTGGCGGCCGCGGCTTCCACACAGGTCAGGCATTATTTTGTAGAACAAGATCAAACGCCCGGAGACCCCGTCGCCAGCCTTCGGGAAAGCTATCAGTATTTGTCATCCGTGATGAAGGGCTAGCCAAAATTGAAACGTCGGACCTTTCTAACGGCAGCCTCCGCCGCTTCACTTGCCGCCAGCGCTGTACGAGCCCAACGACAAGGGTCCGCAAGTCCTTCGGCTGAGGCATCGTATGCACCAAAACGAATTGAAAACGACTACGTGCGCTTTCTTCCGGGAGAGCGCGAGACTCTTTCCGCTCAGCTCTCCTGCGGCAACTTCGGCGTTGGCACGGTAGCGGCGAAAGTCGGCCGGGCGGAGCAGAAAAACCTGAAGCCCGGTGACACGATTGACGGCTGGACTTTGAAGGCGATTTTCTCAATGAATGGGACAGAAACCGCCGTCTTTGAAAAGCATGTGACGCATGCAGGTGAGATCGTCTACGTCACCGAAGTCGAAGGTGTGATCCTTCGTATCCCCAAAGGAGTCGGCAGTCTCGCCAGTATCCGCCCCCGGCCCACTAACGCGCCGGAAACCGTGAAGTTCGTTCGGCAAGCACCCTATGTGCCTGGACCGGACAAGCTTGGGAATTATATTCTTCATTCGAACGAGGACCCCTGCTATGAAAACGTGGCAGCACTCGGCGCAGAATATATCGGGTATTCGCTGGTGGGCAATGAGCAAGCTGGTCCCTTGGGATCGTTGTTTCTCGAAGCAGACGGCACGTCCCGGCAGTTGAACAAAGGTCCGGCCGGAGAGAGCGCTTGGGCGCCGGATTTAGCCGGAGCGCTCTTCGACCCTTCACGGTTGACGCCTGGCAATGATCCGAGCGTTTACGAATATCTACCCGGCTATAGTAAGCGCACGTTGTTAGGCGGCTATTTGCCTGTTGCAGATACTGGCGTCTGGAACCCTCAGTCGCGAGCCGGATACGAAGTAATCGTACTTCTGCCCGAGGGCGTCGATGCTCAGCCAATCGGACGTGTTCGGTCCGTTGTGCCGGAGTGGATGCTGAAGCACTTGCGTCCGGGTGAGCACGTCGTGAAAGAAGCGGACGGACTTTTATACCTGGATCGTTACTGGCATACCTCGCCTGAGGGCTTCTTCAACGCCCTGGCAGGAGTCGGCAACTACTGGCAGCACTCTTTCAACGATCATATGCGGGTTGAAATCCCCGACGAGTGGCTGCTAAACGCCGCGCGCGCAGGAATCATGCTCGCCCGCTGTAGTTATCGTGGATTGGAACCCTCCTATCAGGTGGGAGAGGGCGCCTATACCAAGATTCCCGAACGAAGCCATGCGCTATTTCCGGTTTCCTTCTACGAGTTCATTTGGGCTCATCAACTGTGGAATCGTGCAGACAGCGCGGACCGGTACTTTCAGAACTACCTGCACAAATACATTCTTCCCGACGGCAATTTCCTTTACAACACTCAGGATCAGGTAGAGGGGCCATTGAACGCAGGAGTGTTCCTGTGGAACTCGGCGCGTGCTTACGATTACACACACGATTTCGAGGCACTGCAGAAGCGTCTGCCGACATTGCGGCGCATGCTGGACTACGTCCTGAAGAGATATGAGTACAGCAAAACGACGTTTCGGCCGGACGACCGCCATTATGGCCTGATTTGGGGCTCACCCGAAGCAGATCTGGGCGAAGTGAACAACGACTTTCCGAATTCGCATCCCTATTACTACCAGAATGCGGCGTGGACATGGCGGGGGTTAAAGGAGCATGCCCGCTGCTTGGATTTGGCCGGCCAAGAGCATAACTCGAATGATTTACGAGACGAAGCGAAACACTTAGCGGGCGTAGCTTCGGAGATGCGTACGCTCGTAGAACGTTCTTTACAGGCTACCCAAGCAGCCCAGAATCCGGCCATGCGGGCGGCCGGTATCACGTCGTTTACTCCGGACGACATTCACCGAAAGCCGGAGGAGTTGAGCAGTTACGAGAATCACCGATTCATGATGGATTGGTTCACGGCGGACTGGGGCGATCAGCAATTGGATGTGGGCCACCTAAGGCATCGCGAGCTCGCCGGGCAACAAATCATGGGTCTGCACACCGATGGTGATTGGCCGCGCACCTCCAACTTTATGGCCCATGGAACCCTCGCGGTGAAGATACGGCAGGAGAACTATCGCCCGTTTCTGCTAACGCTTTACTCTCTATGCTGCTACGCTGCGGATTCGGGCAACCGGTACTCGCCGGAGGACGCTTTCGTTCCGGGAAGCCATCCGGGTGAAGGCAGTCCTTATGGTTGGTCAGCGGTGATCAACAGTGTTCTGCAGCCCACGCTGGGGCTCCGGTGGCTGCTCTGCTACGAAGAAAGCGATCGCGACCTTTGCCACCTGCAAAAGGCCGCTCCGAAGCACTGGTTCGCGCAAGGGCAACGTATAAAGGTAGAGAACTGCCCCACTCGCTTCGGCAAAATCAGCTGGAACACGCAACCCGCTAGCGGAGGCTCCTGGTCTGTGGTGATCGAAACGCCACAAGGCTTTCGTGGCGATTTGATGATTCACATTCACCCACCGAACGGCCGTAAACTAACATCCACCAGCGTGGGACAGTTGCAGGGCAACGCAGTCCTCATCGAGCGCGGTCAGATTCAGGGAAAACCAACGCTCGAACTAAGGGTCCAATAAGAACTGGAGCGGGTTTTATGCCCGTTCCAGGTAAGCGCCTTCCGAGGTGCTGACGCGAATCCGTTCGCCCTGGTTTATAAATGGTGGCACCTGCACCATTAGCCCAGTATCCATCTTCGCTGGCTTTGTCACGTTCGATACGGTTGCACCCTTGATTCCTGGCTCTGTCTCTACCACCGTCATCTCGATGCTGGGTGGCAGTTCGACACTGATGGCCTTGCCCTCGTAAAATTCGACGTTCACTTTCAGGTTCGGAATAAGATACAGCGTGCTGTCGCCAAGTAAGTCCTTGGTGAGAAAGGTCTGCTCGAAGGTTTCCGTGTTCATGAAGTAATACGATTCGCCGTCTTCGTACAGATACTCCATTTCATGCTCTTCAAGTGAAATTCGCTCGACCTTATCTTCGGACGAGAAGCGGTGCTCAATCATGGAACCCGAACGCAGGTTCCGCATTTTGGCCTGAACAAAGCCGCGAAGGTTTCCGGGCGTGCGATGGACCATGCTGAAAACCGTATGAAGCTCATTATTAAACTTCACCACCATGCCCGGACGCAGTTGTGTTGCCGCAATCATCAAAAAACTCCCTTTTTAGTGGAAATTCTAGTGTATCAAGCACAGGCGCGCCGCCTAACGCGCAACACACACTTTCCCTTCAAGCCCGCCAGGGGCGCGCAGCATACCGGCAGGATCAGCTTCCCCAGACATTTGCTGGTTTTGATAGCGGTACGTAACTTTCTGTCCCGGCGGCAGGTTCCACAAGATGAGTGCGCCGTTATTATCGGCGGAGTTTCCGGCTGGCTCCACCTGTAAGCACCGTTCGTGAAAAGGAACCAGCGTAAGGTGACCAAAACTCGCGGCTTTCGACCGCCAATCGGGAGGACAATTCTGTTGCTGCACGCCTTGTGCCGAAATGCTGATCCAACAGGCATGTCCGGTCCAATCGCTGCGGGCAAACAGGCGTCCGGTGGTGTCGTATACCCAAGGCTCCATATTTTGGTAGCTGACGCCGGGCAAGTAAGGATCGGCCCAAAGGAATTCATACGCTACACCCGGGCCTTCGCGAATCGTCTGGTCCGACTGAAGGACCCAACTTTGTAGAAATTGAGCATTGGGCAGATTCGGATTCTGCGCAACCAGTCGCAGGCCGTAAACATGCGTTTGCCAAGAGGGGTGCTCGAAATCGGAAGGCTGCAATGAAAGCAGGAGCAATGCGGCGCGTTCATTCGGGGAAGCCTTCGGATCCCCTGATGTCGCGGCACGGGTTTTTGTTTGACCTCCGGCCCATTGAGCTTTCTGGTCCGCCGATAGTAGATCAGAGCACCAGTCCGCTACAATGGCCCTCTGGCCGGCTTCATTTGCGTGCGATGCCGCCCATGCCACCGCCTGCCTGCCGCGCTCCGCGTCGTGGGTGAGCAAGTAATAAAGCGCAAGTTCAAAGCCGCGCTGCGGAGAATCAGGGACCGTTTGTACACGATTTTCAAAGCTCGACCAGCGCGGGGTTTGCCGCTGCCTTTCCAGTTTTAGGCGGTGTAAATGCTGCGGCGTCAACCTGACGTTCGCGGCGGGGTCCCCGCACCCCCCGGCATCGACACCAGATCCGCAGAGAGAGGTTAGGGCAATGATCATACCCAAAAGCATGCGGATCGTTACCATGACAAAGTGCGCGTCCGGGGTGGTTCGGCGGGATTCGGCAGATAAACCGTATGGCACCGCTCACACCTGTAAATCTCGGCATTGGCGCCGTACATCTGTTTCACCTCTTCGCTCGGCTGAAACCAGCGTTTAATGTGCCCGCGGCAAATCTTGCCTTTGGCGTCCTTCTGCGTACAAGCACGCATATACATCGTACGCCGCTTCACTTCGATGCCGTTGCTCAACGTGGCAAGCACCTCGTTGCCGCCGCGCGGCCAGTAGGTAGGTGATTCCGTCATGCGCCCACATATTAGCTTAGTCTGTTAATCTAAAGATTCTGTGTCCGGCTCAAATGTTCTATTTGGTACCGGCTCGATGAGCCATGCCGACTCGGGTAAGCGAGACATATATTCTCCGCAGTTATCCTTTTCGCGAGTCGGACTTAATCGTCAGCTTTTTTACTCGCGACCAGGGTAAGCTACGCGGCGTGGCACGGCGGGCTCGCAAGCCGAAGAATACCTATGGCTCGGGACTGGAACGGCTATCGCTCGTGAACTTGTCGTACTCGCAAAAAGAAACTCGCGAACTGGTGAACCTGAACGGCTGCGACCTGCTGCAATCGCAGTTCGACCTTCTCTCCAGCTTCGACGCCAGTGTCGCGCTCGACTACATCGCCGAGGTGAGCGATCACGTTCTGCCCGCGAACGAACCCAATGAGCGTTTCTTTCGCCTGCTTACCGCGGTTCTGGCCCACATGCACGGGCAGGCTCCAGGCGCTCTATGGGCCGCGATTACGTATTTCTCGCTTTGGGCGGTGCGATTGTCGGGCTTTTTGCCGAACCTGCGTACCTATCCAGACCGAAACCTTTCGGAATCTTCTAGGGATTTAGCAGACCTGATGCTTCGCACTCCCATTGCCGATCTCCCTGCGGAAACCTGGACAAAGGACACGGCTCTCGACTTGCGCCGGTTTCTGATTCGGCAACTGGAAGAGCACGTGGAACGCCGGTTCAATACGCCAGCCTTGCTGGAAGGGCTTTAAGAAGGCTGCCTGACGATCGCATGGACTCCTTTCAAGACACCATTTTCAAGCTGAAACAGTACTGGGCCACTCGAGGCGCTATCATCCAGGAGCCTTACGATGTAGAGGTCGGCGCGGGCACAATGGCCCCAGAGACCTTCCTGCGCGTGCTGGGTCCGAAGCCTTATAAGGTCGCCTACGTCCAACCGAGCCGGCGTCCGGCAGATGGCCGCTACGGCGAGAATCCCAATCGGCTCTACAAACATCAGCAGCTGCAAGTCATATTAAAGCCAGCCCCAAACGATGTACTGGAGCAGTATCTGGGCAGCCTGGAGGCCATCGGAGTTGATCTTCGGAAGCACGACATCAAGTTTGAGGAAGACAATTGGGAGGCGCCAACGCTCGGAGCCTGGGGCATCGGCTGGCAGGTGATGCTGGACGGCCTGGAGATCACGCAGTTCACCTACTTTCAGCAGTGCGGGGGTATCGATCTCGAGTTGGTACCCGCCGAGATCACCTATGGACTGGAACGCATTGTGGCTTTCCTCCAGAATGTAGACAGCATCTACGACATTGAGTGGGCGCCCGGTTTCAAATACGGCGATGTGCGCTTGGCCGATGAACAACAGTTCTCGACCTTCAATTTCGAACTGGCCGATGTACAAACACTATGGCAGGGCTTTGAGCTCCATGAACGGGAGTGTCAGCGGCTACTCGCGCTGTTCGCAGAAACCAAGGATAAAAGCCGCTTTCCGATACTGCCTGCCTACGACCAAGTGTTGAAGTGCTCTCATTTCTTCAATTTGCTCGATGCTCGGGGCGCCATTAGCGTCACGGAACGCGTCGGGATCATAGCCCGGGTCCGAAAGCTCGCTGTTGGCGTGGCGGGAGCATGGGTAGAGCAGCAGTCACCCGTTGCGGAGGTAGCAGCTTAATGGCCGATTTCCTCCTTGAAGTTGGGGTGGAAGAAATTCCGGACTGGATGATCGACAACGCGCTCGCCGATTTGAAAGCGGGGTTTGAAAAGGAGCTCGGCGTTCTGGGCGGTGATGCCCTCCGGCTGAATGCGACGCCACGGCGTTTGGCATTGCTTGCCGAAAATCTGGCCGATCGTGCGCCGGATGTCCAGAACGTGACACTCGGCCCCTACCTCTCGGCAGGTGCGGGCGCAGCGCAAGGTTTTGCTCGCAAATGGAAGACGACTGTTGACCAATTGGCGAAGACACCAGATGCCAAGGGAGAGCGGTATGTGTTCCATCAGCACATACCTGGCGAAACGGCCTTGAATCTTCTTGCGAATAAGCTGCCGGACGTCATCAAGGGCATTCGCTTCCCGAAGACGATGTACTGGACGGACAAGAATGGTATGCGCTTCATTCGTCCGGTTCGCTGGATCATTGCGCTGCTGGACGATCAAATTGTCCCGTTCGAAATAGCGGGCATTGCTTCGGGAGATAAGACCTATGGTCACCGGATTCTGGGCTCAAAAGAACCGATAGAAATCACGCTTTCCAACTACGAAGACAAACTGCGGGCAAATTTTGTTGTTCTTCGCGAAGCGGAACGTCAGGCACGCATTGAAACGGGTTTCACCGCCGGCGTGGAAATGGACCACATGTTGATGCGGTCGCTCATCTACATGACCGAATTCCCTACTCCCATTCGCGGCTCGTTCGATCCTGCGTATCTGGAGCTGCCGAGAGAAATTCTCTCGACCGTTATGCGTCATCATCAACGCTATTTTTCGGTGCTGAAAGCGGACGGATCGTTAGCTCCGGAGTTTGTCGCGATTACCAACACAAACGGTGACCCGGACGGTCTTATTCGCCAGGGCAACGAGCGTGTATTGCGAGCCCGCTTTAACGATGCCCGGTTTTTCTGGCAAGCCGACCAAAGAAGAAAGCTGATTGACCGGCTGGATGATCTGGCGAAGGTCACCTTTCAGGCCAAACTGGGCAGCTACAAGGACAAAACGCAGCGCGTCGTGGAACTCGCTCTCGCACTCGCTCCCCAGACTGGTGCCGACGAAGCCGCGGTCAGAAGGGCAGCCACACTGGCCAAATGCGATCTCACGACCGATATGGTGAAGGAGTTCACTGAACTGCAGGGCATCGTGGGCGGTCTGTATGCGAAGGCGCAGGGCGAGAGCGATGCAGTCGCAATGGCCATCTACGACCATTACAAGCCCGTCAGCATGGAAGACACGATTCCGCGTACGGTGGAAGGACAGATTGTCTCGATCGCCGACAAGCTCGACACCCTGCGCGAGTGCTTTCGGGTTGGCCTTGTTCCTACCGGGTCTAAAGATCCGTTTGCCCTACGGCGCGCGGCGCAGGGCATAGTAAAAATCGTTTTTGAAGCGCGGCTTGCGGTTCCCATCCTGCATTTCACCGAAAACATTCCCGAACTTGGCGCGTTTATGAAAGAGCGCATCGAGTTCTATTTGCGTGAGTTTAAGGGTTACGCCTTCGATGAAGTAAACGCAGTCCTCGCCGTGAATATGACCACCTTGGCCGACTTGGAAGATCGTGTGGAGGCCGTCCACTATGTCCGGCCCACAGAGGACTTTGAACCCTTGGCTGCAAGCTTCAAGCGTATAAAGAATATTTTGAAGCAGGCGCAGGTAACAGAAGCTGGTCCCATACGGGTGGACCTCCTTACACCGGGCCCGGAACTCGACCTTTACAATGCGTTCGTTAGCATTCGAGAGCAGACGCGGCAGAGCACGAGTTACCGCGAACAAATGGCAGCGATTGCATCGCTCCGCCCACAAGTGGATTTGTTCTTCGATAAAATTCTTGTGAACGATCCAAACCCGGAGATCCGGCAGAACCGTCTGGCTCTACTGCAGAGCCTGTTGCTGGAGTTCTCCACAATTGCGGACTTTTCCGAAATCGTCACAGAGGGCGCGTGCGCCTGAAAATTTTCAACCATTGCTTTTAGTAGTCAGGAGATACGACTGGAAATGAAAAAATATGTTTACTCGTTCGGCGGAGGCACTGCGGACGGGGACGGAAAAATGCGCGACACGCTGGGCGGCAAAGGCGCGGGTCTTGCTGAGATGAGCAAAGCCGGTGTTCCCGTTCCGCCGGGCTTCACTATCTCGACCGAGGTCTGCAACCTCTTCTTCGAAAACGGCAACGAGGTTCCACAAGAAGTAGACGATCAAATCCACAAAGCTCTCGCCAGATTGGAAGGCGAGATGGGCAAGAAACTCGGTGGGGTTGACGATCCCCTTCTGCTAAGCGTTCGTTCGGGCGCAAAGTTCTCCATGCCGGGAATGATGAACACGATCCTCAACCTCGGCCTGAACGATGAAACCACGGAAGGTCTCGCAAAGAAGACCGGCAATCCGCGTTTTGCCTACGATTGTTACCGCCGCTTTATTCAGATGTTTGGGGAAGTGGCTCTCCACGTGGATATGGAGAAGTTCGATCATATCTTCGACGCGCGCAAGGCCAAGAAGCGGGCGAAGCTCGATACCGATCTCACGGCCGAAGACCTCCAGGCGATCATCGCGGATTACAAGAAGCTGGTGAAGAAGGAAACCGGCAAAGACTTTCCGCAAGATGCATTGCAGCAGCTTATGATGTCGCGCGATGCTGTGTTCAACTCCTGGAACACACCGAAAGCCATCTATTACCGCCGCATGGAAAAGATTCCGGACTCCATTGGCACCGCAGCCAACGTGCAAGCCATGGTGTTCGGCAACATGGGCGATAATTCGGGGACCGGCGTGGGCTTCACACGCAATCCTTCAACCGGCGAACATGTCTTTTACGGCGAGTTTCTTGTCAATGCGCAGGGGGAAGACGTCGTCGCTGGTATTCGTACTCCGCAACCGATCGAGGAACTCGAGCAGGTAATGCCCGAGGCCTATAATCAACTGCGCGAGATCACCACGAGCCTTGAAAAGCATTATCGCGACGTGCAGGACTTCGAATTCACTATCGAAGAAGGCAGGCTGTACATGCTGCAGACCCGCAACGGCAAGCGGACCGGCCCTGCCGCCGTGCGCATCGCCGTCGACATGGTGGAAGAGGGTCTCATCTCGAAGAAGGAGGCCGTGCAGCGGGTTGCTCCGGCGCAATTGGATCAACTGCTTCATCCAGTACTCGACCCCAACATGCGCAAGGGTCTGCAGATGATCGCCACTGGCCTTCCGGCCTCTCCTGGAGCTGCTGTGGGACGGGCTGCATTCTCCTCCGAAGACGCGGTCAGGATGGAGGCTCACGGCCCCGTCATCCTCGTCCGCAAGGAAACCACACCGGACGATATTCACGGCATGGACGTGTCTAAAGGAATTCTCACCGCGGTCGGCGGTCTGACCAGCCACGCGGCCGTTGTTGCACGCGGTATGGGCCGGCCCTGCGTGGTCGGCGCGGCGTCTGTGTCCGTCAACGAATCGGATAGGCAAGCGGTCATCACCTTTGAGGGCAAAAAGCTGGTCGTGAAGGACGGCGACTGGATCTCTCTCGACGGAACACTCGGCGAGGTCTATCTGGGCCAGTGTAAGACAAGTGAGCCCGATCCTAAGTCGCACTATTTCGCTACGTTCATGGAATGGGCTGACGAGTTTCGCGGTGACTTCGGTGTACGGGCAAATGCCGATATTCCGCGTGACGCAAAGCAAGCCCGCTTATTCGGCGCCCAGGGTATCGGTCTTTGCCGCACGGAGCATATGTTCTTCGCGGAAGATCGTATTCCTCACATGCAAGCAATGATTCTTGCGCGTGACGAAAAGACACGCAGAACAGCGTTGAAGAAGCTCCTGCCCATGCAGCGTAAGGATTTCGCCGGCCTATTCCAGGCCATGGACGGCTTCCCTGTGGTGATCCGCACGCTCGATCCGCCATTGCATGAGTTCCTGCCGAAGCGCGAGAACCTCATGGTAGATCTTGCCAAGCTTCCGCATGCCACCCCGAAAGAGAAGAAGGAACTGGCCGCCACCTACAACGTGCCCGTTCCCGAGCTAAAGAAGCACCTGCCGGAGCTTCTGCACCGGGTGGAAGAGCTTCACGAATTCAATCCCATGCTCGGTCACCGAGGCTGCCGTCTGGGTGTGACCTATCCCGAAATAACGGAGATGCAGGCACGAGCCATCTTCGAAGCGGCTGTTCTGGTCGCCAAGAAAGGCATCAAGGTTATTCCCGAGGTGATGATTCCGCTCATCGGTAACGTCAAGGAGTTGGAGAATCAGAAAGCTATTGTCGTCAAGGTAGCAACTGAAGTGTTGGAAGCTGCCGGCATGAGCGATATGAAGTACTACGTCGGCACCATGATTGAGATTCCACGGGCCGCCATGACCGCCGACGAGGTCGCTAAAGAGGCTGAGTTCTTCTCCTTCGGCACCAACGACCTCACGCAAACGACGATGGGTCTATCCCGCGACGATTACACGAAGTTCTCGAAGCAATACGAAGACCTGAAGATCTTTAAGGCCGATCCGTTCGCCGTTCTGGATCAGGATGGAGTCGGCAAGCTCGTGGAACATGCCACCAAACTCGGACGCCAGGCACGTCCCGATCTGGAGGTCGGCATCTGCGGTGAGCACGGCGGCGAACCGAGCTCAGTCGAGTTCTGCTATCGCATTGGCATGAACTACGTTTCCTGCTCGCCTTATCGCGTTCCGATTGCCCGCCTGGCTGCCGCGCAAGCTGCAATCAGTAAGAACGGCGCCAATTCCGAAGCGCAGCGAACAGCTTAAAGAGTAAGAGAAGGCGGCCTGCCGTGCGAACCAGCAGGCCGCCTTCTCTTTTTTAACCATTGATTCAGGGCGAACAGCATAACGCCAAGCGGTACCACTGCAAAATAAAGCCAATACGTAACGAATGGCGCTTCCTCCGGTAGAACAGAAATGTCGCCGGAGGCTTCCCCGCCCGTTCCTCCCCTCGTCACCCGAACCGTCAGTCGCCAACTGCCCGGACTCCGAAACGCCACAGAGCACGCGTAAAGTAATTTATTCGTAGCCCTTGAAGTTGTTGCTTTCGCGTCGATTGTCTGTTCCTTTGCTTTCGAAAGCTGGACCGACACATCGGCATCCATCACGGGAGAGTTGTCCTGACCATCCTGTACCATCACGCTGATATCGGCGGCACCGGCCCGCAACGGCACGGGTGCGCTAAAAACCGTAACTACAAATGGCCCGGCCTCCTTGCGAAACTGAAGAGTTCCCCCGTCGGCCAATAGCGAAATGCTGCCAAAGCAAAGGGCCGAAACGAGGAAAAGAAATTTATAGAGGAACCGGCTCACATTGCCATGCCGCGCATTTGCATCGGCTGGAACAGAATCCAAATCCCAATTCCATACAGAGTACAGGCCAACGCCGCCCAAGGACCTGCGAGAGGAAGCGCCCTATTTATCCGTCCCGCATACTGCATCGCCAGCCGCCATAGGACGTATAGCGTCAGCAACAGGCCAAGGTCCA
>Ga0308174_10000268_pt1 | contig 21788 bp, 20 predicted proteins | sample PhyPR2_FD_203894 | JGI IMG/M metagenome (GOLD analysis project Ga0308174, IMG submission 203894) | Soil microbial communities from UC Gill Tract Community Farm, Albany, California, United States - DLSLS.P.R2 | ecosystem: Environmental > Terrestrial > Soil > Agricultural land | place: USA... | reverse complement strand
GGACATCGCCCGCGTGCCGGTGATGATCGACAGCTCGAAGTGGGAGGTGATCGAGGCCGGCCTGAAGTGCGTCCAGGGCAAGGCGATCGTCAATTCGATCTCGATGAAGGAGGGCGAGGCCAAGTTCATCGAGCAGGCGAAGAAGTGCCTGCGCTATGGCGCGGCGGTCGTGGTGATGGCGTTCGACGAGCAGGGCCAGGCGGACACCGCCAGCCGCAAGGTCGCGATCTGCGAGCGGGCCTACCGGATCCTGACCGAAGAGGTCGGCTTCCCGCGCGAGGACATCATCTTCGACCCCAACATCTTCGCCATCGCCACGGGGATCGAGGAGCACGACAACTACGCCGTCGACTTCATCGAGGCGACCAAGCGCATCAAGCAGATGCTGCCCTATGCGCGGGTTTCGGGCGGGGTCTCCAACGTGAGCTTCTCGTTCCGCGGCAACGAGCCGGTGCGCCGGGCGATCCACTCGGTGTTCCTCTATCACGCGATCGCGGCCGGCATGGACATGGGCATCGTCAACGCCGGCGACCTGCCGGTCTACGACGAGATCCCCGCCGAGCTGCGCGAGGCGGTCGAGGACGTGGTGCTGAACCGCAAGTCCCCCAAGAACCCCAACCCCACCGAGCGGCTGCTGGAGCTGGCCCCCAAGTACAAGGGCGGCAAGCAGGAGGCCAAGGGCCCGGACCTCGCCTGGCGCAGCCTGCCGGTGGAGGCCAGGCTCTCCCACGCCCTGGTGCACGGCGTCACCGACTTCATCGAGGCCGACACCGAGGAGGCGCGCGCCAAAGCCGCCCGCCCGCTGCACGTCATCGAAGGCCCCCTGATGGACGGCATGAACGTGGTCGGCGACCTGTTCGGCGCGGGCAAGATGTTCCTGCCGCAGGTGGTGAAGTCGGCGCGGGTGATGAAGCAGGCGGTCGCCTATCTGCTGCCGTTCATGGAGGCCGAGAAGGAGGGCAAGCCCCGCGAAAGCGCCGGCCGGATCGTCATGGCCACCGTCAAGGGCGACGTCCACGACATCGGCAAGAACATCGTGGGCGTGGTCCTGCAGTGCAACAACTACGAGGTGATCGACCTGGGCGTCATGGTCCCGGCCGACCGCATCCTGGACGAGGCGGTCAAGGCCGACGCGCACATGGTGGGCCTCTCGGGCCTGATCACCCCCTCGCTGGACGAGATGGCCTTCGTGGCGGGCGAGATGCAGCGCCGCGGCTTCACCGTCCCGCTTCTGATCGGCGGGGCGACGACGTCGAAGACCCACACGGCGGTGAAGATCGCGCCCAAGTACCAGGCGGGCCCGACGGTCTATGTGCTGGACGCCAGCCGCGCGGTGGGCGTGGTCTCGAACCTGCTGTCGCCGACCGAGAAGGACCGCTTCCTGGCCGAGACCGCGGCCGACTACGAGCGCGTGCGCGTGCAGTTCGCCCGCGGGCAGGGGACCCGCGCGCGGTCCAGCCTGGCCGAGGCGCGCGCCAACGCCTGGACGGCGGACTGGGCGGCCTACGATCCGCCGAAGCCGGCGTTCACCGGGACCCGCAGCTTCGCGCCCTACGACCTTGCCGAGCTTGCCCGCCACATCGACTGGTCGCCATTCTTCGCGAGCTGGGAGCTGGTCGGCCGCTATCCCGACATCCTGGAGGACGACGTGGTCGGCGAGGCCGCCCGCGACCTCTTCCGCGACGCCCAGGCGATGCTGGCGAGGATCGTCCAGGAGGGCCTCCTCGAGGCGCGCGGCGTGGTGGGCTTCTGGCCGGCCAACGCCGAGGGCGACGACATCGTGCTCTACGCCGACGAGGGCCGCGGCGAGGAGCTCGCCCGGCTGCACACCCTGCGCCAGCAGATGCCCAAGACCGGCGACCAGCGCAACGTGGCGCTCGCCGACTTCGTGGCGCCGGTGGGAACCAAGCCCGACTGGATCGGCGGCTTTGCGGTCACCGCGGGCCACGGCGAGCTGGAGCTGGCCGCCGAGTTCCGCGCCAAGGGCGACGACTATTCGGCGATCCTGTCGACCGCCATCGCCGACCGGCTGGCCGAGGCCTTCGCCGAGGCGCTGCACCGCAAGGTGCGCACCGAGCTCTGGGGCTACGCGCCCGACGAGCCGTTCGACATCGCGGCCCTGATCGCCGAGCGATACCGCGGCATCCGCCCCGCGCCCGGCTACCCCGCCCAGCCCGACCACACCGAGAAGACCACCCTGTTCCGCCTGCTGGACGCCACCGCCCAGACCGGCATCGCGCTCACCGAGGGCCTCGCCATGACCCCGCCGGCCGCCGTCTCGGGCCTCTACTTCTCCCACCCGGAGAGCTTCTATTTCGGCGTCGGCCGCATCGAGAAGGACCAGGTCGCTGACTACGCCCGCCGCAAGGGCTGGACGCTGGCCGAGGCCGAGCGGTGGCTCGGGCCGATCCTCAACTACGGGTAGGGGCGTCCGAGCGCGCGGCGAACAAATGCGTCTTCTCGCGCCGATCCGCCCTGTGGGCTTGACTCGCCGTGTCACCTAGGCGTTACTAGTCACCTCAAGGTGACACGGGGGACTCATATGTCCGAGGCTGAGGACGACCGCATCATCGCCGATACGCGGCGCCGGCTGCTGCGTCGCGCGTTTCTGAACGTCGCCGTCGCCCTCGCGACAGTCGGCGGCGAACTCTTCTTCGGCCTTCGGCTCAAGGTCTTGGCCCTACCCCTGCATTGGCAAGCGGTCGCCGTGTTCACCGGCCTGGCCCTGCTGTTCGGCGCGCTCGGGATGATCGGGTCCTGGTGGGTGACGCGCCTGCCGCCGGAAGCCCTGACGCCGCGGATCACCCTGCGTCAGAGCGAGCGCATCCAGAGGTTCCTGTCGCGCATCTTCCTGTTCTTCCCGCTGATCATGGGCGTGCTCGGCGTCACCTCCTCCGCCCTCGTCATCCAGGTCCTGAACCATGGGTGGCGGCTCGCCGATGGGGTGGGCGCGGTGGCGGTGCTGGCCGGCGGCGCGGGCTATCTGCTGCTCCTCACCGGCTGGGGATCGGCCAAGCGCGCCCGGCTGATCTACGACGAGGAGCTGTTCCTGTCGTTCCGGACGCGCGGCTACATCGCCGGCTTCTGGAGCGTGATGGCGGGGCTGCTGCTGGTCCTGGCGCTCGGCCTCGCCCGCCCGGCGTGGGCGGTCGAGGCCCTGCCGCTGCTGATCGCCGCGGGGGTCTGCGTCCCGGCGATGACCATTGCGCTCTTGAACCGGCGAGCCGAGCGGGATGCCTGACCGCCGGCTCGAAGTTCATCTCAAGGCGATGCGCATCCAGGCCGGGCTCACCCAGGCGGAGCTGGCGCTGAAGGTCGGGGTGACCCGCAAGACCATCAACACCGTCGAGAACGGCGTCTTCATCCCGTCGACGGTCCTGGCCCTGAGCCTGGCGCGGGCGCTGGGCGTCACCGTCGAGACGCTGTTCACGCTCCGGGAGGATTGAGCGTGGCCGCCGGCGAGGCCGAGCGCTGGCTGGGCCGATCCTGAACCACGGGGGTTAGGCGGACCTTCCTCAACGCCGCCCATCCCGGGGATAAACTCCAACGAGGCCAAGCTCGAGGTGACAGTCCACCGGCTTGCAAGAATGCGCGTTTGAGCCATATAATTGCTCAAAGGAGCAAGCCATGAGCAGCGCTGCGCTGGAGCGAATGACCGGGGGCGGTAGGATGGTTGCCCCCCTCGACTATCTGAAGGTCTATCGCGCGGAGCCGAGCGACCGCATCCAGATCGTCAAGAAGGGGATTTCGCCATGGGTCGCCAAGTCGCTGGTGGCGGATCTTGCGGTTGAGCAAGCTGCGTTGTTCGTCGCGCTGAATCTTTCAACCGCGACCGTGAACCGGAAAGTGACGCGCAAGGAGCCCTTGGCCTCCGACGAGGGCGAGCGGGTCGTCGGCGTGGCCAAGCTGGTTGGGCAATTGCAGGCCATCGTGGAGGAGTCGGGCGATTCTGCCAGCTTCGACGCCCGGGCCTGGATTTCGACCTGGCTTCGGGAGCCGCTTCCCGCGCTCGGCGGCTCGAGACCTCTCGACTTGTTGGATACGATGGAGGGACAGGCGCTCGTCTCTGACGCCTTGGCGCGCGTCCAGAGCGGGGCCTACGCGTGAGTCAGGTGGTCTGGCGCATCGCGACAGACACACCCGATTACGAGGCCGACGATCGGACCGGAGCCGGCGCCAAGAAGACGGGCGGCCGATGGAACGAGGTCGGCACGCCGATGCTCTACGCCTCGACGTCCCGTGCGCTCGCCTGCCTCGAGACGGTGGTCCACCTGAACGCCGGCGGTCTGCCACTCAACCGGTACCTCGTTCAGATCGAGGCGCCGGACGCGGCCATGACCGCCGCCGAGGTCGTCGATCCGTCAACCCTCGTCGGCTGGGATGCAGAACCGGCCGGACGCGCCAGCATCAGGTACGGAACGGATTGGGTCCGGTCGCAGAGGTCGCTCCTGCTCATCGCCCCCTCGGTGATTGTCCCCGAGGAGCAGAACGTCCTGATCAATCCGCTCCATGCCGAGATGAGCCGCATCGGCGTGGTGAAGCTCCGCAGATGGACCTACGATCCCCGCTTGAAGAAGCCCGCCTAGCTAGGCCGCAGTCACCGGGGCGCGGCTTGGCATCCGGCGCCGGCGGGCGGCGGCCGGGTGGGTCTCCTCGAGGCGCGGCCCACGTCCGAACAGCTTCTCGCGGTAGGTCCCGGGGGCGTAGTCCGTCTTGAACCGTCCTCTCCGCTGGAGTTCAGGGACGAGGTGGTCGACCACGTCGGCGAAGGTTTCCGGCATCAGGGCATAGGCCAGATTGAAGCCGTCGAGATCGGCCTCGGCCGCCCAGGCTTCGAGCTCGTCTGCAACGCGCTGGGGACCGCCCACCAGGACCGGTCCGCCGCCGCCCAGCGCCGCCGACTGCGCGATGCTGTCCAGGTCGCGATGCCTCGAGGGACCGCCCGACGTAAAGGCGGCGGCCGCGCCCTGGATCGCATTGCCGCCGGCGGCTCCGGCCGCCAAGAGGTCGGGATTCGCGAGATCGATCCCCGTCCAACCCGACAGCAAGGCGAGCGCCCCAGCCTTGCTCGCGTACGCCTGGTAGTCCTCGAACTTCGCCTGCGCCTCTTCGTCGGTGGGCGCGGTGATGACGGTTGCGAGCGCGAAGACGCTCAGGTCCGATGCGGCTCGGCCGGCCTCGACCGCCAGGGCGCGCAGCCTGGCCACGTCGGCGGCCATCTTGCTCCTGGAGTGTCCGCCGACGAAGACGCACTCCGCGTGGCGGGCGGCGAACGCCACGCCCTTGGACGACGAGCCGGCCTGGTAGAGCACGGGCGTGCGCTGCGGAGAAGGCTCGCAAAGGTGGATGCCGTCCACCTTGAAGTACTCTCCCTCGTGCACGACCCGGTGGACCTTGGCGGGATCGGTGAAGACGCCGGCTTCGCGGTCGCGGCGCACGGCGTCGTCTTCCCAACTCCCCTCCCAGAAGCTGTACTGGATGTCCATGAACTCTTCGGCGATCTCGTAGCGCGTGTCGTGCGCCGCCTGCTTGCCGCGCCCGGCCCCTTTCGAGCCGCTGTCCAGGTATCCGGTGACGATGTTCCAGCCGATCCGGCCGCCGGTCAGGTGGTCCAGCGTCGACATCCGCCGCGCGAAGGGCAGCGGCGGCTCGTGGGAGAGGTTCACCGTGACGGCGAAGGCCAGGTGCTCGGTCGCCTGGGCCATGGGCGGGATCACCAGCAACGGATCGTTGGTCGGAACCTGCACGGCATCCCGCAGCGCCGTGTCGGGGCTGCCGCCGTAGACGTCGTAGACCCCGACCACGTCGGCCAGGAAAAGTCCGTCGAACCGCCCCCGCTCCAGCAAGCGCGCCAGTTCGATCCAGTGGTCCATACGCCAGTAGTCGGCGGATCGGTCCCGCGGATGGCGCCAGAGGCCTTGCGATTGGTGCCCCACGCAGTTCATCGCGAAGGCGTTGAGACGAAGTTCGCGGGCCATGTGATGTCCTCCCAAGTCTCGCACGAACTCTATGCATGGTGACCAATATTCGTCAATTGACCAAAGTTCGGATCACGTCCAGGCTGTCTGTGTTAGGAATGAGAGGGGAAGTCGGTCGGCATAGGGAAAGGTCGACCGCCAGAGGTCCCCGCGTGTTAGCTGGCCGGCCAGCTATCGCGGGCGAGAGCAGAAGGCAGCATGATCGGCGCAAACCGCCTTCGCACCCGAACGGGCTCCGGCATCTATCAAACCGGCCGGGAGCGGGTGATGCAGATCCTGGAGACCGCCCTCGAGATCATCGTCGAGAGCGGCTACCAGGCCATGACCCTGCGAGAGGTTGCTCGCCGCTGCAGCATCCAGGTTGGAGCCGTCAGCTACTACTACAAGAGCCGCAGCGACCTGCTGCAGGACGTGCTCAACATGGTGCTCGTCCCCTATGCGGACAACATCAGCGCGATCGTCGCCGAGCCTGGCCTGAGCGCCGAACAGAAGCTGGAGCGCTTCATCCGGCTACTGCTGGAGGACATCCAGACGAAGCGGACGACGCGGCTGTTTCCGCATCTGTGGATGCTCGCCAATCACGATCCATTCGTCGCCAAGGCGGTGGACAGCATCTACATACTTGAGCGGCGGACGCTGACCCGGCTGATCGCCGAGATCAATCCCTCGCTCAAGGACCGGGAGCGTGAGGCTCTCGCCGTCTACGTCACCGCCTCGGTGGCCGGATCGACGATGTTCGTCGGCTTCGAGAAGCCCTGGGCCAGAGAGCTTCCGCTCTACAGCGCGATCGCCTGCCAGGGGCTGGTCGAGCTGGTGAAGACGGTCACGCCAGAGCAGCTCAGGGCCTACGGCTGGCGGCGGGAAGACGCGAAGCGACGGTGGAAGACGCCGACGCTGCTGAGCGAGGACGAATACCGTGCCCTGCTGGAAGAGCCGGAGCCAGGCCAGGCCTCGCCGTCGGTGCGACGCGGCGGAGCGGTGAAAACGCCTAAATCGTCCGGGCGCTGAAGCGGCCGAGCGCACGCCTCGGCCAAGCGCGATCGGTCGCGCCGCGCGCAAGCCCTCGCGACGAGCGCTGGCGCGCCCGCAACAAACCCTCGTCGGTAAGGAGCGGCGCAAACGCCTCCCGGGGCCACGCCGCGTGGCCTTCACGAACCCGAGGATCTCCCGCCCCCCGGCCCGAGCGGCCGCCGAGTCGACTGACCGGCGTCCCCACCGTCAGCGCGGCAGGGCCAGGCCGACGATGACGATGACGACGAACACCGCCGCGGCTGCCAGGATGAGCTGCACGTTCGACATGCCGGCGCGGGCCGCCGTCGTCGCAGCCGGCGCGCCGTCGGTGGTCGGCGAAGATGGAGTCAGGGGTTGCGGGCCCGGGCCCGCGGCCGAGGCGTCCGTCAGCAGGCGGTTGGCCCGCAGCGTCATCTCCACACGCTGCAGGATCATCAGCCCAAGGGCGAAGGCCAGGAACAGGCTGGTCACCGCCTTGACTGTCAGGTGCAGCGGCCCGGCCTCGCCGACCAGCAGGTAGCGCAGGCCGTACCTCAGAGCGATCAGGCCGACCAGGAACACCGCGCCCGCCGAGGAGGTGCGCGCGCTCAGGGCCCCTGTGCCCGGATGGACGACGATCTCGATGGTCTTGCCGCGCCACCAGCCGAGGCTCCCGCCCAGGGCGGCGCCGGCCGCGAGCCACAGCCACTCCAGGCCCTGCGGCGGCTGGGCGCCGATGACCAGCGCGCCCAGGCCCAGATAGAGCAGCGGCCCGATCCACAGCCGGCCCATGTCCAGCGGCCGCGACTGGCCGGCCAGGGCGCCCATCCTGATTACCCGCCAAAGCAGCAGGACCGCGACGACGGCGACGCTGGTCAAGGCGCCGCCCGACAGATGACCCGGATCGCTTCCCACAACGCACCCCCGCCCGTTGCTTCGCCGCAAGCATGAGCGAGGCGGGCCGCCGATGCAATCGGGCGCGGCGAGCGGGCCGGCCGGAGCGGCTCAGGCGATCAGCTTCTGCATGAAATAGCGGGGAAAGACCGGCGGCGGGCCGTCGATCTGGCCGAACACCTGGAAGCCGAGCTGCTCGTAGAACGGCCGGGCCTGGAAGGCGAAGGTGTCGAGCCACATCTGGCGGCAGCCGCGGGCGCGGGCCTCTTGCTCGGCGCGGGCCATGAGCTCGCGGCCGAGGCCTTGGCCGCGCGCGTCGTCCGGGGCGATGACGAGTCCGATGTAGAACGAGCCCCAGAGCGAGAGCGCCCACAGGCCCCCGCGCACCGCCGGGTCGTCCTCGGCGGTGATCTCCAGGGCGAAGGGCTCGCCCTCGGCGTCGCCCACGGCGGCCTGGTTGAAGGCCAGCAGGTGGGCCCAGATGGCGTCGTGGGCGCGGCCTGGGTCTGCCGCCGGGACGATGGCGTAGCTCATGGCGCTCGACGGGAAGGCGCGGGTGGCCGGCGCGGCCTGGGCCTCAGCGCCGCACGAGCTCGCTGGCGGCGACGCCGCCCTGTTCGACCTCGACGCCCAGGAAGCGCATGACGCCGTCCTTGAAGCTGAGGTCGGCGAGCGCCAGGCTGGCGTCGCGCTTCAGCTGGACGACGTCGGAGAGGGTCAGCCGCAGCACCAGGCCGTCTGGGGAAGCGCCGTCGGTGAGCGCGGCCTCGATCTGCGGGCGCAGAGCCGTGGCGGCCGAGCGCCGGGGTAAGGGCGGTCCTGAAGGTGCGGCTTTCATCCTGTGACTCCGACGAGCGCCAGGGCGCGCCCGGTTGCACGCTTAGCACGGCGCGGCATTCGTCGGGGCGTCAAATGCGCGCGGCCGCCGCGTCGCGGGCCGCCCGGCCAGGGAACGGCGGCGGCGCTTCGGCGGTTGAGCTTCGGGACGGTCGCCAGGGAGCCCGCGCAGGCGGGGGCGTCGCCATGCCTATCCCCATCCTGATGCCGTACGACGAGGTGCTGGAGGATCGCAGCCTCGCCGAGAAGGCGGGCCGCCGCGCCGGACGGCTCTGCCGTCGCCTGGTGCTGGCGGCGCACGGGCTGGCCGAGCGCCTCGACTGGACGCCGCCTCAGTTCGGGGCCGGCCGCGAGCTCGACATGGGCGACGGCGCGGCCGTGGCCGGCGAGTGGCTGCGCTGGCTCAGGCGGCGGATGGCGGCCGATCCGGAGGAGGCCTTCGCCTGGAAGGCCGGCGCCTGGATGCTGATCGCCCTGCTGGCCGGCCTCGTGGCGGCGGTGAGTGCGATCGGCTGACGCCGCCGGGCGCCGAGGATCAGGCCGGCAGGCGGTGCAGGGCGCAGATCTTGTTGCCGTCCGGATCGCGCAGGTAGGCGAGGTAGAGCTTGCCGGTGGGGCCCTCGCGCACGCCGGGCGGCTCCTCGATGGCGGTCCCGCCGCTGGCCACGCCCGCGGCGTGCCAGGCGTCGGCCTGGGCCGGGGAGGCGGCGGCGAAGCCGACGGTGCCGCCGTTGGCGTGGGTGGCCGGCTGGCCGTCGATCGGCAGGCTGACGGCGAAAACGCCCGAGGAGGTCATGTAGAACACCCGGTGCCGGTCGACCCGGCCGGGCGGAACGCCGAGCGTGCCCAGGACGGAATCGTAAAACGACTTGGCGCGGTCGAGGTCGTTCGTGCCGACCATGATGTGCGAGAACATGGGATATTTCCTCCACCCGAATGCGCGCGGAGCTATGCCCAAAGGCGCGGCGCTCCGCAATGGGCGAGGCCGCCGCTGACGCCGCAGCGGCCCCAAACCGCCGAGAGACGAGCCTTCGAAGCGTGACCCGCAAGCCACGGCGCCGCAGTCGTGCGCATCGGCGGCGACGAGCGCCGCCGCACCGCCGGGGACCAAGCTCTACCGGAGGCTGCGCCCGCTGGGCGCGCGGGCGCGAGCATGCGGAGGCGCCCTAGCGTCAAGTGCGTCCACGCGGCGTCCCCGCGCCGGACCGGACCGGTTGAGGCGGCGGACGGTTCGTTTCGCGGATGTTTCGACGGCGCCTTGCAAGGCGCCGATTGGGTCGGGAGCAAGGCGCCGCGGCGGCGAAATGGCGGGCGGCCGCAGTCCTCCGGCCGCCATGACGCACAACCTGCGCGGGATCGTTTGATGAACACCGATAACATACGGATGTGTTGACGGACTTGGCTTGGCGCCTCAGCCTCATTACCGACGCGCGACAAAAAAAGCGCGCAACCGCACTTGGGGAGGCTAATTCCAATGCAATGGAAGCGTCATTGGCTGACGTCAGGCGCAGTCTTGGCTGCCGCGCTGGCGACGACGGCGCATGCCCAGACGCGCACCGGGACAACCGCGGCGGCGTCGAACACCATCGAAGAGCTGGTGGTCACCGCCGAGAAGCGTGAGCAGAGCCTGCAGGACGTGCCGGTCGCGGTGTCGGCCTTCACCTCCGAGAAGCGGGATCTGATCGGGGTCAACACGATCACCGACCTGACCAACTTCACGCCGGGCCTGGAGTACAACGTCCAGAACGACCGCAACACGCTGCGGGGCGTCGGACGGAACACCAACGTCCACGCGGCCGAAGGCTCCGTCGCCATCTATTCCGACGGGATCTACACCTCGTCGACGACGGAGGCCGGCAAGACGCCGCTGTTCGTCGACCGCATCGAGGTGCTGCGGGGTCCGCAGGGAACCCTCTACGGGCGCAACGCCATCGGCGGGGCGATCAACGTGATCTCCAAGCGGCCGACGGACGACTGGTACGCCGAAGTCCGCGCCCAGCAGCAGAGCTTCAACTATCGTGTCCTGGAAGGCGCCGCCTCGGGGCCGACCGCGATCCCGGGCGTCGACTTCCGCGTCGGCTTCAACTGGACCAAGCAGACCGACGGCTGGTTCGAGAACTCCATTCCGGGCCAGCCCGACGAAGGCAACATCATCGACACCAAGTACGTCGAGGGCCAGCTCAAGTTCAAATTCAACGACCGCTTCGACGGCTGGATGAAGCTGGCCTGGCAGGACTGGCACAACCAGGGCGGCGGACCCGGTTCGCGCAGCACCTGGTATCCGTCGTTCTTCCCGGTCTATGAGGCGAGCAGCGGCGGCATCGCGCCGAACTCCGGCTACGGCTGCCTTCCCACCTCGCAGACGCTGGTCAGGAACATCTCCGCGCCGGGCGGCCTCACCGTCGCGCAGGCCTGCCACAACGCGGGCCTGGACGATGCGCGCAAGTTCACCTCGGACGTGCCCTATCAGGTGAAGCTCACCGGCACGATGGTGTTCGCGAGCGAGTGGAACTACCACTTCGACACCTTCGACGTGAAATACATCGCCGGCGGCACGCACTATAACTACGGCCTGACGGGCCCCACGCCGGTGCAACAGGCGCCGTTGCTGTCGTTCCAATATCCGCTGTTCACACGCGCCGGCGTGCTCCCGGGGGCGACGGTGTTCCCGCGCTATGCCTTCACCTACCACGAGGCGCTGAACTGGATCAGCCACGAGATCAACATCGCCTCGACGGACAAGGGGCCCCTGCAGTGGCTGGCCGGCGCCTATTACTATGACGAGCACTATGTCCAGCCGGTCTCGACGCAGCTGATGGACATGGGCGCGCCGATCACCCGCGGGCCCTTCCTGGCCAACACCTGTGCGTTCACCGCGCAGTGCCCGCTGCCGGCCGGCAACAACCGGATCTATGACGACCGGCCGGAGCTCACGACGAAGTCGAGGGCCGTGTTCGGCCAGATCGACTGGAACTTCGCCGAGCACTGGAAGACGACGGTCGGTCTTCGGTACACCTGGGACAAGAAGTTCGGCTCCGAGTCGCTCAGGCTGCTGTGCGCCGATGTGGCGGCGTGCTCCGGCGGCTTCGGGCCCGAGGTGGTCGGCAACTTCCTGATCGACCTGACGCAGCTGCCCAGCGTCGTCAGCGGCCTGGTTCCGGGCGGGCCCGGCGCGCCGGGAGCCCCTGGCGCGCAAGGCGTCAGCTCGCTCAGCGTCGTCGATCCCGCGACCGGCTTCGCCACGCGCCGCTACAACGCCAATTGGTCGGCCACCACCGGCACCCTCGGCCTGCAGTGGGATCCGGAACCCGGCACCATGGCCTACTTCCGCTACAGCCGCGGCTACAAGGCCGGCGGCTTCCGGATCGGCATCGACACGGTGCTCGGCGCGCGGCCGATCACCAACCCCGAGCACGCCGACGCCTTCGAGATCGGCCTGAAGAAGGACTTCGGCCGGACGTTCCAGGCGAACATCGCGGCCTTCTACTACAAGTACAACAACGACCAGATCCCGCTCACGGTCGCCCAGACCGCCGGCGGACTCGGCCAGCCGCAGAGCATCTTCTTCAACATTCCGCAGGCCGTGTCGCAGGGCATCGAGTTCGAGACGGTCTGGCAACCGATCGAGCACCTGCAGATCCTGGCGAATTACTCCTACCTCGACGCCCACGTGACCAGGGGCGACGGGGTGGTCGATCCGGCCGACCCGGCCGCGCTCGACTCGCGCGCCAAGCCGGACATCAGCTTCGCGCAATGCCAGGCGGCGGCGGGCTCGGCGAGCGCCTGCTCCACCGACATCTTCACCGCGCCCGGGGCCTTCTTCATCAATCCGGACGGCACCACCGTTCCGGTCCAGAGCGTGATCGGGGCCGGCAACGGGGGCTTCCAGCGTCCGCAGAGCATCGTCGGCAGCCACCTGCCGCAGGCTCCGAAGAACAAGGTCGCCATCGACGTGAACTACACGCTCGAATTCGGCCCCGGCTCGCTGATCGGCTCGGTCAATTACGTGTGGCGCGACAAGCAGTTCGGCTCGATCTTCGACCGGTCCTACTATGAGGCCCCCTCGTACGATCAGTGGGACGCGCGCCTGACCTGGAAGGACCGCGACAACCGCTTCACCGTCATCGCCTTCGTGAAGAACATCTTCAACGACGTGGGCTTCGAGGGCGGCGCCTTGGCGGGGCGGCAGGCGGGCGTCGTTCCGGCCTACGTGGTCGGCGGCAATGGCCTGACCGCGACGCCGGTGCTGTCACGCGGCAGCCCCTTCAACACCGGGGCCGACCAGGCGATCGCGACCAGCTACCTCATCACGCCGCCGCGCACCTACGGCGTCGAGCTGCAATACCGGTTCTAGAGACGACGCTTACCCCCTTCGATCGGGCGCTCCGCTTCGCCGCGGAGCGCCGTTTCGTTTCTGGCGGACATTGAGCTCCGCTGTCGCCTCACTGCGCACACCACCACCCCCGCCCCTCCTCCATCGAGGAGGAGGGGAGCTGTTTTCTGCGGCCGCGCCGAGGGGCGGGGCTTGCGGTTGCTCGGGCTCGGCCCATAGCGTCGTTCCATGCGGCTGCTGATCGCCGAGGATGATCCGATGCTGGCGCAGGGCCTGAGGCGCGCCCTGCAGCGTGCGGGCTATGCCGTCGACGTGGTCGGCGCCGGCGAGGACGCCATCGCCGCCGCGCGGGCCAATCCCTACGCGCTGATCCTGCTCGACCTGGGGCTGCCGACCGTTTCGGGCCTGGAGGCGCTGAAGTCGATACGCGGCCGCCGCGACGCCACCCCGGTGATCATCGTCACCGCCCGCGACCGGCCCGAGCAGAAGGTGGAGGGGCTCGACGCCGGCGCCGACGACTACGTGGTCAAGCCCTTCGACCTCGACGAGCTGCTGGCCCGCATCCGCGCCCAGATCCGGCGGCGCGAGCAGCGCACCTCCGACGCCCTGCTGGCGCACGGGGTCAGCGTCGACCTCGCCGCGCGCACCGTGGCCAGCCACGGCAAACGGGTCCCGGTGACCGCCAAGGAGTTCAAGGTGCTGGCGGCCCTGATGCGGCGGATGGGCCAGTTCGTCTCCAAGGAGGAGCTGGAAGGCGCCCTCTACGACGACACCGCCGACGTCGAGAGCAACACCATCGAGGTCGCCGTCTATGGCCTCAGGCGCAAGCTCGGGCCGGGCCTGATCGTGACCGCGCGCGGGCTCGGCTACACCATCCCCAAGGAATCATGACCCGCCGGCCGCTCGCGCGCTCGACCTCGCTGCTGGCGGCGCTGTTCGGCCGCATCGGGGTGCTGTTCCTGCTGATCGTGCTGGCGGTGGGCTCGATCGCCTTCTTCACCGCCCAGCGGCGGATCAACGAGATCTACGACGGCCAGCTGATCGTCGGCGCCAATGTGCTGCGGGCGCTGATGGACGAGGAGGTCCGCGAGGAGCCCGCGACGCACGACATCTCCGAGCTGCAGGTCGACGACGCGGCGATCCTCAGCCCGGACGAGCGGCAGGCGTTCAACGACTATGCCGACTGGCGGATGTTCCGGATCTGGCGCGGCGCGCAGGTGGTGATCCGTTCCGACACCGGGCCGCCGCTCGTGGCGCCCTCCGCGCAGAACGGGTTCTCGGACGTCGCCGGGCCGAAATACCGCTGGCGGGTCTACACTCTGCACGTGCCCCGGCAGCGCGTGGTGGTGCAGATCGGCGAGCGGACCGACATCCGCCTGGTGCTCGTGCGGGGCATAGCGTTGGGCCTCGCCCTGCCGCTGCTGCTGCTGATCCCCACCGCTGCGGTGCTGATCTGGCTGTCGCTGAGCGACGGCCTGCAGGCGCTCCGCACGCTGATTTCCGAGATCGGCCGGCGGACGCTGCGCGACCTCTCGCCCCTGCCGCTGGAGCCCTGGCCGCGCGACCTGCATCCGCTGGTCCGCTCGATCAACCGGCTATTCGAGCGCATCGACCGCTCGCTGCAGCACGAGCGCCGATTCCTGGACGACGCCGCCCATCAGCTGCGCACGCCGCTCGCGGCGGTGAAGCTGCAGACCCAGCTGATCGCCGGCGAGGACGATCCGGCCGAGCGGCAGGCGATGACCGCCCAGCTCGTCGAGAGCGTCGACCGCGCCTCGGCGCTCACCGACCGGCTTCTCACGCTGGCCCGGCTGGAGGCGAGCCGCGCGCCGAGCGGCAAGGGCGGCGACCTGCGCGAGGAGACCGTGGCGGCGCTGGCCGACCTCGCGCCGGTGGCGGCGAGGCGTCAGGTGGAGCTCTCGTTCGAGGGCCGCGGGCGGTTCGCCAGCGGCGATCCCGCCCTGCTGCGGCTGATCGCCACCAACCTGGTCGAGAACGCCATCACCCATGCCCCGGAGCGCTCGGAGGTGGCGGTGCGCCTCTCGAGCTCCGGCGGGCGCCACCGGCTGGTGGTCACCGACGGCGGACCCGGCATCCCCGCCGGCGAGCGCGACAAGGTGCTGGAGCGGTTCCACCGCGGGCCCTCGGCCTCGCCGAGCGGAGCGGGGCTCGGCCTCTCGATTGTCGGCGAAGCGGTGCGCCTGCTGAAGGGCCGGCTGCAGCTCCGCGACCGCGACGACGGCGCGCCGGGCCTGTGCGTCGAGATCGAGGTGCCCGAGGCGGAATGAGCGCGTCCATTGCCGGGTCGGCGGACATTCGGGACACGCGGCCAGCATGAGTTTCGGCCGGGAGGGCCGCAAAAAGGAACCCTTCCTCCTCGATGGAGGAAGGGCAGGGATGGTGGTGTGGGCAGAGAGATCGGAAGAAGGGCTCCCTAGACGCCGGCGCCACTTGCGTTCAACCGGCGGCTCGGACACCTCGCCACGAGAAGAAGGGGACTCCTAGAGTTGCCGATGTTTGAGCGCGACAGGCCCTTACCGAATCCCGTGCGCCGCTCGCGCAGTCTCAAGCGCCGGATGACCTGGACCGAGGCGCGGCTCTGGAAGGAGCTCCGGAAACTCGATGTAAACTTCCGCCGGCAGGCTCCGATCGGCCGCTACTTTGCAGACTTCGCATCCCATGCCCGGCGCCTTGTCATCGAGATCGACGGCGGCGTGCATGCGCGGCTCCCTGACGTCGCTGCAAGAGACCTGGAGCGGCAGGCGTGGCTGGAGAGCCAGGGCTATCGTGTCCTCCGATTCACCGATCGTCAGGTGAGCAACGACCTGCACGGCTGCCTCGAAACCGTGCGGAAGCTGCTTGGGCTCCAAGGGCCGTTCCTGCCCGATGGTTGGAACGGTGTGCGGGCGCCGGCGCCACTTGGGTTCAGACGGCGGCTCAGCGCCATCACCACCACCCCTGCCCCTCCTCCATCGAGGAGGAGGGGGGCGCCAATCCGGCGAGGTGATTGAACGAGCGCGCCTGGGGCGGTCTGTCCCTCCCCATCAAGGGAGGGAGGGCGCGGCGTCAGGTTCGCGTCAGGTTTGAAATATAGGGCTGATGTCCGGGAAGGACGTCGCCGCCCATGCATGTGTTCTGCGATTTCGACGGGACGATCTCGCTCGTCGACACGACCGACCACGTGCTCAGCCGATTGGCCCGGCCGCGATGGGAGGCGCTCGAGGCCGACTGGCTGGCCGGGCGCATCGATGCGGCGGCCTGCATGCGCGGCCAGATCGCCCTGATCGGCGGCTCCGACGCCGAGCTGGAGGCCGTGCTGGACGCCGTCCAGATCGATCCCGGCTTTCCGGCCTTCGCCGCCTGGTGCGCCGACCGCGCGATCCCGCTGACCATCGTCTCCGACGGCGTGGACCGCTTCATCCGGCGGATCCTGGCGCGTCATGGCCTGGCCGGCCTGCCGATCGTCTCCAACGCGCTTGCGGGCGAGGCGGGCGCGCGCCGGCTCGCCCAGCCGCACCTGCGCGCGGGCTGTGCGGCGGGGGCCGGGGTCTGCAAGTGCGAGGCGGCGGCGGGCCGCATGGGCCCCGCCCAGACGCTGGTCTACATCGGCGACGGGCGGAGCGACTTCTGCGTCAGCCACCGCGCCGACATCCTGTTCGCCAAGGGGGCGCTCGCCGATTACGCCGCCGGCCGCGGCGAGGCTCACCACAGGTTCGAAACCTTCCACGACATCACCGCGACGCTCAGCGGGCTCCTCGAGGCCCGTCGCGCGACCGCGCTCTAGGAGTTCTCGCCGAAATGTACGACGCGCCGCTCGCCCCCTCCGCGGACGAAGCCGAACTGCGAGCCCTGGAGGAGGCCTACTGCTCCTTCGGCGACACCGTGCACTACCTGCCCGATCCCAAGTTCTTCGCGGGCTGCGACGGGTCGTTCATGTACGACGCCGAAGGCCGCGAGTTCCTCGACCTGCAGATGTGGTACTCGGCGGTCAACTTCGGCTACCGCAACCCGCGCCTGACCGAGGTCGCCAAGCGCCAGCTCGACACCCTGCCGCAGGTCGCCTCGCAGTACCTGCACCGCGAGAAGGTCGAGCTCGCGGCGATGATCGCCAAGGACGCCGAGAAGAAGTTCGGCCAGAAGGGCCGGGTGCACTTCAACGTCGGCGGCGCCCAGGCGGTCGAGGACTCGCTCAAGCTCGTGCGCAATTTCTCAGGCGGCAAGAGCCTGATGTTCGCCTTCGAGGGCGGCTATCACGGCCGCACCCTGGGCGCCTCGGCGATCACCTCGTCCTACCGCTACCGCCGCCGCTACGGTCACTTCGGGGAACGCGCGCAATTCATCGAGTTCCCGTACCACTTCCGCGGGCCCAAGGGCATGAGCAAGGAGGAGTACGGCGAGCACTGCGTGGCCAAGTTCGCCCGCCTGTTCGAGACCGAATACAACGGCGTGCTCGACACCAAGACCGGCCAGGCGGAGTTCGCCGCCTTCTACGTCGAGCCGATCCAGGGCACCGGCGGCTACGTCGTGCCGCCGAAGAACTTCTTCGTCGAGCTGAAGAAGGTGCTGGACCGCTACGGCATCCTTCTGGTCGTCGACGAGATCCAGATGGGTTTCTTCCGGACCGGCAAGCTGTGGTCGATCGAGCACTTCGGCGTCGAGCCGGACGTGCTGGTGTTCGGCAAGGCGCTGACCAACGGCCTCAATCCGCTGTCGGGCCTGTGGGCGCGCGAGGCGCTGATCAGTCCCGAGGTGTTCCCGCCGGGCTCGACGCACTCGACCTTCAACTCCAACCCGATGGGCACCGCCGTCGGCCTGGAGGTCATGAAGATGCTGGCCGAAGGCGACTACGAGCGGCAGGTCGCCGCGAAGGGCGCCTACTTCCTGGATGGCCTGAAGGACCTGCAGAGCCGCCGGCCGCAGATCGGCGACGTGGACGGGCTCGGCCTCGCCCTGCGCGCCGAGATCTGCGAGGCCGATGGCTGGACGCCGGCCAAGGCGCTGCTCGACAAGATGGCCGAGGAGGGCATGAAGGGCGACCTCGACGCCGGGAACGGCAAGAGCTGCGGCCTGATCCTCGACGTCGGCGGCTACCACAAGAACGTCATCACGCTGGCCCCGTCGCTGCACATCACCACGCAAGAGATCGACCTGGGCCTGCGCCTGCTCGACCAGCTCCTGAGCCGCTGCGCGGATTGATCGCCAGCATGCGCGCCGCCCTCCTGCTCCTCGACGATTCCCTGGAGAACCAGCCGGAGCTGGCGGCCCGGGCGGCGGCCGACGGCGGACGCATGCTGGCCGCGCGCGACCTCGGGCCGGCGCTGCGGCTGTGGAGCCGCGAGGCGACGCTGGAGGCGCTCAAGGCGAGGCTCGCCTCGGACCTGCCGCCGCGCGGCGAGGCGGAGGTGGTGTTCGCCGGCTCCGGCGATTTCCACCACGTGACGCCGCTGCTCCTGGCCCGCGCCGTGGTCCAGGCCGGCGAGCCGGTGACCGTGCTGCACTTCGACAACCATCCCGACTGGGTGCGCTTTGCGGGCGGTCGCCACTGCGGCTCCTGGGTGGGGCGCGCCGCGCGACTGCCGGGCGTGGCGCGCGTGGTCACCATCGGAGTCACCAGTCCCGACATCGGCGCGGCTAGGGCGCGCGAAGGGGACCTGGCGCTGATCGCCGAGGACCGGCTGGACCTGTTCGCCTGGACGGCGCCGGACGGGGCCGACGAGGTGGCGCTGGAGGGCCGCGCCTGGCCGACCATCGCCGCGCTCGGCGAGCGGGCCTTCTTCACGCGCCTGGAGGCGGCGATCCCGACCAGGGCCATCTATGTGACCATCGACAAGGACGTGCTGCGCCCGGCCGAGGCCATCACCAACTGGGATCAGGGCCAGGCCAGCCTGGACTTCGTCATGGCGGCGATCAGGTGCGCAGCGGCCGGCCGCAGGCTGGTGGGCGCCGACGTGGTCGGCGACTGGTCGAAGGCGGTCTACGGGGGCGGCGCGGCGGCGGTCCTGCTCAAACAGGGCGAGGCGCTCCTCGACCAGCCGTGGCGGCGCCCGGAGCCGGAGGGCGCGCGGGCGGTCAACGAGGCGGTGAACCTCAGGCTGCTGGCGTTCTTCACGGGGCTGCAGCCATGACCGCGGCCAGGCTCGTCCCGGCGGCGCTCGCGCTGCTCGTCTTCTGCATCGTGGCCGAGACGGTCCAGCAGCTCGCCTTCAAGGCCGGGACCGGACGGGCGGAGGCCGCGCCCGGGTTCATGCGCGGGGTCGCGCTGCAGCCGCTGATCTGGCTGGGGCTCGGGCTGTGGGTGGTCGAGAGCATCGCCTGGGTCAACGTCCTCCAGCGGGCCCCGCTCAGCATGGCCTATCCGGTGATGACCGCGACCTACGCGACCGTGCCGCTCGCCGGCCTCGTGCTCCTGAAGGAGAAGATGAGCCGCCGCCAGAAGCTGGGCGCGCTGCTGATCTTCGCCGGCGTGATCTGCGTCGGCGTCTCGGGGGCGTGAGGGCATGACGCATCTCAAGCTTCCCGCCCGCGACCTCAGCTTCCGGCTGAGGGGCCCGCTCGGCAAGGCCGTGCTGCTGGTGCATGGCATGACCGGCGCGCCGGGCGAGATGAAGTTCCTCGCCAAGCGGCTGCACCGCCGCGGCCTCTCGGTGGCCGCTCCGCTGCTCGCCGGCCACGGGGTGGACGAAGCCACCCTGCTCACCACCACCTGGCAGGACTGGCTGGCCTCGGTGCGCGAGGCCTACCGCGACCTCAAGGCCGAGAACGACGAGGTCTATGTCGCCGGCATCTGCGTCGGCGGCGCGCTCGGGCTGGCCCTGGCGGCGGAGGATCCGTCGGTCGCGGGCGCGGCGGTCTACTCCATGACCTACAAGTACGATGGCTGGAACATGAAGCGCTGGTACTCCGGCGTGCGGCCATTCGTGGAGCCGTTCGCGGGCCTGCCGCTGGTGCGCCGGCTGAGCTTCGTCGAGCCCTATCCCTTCGGCCTGAAGGACGAGCGGCTGCGCGACGGCATGGCTGCGGCGCAGGGCGCGGTGATCCCCGGCGCGCTGGACCGCGTGCCGCTGGGCGCCATGGCCGAGATGCACTGGCTCGCCGACCACCTGGACGCCGTCGGGCCGTTGATCCACCAGCCGACGCTGATCGTGCACGCGCGCGACGACGACATGAGCCATCCGCGCAATGCCTATCGGCTGAAGAAGGTGCTGGGCGGTCCGGTCGCGCTGCACCTGCTGGACGACTGCTACCACATGATCCACGTCGACCGGCAACGGGACCTGGTCGGCGACCTCACGGCCGACTTCTGCGGCGCGCCGCCTGACCCGCAGCGCGAGCCCCGCCCCCTGCGTGAGGCCGCCGATGCCTGAGCAGGCCCTCAGCGCACGGGTCGTCCGCTCGATCCACGAGATCGGCCGCCAGGCGTGGGACGCCTGCCATGCGGGCGCGCTCGAGGGGTTCGACTACCTGGCCGCGGTGGAGGCGGCGGGGATTTCGGGCTTCGACTGGCGCTATGCGGTGGCGGAGGAGGGCGGCCGCGCGCTCGCCTGCGCGCCGGGGTTCTTCACTGACTACTCGCTGGACACGACGCTGTCGGGCCTCGGACGCGGGCTGGTCGCGGCGACGCGCCGGCTCGCCTCGCGGGCGTTCACGGTTCGCATGGGCTGCCTGGGCTCGCCATGCACGGAGGACGTGAACCTGGGCTTTGCGCCGGAGGTCGCCGCCGGGCGCCGGCCGGAGGTGCTGCACGCGCTGCTGCAGGCCTTCGAAGCCGAGGCCGCCGAAGCGGGCGGCTGGCTGCTGGCGATCAAGGATGCGCCGGAGCGGGAGCGCGAGGTCTGGGCGGCTGCGACGCGCCGGATCGGCTATCAGCCGACGCCGGGGATGCCCACCGCCGAGCTGGCGATCGATTTCCCCGACATCGAAGCCTATCTCGCAAGCCTCGGTCCCGCCACGCGCAAGGACATGCGCCGCAAGCTCAAGGTCCTGCCGCGGCTGCGCATCGAGGTGACGCACGACATCGCCGGCCTGGAGCCCCGCATCGCCGACCTCTACCGCCAGACGCGCGAGCGCTCGGACCTGCAGTTCGAGGACCTGACAGCCGCCTATTTCACCGGCGTGCTGCGGGCGATGGGCGAGCGGGCGCTCTGTGTCCTCTACTGGGCGGGCGAGGAGCTGATCGGCTTCAACCTGCTGCTGACCGACGGCGCGACCCTGCTCGACAAGTTCTTCTGCATGGACAGCGCCCGCGGCCCGGCGCTCAACCTCTACTTCGTGAGCTGGTTCACCAATGTGCGGCTGTGCCTGGAGCGGGGCTGCGCGCGCTACCAGAGCGGCCAGGCGGCCTACGAGAACAAGCTCAGGCTGGGTTCGCGCCTGATCGGGGCCGACATGTACTTCCGCCACCGCCGGCCGCTGGTGAACCGGGCGCTGCAGTGGGCCGCGCCGCTGCTGGCCGAAGATCCGGTTCCCGTGCGGGGGGCCGCATGACCGCCGCGGTTGCGCCCAAGGGCCTGCCCCTGCCGCGCGCGGCGCGTCCGCTGCTGTGGCTGCTCATGCCGCTGATGGGGGCGGTCAACCAGTACCTCGCCGAGCGCACGGCGCAGGCGCTGATGGGGCGAGCCTTCGGCCTTTGCTGGCTGACCGCGGCGATCCGCTCGCCCTGGGTGCAGGCCTGGATCGGCTGCGAGATCGTCACCTTCTCGGCCTGGATGATCGTGCTGTCGAACCTCAAGCTGAGCGCCGCCTTCCCGATGACCGCG
>Ga0308174_10000267_pt1 | contig 21791 bp, 21 predicted proteins | sample PhyPR2_FD_203894 | JGI IMG/M metagenome (GOLD analysis project Ga0308174, IMG submission 203894) | Soil microbial communities from UC Gill Tract Community Farm, Albany, California, United States - DLSLS.P.R2 | ecosystem: Environmental > Terrestrial > Soil > Agricultural land | place: USA... | reverse complement strand
GCGCCCGCCACCTTCCCGATGTCGTGCAGCAGCGCCGCGAGCAGGAGCAGGTCGGCCCGGCTCACGCCGCGTACCAGCCCGCCGGCGATGACGACGGTCTCGACGAGGTGGCGGTCGACGGTGTGCCGGTGCACGGGGCTGCGCTGCGGGCGCGAGCGCACGGCGGCCCACTCGGGCAGCCAGCGGTCGACGATGCCGGCCTGGTCCAGGCCCTCCCACACGCCGATGAGCCCCGGGCCGGTGGCCAGGAGGTCGGCGAACAGGTCACGGGCGATCTCCGGCCACGGGTCCGGCAGCGACGGCGGCTGGCCGGCGAGGTTGGCCAGGGTGGTCGGCGCGATGGGCAGGTTGTTGCGGGCCGCCACCACCGCTGCCCGCAGGGGCAGCAGCGCGTCGGTGGACAGCGTGCTCCGCGGCCCGAGGACGACCTCGCCGTCGTGCTCGAACATGCCGAACCCGAGCGGGTTGAGCTGCGGGCGACGCGGTCCCACGCGCAGCGTCCGGGCGCGCTGGGACTGGCCGGCGCGGCGTACGGTGCCGTCGAGGGCGAAGGCGATGGTCCGCCCGGCGGTCGCGACCTCGGTGAGCAGCTCGTCGGCGTCCTGGTGCCCGAGCAGGGCCGCGACCGCGTCGTGGTCCTCGCGGGTGAGCCGGTCGCGTCCCTTGCCGGTGACCACGTGCACGGCGTCGCGCACGTCGAGCAGGGTGCGGTGGGCGTTGTCCACGCCGCCGTGGGGGCGGTCGGTGAGCCACGCGGCGACGAGCGCGTTGAGCACGGTCATGTCGCGCAGCCCGCCGTGCGCCTCCTTGAGGTCGGCCTCGAGGCTCTGGGCGAGGTCGCCGTGACGCGCGTGGCGCGCCCGCAGCCCCTCGACGAGCTGCGGGAGCCGCCGCCGCGCGTTGGCGCGCCAGTCGTGGGAGACGGTGGAGCGCGCGGCCGACACCACCTCGGGGTCCCCTGCGACGCACTGCAGGTCGAGCAGGCCCACCGCGGCGGTGAGGTCACCGGAAGCCACGGTGCGGCACTGGTTGACGGTCCGGACCGCGTGGTCGAGGCGGATGCCGGCGTCCCACACGGGGTACCAGATCCGGTCGGCGAGCCCGCGCAGGTCCTCCCCGCTGAGCGAGCGCCCGTAGTGCAGCAGGACCAGGTCGACGTCGCTGAGCGGTCCGGCGTCACCCCGCGCCAGGCTGCCGACCGCGGCCAGGGCGATCCCCTCGCTGCTGCGGCCGTCGAGCGCGTGCTCCCACGCCTGCCCCAGCCAGTCACGGGTCAGGGCCGCGATGGCGGCGCGGCGGGCCTGCCCGGCCCCGGGTGCGTCGAAGCCGCGGGCCCCCGCCAGGTCCAGGCGCCGGGACGCCAGGTCGGTCTGCTCGACTGTCATGGCCCCACTGTGCCCGGGCGTCGTTTCGCTCAGTGCGCAACCGTGTTACGTCCGTGTTAGCGCCGCCCGACAGCGCGACGGGCCGGCGCCGCGGGGGGTGGTCCCCCGGGCGCCGGCCCGCCGTGCGTGCTGGTCGTCGTGTCGTGGTGCGGTGGTGCGGTGGTGCGGTGGTCCTCGGTCAGAGGGCGTCGACGCCGCGTTCGCCGGTGCGGACGCGGACGACGTCCTCGACGGGGACGGTCCAGATCTTGCCGTCACCGATCCGGCCCGTCTGGGCCGACTTGAGGATGACGTCGGCCACCGAGCTCGCATCGAGGTCGTCGACGAGGACCTCGACCCGGACCTTCGGCACGAAGTCGACGGTGTACTCGGCGCCGCGGTAGACCTCGCTGTGGCCGCGCTGACGGCCGTAGCCGGACGCCTCGCTGACGGTCATCCCGGAGATCCCGTAGGCCTCCAGGGCCTCCTTGACCTCGTCGAGCTGGTGGGGCTTGATGATGGCGGTCACGAGCTTCATGCGGACGCTCCCTCGTGGGTCTTGGTCGCCGTGGTGGAGATCGCCGAACCCGAACCGGATCCGAACCGTCCACTCGCGAGGCCGTTGATGTCGTAGCTGGTCTCAGCGTGCTCCTCGAGGTCGATGCCTGCGACCTCGGCCTCGGTCTCGAGGCGGAAGCCCATCGTCCTCTGGATGACCGTGCCGATGACATAGGTCACCACGAACGAGTAGACCAGCACCGCCAGCGCCCCGACGACCTGGCGCCACAGCTGGTCGACGCCGCCACCGTAGAAGAGACCGTCGACGCCGGCCGGGGCGCTGGCGCTGCCGAGGAAGCCGATGCCGATGGTGCCGACGAGGCCGCCGACGAGGTGCACGCCGACGACGTCCAGGCTGTCGTCGAAGCCGAGCTTGAACTTCAGGCCGACGGCGTAGGCGCAGACCGCTCCGGCGAGCACACCGAGCACGACCGAGCCCACAGGGGTGAGCGCCGAGCAGGCGGGGGTGATGGCCACGAGGCCCGCGACCACACCGGAGGCAGCACCCAGGGAGGTCGGGTGGCCGTCACGCAGCTTCTCCACGAGGAGCCAGCCGAGCATCGCCGCACCGGTGGCCGCGAGGGTGTTGACCCAGGCGACCGCGGCGGTGCCGTTGGCGGCCAGGGCCGAGCCGGCGTTGAAGCCGAACCAGCCGAACCACAGGATGCCCGCGCCGATCATCACGAGCGTCAGGTTGTGCGGACGCATCGGGTCCTTGCCGAACCCGACCCGCTTGCCGAGCACGAAGGCCAGGGCGAGCCCGGCCGCGCCGGCGTTGATGTGGATGGCCGTGCCGCCGGCGAAGTCGATCGCCTTGAGCTGGTTGGCGATCCACCCACCCTTGTCGGCAGCGAAGCCGTCGAAGGCGAACACCCAGTGCGCGACCGGGAAGTAGACGATGGTCGCCCACACGACCGTGAACAGGGTCCAGGCGGTGAACTTCGCCCGGTCGGCGATGGCACCGCTGACGAGGGCCACCGCGATGATCGCGAAGACCGACTGGAAGGCGACGAACGCCGCAGCCGGGATGGTGCCGAAGACGCGCTCCCCCAGCAGGCCGTCGAGGCCGAAGTGCTGGAAGGGGTTGCCGATGAGGCCGTTCCACGATTCGCCGAACGCCTCGCTGTAGCCCCACAGCACCCAGGACACCGAGATGGTGCCGAGTGCGATGAAGCTCATCATCATCATGTTCAGGACGCTCTTGCTCCTGACCATGCCGCCGTAGAAAAGGGCCAGACCGGGGGTCATGAACAGCACCAACGCGGCACTGGCCAGGACCCAAGCGGTGTCGCCGGTGTTGATCTCCATGACCAGAACTGTGCCGAGGGCGCATTTCGGGAGTGCGCGGGCCGTGTTACGGGCGTGTTAGCGGATCGGCGGAACGGTAAGCATCAGGTAAAGGGAGGGTGCGCGTCTCGCATGGTGGGAGCAGGCCGTCCCACCGGGGGCTCTCGGGTCAGAAGGCGGAGACGCTCCCCGGCGCCCGCTGCGGCCGGCTCAGCGCACGGACCACCGGGGCCTGGCCGTGGCGTCGCACCGCGACACCGGTGAGCAGGCCGAGGACCGGGGTGACCACGCCCTCGGGGTAGGTGGGCGTGTCGAGCCCGACACTGCTCGCGAGGTCGTCGCCGTGGACCACCATCTCCATCATCCGGGTGGTCAGGAAGTCCTCGGTGGACAGCGCCCAGCCCTGCCACGGGATGAAGATGGTGTCGGGGTCACGAGGGCGGGTCAGCAGGTCCGGCAGTGCGTCGATGCTCTCCCGCGCGGCCGCCAGCACGACGTCCGGACCGGCGAGGGCGCGCTCGTTGTCACCCTCGCGGATGCCGACGTTGACCTCGTCGTCGAGGTCCGCGCGCACCCAGGCAGCGCTCTCGTAGTGGGCCAGCAGCGGGATGGGCTCGTCGGGTCGGGGTTCGGCGGCCAGTCCCCTGGCGGTGTTGCCCGCCTGGTTGAGCAGGTGGTGGGTCAGGCCACCGACGGTCATCCCGGCGCAGCTGCTCTCCTGCGCCCAGGCGTCACGCACCGGTGCGGTGGTGGCCAGCTCCCAGGTGAGGTCGACGGCGGCGAGGAAGGCGGCGACGTGGTCGGCACGGCTCATCCCGCGATGCTAGCCAGCGGTCCCCACCGCGGCACCCGAACGCTCGTGGCGGCCCGGGTCCCCCTCACTGCCCCCGCCTCCGGGGGGCGCCCCACCGCGGCGGCCCGGACGGCCATGGAGGCGGGCGCGCACGCACGCGGCGTACTGCTCCAGGGGCAGGAAGGCGAGCATCATCACCAGGTGCGGCCAGAACGCGATGGTGATCGCCGCGTAGGTCATGGCGTGGAAGACGAACCAGGCCGCCACCACGCGGCGACGCCACCGCTCGGACAGCAGGAAGATCACGGGCGACGTGAGCTCGGCGGTGAACAGCACCCACTGGAAGGCGTGCAGCGTCCAGGGCACCTCGAGCAGCCACTGCGCCCACGGGGTGCCACGGCGGACGACCGCGCGGACCATCGTCGCCGAGTTGACCCAGTCCCAGCCGCCGAAGCGGACCTTGGCCCACGCCGACAGGAAGTAGGTGGCGACCGCGGCGAGCTGCACCGCGCGCAGGGCGAGACCGGCCGCCTCGCTCCGGCGCCGGTCGGTCAGGTGGGCCAGCCCGACGGTCGGCAGGAGGGCGAGGGCGACGACGAAGTCCGCCCGGTCGTGGTCGACCTTGCCGTAGCTGAACGCGACGTACTGGTACCAGACCCAGCCGACGGCGACGGTCCAGCCGAGGACCCGTGGCGCGCGCCCGGTCATCGCCGCCAGCGCCGCGGCGACACAGCCCCACTTCAGGACCTGGACGAGGAGCACCGTCGCGGCCGGCAGGTGGAGCACCTTGCCCATGACGAGCGGCTCGTACCAGACGGGGTCGGCCCAGCCGTGGTACCAGCCGGAGGTGTGCAGCCCGAGCACGTCGACCACGACGAAGGCGAGGACGAGCAGCCGCAGGGTGGCGACGCGGGCGAGGGGCATCGGGGTGAAGAGCCACGCCCAGAGCCGGTTCACGGCGCGGTCCACTGGGCGAGCACCTCCGCGCGCACCTCGCCGGTCGGCTTGCTGTCGACGACGACGACCTGGCGGCGCACGACCCGCAGGGCCGTCCACGCCGCGGAGGCGGGGCGCAGCTCGGAGTGGCTGCGCGCGAGCGTGCCCAGTCGGGACGGGTCGGCCTGGATCTGCGGGACCCGGCCCTCGATCTCGGCGCGGTTGAGCCCGGTGTTGCCCGGCGTCAGCGGCGCGGGGACCCACTTCCCCGGCGCGTCGGCGGTCTGCACCTCGATCCCGGTGGACCAGACGGTGCCCGTGGGGGCCTGTGACGTGGAGAACATGCGCCACGGGCTGAAGGGCCACCAGTGGTCGTCGCCGACGAGGGAGCCTGCGCAGAAGAGGCCGGTGAGGACCAGGACCACGGCGGCGCGCCAGGCCTTCGCCGCGGGGCCCAGCCGCACGACCCCGGTCTCCACGTCCACAGGGTAGGCCATGATGGAGCGATGGCCCGGAACCGCTGGTCACGGTCGTCGACCCGCTCGCGAGACGGGTGACGCGGGGTCGTCATGGACTGGTTCGCCGCCGAGGGCTACCGGATCTCGCGCCTGCTGTTCCAGCGGGGGCTGGGCGCGCTCTACCTCGTGGCGTTCCTCGCCGCAGCGCTGCAGTTCCGGGCCCTGCTCGGCAGCCGCGGCCTGCTGCCGGTGCCGGCCTACCTGGCGCGGGTGCCGTTCCGCCGCTCCCCCAGCCTGTTCCACTGGCGCTACACCGACGGCCTGTTCGCCGCGGTCGCGTGGTCCGGAGTGGCGCTCGCCGGGCTGACGGTCGTGGGCGTGACCGAGCGGCTGCCCCTGCCCGTGTCGATGGCCGTGTGGCTGGTCCTGTGGTCCCTCTACCTGTCGATCGTCAACGTGGGGCAGCGCTGGTACGGGTTCGGCTGGGAGTCGCTGCTGCTCGAGGTGGGGTTCCTCGGCGTCTTCCTCGGCAACGCCGCGACGGCTCCACCGCTGCCCGTCCTCGTGGCCCTGAGGTGGGTCCTCTTCCGGCTCGAGTTCGGCGCCGGCCTCATCAAGTGGCGGGGCGACCCGTGCTGGCGTGACCTGACCTGCCTGTACTACCACCACGAGACCCAGCCCATGCCGGGACCGTTGTCCTGGTGGTTCCACCACCTGCCGCGGCCGCTGCACCGGGTCGAGGTGGCGGCGAACCACGTCACCCAGCTCGTCCTGCCGTTCGGGCTGTTCCTGCCCCAGCCGGTTGCCGGCGGGTGTGCCGTCGTCATGGTGGTGACGCAGCTGTGGCTCGTGCTCAGCGGCAACTTCGCCTGGCTCAACTGGAGCGCCATCGTGCTCGGCGTGGCGGTCGTGCCCGACATGTTCTGGCAGCGGGTGCTGCCCCTGCACCCCGACGCCGGTGCGACAGCCACCCCGCTGTGGTGGGAGGTCGCCTGCCTGGCTCTGTTGCTTCTTGTAGTCGTGCTCAGCCGACGGCCGGTGCTCAACCTCGTCTCCTCACAGCAGGCGATGAACGCCTCCTTCGACGTCCTGCACCTCGTGAACACCTACGGGGCGTTCGGCAGCGTGACGCGGACCCGGTACGAGGTCGTGGTGGAGGGCGCCGCGGGGGCGCCCGGGTCCCCGTGGCTGGAGTACGAGTTCAAGGGCAAGCCGGGCGCCGTCCGGCGGTTGCCACGGCAGTGGGCGCCGTACCACCTGCGCCTCGACTGGCTCCTGTGGTTCGCGGCCATCTCACCCCGGTATGCCGAGCCCTGGTTTCCGCGGCTCCTGCAGCGGCTGCTCGAGGGAGACCGGACGACTCTGCGGCTGCTGCGCCTCAACCCGTTCCCGGACCAGCCGCCCGCAGTCGTCCGGGCGACGCTGTACCGGTACCGGTTCACGACCCGCGCCGAGCGACGCGGCACCGGCGCCTGGTGGCACCGCGAGGTCGTGGGCCGGTTCGGCCCGCCGCAGACCCTGGCCGGCCATCGGCGCTGAGCCGGCCCACCCCGGTCAGCGGCGCCCTCCCGCTGCCCGGCGGGCGAGCCAGGTGGTGAGGAGGGCGACGAGCACCAGGGCGGCCGAGGAGGAGACACCCCAGACGACCTGTCGTGCGCTGACCGGCGGGGAGGCGGACCGTGGGGTCGCGGACGAGGCGGCCGGTGAAGGGGCACTCGGCCCATCGGGTGTGGGCGCCTCAGCGGAGCCGGTCGTGGGGGCCGCTGGGGTCGGGGCGGAGCCGGTCGTGGGGGTCGCTGGGGTCGGGGCGGAGCCGGTCGTGGGGGTCGTGGCCGGTGAGACGGGCGGCACGTCGACGACGCGCACGGTCGAGCGCGCCCCTTCGCTGCCCACCAACAGCCGGCCGCCGCCCGGGGCCAGGGCGATGGTCTCGCCCTGCCGCTGCAGCGGAAGGAAGTCCGCCCCGACCTCGCGGAAGGTCCCGGGGTCGAGCCGGACGACCCGCGTGTAGGTCCGCACGAGCAGCCCGGACCCGTCGGCCAGGAACACGGCATCGGTGGCGATGGCCGGGGCCGGCCCGACCCGGGTGAGCCGGTTGACGCCGCGGCGGCTCGGCTCGGGAGGCAGGGCGTAGACGGCGCCGGTCGCCCCCTTGGTCACCACGTAGACGTGGCTGGTGCGGGGGTCGACGGCCAGCGACTCGGCGTCGTGCGGGCCGTCCGGGTACTCCAGCTCCCACGACGCCCAGCCGCCCGACGTCTGCCCGAGGTCCGGCTCGTCGAACCAGAAGATGCGGACCACGCTGCGGTCGCCCGCGTTGTCACCGAGGTCGCCGACGAGGACCCGGCCCTGTGGGGTCACCGCGAGCGCCTCGACATCCCGCACCGGGGCGCCGTAGGTGTGCACCCCGGTGGTCCGCCCGGTGCGCGTGTCGACGGCGAAGATCCGCCCGCTGTCACCGGAGTCGTTGGCGGTCCAGACGGTGTGCGGGTGCCGGACGCTCAGGGCCAGGCCCGAGGACTCGGTGACCCGGTCGTCGAGGACCTGGAAGTCGCCACCGGCGGCTGCGGTCGCGGACGTCTCCACCGAGGCGGCCGCGGACGCGCGCGAGGCAGCCCACGGCACCGCCAGCAGGCCCGTGGCGAGCAGCCCGGCCGCCAGCGCGGGGCCTGCCTCCGGGACGGGCACCCTCAGTCGAGCAGCGCGTCGACGAACGCCTCGGGGTCGAACGGCGCCAGGTCGTCCGGGCCCTCCCCCAGGCCGACGAGCTTGACGGGCACGCCGAGCTTGCGCTGCACCGACACGACGATGCCACCCTTGGCGGTGCCGTCGAGCTTGGTGAGGACGATGCCGGTGACGTCCACGACCTGGGCGAAGACCTCGGCCTGGCGCAGGCCGTTCTGGCCGGTGGTGGCGTCGAGGACCAGCAGCACCTCGTCGATGGGGCTCTGCTTCTCGATGACCCGCTTCACCTTGCCGAGCTCGTCCATGAGGCCGACCTTGTTGTGCAGGCGGCCCGCGGTGTCGACGATGACGACGTCGGCCTCCATCTCGGCGCCCGCCTTGACGGCGTCGAAGGCGACGGCGGCCGGGTCGGCGCCGTCACGGTCGGACCGCACGGTCGGCACCCCGACGCGAGCGCCCCAGGTCTCGAGCTGGTCCGCCGCAGCGGCCCGGAACGTGTCGGCGGCACCGAGGACGACGTCCTTGTCCTCGGCGACGAGGACCCGCGCCAGCTTGCCGACGGTCGTGGTCTTGCCGGTGCCGTTGACCCCGACGACGAGGACGACGGCGGGGCGGCCCTCGATGCGGCTGCTCGCCACGGCACGGTCCATCGTGGGGTCGACCAGGCGGAGCAGGTCCTCGCGGAGCCAGCCGCGCACCGTGGCCTCGTCGGTCGTGCCCTCCACGGCCACCTGGGTGCGCAGCCGGTCGACGAGCTCGGTCGTGGCCTCGACGCCGAGGTCGGACCCGATGAGGGTGTCCTCGACCTCCTCCCACGCCGCCTCGTCGAGCCGGCCGCGCGACAGCAGCGCGAGCAGGCCCTTGCCGAGGGCAGAGTTGGAGCGGGACAGGCGGGCCCGCAGGCGGGTCAGGCGCCCCTGGGCCGAGGCCGGGCGCTCCAGCGTCGGGGTCGGCTCGGGTTCGGGCAGGGTCTCCGGCCGGCCGGGGGCCGGCAGGGTGTCGACGCTGCCGGCGTCCTCGACCGAGCGCTTGGGCGCATCCCGCGGTGGGGTGGCGTCGTCGCCGACACCGGGCAGCACGTCGGTGCCACCGGTGCGGCCGGAGGGAGGCGCCTTCCGCGTCCGTCCGCCGCGGCCGCGCACGAGGCCGACGAGCAGGGCCCCGAACACGACGAGGAGCCCGACGGCGATGGCGATCCATTCCCAGAGCTGATCAATCACGCGCGCCATCCTCTCACCTGCGGGGCTCCGCGCCGGACACCACGGTGCCCCGCCGACCGAGGTCGACGGGGCACCGTGGTCCGAGCTCTCAGGGGCGTGTGCGCCTACTGCGGGGCCGGGATGCTCCACATGCCGCGACCGTGCGTCGCGGCGTAGAGGTTGCCGTCAGGCGCGGACTCGATGTCCATGACCACGGTGAGCGGCAGGCCCGAGCCGAGCCGCTGCCACGAGGTCGAGCCGGGCGCCCGGTAGAAGGCACCGAGGTCCGTCCCCAGCACCAGCGCACCGTTGGCCAGCCGCTTGACGCTGCTGGCCGGCACGTCGGGCAGGTTGCCGCTGGCGTCGGTCCAGTGCGCACCGCCGTCGGTCGTCTCGTAGAGGTGGCCGACCCCGGCACCGGGGCCCTCGGTGAACCGGCGCGAGAAGCCGTTGATCGCGGCGTACGCGTGGTTGCCGTCAGCCGGGTCGATGGCCAGGCCCTGGACGAACCGGTTGGGGAACGCCGCGTCCAGCGTGAGCTGGTGCCACGTGCCGCCGGCGTTGGTGGCGATGCCCCGGGCGAACCCGCTGTTGTTGCAGGGGCCGCACCAGGAGACGTACGCCGTGCCGTTCTGCATCGAGACGGCAGTCGCCGAGTGCCCGGCCCCGAGGTCGAACACCTTGTGCAGGGCGCTGGAGTCGCGGGCCGCCCACACCTTCGAGGCGGTGTAGACGTACTGGCCGCCGAAGATGGCGTCGTCCGGGTTGGCCCCGTCGAGGCCGATGGGGGCGATGAACCGGGGGTTCGGGTCACCCGGGTCGAGCGACCACGAGGTCGCCGTGCCCTGGTTGACCGTCGAGTTCGGGTTCTGCGCGCAGTTGTTGGTCACGTAGGCCGACAGGCCGACGTACTCCTGCAGCTGGTTGCAGCCGTTGCGCGGGTCGGCTGCGCCGTCGCCACCGTCACCACCGAAGTTCGAGCCCATCTCGGTGTCGCCGTTGGTGCCGTCAGCGGCCACCTTGCGCAGGTTGGACACGCCGTTGTCCTGCAGGCCGCCGGAGACGACCATGCCCGTGCCGGACGGGTCCCTGCCCACCGACGAGGAGTAGTACTGCAGGGCCCCGAGGGTGCCGTCGCGCGACACCGACACCAGGTCGGTCGCGTTGCCGTTGGCGTTGACCCTGCCGTTGACCGGCCGGCGGTAGACGCCGCCGTCGTTGCCGAACAGGACGACCGGCTGGCCCCCGGCCGTGCCGACGGTGACGGAGTGCTGGTCGGGGTGTCCCGCCAGCGGGCAGCTGTTCTTCGCGTCGTCGTAGCTCCAGCACGGGAAGTTGAAGTTCCAGTACGGCGAGACCGCGGACCAGTGCGACCCGGCGTCCTTGGTCTCGAAGACCTCCTCGAGGCCGGCCCACACGTGGTCGGCGTTCGCCGGGTCCACCTGGAGGAACTGGTTGTACCAGGCCTGCACGCCGACGGCGTACCCCTTGCGGTCCAGGGCCGAGCCGCTGTTGTGGAGCTGCGCGGAGTCGGCGATCTTGTTCCACGGCCCGGAGGGCGAGCCGGTCTTGGAGACGAAGATGCCGGCGAGCGAGGACGCCGAGGCGATCTTGCTCGGCTGCTGCACCATCGCGTAGAGGCGGTCACCGGCCTTGCTGAACGCGAACGTCGTGTAGCCGACGTCGCTGGAGTTGCTGATGCCGCCGAGGGTCACCGAGAGCTTGTGCCAGCTCGAGGGCCCCTGGGTGAAGTCGTTGGTCTCGTAGAAGCCGTTGTAGGTGTCGCCCGAGCGCCACCCGATGGCCGCGACGACGTGCTTGGGGTTCTTCGGGTCGACGGCGATGTCGTTGACGATGTTCTTGTACGCCGCGTTCGTCGCCCCCGAGGAGGTGGTGCCCGTCCAGTCGGCGCCGGCCGGCACCAGGACGTTGCCTGCGTCGTCGGTGATCTGCGGCATGTAGGAGGGGCTCGGGGCGAAGCCGAACGTCCAGTCACCGGCCTTGCTGCCGGCCGCGTGGTACCAGATGCCGCGGTTGGTGGCGGCGAAGACGGTGGAGCCGCCCCAGCGCAGCCGGCCGATGGTCGTGGACTCGAGCTCCTTGCCCCCGACGCGGTCGGTCGGGGCGAAGGTGCCGCCGGCCGGGTTCGCGAGCCGGTAGACCCCGGCGCCCACGTAGGACGTGCCTCCGGTGTTGGCCTCGCCGGTGGAGAACCACAGGGAACCGTCTGAGCCGGCCAGCTGGAGGTCGCCACCGCTCAGGGACGGCAGCGCGTCGGCGATCGGCGTCCAGGCGCCACCGCCCTTGTTGGAGCGCCACACGCCGCCGTCCGCACCCGCGGCATACACGTGGTCGGCCGAGTCGGCCGCCAGGCCGGTGATCCGGCCGGTGACGTAGCCGGCACCGCCGGAGGAGTTGGAGTAGTAGTCGCGGTAGCGGGGGTCGTCGGCGTTGTAGGGCACCTTGGTGACCTCGTGCCACGTGCCCGCGGTCGACGGGAGCGCCTGAATCTGGGAGTAGGCACTGCCGTAGGCGCCCGGGGCCACGATGCCGGGAGCGGTCCGCGCCTGCGCGAACTGCTCGGCGATGGTCACGGCCTCCTTGGACTCGTTCTGCGCCTCGGCGGGGTTGCCACCCGCGATCATCAGCGCCTTCTCCATGACGGCGCCGTTGTAGTGCTTGTCGCGCCACTGGTACTTCAGCCAGGCCTCGTTCAGCTCGTGGCGTCCGAGGAAGCCGGCAGAACCGCCGACGACCAGGGCGAGCCCGACTCCCCCGGCGACGAGCCGGCGGGTGCGGGGGGTGGGGGATCTCATCGTGCGCGTCTCCTCCGACAAGGGGGCGGGCCCGGTCGGGCCCGCCCCAGCATCGGTCCCGGACATGACGACACCCCATGACACATGTCATGGGGTGTTCAGTGAACGTGCTGGTCAGTCAGCCGTGCGGTGCCGTCCGGCGTCCTCGGCGCCGTCGCGCTGCACGCTCTCGCCGACCTTGTCGCGGGTGGCACTGATGACGTCGCTGGTCTTCTCCACGGTGGCCTCGATGGTGGCCTCGGTCCTCTCCTTGACGGTCGCCACGATCTCCTCGCCCTGGGGGCTGAGCAGCACGCGGCCCTCCCTGCGTGCCGGAACGGCGACGACGGCGACGACGGCGACCGCCAACCCGACGCACAGCACCATTCCGATGATCAGCGCAACCATGGGCTCTAGGGTGCCCTGCCGCACCACGGCTGGCCAAATCGACACCCCGCCCGTGGACACCTGCCCTGCAGGCGGTCGCACCCGCGCCCCTGCGCAGGACGGCATTGGCTCAGGCGCTGCGCGGCGGTGGCTCAGGCGCTGCGGCTCAGGCGCTGCGCGCGTCCACGTCGCGGATGCGCTGCGAGACGACCGTCGTCACGCCGTCGCCGCGCATCGAGACGCCGTACAACGCGTCGGCGACCTCCATGGTCCGCTTCTGGTGCGTGATGACGATGAGCTGGCTGGAGTCGCGCAGCTCCTCGAAGAGGGTGATGAGGCGGCCGAGGTTGGCGTCGTCGAGCGCCGCCTCCACCTCGTCCATGATGTAGAACGGGCTGGGCCGCGCTTTGAAGATCGACACGAGCAGGGCCACCGCCACCAGGGACCGCTCGCCACCGGAGAGCAGCGAGAGCCGCTTGATCTTCTTGCCGGGCGGCCGGGCCTCGACCTCGATGCCGGTCGTGAGCATGTTGGCCGGGTCGGTGAGCGTGAGCCGCCCCTCGCCGCCGGGGAACAGCCGCCCGAAGACCTGCTCGAACTGGGCCGCGGTGTCGTGGTAGGCCTCGGTGAACACGCGCTCGACGCGCTCGTCGACCTCCCGGACGATGTCGAGCAGGTCGCGCTTGGATTTCTTGAGGTCCTCGAGCTGCTCGGTGAGGAACTTGTGCCGCTCCTCCAGCGCCGCGAACTCCTCCAGCGCCAGCGGGTTGACCCGGCCGAGGGCGGACAGGGCCCGCTCGGCCTTGCGCAGCCGCTTCTCCTGGACGTCGCGGACGAAGGGCGCCGGCTCCGGCAGCTGGTCGGGGTCCTCGTCGGGCCCGGCGATGTGGGGCACGGGCTGGTGGGGCCCGTAGTCCTCCATGAGGACGGCCGGGTCCATGCCCAGCTCCTCGACGGCCTTGGCCTGCATGGCCTCGATGCGCAGGCGCTGCTGGGTGCGGGCGACCTCGTCGCGGTGCACGGTGTCGGTGAGCTCACGCAGCTCGTCCTGAAGGGTGCTGACCTCCCGGCGCACCTGGGCCAGCGCCTGGTCACGCTCGGTGCGGGCGGTCTCGGCCGCCGCCCGCTGCCGGGCTGCGGTGTCCAGCGTCCCCGCCACGAGGGAGACCGCGTATGCCGCGCCGCGGCGGACCGCCTCGGCCACCGAGGCCTCGCGCTTGCGCCGCTCCTGGCGCGCCGCGAGCCGCTGGCGTGCCGCGAGCTCGTTGCGGGCCGCGCCCTCGAGCGAGTCGGCACGGCCCTTGAGGGCGCGGGCCCGCTCCTCCTTGGTGCGCAGCGTGAGCCGCAGCTCGGTCTCGGCCGCGCGGCCACGGCTGGCCTCGGCCTCGAGCCGGTCGCGCTCGTCGGTGCTCGGGTCCTGCGACTCGGTGGGCTCGGCGCTGGCCTCGTCGAGGCGCTCGGTCAGCGCGGCGAGCTCGGCCCGGTCGGCCTCCAGGGCGGTGGTGGCGTCGGCGATGCTCCGCTCGGTGCGCTCGGCCTCCGCCTTGGCAGCCCGGACCGTGGCGCCGAGGTGGCCGAGCCGCTCGGCGACGGCGGCCATCTTGGCGTCGGAGTCGTGCAGGGCCTCCAGGGCCGCCTCCACCTCGTCGGCCGCGACCCGGTGGCGCTCCTGCGCGCTGGTGAGGGCGAACCTGGCCTGCTCACCCCGACGGGTCGCCTCGGCGACGCGGTCGCGGGTCTCGTCGACGGCGGACTGGATCTCGATCAGGCTGGGGGCGTGGCTGCTGCCGCCGCGGACGAAGCCGGGGGCGAACACGTCGCCGTCGGCGGTGACCGCGGTGATCCCGTCGCCACGCGCCGCGAGGGCGGCGGCCGTCGCGGGCTCGGCGACCAGCGCCACCCGGTCGAGCAGCTGCTCGACCGCGGGCCGGACGGTGGCCGGCGCCTGGACGACCTCACGTGCCCACACCGCCGAGCCCTCGAGCTGCGGCCAGCCGGACGGATCGCTGGACGTGGCGGTCTGGCCGACGAGGAAGGCGGCCCTGCCGGCGTCGTCGTCGCGCAGGGTGACCAGGGCGCTCGCCGCGTGGTCGACGGACTCCACGGCGAGCGCGTCGCCGGCCCACCCGAGGGCTGCGGCGACGGCGGCCTCGTGGCCGCCCTGCACCTGCAGCAGCGAGGCGACCGAGCCGACGATGCCGTGCCGGGGGTCGGCGGCGGCGAGGAGCGTGGCGGCCCCGTCCTTGCGCGACAGGCTGAGCTCGAGGGCCTCGAGCCGGGCAGCGGAGGTGGTGCGGTCGCGCTCCGCGGCCCGCTCGGCCTCGCGGTGCTCCTCGACCTCGGCCTCGGCCTGCTCGAGGACGGCGGCGGCCTTCTCGTAGGCGCTGTCGAGGCCCTCCTCGCCCTCCTCGTCGACGGCCACGGACGCCTCGAGCCGGGTGAACTCCTGCTCGGCTGCGGCCGCGCGCTCCAGCGACTGGGCGATGATCCCCTGCAGGCGACCGATCTCGGCCTCCCCGGCCTCGATCCGGCTGCGACGTGCGCCGACCTGGCCGGCGAGCTTCGCCAGGCCCTCACGCCGGTCGGCCGCGGCACGCACGAGCCGCTGGAGGCGCTGCTGCTCCGCGGCGTACGCCTGCTCGGCCTCCGTGCGGGCGGCGACGGCCGCCTCGAGCCGGGCCGCGGCCTCGCGCACCTCGGCCAGCAGCGACTCCTCCTGGCGGCGCGCCTCGGCGGCCTGGGCCTTGAGCTCCTCCGGGTCGCGGCCGGTGGTCTGCTCGTCCTGGCTGTCCTGGCTCAGCAGCCGGACCCGCTCGGCCGCGAGCGACTCGGTCGAGGAGAGCTTGTCGCGCAGCTGCTGGAGGCTGAACCAGCGCTCCTGCGCCCTGGTCAGCTCCGGGGCGGCGTCCTGCGCCTGCTGCTCGAGGACGGCGAGGCGACTGCGCAGGCCGGCCAGCCCCTCCTCCACCTCGGTGCGCTTGGCGATGAGGGCCGACTCGTCGGCGACCTCCTGCTCGAGGGTGGAGGTGAGCTGGACGAGGTCGTCGGCGAGCAGCCGCAGACGCGCGTCACGGGCGTCGGCCTGGATGACGGCGGCCCGGCGAGCCGCCTCCGCCTGGCGGCCGAGCGGGCCGAGCTGGCGCCGGATCTCCCCGGTGAGGTCGTTGACCCGGGTGAGGTTGGCCTCCATCGACTCGAGCTTGCGCAGCGCCTTCTCCTTGCGCTTGCGGTGCTTGAGGACCCCGGCCGCCTCCTCGATGAAGCCGCGCCGCTCCTCGGGCGTCGCGCGCAGCACGGCGTCGAGCTGGCCCTGGCCGACGATGACGTGCATCTCGCGCCCGATGCCGGAGTCGGACAGCAGCTCCTGCACGTCGAGCAGGCGGCACGAGGTGCCGTTGATGGCGTACTCGGAACCGCCGTTGCGGAACATCGTCCGCGCGATCGTGACCTCGGTGTAGTCGATCGGGAGGGCGCCGTCGGAGTTGTCGATGGTCAGAGCCACCTCGGCGCGACCCAGCGGTGCGCGGCCGGCGGTCCCGGCGAAGATGACGTCCTCCATCTTGCCGCCGCGCAGGCTCTTGGCGCCCTGCTCCCCCATCACCCAGGCGAGCGCGTCGACGACGTTGGACTTGCCGGAGCCGTTGGGGCCGACGATGCAGGTGATGCCGGGCTCGAGGCGCATCGTGGTCGCCGAGGCGAAGGACTTGAAGCCCTTCAGGGTCAGGCTCTTGACGTACATGCCTTGGAGGTCGTCTCTCGTCGGGTGGTCCGGATCGCGCTCACTGTACCGGCGGGCCGGTGGCGCCCCGTGGCGCGCGCGGGCCGCCACGCCGGGTGGGGGCGGCGATCAGGGACCCGTGTGGCTGGTGTGACGACAGTGGTCGAGCGGCGCTCAGTCGCGGGCGATGGCCTCGTGGTGGTGGATGACCTCGGCGATGACGAAGTTCAGGAACTTCTCCGCGAAGGTCGGGTCGAGCCCGGCGGTGTCGGCGAGGTCGCGCAGCCGGCCGATCTGCTCCTCCTCGCGCGCGGGGTCCGCCGGCGGCATACCCTCCCGCGCCTTGAGCTCACCCACCCGCTGGGTGCACTTGAAGCGCTCGGCGAGCAGGTGGATGAGGGCCGCGTCGATGTTGTCGATGCTCGCGCGCAGGCGCAGCAGGTCGGCCGTCGCGGTGCTGGACGGGGTGCGACCGGGCTCCGGGGCGAGGGGCTGTGCGGGCTGGGTCACCCGGCAATCGTAGGCGCGCCCGCGCCGACGACGTCCGGCTGTCTCAGATCCTCCGTCAGGTCCTCGCTCAGGTCCTGCCGGAGGCGGTCGTTGTCCCGTTGGAGGCGGTCGACCAGGTGCTCGAGGTCGGCGACGCGGCGGCGCAGCTCCAGGGCTTCGTGCATGAGTCGCTGGTCGTAGGCGACGCGGTAGCCGACCAGGGCCTTGGCCATGTTGTCTCCTCGGGGGACGACTCGTGGTCGTCGGGATGCCGGTAGGGGGCCGTCTCTCAGCGTGACAGCCTCCCCAGTCAGGGTCAATGGAGGCCCTACTTCTCGACGAACCCCATGACCCCGTCACGGGGCGCGCCCCACGCGGTCACGCACACCTCGACGTCACCGGGCCTCAGGTGCTGGCTCGGCTTCTCCTCCAGCAGGGAGACGAACTCGCGCAGCTGCTCCGGGTCGCCCTGGGCGACGATCTCCACCCGGCCGTCGGGGGCGTTGCGTGCGTGCCCGACGAGGCCGCGTTCAAGGGCCCGGGCCCGCACCCACCAGCGGAAGCCGACTCCCTGCACGCGACCGTGCACCCAGACGACGGCCCTGGCCGGTCCTTCACGATCCATCTGCACCACCTCTCCCTCCTGTTGTACAACCGCGGAGCTACTGCTGTCAGCAGCGACGGGCCCGAGGACGGGGCTGGCAGCGGGGACAGGAGTACGACGAGCGGTTCATGAACGCCTCGCGGCGGATGGGGGTGCCGCACCGGTCGCACGGCCGGCCCTCCTGCCCGTAGGCGTGCAGCGAGCGGTCGAAGTAGCCGGAGGCGCCGTTGACGTTGACGTAGAGCGCGTCGAAGCTCGTGCCGCCCTGGCCCAACGCCTCGAGCATCACCTCGCGGGCCTGGTCGAGCACCCTCGCGAGGATCGGCTTGGTGAGGGACGAGCAGAGCCGTTCGCCGTGGACCTGGGCACGCCACAGCGCCTCGTCGGCGTAGATGTTGCCGACCCCGGAGACCAGGGTCTGGTCGAGCAGCGCCCGCTTCACCCCCGAGTCGCGCAGCTTCATGCGACGCACCACGGCCATCTGGTCATAGCCGCCCTCGAGCGGGTCCGGGGCGATGTGGGCCACCGGCTCCGGCACGTCGTCGGGCGTCAGCTCGGCCAGCGCCATGCCGCCGAAGGTCCGCTGGTCGACGAACCGCAGCTGGGGCCCGTCGTCGGCGAAGTCCACCACGGCGTGCAGGTGCTTCTCCCTGGGGGCGTCCGGCGCCTCGACGAGGAGCTGCCCGCTCATGCCCAGGTGCGTGACCAGCCCCTGGCGTGACCCGTCGGGTGCCGACAGGACGAGCCAGAGGTACTTGCCGCGGCGACGTGCGTCCTCGACGTGGTTGCCGGCGAGCCGGTCGGCGAGGTCCTGCGGCCCGGGCAGGTGGCGTCGCGCGACCCGGGTGCCGGAGAACTCGGCGCGCTCGATGGTGCGACCCACCACGTGGTCGGCGAGCCCCCGTCGCACGACCTCGACCTCGGGCAGCTCAGGCACGCGCCGCACCTGCTGCGCGAGGCCGTGCCGCTGCGGTGGTCACGTGGCCTGCGAACCCGCGCCGGCAGCGTCGGTCGTGGCGCCGGCGGAGGTGGCCACCTCGGCGGGGGCGGCGTCCGTGGCAGCGGCGGCGGTGACCGTGGCTGCGGCGGTGTCCGTTGCGACGCCGGTGTCCTTCGGGGACAGCCGGGCGGCGCGCGCCGTGAGGGCGCGCCAGGCCAGCTCGGCGGCCTTCTGCTCGGCCTCCTTCTTGGAGCGCCCGGTGCCGGTGCCGAGCACCTCCTCGCCCACCACCGCGCGGGCGTGGAACGTCTTCTCGTGGTCGGGGCCCTCTTCGTCGACCTGGTACTCCGGGACGCCCGAGGACGTGGCCGCGGACAGCTCCTGCAGGCTCGTCTTCCAGTCCAGGCCGGCGCCCAGGGTGGCACTCTGCGCCATCAGCGGGTCGAGCAGGTGGTGCACGAACGTCGCCGCGGCCTCCATGCCGGCCGACAGGTAGACGGTGCCGATGACGGCTTCCATCGTGTCGGCGAGGATCGAGGCCTTGTCGCGGCCGCCGGTGCTCTCCTCGCCACGGCCGAGCATGACCTGGTCGCCGAGGCCGATGGTGCGGGCGACCTCGGCGAGCGCACGCATGTTGACGACCGCCGCCCGCAGCTTGGCCAGCTGGCCCTCGGGCAGGTCGGGGTGCGTGGCGTAGAGCGTGTCGGTGACGACGAGGCCCAGCACCGAGTCGCCGAGGAACTCGAGGCGCTCGTTGTTGGGCAGGCCACCGTTCTCGTAGGCGTACGAGCGGTGGGTCAGGGCACGCATGAGCAGCGGCTCGTCGATCGGCGCCTGCACCACCTCGGTGAGGTGCTGCAGGAACTCGTCGACGGGCCGCTGCGTCGCGCTGCCCCCGGCAGGAGTCGGAGTGGAGCTCACGCGGTGGTCAGACCGGCTCAGCCCTGGTGCTCGGTGCGCTCGGCGGTCGTGTAGTGACGGCCCTTGTAGGTGCCGCACGACGGGCAGGCCAGGTGCGGCTGCGTCGGGGACTTGCACTGGGGGCACGTGGTCAGCGTGGTCGCCGTCGTCTTCCAGTTCGCGCGACGCGAACGGGTGTTGGAGCGCGACGTCTTCCGCTTCGGGACAGCCACGTCAGTTCCTCTTCTCTTCGATGGTGCTCGGGGTGGTGGTGCTGGCGTCGGCGGACAGCGCGGAGAGCGCGGACCACCGGGGGTCGATCACGTCGTGCTGGTGGCCGGGATCGCCGGCCAGGTGCGCTCCGCACTCGGAGCACAGACCCGGACAGTCCTCCCGGCACACCGGCTGGAACGGTAGTGCGGGCACCACCGTGTCCAGGAGCACGGGTTCGAGGTCGAACAGGTCGCCCTCGAGGGTGTGCTCCGCGGTCTCGTCCTCGTCCGCCCCCACCTCGCGGTGGTGGGCGGCACGGTCGGCGTAGGCGAACAGCTCCTGGAAGTGCCCGTCCACCTCGTGGGTGACCGGGTCCAGGCACCGCACGCAGGCGCCGGTTGCCGTGGCGTGGACCGAGCCGGTGACCAGCACACCCTCGACCACGGACTCGAGCCGCAGCTCGAGCTCCATCGGGGCACCCTGCGGCACCGCGATGACCTCCGTGCCGAAGTCGGCAGGCGCCTCGACGGTTCGCTGGACCCGCACCATGGAACCGGGTCGCCGACCGAGGTCCGTGGTGTCGAAGACCAGCGGCGATCGGCGGTTCAGGTGTTCCATGGCTCCAGCTGTGTCGAGTGACTCGGTCCGTACCTCGGGCGAGGACGTAGACCGACGCACGAGGTTACCGGAGCGCGGCGTACTCCCCAAATGCGCGGCGCACGAGGTGGGCGGCGGTCACGCGTCGGCGAGGCGCGCCGTCAGCTCGTCACGGACCCGGTCGGTGACCAGGCCGCTGATGTCGCCGCCGTAGCGAGCCACCTCCTTGACCAGTGAGCTCGACACGTGGGCGAGGCCGGGCTCACCGGGCAGGAACACCGTCTCGACCCCGGTGAGGTGCCGGTTCATCAGGGCCATGGGCAGCTCGTAGGCGAAGTCGGTGCCGCTGCGCAGCCCCTTGACGACGACCTCCGCCCCCACCTCCCGGCAGACGTCGACGAGCAGCCGGCCCCCGAAGACCTCGACCGTCACGCCGGGCAGGTCACCCAGCGCGTCCACGATGAGGGCCCGGCGCTCGTCCGGGGCGAAGACGCCCTGCTTGGCCGGGTTGTGCAGGACGGCCACGACCACCTCGTCGAAGAGCGTCGACGCGCGCCGGATGGCGTCGACGTGCCCGAGCGTCACAGGGTCGTAGGAGCCGGGGCACACACACCGTCTGGTCACAGCGGCAACCTAGCAGCGGCGCGGCCCCGGCCACGGGGTTCCACCCGGGGCGTCAGCCGGCGCTCACTCGTCCCCGTCGTCGGCGGGCAGCAGGCCATCCTCGTGGGCCCTGGCGACGATCTTGCGGACGTTGTCGATCGAGCCGGCGTCCGCGTCGAGGAGCCGGTTGCGCTCGGTCGCCCACTTCTCGCCGAGGTCGGCGCGAACCTCCTCCGAGACGTCGGTCCGGGCGGGGTTGAGGATCGTCTGCTCCTCCTCACCGATGTGGTGGTTGAGGGCCGTGGCGAGGTCCTCGACCGCGTCGTCGAACTTCTGGGTGTCGGTGCCCTTGCACTCCAGCAGGGCGAGCAGCGCCTCGTTGCCCTCGGCGTGCTCCTCCTCGCCGTGCTCGGCCTCGTGGTCGGTGATGGCGTCCTTGCGCTCGAGGTTCGGGTAGACCTTCGACTCCTCGGCCTCGCCGTGGGCGATGAGCACGGCGGACAGTGCGGCGCGGGCGGCCTCGCGGTCGGCGGTGGCGTCGCGCAGGTCGCGCAGGAGGGCCTCGAACAGGCGGTGGTCCTCGAGGATGAGCTCGACGACGTCACCGGAGGTGGGGCGGGGGATCTCGTAGTCCGTCATGGCCTCACCCTCTCTCACCAGGGGCGTCCGCACACTTCCGGACCCGGGTGCCGCCAGGTCCCACCCATCGGACGCCGGGTTTGCGTCGCCTCGACAGGTGCGTGACGGTGGAGGGGTCCTGACCTCTAGGGAAGAGAGAGCCGATGCTCACCCTCACCGAGAACGCCAGCACGATCGTCAAGACCCTGGTCGACCAGACGGAGCCCGGCGACGACGCCGGCCTGCGCTTCAGCCAGGAGGACCCGTCCGCGGGCGCCCTCACCGTGACCACCGCCGGGGAGGCGCTCCCGGGCGACGCCGTCGTCGAGCACGACGGCGCCAAGGTCTTCCTCGACGAGACCGCCGCGGTCGCCCTCGGCGACCAGGTCCTCGACGCGAGCGTGGACCAGTCGGGGGCGGTGCAGTTCAGCATCATCCCCTCGGGGGCGCCGACCTCATAGGGATCGGCAGCTCCCACGGGAAGGGCCCGGACCACTGTGGTGGTCCGGGCCCTTCCGCGCCTCCAGGTCAGGCGAGCTGTCACGGGGCTGTCGGGCGGGTTGTCAGGCGGGCTCCTCAGGCGCCCGCGGCCCCGCGAACCAGATCTTCGTCTCGCCGTACCGCCGCTCCCCCTCGGGCTCCCACGT
>Ga0308174_10000266_pt1 | contig 21801 bp, 17 predicted proteins | sample PhyPR2_FD_203894 | JGI IMG/M metagenome (GOLD analysis project Ga0308174, IMG submission 203894) | Soil microbial communities from UC Gill Tract Community Farm, Albany, California, United States - DLSLS.P.R2 | ecosystem: Environmental > Terrestrial > Soil > Agricultural land | place: USA... | reverse complement strand
CTGGGGACCTGCGTTCAGCAGCATGTACTGCATGCCAAGAATCGTCATATCGACTATCAGCACATCGCCTTTCTTGCCGGCGGGATAATTTCCAGGGGCGCGATGCATCGCATCGATACGGCTGTTCGGAAAAGTGTCGACATAAAACCGTGCCGCTTCTTCGGCGTTGCCGTTGAACCACAGACAGGGCTGGATTTTCGGGATCATCGTTGTACTCCTGATTGCAAGTCACGAGGGTAACCCAGGTCCAATGCGAGTTTCCAGAAACGGGGGGCGAAGCACCTGAGGTGTGGAAATGCACCGACAGCGATAACTGGTTGGCGCAAAAAACACGATATATAGACCGGCGTCGCGCGCGCCGTCCTATTCTGGCGCGTGCGACATCGATCCCATCAGACCGCGTGTTTGTTGGCAGCCTCGACTGACCCCGCAAGAAATAGGTCAGCGTGACTGTGCCAGACGCGCCGTGTCGACGCCCCTGGCAGTGCCGGTCACTGGCAGCTCAACCCATTGATGCTGGTCAAGCGCGTCCAGGTTCTTGTTCCGGAACCCTGCGGAACGGCGGCAGGCAATCCACTATTTGCCTGATAGCTGAAGTGCATCGAGTTGCAGTCGGGGAAATCGACGGTCACGGTCCCCCACGGCAACGTGTTTGCACTCCCCGCGCCGGCGAATCCCCCGCCGGTCGCGTAAGCGACCGTTACGTTTGCGGAGCGATCGCCCGCGTTGAAGTTTCCCAGCCCGAAAAGCCAGAACGGAACTCCGCTCGGGTCGTAGGTATACCAGGCGAAGACCAGATAGCGGCCCTCGCCGGTTGTTGCGCCGACCTCGATCTGTGCGCCCTCACCGCCGTGCGCCGGATCGAACCAGTTGCCGCTGACATGTCCGCTGAGCTGCAGCGATAGATCCGCGGTCGGATACTGCATCTCGTCGTAGGCCGGAATCGCGACGGAGACGATTCCAGAATCCGCGGTGTTGATCGTCAGGTTGACCGCCTGCGAGTAGTCGACCGATGCCGATGCGTCGTTTTCGAACACGAAGGTCACGCTGTTCGATATGTCCGAATCCAATGGCACATAGGAAAGCACCGTATTGGGTTCGGTTGCTATTCGCGCAATGTGATTCTGGATCGCACCCTGGCTCACGCGCAGGCCGGCATAGATCGGCGCAGGAAACTTGTTCACCGAACCCGCGTCACGAAATACTTTGCCGAGCAATGCGGACTTGCCGCCCGTGCACGGTGTTCTCCAGAAAACGAAGTTGACCGTTTCGTGCTTGCCGTTCTCCGTCACCGCCGTCTCGAGCAGCGCAGTAGCCGTCCAGGTTGGTCCGGAAGGGGGCGACAGTGGATAAGCCAGGCAGCTCGACGGATAGGCCTGCCAGGGGCTTTGGACCGGTCCTGGTGAATCACTCCAGGCAACATTGGCGGAGCCGAGCAAGGCGAGGGCGGACAGCGAAAACAGGAAGCGCTTCATCACATTCTCCTGCAATGGACGTTGAAAGGGGCGCCGTTTTCCATGAGTGCAAAGGTCCGGGGAAGCGGCGTCACGATCAGGTGCGGTAATTCCCATCGGGGATTACCGCAATGGTTAGTTGCTGGTTGGAAAAAACCAGCGCTAGCGCCGGCCCAAGACCGGTTTGATCGGTAGCCTGAGAGGGAAAATCGTGAAAGCCCAATCGACTCTTTCGAAGATGCTTCTAATTCCGTTACTGGCAATGGCCTGCGGGTCAGTGTCGCCTGCGCGTGCCGAACCGGCGGACAATCCGGACCATCGCCTGGCCGCGATGCTCAAACAGCACGGCTTCACCGGCTCGGTGCAAGCCTCGCTGGAACGGCGCCTGGGCCGCTCCCTCAATCCGGAACTGGTGGATCTCGGGCGGCTGCTGTGGTTCGATTCGATAACGAGCCTGGGCAACGACAACAGTTGCTCCGGCTGTCATTCGCCAGCGTTCGGATTCGGCGATTCGCAATCGATTGCGATCGGCGTGGAAAACAATGGAATCGTCGGACCGGATCGCGCCGGTCCGAGGAACCAGCGGCGCACGCCGCAGATGATCAACAGCGGTTTCTACCCGAGCCTGATGTGGAATGCGCGATTTTCCGCAACGTCGCACAACGCGTTCGATCTTTCCGATGGCACGCGCGTTCCATATTTTCTCGGCGGCACTACCGTGTGGCACGCGGGCAGCGCGTGCATCGTCGGAACGTGCTTCGATCCGCAGATAACCAGGACGCTGCTCGGCGTGCAGGCGAATTTCCCGCCGACCGAAATGATCGAGGTTGCCGGTTTTGCCGTGACAGACCTGGACGAGGTCGACCTGAGGCTTTACTACCCGGCGCATCGGGTTTCCTCGGGCATGGACTCCGACACGGTGCCGGAAGAAATTGCGGGACCCAACGGCAGTCCTCCCGACTCCATCGATCGCGGCTACGCCATTCGCCAGAAAGTGCTGGCGCGTTTGAACGCGGCGCCGGACTACGTTGCCCGGTTCGCGTCAATCTACCCTGCGGCCGCGGAGGGTCACATCACGATGGCGCAGGTGGGCGCTGCGATTGCGGAGTTCGAATTTTCCAATACCTTCGCCGACGCGCCACTCGACCGCTTTGCCCGTGGCGAACGCTCGGCGATGACGCCGGCGCAAAAACGCGGCGCAATGCTGTTCTTCGACAGTGCCGGCTGCGTGTCGTGTCATACCGTGGCCGGGGAATCCAATGAGATGTTCAGCGATTTTCAAACCCATGTTGCCGGCATTCCCCAGATCGCGCCGAAGGGGTTTGGACTGAAGCAAGGCGGTAATCCACAGAACCCGGATGACTTGCCCGGAAACTTCGAGTTCAGCGGCTTGAGTCATGACGAGGATTTCGGCCGCGAGGAATTGACCGGCGACCCGGTCGATCGCTATGCGTTCCGTACCGCACCGCTGCGCAATCTGATTCTGCAACCGGCATTTTTCCACAATGGCGCGTTCACGCGGCTGAAGGATGCGCTCCAGTATCACCTCTACACGATGGATGCAGCGCCCGCATACGACCCGGTCGCTGCCGGCCTGGACGCAGACCTGACGGTTCGGCACGGTCCGATCGAACCGGTCCTGAAACGACTCGATCCGCGCATCATAGCGATGAACAACATGGCGCTATCCGATCATGAGTTCGCGGACCTGCTCGAATTTCTGCGAAGCGGATTGCTCGACCGGCGCGCGCTGCCTGAAAACCTGTGCAAGGTGATTCCGGCGAGTGTTCCCAGTGGAAGGAAAGTGCTCACGTTCCAGGGCTGTCACTGATCGGGGTGGATGGAGAACGGTTGCATTCTCCGGCATTCGTTTCCGTTCCATTCAGGCGCCGCGCACGTCCAAACGCACGACGCGCAACTAGACAGGCTTGCCGGCGCAAGGCCGGCAAGCACGCTTCGACAAAAGCGTGCAATCAACCACTTTGCACAACAATGTCCGATAAGTATACGTTTCCAAAACGCATCAGCTGTCGCTGAGATGGCGCAAGGGTTTCCCGGAATCCGATAGAAGCGTCTGCCGGACATCGCTCGACATGGCTGTGCCCGGCTGCCTTTACGGCGATCCGTAGAACTACAGTTACGCGCAAGCGAGCACAACCGTTGCTCAATGGATCAGGCAGCCGGTTGCTTTTCGCTGAGCGGGAGCGACACAATCCTCTCGCGTTGCGTGCGTAGGAATGAGGGGTCCTTGCAAACGTGCAGTAGTAGGAGGTTGTTGTGAAGTATATTTCTATAGTTCGTGCGGTCCGCATCCCGGCGGCGTTCCTGGCATTGGCTTTCTTCGGAATGGGAGTCCAAGCCCACGACATTGTCGTCTGCAAGAAATCCGATGCGACGAATCCGGTGGCGGCCGGGTCTTCGTACAGCTTCACGCTGGATAACGGCGCTCCATTCTCCCTGACCGTTGATGGAGACTGCATGTTTTTCGGGCAGGTCGGCGATGGTAGTCACATCATCACCGAAGCCGCGCAGTCGGGAATCGTCGTATCCAACATCACCGTCGATCCGACCGACAGGTTCGTTTCCTCCGACCTTTCGCTGGGAACGGTGACCGCGACCGCGGTGAATGATCCAACGCCCACGACGGTCACGTTCTACAACGCCGAACAACCCGTACCGCTAACCCAAGGGTGCACCCCGGGATACTGGAAGCAGAGCCAGCATTTCGACTCCTGGGTGGGATTCACCACGGATGAAACGGTCGGCAGCATCTTTACCGGCGTTGACGCCAGCCTGGCGGACGAGAGCCTGCTGACTGCATTGCAGGGCAGTGGCGGAAGCGGACTGGTTGGTGCGGAGAGAATCTTGCTGCGTGCAGCGGTGGCAGCCCTGCTCAATTCGACGAGCATCGCCTACCCATCTACGGAGGCCGACATCATCAGTGCGGTCAACGCGGCACTCGCTACCGGCGACCGGAGCGCGATCCTGACCTTGGCTACAACCCTGGACAACGCCAATAACGGCGTCGGCGGATGCCCGCTGTCTTGAGTTCGCGGATGCAATAGTGCAGGGGGACGGAGAATCTTCTCCGTCCCAGTTTTTAGCTCGCGAGCAACTTCGTTGCTTGCGGTGTGAATAAGAAGATTCGTCGAAAACGATGTCGAGCCCGCCGTTTTGTGGGGTAAGGCTGAAGCAAGCGACGACTGGAGAGAGTGGAATTCTGTTTTGAACTCTGGAGCCATCGCACTGTTCGATCAGCGCCTGCATTGATTCATTGGCGAACTATCGGGCCCGCCGATTCGGAGCGAGCGCTTCCGTACGCGGACTCGCGGGTCCATGCAGCCGGGGCGCCGTGGTGGTATCTTTTGGCTGAGTTTCAAGTTGGGAGCGAATGGATGCCTTCTCGACGACCCCTCCTCGACACGACCATGTGCAATCAATGGTGCAAACGTTTTGTGATTGCATCGATCATCGCGGTTGTGCTTGCGTTCGTGCAATCGGCTTGGTCAGCGCAAACCGATCCCATTTTTGCCGGCGGCTTCGAAACGTTTCCGCCCGCCAGCTTGACGGTGCATTATCCGGCGGGCGCGCATTTCATCACTGCGCGCGGTAACGCAGGGGGGCTCAGCCCGACGCAAGGACGCACGTTTTCGCGCGCGGGCGACACGTTTACGCTGGTGCTCCAGGTCAATACGGCAGCTCACTGGAAACCGCTGCTCGACGATGCAACGTATGCGATCGGTCCCGACTATCCGGTGGCTCCGGGCGAGCGCGTGGAGATCTGGCCGCACTTCACCACCGCGCAGGGCCAGGTGGTCACGTTGATCGCAGCGTTCCACTCGACCGTGCTCGGCAACGATCGCCCGATCTACGCCTACCTGCCACCTACCTACCTGGAGAACACCGACGCGACATTTCCGGTTGTCTACATGCACGATGGACAGAACCTCTGGGCGTCGCTTCCGTTGCTCGCGACGTCGGCCACGACCTGGCAAGTCGACACCGCGTTCGACGCGGCCTCCAACAGCGGCGCGTTCAAGGAAGCGATCGTCATCGGCATTCCCCATAACGCGAGCCGGATTTACGAATACACGCCAACGACCGACCCGCAAGTAGCCGGCGGCGGCGGTGCGAACCTGTATCTGCAAATGGTTGCGCAGGAGCTCAAGCCCGTCGTGGACAACATGCTGCGCACGCGCGCGGGCGCGAGTTCCACGTTGATGGCCGGCAGCAGCCTTGGTGGGCTGGTCAGCTGCTACGCGGGTCGCACGATGCCGACGGTGTTTGGCCGCATCGCCGCGCTGTCGCCTTCGAGTTGGTGGAACAATGAAGTGATTGTCGCCGACGTACTGGGAACTCCCGCTGCGCCGAACCGGCCATTGCTCGTGTACCTGGATTCCGGTGATTCCAGCGACGACGGCGTGGTGGAGACTAACAATCTCGCTGCGGCCTATGTATCGGTCGGCTATGACGAAGGCGTCGATCTGCTGCACCTGGTGCAGGCCGGTGGATTGCACAACGAGACGTTCTGGGCGCAGCGGTTTCCGGGCGCGATGCAGTTCCTGCTCGGTCCACGCGATCAATAAGCTTCGGCCGGAGCATCGGAGCTTGCAACGACACCGGCGCAACTCTTCCGGTGGCGTACAGCACTGATCCGGCGCTTCGGCGTGTGCAAGGGGTGCGGTCGCCGCGTAGCAACCCGATAGAGCGATGCACCCGATAATGAAATGCACTCGGCCGTGAGTGCTAAAGTGCGCAGCCGCGATTAGGCACTTTTGGAATCTTTCGATGACGGCTACACCTGCGTTCTTGCCAGTTGGCACGTCCGGCCAGCCCTGGACTGCGGCGGACAAGTCGGAATGGCGCTCGCGCCAGTTGACCCGGCGCAGTTATCCCATCGAGGTGCTCGAGCGAATCCAGCCGCTGGGCTCGCGCTTCGATGTGCTGGAGTACGGGCGTATCGAGTATGGCCGGGAGCAGTTTGCGTTGGTCGCGGTGCGCAGCCGAAACTGGAGCGATGTCCTGCCGAACGTACTCGTGACGGGCGGCGTGCACGGCTACGAGACCAGCGGTGTGCATGGAGCATTGCAATTCGTCGAGCATCATGCGGCGCAGTACGCAGGACGCCTGAACCTGCTCGTTGCCCCGTGCGTGAGCCCGTGGGCCTACGAGCGCATACATCGTTGGAACGCCGAGGCAGTCGATCCGAATCGCTCGTTCCGGCAGGACAGTCCCGCCGCCGAATCGGCCGCGCTGATGCGCCTGGTCGAGCCGCTGCGCGACCACTTTCTCCTGCACATCGACTTGCACGAAACGACCGACAGCGATGAGTCCGAGTTCCGCCCGGCATTGGCCGCGCGCGATGGCACGCCGTTCGAGCCGGGTGCGATTCCGGATGGCTTCTATCTCGTCGGCGACGCCGAGGACCCGCAACCGGAATTCCAGCAAGCGGTCATTGCCGCCGTCGCCGAGGTCACCCACATCGCCCCCGCTGATGCGAACGGAGAGATCATCGGTTCGGCGGTCGTCTCGCCGGGGGTCATCCACTACCCGGTCAAGGCGCTTGGACTGTGCACCAGCATCACGAACGCGCGTTACCGCACGATCACCGAGGTCTATCCGGACAGCCCGCGTGCAACGGCGGAACAATGCAACGCTGCGCAGGTTGCGGCTGTGCGTGCCGCGATCGACTATGCGCTCGCGCACGCAAACAGCCGCTGACATTTCGTCAGGGGTGGATCGCATCACTCGCAACCGAAAAATGGTGCATCGACCGTCGCACGCGTGAGCGTGCTGCTGGCGGTCCGGTCCAAACCTGAGCCGAGCAAGTCGACGCAAGCAACCGCCCGGCATGTTCGAGCCGGGGTCGTCGACACTCGGACGTCCTCCTGATGGGGTAGGGCAGAACGCCGGCCACGCGTTGGATAAGCCGGTTTGCCCGACCCATGGTGCGCTGCGCATCGGTTTGGCGGGTTTCGCAATTTTCGGCGTCTCTCCAGAAGTGAGGCTTGAAATGCACAGGCGGAGGTCGCGCCAGCGCACACGGGCAATCCATCATTCGGAGAGGGGCAATCCATGAAACCAAGCAACCCGGTCCAAAGAACTCCGTCGCGCCGGCCGCTGTGCGCTTGCGTCGCGTCGTTGTTCGCCGTGTCGACGCCGATCGCATTCGCTTCGAGCGTGTGGCCGGTCACGAGCTGCGACGATGCCGGCAACGGCTCGCTGCGCGATGTGATCGGCGCAGGGACGACCGTATCCGGGGACACCGTCGACCTGAGCGGGCTGACCAAGTGCGTCGACAGTACGATCTCCCTGAGCACCGGCGAGATACTGATCAAACAGGATGACCTGACGATCCTCGGGCCAGGCAAGGCGGTGCTGACGATCGATGGAACGAAGCTGCCGGGCGGGTCGACGAATTTCGACGATAGTCGCTTGTTCACCCACAAGGGCAATGGGACATTGACGCTCAAGGAAATCGCTATCGCCAACGGCCATGTCTATCACACGGCCGGCGGCTATCCGGCGCGGGGCGGATGCATTTACTCGAACAGCAATGTGGTGCTGCAGTCCTCGGAGGTCAGCGGCTGCTCCGCATACAGCCAGGGAGACATGGCCAGCGGCGGCGGAATCTTCACGAAAGGCGACCTCACGATCGAGAAGAGCACGGTGAAGAAGAACTCGGCTCTCGGCAACGGCTACACCCAGGGCGGTGGAGTCGCGAGCAAAGGTTCGGTAATTGCCACCGACAGCGCGATCAGCGGCAACACGGCCAATTCGAAACCACAGATAGTGCGCGGCGGCGGCATTTACGCGTTTGGCGACGCAACGCTCACGCATACCATCGTCGAGGGCAACTACGCCAGCGCGTACGCCACTTTTGCCGAAGGCGGCGGCATTTACACGCGCGGCAACTTGACGCTCACTTACGCGACGCTCAGCGGCAACACCGTCACGACGGCCAAGAATGGAACCTGCGGCGGCGGCGCTTTCAGTTTCGGCAACATCGCCGCTACGTACGCTACGATTGATGGCAACACCGCAGGCGGCAAGCCCTATGTAACCGCAGGCGGCGGCGTGTGCATGCTCGGAAACGCCTCGATAATCCGCTCGACGGTTTCCGCGAACATGACCAGCGGCCAGGGGGGCGGCATACAGAAGAGCAACAACTGCCTGGGCTGCAACTGGACGTTGCTGCTGCGCGACAGCACCGTCTCCGGCAATCAGGCGTACGCCATGGCTGGCATCTACAGTACTGCCACGCACACCAAGCTCTACAACTCCACGATCGCCTTTAACACGGCGACGATCGGAAAAATCGGAACCCCCGGCAACTATTTTTACGAAAGTCCGGGGGTGACGATCTCGGCGTTTCTGGAACCGGTCGACGTGAAGATCCACAGCATGATCATCTCGGAAAATACTTATGGGGCGGATGTCGAGAATGATTTCAGCGTGATTGCGAACAAGACCGTGACTTTCAATGCAGGGCCGGCGAACAGCCTGATTCGTGTAAGCGGCACGCCAGGGCTGCCTTCCGGCATCGCGGTCGGCGCGTGTCCGCTGCTCGGGCCGCTGCGTGACAATGGCGGACCGACTAAAACCCATGCGCTGCAGAGCACCAGCCCGGCGATCGACGCTGGCGACAATCTGCCAATCAACTTCGCGATTCTCGATGTCTACGATCAGCGGGGGAACTCGATCACCAATGGCTTGCTCGACTACCTGCGCGTATCCGGACCGGTCGGCGATCCAGCACCGCTGCCCGACATGGGCGCATACGAGGTGCAGCAGGACGACATGGTCTTCAATTCCGGACTCGAAGGTTGTGCGGCACTGCCGTGAATCCCGCGCGGCCGTATTGTCGGGGAGATGCTGCGCAAGGCCATCGTTTCAGCGCTGGGTTGGCGTGCTAGATTGAATCGATGCCGTCTAGGTAGACGGAAGGCAGGTGACAGTCCCGTGTAATTCGAAGTCGGACTTGCGCTCGCCTCATGCGCCTGTTCGGTATATGGCCTGGCGCGGAACGGCAGTATTTATCGTTCTACTTGGGAATCGGGGGCAGGACCGGCAGCATGATGGACGCCAGCGGAAGCTCGGCCCAGGCGAACAAAACAATGCGTGGTATCGGGTCGTCTCATTCGTTCGGGTTGGCGGCCGGCGTGTCGGGAAAACGCCTGGCACTGCTCGGGCTTGCCCTGATTGCATTGCCGGCTTGGGCGTCGTCTGCGCCGCCTGACGTGCCGAAGTACTCCGTCACATTCGATGCACAGCTGACCCACGCCGACGTTAGGCTGTGCCTGGATCGGGCGCACGCACAAGTGGAATTTGCGCCCGACTCAGCACGCGCGATGCGCTTTCTAAGCGCGATGCGCCGCTCGTCGACAGGCGATTTGCAGGTCGTCGGCGGCTCCTGGCTGGCGCGCGACTGGGCCGCCGGCGAATGCGTTGCGTACACGGCCGATCTCGCCGCGATCGTGGACCAGGGTTCCGATGCGGGCAAACGCTATGGCAAGAACCTCGTTACCGATCCGCAGCAGTGGTTGGTGCGGGCAAGCGCACAAGGCGCCAGTGGGGCCGAGGCGACCATGGAACTGCCGGAAGGTTGGTCGATTTCTGCGCCGTGGCGGGAACTGTCGCGGAACGGAACAAGTATACGTTTCAAAATTCCGGATACCCCGCAGGACTGGTCGGCCTCGCTGGTGCTCGGGGAATTCGAGCAAACGCGCATTGATCTTCCCGGGGGCGCTGTGCGCGTGGCATTGTTGAACGGCAAAGGCGGCGAGCAGGCGCGTTTGGCGGAATGGCTGCGGATCGAAGCGCAGGCCTTGTTGGGGACTTATGGCCGGTTGCCGGTAGCGGACGTCCAGATATGGCTGGTTTCGGTCGATAGCGCGAGCCTTGCAAAGCGATACGCCGGCATGATCGAACCCGGGGCCGTCCTGGGAGGCGAGTCGGCGCGTGGGCAAGGCAACGCGTTGCAGCTCGACGTCGATCCCAGCCGACCGGCGCAGGAGTTCGTCGAGGATTGGACTGCAATCCATGAACTGAGCCACCTTCTTCATCCATACCTCGGCGATCGCGGCAGTTGGCTGTCGGAGGGTCTTGCGACTTATTACCAGAACGTTCTGCGCGCGCGCGGAGCCTTATTGTCGCCGGAGCAGGCATGGGAACGGTTGGCCTCCGGATTCCAGCGCAGTGAGGGCGGACCCTATCCGCAATCGCTCGAGCAGGCAGCAGCGAATATGGGCCAGTCCCCCGCGTTCCAGCGCGTCTATTGGTCAGGCGCGGCGTATTGGCTCGGCGTTGACGTTGACCTGCGCCGCGCAACGCGCGGCAAGATCACGCTCGACACGGCGTTGGCCGCTTTCCGCGGTTGTTGCTTGCCTGCCTACCGCGAATGGAAGCCTGAGGAGTTCGTTGCGAAGCTCGATGGGTTGGCAGGTGTGCATACGTTCACCCGGCAGTATCACCGGTTCGCTGCAATGAAACGATTCCCCGATTGGCGCGCAACACTCGCCCGCCTCGGTGTGAACGGCAGCCAGGACGCGCTGACGTTCGGTGCGGACGCACCCGATGCATGCATTCGCGAAGCGATCACTGCAGCGCGCATCGACGTCGCGAACGCGCCGGATCAACGCGATGGTTCTGCGCCGCAGACTGGCGTGAGCGGCATCAGGCCCCACTGCCTGCCTCAGTAAGCCGGGTTGCGCCCAACGTGTTTTTTCGTTGTCCGCACGTGATGGTGCCGGGCAGGTGCGTGCGGTTATTCGCCGAGCACCGCGTCGATGCGATCGCGACGGACGACGATGCGACCGTGCTCTCGGCTGGTGAGGATCACCGAGTCAGGACCGATCGCGGTGACGTAACCGGCAACTCGCTCGCCGCCGACGATCAGTTCCACTCCCTTCTTTTCGGCCGCGCTCTTCTTGAGCGAAGCGGCGGCTTCTACTTCGAACCGATCGGCCTGTGCGGGTGCGGGATCGGCCGCATGGACGAGCGGTGCTACGGAAAACGCGAGCAAGGCGATGACGCTGCGGGTCGTGTGCATGGCGGATCTCCGGCGGAAGCGGTGTTCAGTGTAGCCGAGCCGGGAACAGGCGAGCGCGGAATTCGCATCCCCATGGCTTCTTTAGGGGCAGCAGTCGCGTCAAGCTTCGCTGGGCCGCTGCGCGATCAGCAAGGCGCCTGCAACGGGCTTGCCGCTTTCCAGGCGAATGACGATCGATTCCCGCGCGATGTTGACGAATCCCGCGGCAGCCAGATCGGATGCCATGCGCACCGGCGATTGCCGATAACGTCCGGTCTGGGGCGGCAGTTCGGTCGCGTCGCTGCCACTGGCCTCGATCGAGAAGCCGAACCAGCCGCCGGGTGTCAGGCGCGCCAGCGTCGGCGCGAACGTGGCCGCGGCGTGGGGGATATAGATCAACACGTCGGTGGCGACGATCAAATCCCAGTGCGCATCGGTAGTCTGGAGGAATTCGATCAGTTCCCCCGTATGCAGTTCCGCGTAAAGGTCTTTCGCCCGGGCCTGTTCGAGCATGCGCGGCGACAGGTCTACGCCATCGATGGTGCGAGCGGGTCGCGCGAGCTCGGCAGCCATCAGCCCGGTTCCGCAACCAAGGTCAAGAACGCGCTCGCCCGTATCGGCGCCTTGCTTTTTCAAGAATGCGGCGAGCTTGGCAGGCGTGTCATAGGAAAGTTGCTCGACCAGCGCGTCCTCGAAATCCTTCGCAAAATCATCGAAGAGATTGCGTATGTAGTCGGTTTCGACCGTGTCGGGCAGCGTGCCGGTGATCGCCGCGTGCAGATGCGCGATCCCGGCATCGTTCGCGTCAAGCGACTTCGCCCGTTCGAGCGCGGCGCGTGCCGCAGCAACATCATCGAGCTTCAAGCGTGCCCGTCCCAGCCCCAGCCAGCTCTGGGCATGATTTTCGCGCAGCTTGACGGCGTCCTCGAAGTGGCGGGCTGCGTCCTTGAAGTGACCGCCTTTGAACAACGTGCTCGCGTACTCGAAAACGACATCGGGATCACGGGGTGCGAGGGCATGCGCCTGTTGCCGGCTGCGCAACGCCGCCGGCATCTGTCCGAGTGCCTCTTGCGCCGCGCCAAGGCCGCGCCACGCTTCCGACACCTGCGGAAATGCGCGGGTAAACTGGGCAAATATCGGCAGAGCTTCCTGGTTGCGCTGCAGGAGTTGCAGCGCCATCGCACGATGCAGCCAAAGCGCAGGATGTTGCCCGTCCGCCTTGAGACCTGAGTCGAAGGCGGCGAGCGCCTCGTCCAGGCGGCCTGCTTCCATCGCGGCCACTCCCAGCGCGTTCCACGCCGGCACGGCTGCGGGCAGCAATACGACCCCGCGCCTTGCGTGCTGGAGTGCTTCGTCGAGCCGCCCAACCCGGCGCAGAGCGACTGAAAGATTGACGATCAACTCGCCATCCGCCGGTGCCGCTGCAAGCAGTGCTTCGCCCAGGTCGGCGAGTTCGCGATCGCGCCGTTGCTGCGACAGCAGTGTTGCGAGCAAGCCGGCTGCACGGGCAGACCCGTCGCGCAGGCATTCGCGGTAACCCGCTTCCGCCTCCTGCAGGCGGCCGGCCTGCTGCAGCGACTGCAGTGTCGGAAGACGCAGGTTGGGGTCGGGCTTGCCGCCCTTGGATTCCTGTACAGCCATGGTTCCATTGTTTGCCGGGGAACGCTGCGCAAATATACAGTGATAAAAGGCCGACATCGGTTTGTGAAGCCAGCATGATATCGGCTGGCCAATGATCGCGCACGGCTGATAGTGTTGCGCCAGTGCAAACGACCTTGCGATCGATTCTTTGCTATCGCCCGTTCAACGAGGAGAGGATATGAAGGTTCTTGCGGTACTTTTCCTGGCGCTGGGAATGCCGGTGGCAAGCTTGGCCGCAAACGCCGCGGAGATCACGGTCGTGAGCGACGTGCTCGGACCTGAGGGCCCGTTGTTCGTCGATGGAAATTTATACTATGTCGGCTGGATTTCGAACGCGTTGTCGAAGTGGGATGGCAAGCACTCTACCGTCCTGAATAATGCACCGGGCTGCGGTCACAACGGCCTGGCGCTTTCCAAGCAGCACACGTTGATCATTGCATGCACGAATGATCCCGGCGCGATCATCGAGGCCGACATGAGCGGCAAGGAGTTGCGCCGCTGGGACGTCGATGACAAGGGCAGCAAGTTCGCGGGCGGAATCAACGATGTCGTCGTGGCGCCGAATGGCGGCATGTATGCCACGGTCTTCGGACCGTACGACGGCGCTCCGGCCGCAGTGATCGGAAAGATTCTCTACCTTGCGCCGGGCGCGCAGAAATGGACGCAGGTCGCGGGCGAGTTGAATTACGCGAACGGGATCGGCGTTTCGCCTGACCAGAAAACGTTGTATGTCGATGAAACGGTCGGGAACTGCATTCTGAAGTTCACGATCGAACCCGACGGATCGCTGAGTCATCGCGCGAACTTCGCGCTGCTGAACCTGTTGACGAAAAATCGGGTCGACAACTGGTGGCTCGGCCCGGACAGCATGAAAGTCGATGAGAAGGGCAACCTCTACGTTGCGCAATGGTTTGGGGGCAAAGTGTTGAAGATTTCGCCAGCGGGCAAACTGCTGCATGTTTTTCCGATTGCTGCCGGATTCGGCACGACCAACGTGGCGTTCGGCGAAGACGGCAAGGTGCTGTACGTCAGCGTCGTGAAGGATCCCGAAGATCCGAAAGCAAAGGGCAGTATTGTGCGGATTCCGAATGTAGAGTGAACGCAGTAGGGCATGACGTCGGCACAGCCGCTTCGGGTTGGGTGAGGGGGATGCACATCCGGTTCTGATGCGCTTGGGCAGGCTTAGGCGTTCCCCCCTCACCCCCATGGGGGAGAGGGGTGACAAGCCTTGCGCTGCCCGCAACGAGTGACTCTGGCGGAAAAAGAGAAAACCGTTCGCCCTGAGGTATCGAAGGGCACCCAAAGCCGCCGAAGAGAGTGCTTCGATATCTCAGCACGAGCGGGGCAGAGGGGTGAATGGCTCTGCGCCGAAGCTCAATACTCGACCCCCGAGCGGAAGATCAGGTCGCCCGCCGCGTCCTCGAGACTGAGGATTTCAAGATCGCTCAGCGCGCGATTGTAGATCGCCACTTCATCGATGGCGCCTGGAAACCAGCGGCCGCCGAACACGGTGCTGTAGCCAATGGAGAAAGGTGCGCTGTTCGCGGTGTGAATGCCGGGCGTGCCGGTACCGACCAGGTGACCGTCGATGTACAGGCTGCGCGTGTTTGCCACTGTGTCGAAACTCGCGGCGATCATTACCCACTGCTGCAACGGAAGCGCTGCAGGGGCGGCGACGCCCCCGCCCGACGTCGTGTAGAACCTCGTGAGGTTGTCCGGATCGATCTGCAGGTCCATGTCGTTGCCATTCTGCGAACGGCCCGCGATGTATAGGATGCGCCCAGCGGTGCTCGGCTGTATGTCCAGATAGACCCACGCGACGATCGTCACGGCAGACGGAAACGTGACCTGCGCAGCGAGGTTGGTCAGCACACCATCGCCATTGCCGTCGAGCAGCATCGCCGGATTGTCAGCTATTCCGCGCAAAGCCGGGCCGCTGGTGTTGACGCCGATCACGGCATCACCGATGAAACTCCCGGTGTAGCCGTTGACCGAACTGTTCGCCGCGACGTCCCCCTGAAAACGCCAGTAACCGACGAGGTCAGGGATGCTTTGCACCTGGGTCGGATAGTCCGCGCCAGATGCACTGCCGGCAAGCAGCGGGGCGATCAGGATTGCGGTGTGGAAAACTTGGTTGGGCAGTCTGCTCATCAGGGGTTCCGTTGCAAAGAATTGAAGATTCCACCTGAGGTAACGCGATACGGCCCTCGGAACGAACATTGCCGTGCGGGGAGACAATGCGCACCGGCCGCTCGTGCCCATGCGCCTGAAGCAAATGAAAGCTGTAATCTTGCGGCCACTTCAAAAAAAGCGGGGCTTGGGCCATGGTCAAGCGTTTCGATTCCGTCATCTGGCGCGCCCGCGCGATCGCCGCGCTGGCGCAGCTCACGACCATCTTCGTCGGCGTCACGCTCGCATTCCTGTTCGAGGGCTATCGCAAGCAGGTCGATGAAGCCGCCGACGTTCGCCAGGCGGTGGCGGGCATCGCCTACGAGCTTGGCCACTACGTCGAACGCGGCACGTTCCATGTGCAGGAATTCGAGAAGAGCATCGAAGCCTGGCGCGCGGCCGATCGCGAAGGCCGCCAGGCGGCGCCCATTGTCTACCGGTTACCCGGCGCGCTTACACCGCCCGCGGCAGCCTGGGAATCAGCGCTGGCGTCCGGCGCGGCCAGTCACCTGGATCCTGCGCTCAAACTGGAGATCGGATATTTCTATAGCGAGTTTCTGGGGGAGCATGCGAACTACCGCCGCCAGGTCGAATTTGCCGAGCGCGAAGTCCTGCCGCGCGCATTGCAAAGTCCCGCGGCATTCTATGGTTCCGATGGCAAGCTGCGCCCGGAGTTTCTCGTGCACCTGCAACTGGTTGGCGAATTCGCCGCCGACATGAAGCGGCTTTGCGTCAGGGCCAGCGAGTTGAAGCAAAAGCTCGAAGTGAGCGAAGGCCTGTAGGCTGGCATTCATGACATTCCGCAGCGGTATCTTGAAGTCGGCTGTATGCCGCATTTTGCTCGCAGCATCGGCCCTGTGCCTTGCGCCCTGTGCTTGCCTGTTTGCCGCAACCGCTACGCCGCAAGCTGTGGCTGTGCCCGCAGCGCCGAAGGGCCCTCTGCTGCGTGTGCGCAAGATCAGCGAATCGATCATGACTTCTCACGACGGGCGTACCTACCGGATCGTCGTCTCCGCACCATCCGGTCCGCCTCCGAAGAATGGTTTCCCCGTTTTGTACGTGCTCGATGGCGACGCGTGGTTTGGCACAGCGGTGGAAATTGTGAAGATGCGCGAATACGAAAAGCTCGCGCCGACAATCGTTGTAGGCGTCGGCTCTCCGCAGCATTTCTTCTTCGATCCGGCGCGCAGTCGCGACTTCACCGCGCCCGGCTCGGCCGATCCTGACCTGGACGCGAGCGAGGTCGGCGGCGCGGACGTGTTTCTGGATTTTCTCGACAAGCGCGTGCGGCCGTGGGTTCGGACGCGCCAGCAGATTGACCCCGCGCGTCAGATACTGTTCGGCCATTCTTTTGGCGGACTGTTCGTCCTGCATGCCATGTTCAAGCAGCCCGAAGCGTTTGCGGTCTACCTGGCTGCGAGTCCATATGTCGGGTTCTCCGGCAAGGCCATACTGCACGAAGCCACGGCGTTTCAGTCCAACCCCGGTCGCAAGACGCCGCGTCTGCTCGTTACCGTTGGCGAACTCGAAGCAAGTCCGAGCCCGGCGCTCGTGGATGATTACCGCCGATACTTCACGGAGCACCCGGAGGTGATTGCCGGCCAGTCCGTCGACGAAGCGATCGACACGTTGTTCAAGGGATCTGCGGACAAATCCGACAAGCGCGCCGATATACGCGCAATGGTCGACCGGCTCGCGGGCAGCGGCGTCAACGCATCGTTCGTGCAGTTCGCCGGCGAAGAGCACATGTCTTCGGCCGTCAGTGCGCTCAATCGCGGCATCCCGTTCGCATTGCGCCCGGATTTGGGCCCGCAAGGATCACCACCCTAGCTGAGCGGCCTCCGAGCCGCTTATCGGCTCGCCCAGCAAGCGCTCACATCGCTGCAATAAACGCATACCCGAGAGCGCCCCCCATCCCACCTTCCCCCGCTACGCAGGGGAAGGCTTTTTCAGTGCCGCTTCAGATCGTGGGAAATTACTTCTTCAACGCTTTCGCCGCGTCGAGCATCTCTTTCACATGATTGTTCGGGCTCATCGCCGAATACGCGGCCGCGATCGAGCCGGAGGGAGAGATCAGGTATGAGGAGCGATCGGACCAGCCGGGCTTCATCACCAGCAGCGAGTCGAATTCCTTCGCGATCTTCGCATCCGGGTCGGCTGCTACCGGAAACTTGCCGCTGCAATGCTCGGTTTCCTTGGAGAAGTCGGCCAACTGGTCGGTGTTGCCGGCAGTCACGCCGATGACGCTGGTGTTGGCCGCCTTGAACTGGTCGATGGCTTCGGAGAACAGGTGCGCCTCGACGTTGCAGCCCGAGGTGTGCGCTGCCGGGAAGAAGTAGACGACGACCGGGCCCTTTTTCAGCGCGTCGGCCAGCTTGAACGTAAACGGCTGGCCGGCAAGGAAGGCCGGTGCGGTGAAATCCGGTGCCTTGTCGCCGACCTTCAAGGCGGCAAACGCTGCCGCGCCGCACGACAGGGCGCCGGCAACGGCGAGGGTGGCGAGTTTGATAGCGTGCTTCATGGGTGAGTCTCCTTGGGTAATGGCCGGTATATTTATACTCGCCTGAGCGAAATTGTTGTGAGGAACTACCAAAATTAACATCGGGGCCTGGCTTTTGCGCGTGGGCAGTGGTCCAGATTGACATGACCGGACTGTTGGACAAGTCCTTACGTTTCATGCGCCGTTTCATGCCTCGCATCGTAGCCGACCATGGACACCATCCCCACCCAACCCTCCCCTTGAAGGGGAGGGCTTAAACCACCGAGGCGTCCGCGGCGACGCGATCCAGCTACGCGCACCTGTCGACTTGCGCCAATCACGGTTCGGCTATGATTCCGCATGCTTCATGCAGACCCACAAGGCATCCTGGCGCTGATCGCGGTCGCGATGAGCTGGTCGCTGGCGGTCGTGCTGTTCCGCGCCGGTGTACGCGGCAGCGTCGGACGCAAACTCGCGCTCGTGCTGGTTGTCGAAGGCGTGGCGCTAGCTTCGACGGGCACGATTGAAGCGTTGTTTGGATCACCCGGCGACATTTACGCGCGGCATCCCGTATTTGCTCTCATCGAACTGATGGTTCACGCATTCGGTGACTGTGGAATGCTGGCGTTGTATCCGCCTTTCCTGGCTGCTGCGCTGAACACGCGCTGGACTCGCCCATTCGGGGAAACGCGTGTACGCATCGGCCTCGGTCTCGCGGCATTGGTGCTCTATGTCGCGCTTGCCCAGCCGCTGGTTGCCGCCTTGCGGACTTCGACGACACCGGATTATGCCGCGCTCGCGCTGCCGACCGGGATTCTTTACGCGGGCTTGGTCGTGCTGTTCGTGTTCGCATTCGGCGCATCACTTCGGGTCTGGCACGTGGCCACGGGAGCGGCGCGTAAGCGGGCACGCATATTCGCCATCGCTTTCGGGATTCGGGATGTGTGCTGGGGCTTCATTTACGCCACGCAAGTTTGGGAACTTTGGGTCGGGAATTACGAACCGGTATTCGATGAAACCCCGCCATGGTTCATCTTGTACATCCTCGGCACTTTCTTCGCCGTGCCGCTGATTGCCTACGGCATCCTGCGCACGCAATTGTTCGACATCGACCTGCGCATCCGCTGGACGATCAAGCAGTCGACACTGGCCGGGGCAGTAATCGCGCTCGTCTATGCATTGTCCGAAGGCGCGAGCCGGGTGCTGTCGAACGAGCTGGGCAACTTTGCCGGTTTGCTCGCCGCCGCGGTCGTCGTGTTCTTTCTCGCGCCGCTGCAGCGTTTCGCCGAACGCGTTGCGAGTGCGGCAATGCCGAACACGCGCGACACGCCCGAATACGCTGCGTTTCGCAAGCTGCAGGTCTACGAGGCAGCGGTCGTCGACGCGCTGCCTGGCGGAATCGGCGACAAGGAGCGCGCGCTGCTGCGCAGGCTGCAGGAATCGCTCGGGATTACTGCGCCCGACGCGGACTCGATCGAGCGCGATCTCCAAGCGAAGGCCGACCTGCATGCAGGTGCGGTTGCTGCCGTTTCGGCCGCGAGCGGGTGACCACGTTGCGATAGCTGGCGTTTAATGGGCGTACCGCCGAATTTCAGCCGGCAGGTCCCGGCGCAGGAATCACGATCTTGCCGTCGCTTTCCGCGACGAACACCTCGTTGGTGCTGCTCGAAGAACCGTTGGCGTCCTTGGTTTCGGTCTTGATCACGAGCTTCTTTGTCGGCGGCAGCGTGAATTTCATCGGCTTGCCATTGGGACCTGGTCCGCCCGCGGCACGCTTTTTGTCGTTCGCATCGAGATCGGCCAGCTGGATCGACGCGACCTTGGCGCCCATCTCGCTCGTCATCATCATCTTGTAGAACTCCAGCGCCTGCGGATCGGCGCCCTTGCTGTAGAGGAAACCCGTGAGGGTCTTTTCATCCTTGGTCTCCAGCGCCTTGCGATAGGCATCGACGAAGGCTTTCTCCTGCGCGGGCGTGGCACAGAAGGCTCCACTGGGAACGATCGCAAGCAGCAGGATCCAGGCGGCTTTGTTCACGGATTTCTCCTCGGGCTCGGTGGAGAGGAAAGCGGGTTGTCGCCGCCAAGCAGTGGCGGCGGGTGCGGTAACGATAGACCCAAAACCGCGCCTGCGCATGTGCAGTTGCAGTAGGCACCCTGGCGGGTTTGCAGTACCGTGTGCGCATTGGGGTTCGGCCGTTCAACCGGGGAGATCACATGCGAGGCTTTCTGCTGGGGCTTTATCTACTGCTTGCCTGTGGCACCGCGCTGGCGGCAACCAAGTGTCCGTTGATCGATGTTGCGCTGCTCAACAAGGGGCTGCCTGATGGCGCCCCCTGGCGCGCCATGTCGGGCGGGCAGGGCGAGTGCAGCTTCATGGGTGCGAAGGACACCGGCCAGAGTTTTGGATTCGCGCATATGGTGGCAGAGTCCGCGCCGAAAGCGACTGCGGCGGCGCTGTCGATGAAGGATGCGGTTGTCCCGACCAGCCGTGTCGAACCGCTGCCCGTGCTTGGCGAGTACGGCATTGCTTACGGCATGAAGGACGAGGCCGGACAGATCAATGACAAGTCTGTGTTCTTTTATGGTCATCGTGGCGCGGTGGGCGTATCCGGCTATCTCAACCTCGCGAGCGTGATCACCGTTGCGCAGCGCGATTTTGCCGCCAACCTGATTGCTTCCACGCTCGGCGTCGCGAGCAGCGCAAAAGCCATGGCGAAGGAAACTAACTGTCCCTTCTTCGACGAGGCCATGGTCAAGCGTCTGTTGCCTGCCGGCGATGTCACGATCTCGGTCCCGAACAAGACCATGTGTGTCGTCTCGGCGTCCGGCGCCGTGCTCATGGTGTCGGCGAACGCGTCGCCGCAAAGCACCCAAGCGGTAGCGAACATGCTGAAGGACAACGGCTGCACGGTCGATGTACTGCCGCAGCTCGGCAAGGTTGCCGGTATTTCCCATCACTGCACCGGCGGCAATCCCCGCGCGCAGGTGTTGTTCGTTTCCGGCGGCCGCATGTTCGACGTTACGCTGGTACCGACGTCCGAACCCACCGACGCGCAACGCGCGACCCTGGTCGAACTCGCCGGGTATGCAGCAAAGCACTGACGCTTCTCATACTGAAGTGGAGCGGCCTTGAGGTCATGAGTTCGGCACTGCGGCACACAGCCTAAGGTGCTGATCGCATATTCGGCCGCAGAGCCCTTTCCCCATCGCCACCGATCGGGGAGAGGGTTGGGTGAGGGACAACGCACGGATCCGTGCCGCCTGCGTACGTCTATCTGAGCGTCAGCTACGAATCTCTTTTCGGAGCGCGTTGCCGACATCGGCGCTGCCCTCTCGACCCAGCCCTCTCCCCGGACGTTGTCGGGGAGAGAGGGAGCAAAGCGACGCCACGGCATGCCTGAAATTCTTCTGCGCGAATTGGCCGAATCCGTGGGTTCTTTGTCGCTTCGGCTTGTGCCCCGGTCGCTAGGATAGCGTCGTCACAACTACCGGAACGTCGCCATGAAATCGATCGTCTTTGCCTCCCTTCTTTCAATCGTTGCACCCCTGTGCCTGGCTGCCGAGGAACCCTCTGCGCATGCCGAACCGAAAAACAGCATGTACAAGGTCGCGATCGTGCTGAGCGAGCGCGCGACCGTGATCGACTTTGCCGGCCCCTGGGAAGTGTTTCAGGACGTGATGATGGAAGACAGCCACGGCAATCATGTGATGCCGTTCGAGTTGTATACGGTCGCGCCCGACAAGAAGCCACTGCATACTTCCGGCAGCAATGGCATGACGATTACGCCTGACTACACCTTTGCCGATGCACCAACCCCGGACATCGTCGTAGTCGGTGCGCAGGCCGGCGGTGCCGGGTTGAGCGAATGGTTGCAGAAAGTTCACGCCGAAAACAAACTGGTCATGTCGGTGTGCACCGGCGCCTTCAAGCTCGCCAAAGCCGGCCTGTTCGACGGCAAGCAGGCGACCACGCATCACTGGTTCTTCGGCAACTTCAGCCAGCAATACCCGGACGTGAAGCTGGTCAA
>Ga0308174_10000265_pt1 | contig 21813 bp, 25 predicted proteins | sample PhyPR2_FD_203894 | JGI IMG/M metagenome (GOLD analysis project Ga0308174, IMG submission 203894) | Soil microbial communities from UC Gill Tract Community Farm, Albany, California, United States - DLSLS.P.R2 | ecosystem: Environmental > Terrestrial > Soil > Agricultural land | place: USA... | reverse complement strand
GTCTGGTTCCCCGCGCCCGCCCTCGGCGAGACGCCCGGCGACGCGCAGGCGCCCGAGGAGCTGACCGCGCTCGCCGGCACCGACGACGTACGACGGGTCACCCGCGAGGTGCGCCTCGTCGAGGTCGCAGACCTCCAGGCCGCCCCGGCGAGCACCGAGGACGTCTGGCTGCGCCTGCACCTGCTCTCGAGCCGCCTCGTGGTCCCCCACTCGATCAGCTTGGACGGCATCTTCGGCCTGCTCACCAACGTCGTGTGGACCTCCGCCGGCCCCTGCGCGGTCGAGGGTTTCGAGTCCACCCGTGCGCGGCTGCGCGGCGCCGGCCACCACGTGACCGTCTTCGGGGTGGACAAGTTCCCGCGCCTCGTCGACTACGTGCTGCCGACCGGCGTGCGGATCGCGGACGCCGACCGGGTGCGCCTCGGCGCCCACCTGGCCGAGGGGACGACCGTGATGCACGAGGGCTTCGTGAACTACAACGCCGGCACGCTCGGCGCCTCCATGGTCGAGGGCCGCATCTCGGCGGGCGTCCTGGTGGGCGACGGCTCCGACGTCGGCGGCGGCGCCTCGATCATGGGCACCCTCTCCGGCGGCGGCAAGCAGGTCATCTCGATCGGCGAGCGCTGCCTGCTGGGTGCGAACGCCGGCCTGGGCATCTCGCTCGGCGACGACTGCGTGGTCGAGGCGGGCTGCTACGTCACCGCCGGCACCAAGGTCACCGTCTCCGACATGGACGGCAAGCCGAAGGTCGTCAAGGCCCTCGACCTCTCGGGGACCAGCAACGTGCTGTTCCGCCGCAACTCGGTGACCGGTGCGATCGAGGCCGTGCCGTGGAAGAGCGAGGGCGTCGAGCTGAACGCCGCTCTCCACGCCAACTAGGCAATGCGCAGGAGGACCGTCTCGGCGCTGGTCGGGGTGGCGGTGCTGGGGGTCGTCGGGGCCACCGGCTACGCGGTGCTGCACCACGTGACACCGCTCTTCACCCCGGACGGCTGCACCGCGACGGTGGACGGGCACACCGTCTCGCTGAGCCCCGAGCAGGGTGAGAACGCCGCCCTGATCGCGGCCGTCTCGGTCCAGCGGGGCATGCCCGCGCGCGCGGCCTCGATCGCCCTCGCCACGGCGTACCAGGAGTCCAAGCTCTACAACCTCGAGCAGGGAGACCGCGACTCGCTGGGCCTCTTCCAGCAGCGGCCATCCCAGGGGTGGGGCACGCGCCGGGAGATCCTCAACCCGTACTACTCCGTCAACGCCTTCTACGACGCACTCGCCAAGGTCGACGGCTACGACACGATGCGGATCACCGAGGCCGCCCAGGAGGTCCAGCACTCCGGCTACCCGGAGGCGTACGCCGCGCACGAGGCCGACGCGCGGACCCTCGCCTCGGCGCTGACCGGCAACTCGCCGCACGCCTTCACCTGCGTCGTGCGCGACGACCCCCCGCACGGCCGGTCCAAGCTGAACGACCTCGGGCTCACCCCGCGCGCCGACGCCGTACGCCGTGAGGTCGAGACCGTCTTCGGCCACCAGTCGCTCGGCGGGTTCGCGCCCGGCGGTGTCTCCAGCGGGCACATGCAGGGGTCGGCCCACTACGACGGACGGGCGATCGACATCTTCGAGCGCCCGGTCAGCCCGGCCCACAAGATCCAGGGCTGGGCCATCGCGCAGTACCTCGTCGCCCAGGCGGACCGGCTCCACGTCCAGACCGTCATCTTCGACGACCGGATCTGGCGCTCCGGCTCCGACTCCACCGGCGGCTGGCGCAACTACGACCCGCCGACGACCGCGGGCGACCAGGCGGTGCTCGAGCACCGCGACCACGTGCACGTGGACGTCTTTCGCTAGTCGGCCACGCGGGACGCGCCACTGACGGATGATGTGCCGGTGCCACGGGTCTCGGAGACGGTCGACGACAGGACGCCGATCACCGCATCGCGCATCGACGTCGCCGCGCGCATCGGCTGGATGATGCGCACCCACCGCAGCGTGGCCGGCCTGTCGCTGCGCGAGATGTCGGCGGCACTGAAGGAGGACGGCGCCCCGCTGTCCGCGGCGACGCTGAGCCGCATCGAGAGCGAGGGGCACCGGTCGCCCGCCGCCCTCGACGGCTACGAGCGGGTCCTGGGGCTCTGCGACGGTGCCCTGCGGGCACCGGGGTGGACCTCATGTGCCTGCCGGGTCGCCGCAACATCCGACCGGTCTCAGCCGGCCAGCCGCTCCACGGCGGCGTCGATCCGCTCGTCGGTGGCGGTGAAGGCGATCCGCACGTGACGGGCGCCGGCGGCGCCGTAGAAGGTGCCCGGGGCGGCCAGGATGCCGCGCTCGGCCAGCCAGGACACGGTGTCCCAGCAGTCCTCGTCGCCGTGCTCGGTCGGACGTCGGGCCCACAGGTAGAGCGAGGCCTCGGAGTGGTCGATCACGAACCCCGCGGCCTCGAGGGCCCCGCGGAGCCTGGCCCGGCGGGCGGCGTACCGGCCCCGCTGCTCGAGGACGTGCTCGTCGTCGTCGAGCGCCGCGATCATCGCCGCCTGCTGCGGGGCGGGCATCTGCAGTCCGAGGTTCTTGCGCACCGCCAGCAGCTCGCCGACCAGCGCCGGGTCGCCGGCCACGAAGGCGCACCGGTAGCCGGCCAGGTTGGACCGCTTCGAGAGGGAGTGGACCGTGAGGATCCCCTCCGGGGAGCCGCCGGAGATCGACGGGTGCAGCACCGAGACCGGCCACCCGTCATCGACGGAGACCTCCCAGGCGCACTCGATGTAGCACTCGTCGGAGACCAGGACGGTGCCGCGCTCACGGCACCAGTCGACGACCTTCTTCAGGTGCGCGGGAGGCAGCACCCGTCCGGTCGGGTTCGACGGCGAGTTCAGCCACAGCAGCGCCGGTGTCTCCGGGCCCAGGGCGGTCAGCGAGTCCGTCGCGACCGCGCGCGCACCGGCGAGCACCGCGCCGACCTCGTACGTCGGGTAGGCCAGCTCCGGGTAGGCGACCAGGTCGCCGGGCCCGATGCCGAGGTGCCCGGCCATCGAGGCGATCAGCTCCTTGGAGCCGATGACCGGCAGCACCGCGTCGAGCCCCAGCCCGTCCACGCCGTGCCGGCGCGAGAGCCAGTCGACGCACGCCTGCCGGGTGTCCACCCGGCCGATCGTCGTGGGGTAGCCCGGTGAGTCCGCGGCCTCGCACAGCGCGTGCTGCACGACCGCGGGCGTGGGGTCGACCGGGGTCCCGACAGAAAGGTCAACGACGCCGCCCGGGTGCGCCCGGGCGGTCGCCGCGTGAGCCGCGAGGTGGTCCCAGGGGAAGTCCGGGAGCCGGCTCGAGACCTTCGGCCGGCTCGGTCGCGGGCTCAGGAGTCCTGGTTCTGCGGCGGCAGGGCCGCGACGAACGGGTGGTCCTTGTCGATCTCACCCATCTTGGCCGCGCCACCCGGCGATCCGAGGTCGTCGAAGAAGCCCACGTTGGCCGTGTAGTACTCCTTCCACTCCTCCGGGGTGTCGTCCTCGTAGAAGATCGCCTCGACCGGGCAGACCGGCTCGCAGGCACCGCAGTCGACGCACTCGTCGGGGTGGATGTAGAGCATCCGCTTGCCCTCGTAGATGCAGTCGACGGGACATTCGTCGACACACGCCCGGTCCTTGAGATCGACGCACGGCTGGGCGATGACGTAGGTCACCTGATCCTCCTGAGGGAGCACGGGACAGCACAACTGTTCGGACGGGAGACAGCCTAGTATCCCGACGTGCCACCCTCCCCGGAAGCCCACCGCTTGGGCCCCCACGTGGTCGGCAGCCGGGTCGTCGTACGCCGGGTCCTGCCCGGCGAGACGGGGCCCTCGGGCGGTCCGGCGATGACCGACGTCCTGGGCGTGTGCACGGCCTGGGGCGAGGGCCGCTGCGTGATCGCCCCCGAGGACGGCGAGCCGGTGGAGATCCGCCTCTCCGACATCGTGTCCGGCAAGCCGGTGCCGCCGCGTCCCTCGGTGCGCCACCGGGTCAGCGCGCGGGCGGCCGAGGAGCACACCCAGGGCCTGTGGCGCCACCTGGAGACCGAACCGCTCGGCGAGTGGGTGCTGCGCACCTACCCCTCCCCCAGCGAGCGGCTCATCAAGCGCGCCAACTCCTGTCTCGCGATGGGCGACCCGGGCGTCGGGCTGGACGAGGCGCTCGAGCGCGTCCGCGCGTTCTACGGCGACCGGGACCGGCCGGTCCTCGCCCAGGTGGAGCACGGCTCGGAGGTCGACGAAGCCCTGACACGCGCGGGCTGGCGACCCGTGCCCGGCGGGGACGCCCACTTCCTCATCGCCTCGCTCGCCCGGGCCCTGCGTGTCGCCCGGTCCGGCAACCGGCCGGGGAGCGAGGCCCGCGTGGTCGAGGACGGCGACCGGGTCCTGGTCGAGCTCGGCGGCGGCGCCGCGGTCGGCCGCGCGAGCCTGGACGGCGACTGGCTGGGCCTGCACGCGCTGGCCGTCGACGAGTCCGAGCGCCGTCGCGGGCTCGGCACCGCGGTGGTCGCCGAGCTGCTCGACTGGGGCGGCGAGCGGGGCGCGACCACGGCGTGGCTGCACGTCGAGGTCGACAACGAGGCGGGACTGGCGCTCTACGAGGGGCTGGGGTTCACCCGGCACCACACCTGCCGTTACCTCGAGGGGTAGCCGGGTCAGGCGCGCTGACGTCGGGGAGGCACGCCGCTCGGCGAGCGGCGGCCGAAGACCCGCTCGGCCCGCTCGCTCACCCAGGTCCAGCAGCCCCGCATGAACAGGAGCACCAGCACGCCGGCCAGCAGCATGCCGGCGATGTTGGCGCCGAGCTGTTCCAGCGACCCGACGATCTCGGTGCGCTGCCACAGCGCGATGCCCAGGGCGAGGTTGCCGGCCGCGGGCACGGTGGTCACGCTGATGAAGACGCCCACCATGGTCTGGGTCTTCTCGATCGCCAGCGCCAGCACGCCCGCGGCCCCGGCCACCAGGGCGACCACGAACGACCACATGTCCGGCTTCCAGATGAAGCCCGTGTTGGGGCGCGCACGGGTGACCATCTCCGCGTCCAGCGCACCGGTGAGGCTCGCCAGCCACGCCAGCACCGTCACCACCGCGATCGCGAAGACGAAGCTGAGGAGCAGCAGCCGCATGCTGCGCACGACCAGTCCCCACCGGGCGAGGGCGAGGCCCACCGAGGCAGCCGCGATCGCACTGAACTCCGGCCCCACCACCATCGCCCCGACCACCAGGATCGCCGAGTCGGTGACCACCGCGATGGCAGCCAGGATGACGGCAAGCACCAGGAAGACGTGGTACGACACGGTGGGCTGCGCGCCGTCCTCCGCCTCGGCCTCGACCTGTTCCCAGATCACGGCGTCGTCGGGGTGGCCGGGGGCCAGTGCCTCGAGTCGGGTTGCCTCGGCGAACGGCGTACCGGCGGGCTGGTCGATCAGGATCCCCCCGCGCTCGTCGAGCCCGAGCTGGTTGAGGTGGTGCAGAACCACGCCCGCCTTCTCGCGGGCCACGTCGGCCTCGACGAGGTCGCCCTCCGGCTGGAGGGAGGCACCCCGCAGCACGGTCACGTTGGTGACGCAGTCGTGGTCGAGCAGCAGGTCTCGGACCGGGTCGGAGAGGTCGTCGGGCACGGTCAGCCGGAAGTGGACGAGCACGGGGTCAGCGTAGGGGAAATCGATTTCCTGCCGAGGCCGCGGAGACCTACGATGGCGACGGCTTCACGCGAGGAGTGACGACCCTCGCCCGGTCCGGCCGGGGAGCGTGGCCCGCGCGTCCGGCGTGACCGACGAGAGGCTGGCTCCCAGCAATGGGCACAGACGTCAGCGAAGGTGTGGTGGCACCGCGACCTTGCCCCCGCCCACACCTCCAGGGCTCACGCCGACTGGAGGTAACCATGCAACGCACCCTTTGTTCAGACCTGACCGCCGCCGAGCCCGGGACGACCGTCCGGCTCCAGGGGTGGGTCCACCGTCGCCGCGAGCTCGCGGCCCTGACCTTCCTGGTCGTCCGCGACCGGACCGGTCTCGCGCAGGTGGTCATCCGGCACAGCGTGATCAAGGACGGCCAGGAGGTCCCGCCGGAGGAGACGCCCGTCGAGGTCACCGGCGTGGCGACCGCCAACCCGCAGGCGCCCGGCGGGATCGAGGTGACCCAGCCGGAGATCCGGGCCCTGACCGAGCCGGCGGCGACCCCGCCGGTCGAGCTGTGGCGTCCGGCCCTCAACGCCTCGCTCCCCACCATGCTCGACCACGCCCCCGTGACCTGGCGCCACCCGGCGCAGCGGGCGAGGTGGGAGCTGGCCGCGGCGTCGCTGCGCGGCTTCCGCGAGACCCTGGACGGCGCCGGGTTCACCGAGATCCACACCCCGAAGTTCGTGGCCTCGGCGACCGAGTCCGGCGCCAACGTGTTCGAGGTCGACTACTTCGGCCGGCCGGCCTACCTGGCGCAGAGCCCGCAGTTCTACAAGCAGCAGATGGTGGGCGTCTTCGAGCGCGTCTACGAGGTGGGGCCCGTCTTCCGCGCCGAGCCGCACGACACGGTCCGGCACCTGGCGGAGTACGTCTCGCTCGACGTCGAGCTCGGCTTCATCGAGGACCACCGCGACGTGCTGCGGGTGCTCCGCGAGGTGCTTGCCGGCATGGTCGCCGGGCTCCACGAGCACGCCGGCGCCGCCGTCGAGCGGTCCGGCGCGTCGGTCCCGGTGGTGCCCGAGGAGATCCCGGTCATCCACTTCCGCGACGCGCTGAAGCGGGTGGGCGCCCCCGAGGACGAGCCCGACCTCGCCCCGGAGCACGAGCGCGCGCTCGGGGCGTGGGCGCTGGAGGAGCACGGCAGCGACTTCGTCGCCGTCGAGGGCTACCCGATGGCGAAGCGGCCGTTCTACACCCACGCCCAGCCCGACGACCCCCGCTGGTCCAACAGCTTCGACCTGCTCTTCCGCGGGCTGGAGCTGGTCACCGGCGGCCAGCGCCTCCACCGGCCCTCGGCGTACGACGCGGCGATCCGCGCCCGCGGCGAGGACCCGGCGGCTTACGCGGCGTACCTCCAGGCGTTCGAGCACGGCATGCCACCGCACGGCGGCTTCGCGATCGGGCTGGAGCGGTGGACCGCCCGGCTCGTGCAGGCGGCGAACATCCGCGAGGTGACGCTCTTCCCGCGTGACCTGCACCGCCTCACGCCGTAGGAACGACCGGGACGTCATGCGAATCGTGCGCAAGAGCCCTCGATTCGCATGACGTCCGGGGGCGCGGGAGCGCATGCTGGGTGGGTCCGGACGGCGCGTCAATTCGCCTAACTCCAGTTTATTTGTATGGTTACAACATGCTGCGTGACTCCTTGGGCCGTCCCGTCGACGGCGGCGACTGGTTCGTGCACCACGGCACGGACGTCGAGACCCGGTGGGACGCCGACGTCCCGCACCTGACCCCCACCGAGCGCTTCTTCGTGCGCAACCACACCCGCGCGCCCGAGATCGACGTCGCCAGCTGGCGGCTGCTGGTCTCCGGTGACGGTGTCATCGGCGAGCGCGCCTTCGCGCTGGCCGACCTCCAGGCGTTCACCAGCACCACCTACGAGCGGGCGCTGGAGTGCACCGGCAACGGGCGGCGCCTCTTCGCCGAGCAGCAGGGCAGCCACCGTCCGGGCACGCAGTGGGGGTTCGGGGCGATCGGCGTCGCGCGCTGGACGGGCGTCCCGCTCTCGACCGTGCTGCACCACGCCGGCCTGCGGCCCGAGGCCGTCCAGGTGATGCCCGTCGGGCTCGACGAGTCGTACGTCGAGGACGGCATCGACCACGGCCGGGTGCGCCGCCCGCTCCCGCTGGCCAAGGCGCTCGACGACACGCTGATCGCGTGGGCGATGAACGACGAGCCGCTGCCGGCCGACCACGGCTTCCCGGCCCGGCTGGTGGTCCCGGGGTGGGCCGGCATCGCGAGCATCAAGTGGCTCGGCGAGCTGCGGGTCACGACCAGCGTGGTCGACTCCCCCTGGAACACCCGGTGGTACCGCATGCACGGTGAGGGCTGGTCGGGCTCTGGGGCCGTCGTGGACCGGATGCCGCCCAAGAGCATCGTCGACGTGGCCGGCCGGCTCGAGACCGGCCGGATGACCGTCCTGCGGGGGCGGGCATGGTCGGGCGAGTCGACGATCAGCGTGGTCGAGGTCAGCACCGACGGTGGCGAGACCTGGGACGAGGCGACGCTGACCGGCGCCAACGAGCCCTCGAGCTGGGTCGAGTGGGAGCACCCCTGGACGCCCCGCCGCGCCGGCGAGCACGTGCTGCTCAGCCGGGCGACCGACAGCCGCGGGCGGCGCCAGCCGGCCGAGGCGGCGCTGAACGACGACGGCTACCTCTTCTCCGCGGTCGTACGACGCCCGGTGACCGTCGCGAGCAGCACCCACGCCGACCGGGGCGCACCGGAGCGCACCGTCGAGGGCACGACCCTGTAGCTAGCGGCAGACGACGGTGTCCGACGGGCTGTAGCGGGTGTGGAAGACCTCGTCGTGGTCGAGCGCGCTCCGGCCGGCCCGGCGGAAGTGCCGGGTGATGTCCACGTCGAAGCCGTCGTGCCCGGTGCGGGGGTGGCAGCCGCTCGTCGTGAGGGTGATGGTCTGCGGCGGCAGGAGCCGGTAGCGCCCGGAGCTGCTCGAGGTGATGTCCCAGTACTTCGTCGACCACATGCTCACGGTCACGACGCCCTGCTGCGACGGGGTGCTCGGCGTGACGTGCGCGTGGATGAGCACGCCGTACGGCGTGTTGTTGCGGAAGCGCAGGTCCGCCGAGCCCCGGGCGACGGTCGCGTCGCGGCCGACCGGGTAGCGGTCGACGTAGGAGGAGTGCGGCGTGTGCCCGAGGTCCTCGAGCCCCGCGAAGAACATCGCGTTGAACAGCGTCGTCGCCAGCTGTGAGACCCCGTCGTCGGAGCCGGTCCGCGCGCCGACCGTGCGGTTGAGGGAGAACGTCTCCCCCGGCTTCAGCACGGTGCCGTCGACGATCCCGGCGGCCCGGCCGAGGTCGCTGTTGCGGTAGCCGGCGTAGGGGAAGTACGTCGTGAAGCCCGACACCTTCTCCCGGATCCGCAGCCGACGGGCGTCCCCGGTGGTGAACCGGGCGTCGGCGACCCTGGACCGGACCTTGATCGACCGGTGGCCCAGGTCCCGGGTGACCAGCCGGAGGAAGGCGCCGTCGACGTCGCCCTGGTGGTAGGTGACGCCGCGCCTGGCCGGCACCACCTCGGGCTTCCCGTCGACCAGGGCGACGGTGGCGTCCACGGGCGCCCCGTCGGCCGAGACGGCGTCGCCGACGAGCCGGCGCAGCACGGATTCGCGCAGGTGCGGCACCAGGGTGCCGTGCTTGGCCCGCAGCGACAGCGCCGGCGCGTAGTCGCCCGGCTGCAGCCGCACCGGGGTCCTGCCGAAGAGCAGCACCACCGAGCCGGACATGGCCGGGTTGACGAAGCGGGTCATCGCCCGCGTCAGGTCGGAGCCGTCGATGCCGGGGGCCTGCTGGTGCAGGACCAGGCCGGCCCTGGGGTCGTCCTGGAGGTACGCCGCCTGCAGGGCCGCACCGGTCTCCGCGGCGTCGAAGCCCTCGCCGGTCCGGGGCGCGGTGACCCGGGGGCCGTCGCGGTGGAACGCGACGGCACCGTCCCGGGGCGGGGTGCCGAACTTCTCGTCGAGCCGGGCGACCAGCGCATCCATCGTGGCCGGGTCGACCGTGACCACGGGGTCGAGCGACTCGCCGCCGGCGTAGTGGCTCCACAGGGTGGAGAGCCGCCAGCTCTGCGGCTGCTCGGCCTGGGCGACCGAGGCGCGGTAGTCGACGGCGAGACCCGCGTCGCGCGGGGTGACCCGCTCGGTGCGGCCACCCACCATGAGGGTGATCGGCCGGCGAGCGCTCTCACGCAGCCCTTGGCGCAGGACCTGCTCGGCGCGCACCTCGGTGCGGCCGCCGACCGCGATCCCGCCGACGGTGGTGCCCCGGGGCAGCGTGTCGCCGGCGAGGTAGTACGCCGCGGCGTACCCACCTCCGAACAGCAGCGCGAGGAACAGGACCAGGGTCACGACGACCCGTCCACCAGCCCTCTCCCTCTCGCTCACGGGCCCGATCCTAAGGACGCGCCGGAGCCGTTCCCGGCTCACGCGCCGAGCCCGGCGAGGTTCGCGGACGGGGTCGCGGCAGGGTCGCGATGCCCACCACGAGCAGCAGCAGCGCGCCCCCGACGACGACGTAGCCACGCCAGTCGGAGCTGATCGCGTAGTCGCCCTCGGGCCGCGGCTCGACCACCCAGCCGACGAACGCGGTGAACCCCAGGGCGAACGGCAGCCGTGACCACCATCCGGGTGGCAGCGCGACGAGCGTCGCGACCGTGGCCGCGACCGCCAGCGGCAGGCCCCACGCGAGCTCGTGCAGCGCCACCGTCGCCAGCGCCGTCCCCGCGCCGAGGACGAGCAGCACCGGGGCCGCCACCGCGCGGGCCAGGGTGCGCATCAGAGCCCGGCGAAGAGATCCGTCTCGAGCCCGTCCTCGCCGACGGGACCGGGCGTGCCCTTGGCGATGCGGTAGTACTCGATGCCCCAGGCCGTGCTGCCCACGTTGTTGGACAGTGCGAAGAACGGGCCGTCGGTGGTGATCTGGGTGGCGTGGGCGCGCAGCGCGTTCATCTTGCTCTCGACGTGGTCCTGCGCGTCGACGGCGGCCGTGAGGTCCTTGTCGGCGACCACGAAGAACGGCAGCGGTCCGTCGGGGTCCATGCCCTCGAAGGTGGTCGTGTCACCGGACTCGCGCAGCAGCCGCAGCCCGGCGCGCATCCGGCTCTCGGCCATCGCGCCCCAGTAGATCTTGTCGACGTCCCACGCCTCGCCGAGCTCGGGACGGTACGACGGCACTGCGGCGAGCTGGGCGCCGTACATGGCGACCCGGTGCGCCTGGATGTGGTCGGGGTGGCCGTAGCCGCCGAACTGGTCGTAGGTCACCAGCACCTGCGGCCGGACCTCGCGGATGACCTCGACGAGGTGGTCGGCGGCGGCGGTGAGGTCGGCGTGCCAGAAGGCGTTGTCGTGGACGTCGTCGGCGGCGACCGCGTGGCCGTCCTCGTGCCACTTCATGCCGGAGTCGCGGTAGGTGCCGAAGCCGCCGAGGTAGCGGTAGTCGGTGACCCCGAGCTCCTTCATCGCGGCGTCGAGCTCGCCGCGCCGGTGCTCGGCCAGCTCCTCGGGGCCGAGGTGCTCGAGCTCCGGCACCAGGATCTCGCCGAGCTCGCCGGCGGTGCAGGTCACCAGGGTGACCCCGCGGCCCTCGGCGACGTACTTCGCCATGGTCGCGCCCTGGTTGATCGACTCGTCGTCGGGGTGGGCGTGGACGAGCAGCAGGCGCTGGTCAGCGGTCATGCGTTCGATACTAGTGAGCGTCAGGTCGCTTGATCCGGGTCGGGCCGCTGGGGAGGTCCGGCGGCGGTGCGGCCGGCCCACCGGGTTCCCCCGGGGCGGGTTCGTGCCCGTCGTCCAGCCAGCCGTCGTAGCGGTCGACCAGCAGCTCGAGCACCACGGCGGGGGCGTCGGTGAGGACCGCCCAGGGCTGGTCCTCGTCGTCGTCCTCGCCGGCCAGCCGCTCGCGCACCACGGTCGCCTCGAACCCGTCGCCGACCAGCCGGTCCACGACGAACCGGGCGTCGTCCTCGTCGAAGAAGATGCCACGCATCAGGTCAGTATCCCCCGCAGCTCGGGGAGGAAGGGCCGGTCGGGGTCGAGCCAGTCCACCGAGACGAGCTCGTCCGCACCCAGCCAGCGCACTGCGTCGTGCTCGTGCGGGACCGGGTCGCCGTCGACGAGGAGCGCCACCGCCACGGTCAGCTCGTGCCTGGTCCCGATGGGGACCGCACCCTCGAGCCACCGCTCCACCGCGACCCCGCAGCCGAGCTCCTCGCGGATCTCGCGCACCAGCGCCTCGGCCGGCGACTCGGCCCCCTCGACCTTGCCGCCGGGGAACTCCCAGCGGCCGGCGGTCGCGGCAGGCCGGGTACGCCGGGCCGCCAGCACCCGGCCGTCCCGCACGATCGCGGCGCCGACGACGCTCCGCACCGACGCGCCTCTCACCGGCGCGCTCAAGGACGGGGCTGCCGGGCGAGCTGGCGGCTCTGGGCGACGAGGCGACCGGCGGAGTCCCACACCTCGCAGTCCTCCTCGAACATGCCCCCGGCCATGTTGCGGGTCGCGTGGCGGACCTTGAGCCAGCCCGGGGCCGGCCGGGCCCGCACGTGCGCGGTCAGCTCGAGGGTCGGCGCCCAGCCGGGCATCCCGAGGTCGAACGTCACCGGGGGGAGCGCGTCGACGACCATCAGCAGCGAGATCGGGTCCGGCTCGCGCCCGTCGACGAGGCGGAACCAGGCGCTCAGCACGCCGTTGCCGCTCGGCGCCCCGACCGCCCACCCGATGTGGTCGGGGTGGAAGCGCATGTCGAAGCGGTCCATCAGCGGGGCGATGGCGCGCACCTCCGGCGGCGCCATCGTGTTCGGCACGCACTCGTCGGGCGGGGGCATGGCCGGCTCCTCGGCCGTGGTCCGCACGTCGTCGCCGAGCCGGCCGAGGTCGCCGTACGTCGCGAGGGCGGTGATCCGGGTGTCATCGCCCTGCCGGAGGTCGACGGCCGCCGTCGAGACGCTGCCGCCGTCGCGTCGTACGTCGACGGCCACGGTCGCCGGGCCCGGCACGGACGCCGAGAGGTAGTAGGCGCTGAGCGTGAGGGGGTCCGGCTTGCCCGGCAGGCTGGCCCGCAGCGCGTTCCCGATGACGGCGAGCAGGTAGCCGCCGTTGACGCCGCCACCCACCACCCATCCCGGGGAGAGGTGGGCCGAGAACACGCCCTCGCGCTGACGGGCGACCTCGATCTGGCTGTCGAACTCGTGACCCATGCGTCGACCCTACGGGTGCGGCACGATGTGCCCATGACCGAGCGGCACCCTCGATGGGTCTACGACGCGGGCGAGGAGCCGGACCCGCGCTTCAGCCTGGCCAACGAGCGCACCTTCCTCGCCTGGGTGCGCACCGCGCTGGCGGTGCTCGCGGGCGCGGTGGCGCTGCACTCGCTGGGCGTGCCGAGCTCGGAGGTGCTGCGCACGCTGGTCGTGGTCGTGCTCGTGCTCTTCGCCGGGGTGATGTGTGCGCTGTCCTACCTGCGCTGGGCCCGGGTGGAGCGGGCGATGCGCGAGCGCACACCGCTGCCCTCCTTCGGCCTGGGCCTGTGGGTGACGGTCGCGGTCGTCCTCGTCGCGGTGCTGCTCGCGGTGGCGCTGGCGGTCAGCCCGAGCTGACCACCTCAGCCGTCGAACGGGCCTCCCGTTCGGCGATCGCCACCGCGGTGGCGTAGTCGTCGCAGTGCGACAGCGACACCGCGATGGTGCCGATGCCGGCGCTGGTCGCGGCCTCGAGCAGGCTCCCGGAAAGGCGTACGTCGGGGGCGCCGAGCCGGTCGTGGGTGATCTCGATGCTCCGCCAGGGGATCGGCCCCTCCCCCGAGGTGTGCAGCACCTTGAAGACCGCTTCCTTGGCCGCCAGGCGGGCCGCGAAGTGCAGGCTCGGCTGGGACTTCGCGTTGCAGTAGGCGATCTCGTCGGCGGTGAACCACCGCTCGAGGAAGCGGGTGCCGCCCCTGCTGATCAGCCCGGAGACCCGGCTGACGGACACGATGTCGGTGCCGGCCGCGGCAGTCATCGGCGCTCGGCTCGCGCGGTGTCGGCGATCAGGTGGAGCAGGTGCGCGGCGGCGATCGCGGCCCCGGCCTCGTTGAGGTGGCCGGCGTCCGAGGCGTACCCGTCGTAGAGCGCGTAGTAACGCTGCCCCGAGCTGGTCCCCCCGGACCGGGACCCGTCGGGGGCCGTCGACTCGATCGCGGCCAGGTCGAAGACCCGGTCGGCGGGGTACTCGCGACGCATCAGGTCGTTGAGCCGCTGGCGGGCCAGGTTGTCCGCGGGCCCCAGGTGCGGGTCCCGCCCGGCCAGCTGCCTGATCCGGTAGCGCCAGCTCGGGTCGGTGGACAGCGGCGTCGTGACGTGGAGGAACGTGACGTCGGGGTAGTCCCGCTCGAGCGCCGCCATCGTGGAGCGGTACTTCTCGAAGACGGCGTCCACGTCGGTCGAGCTGATGATGTCGACGAAGCAGAGCTTCATGACGGCGACGTCGACCTGGTCACCGACGCCACCACGGATCCGGGCGTCGAAGTCGCGGATCTTGCCGAGCGGATCCCCGTTCTGGCCGACGTAGGAGTGGGCGAGGAAACCGCTCGCGGGCGCCTGCTGGACGGCCGGCGCCACCTGGGCCTCCGTCGCCTCGACCTGGGAGATCGGCGGCGCGGGTACCCCGAGCTCGGCGTACACACCGGGGATCGCGTCGACGACGTTCATGCCCACCGACTGGTGGTCGAAGAAGACCCGGACGCGCTCGACGGCCGCCAGGTCCTCGGCGGTCACCGACGCGGCAACCATCCGGTGGACCGGCACGACCGGGTCGTCGTCCTCCCGCAGGATCAGCAGTCCGGCGACGACCGAGGCGCCGATCGCGGCGATCAGCGAGGCGAGGCGGAAGTGGGTCTTGACTGGCACGAAGGCTCCAAGGGGGGTGCGGGTGTGCGGTGACGTCAGCCGACCGCGGTCAGTTCCCTGACCAGGCGGCGCAGCTCGGGCTTGTTGACCTTCCCGCTCGCGGTGAGCGGGATGGAGGCGACCAGGTGCACCGACTCGGGCACCATGTGCTTGGCCAGGCGGGCGCGGGCGAACGCGAGGACGTCCTCCTCGTTGACCTCGGCGCCGGGACGCACGGTCGCGACCAGCGCGATCGCCTCCCCCGCCGCCAGGTCGGGTACGCCGACCGCGGCGGCCGAGACGAGGTCCGTCATCTCCAGGACAGCGGCCTCGACCTCCTGGCTGGAGATCCGGTAGCCCCACGACTTGATGAAGTCGTCGAGCCGGTCGACGACGTAGAGGTAGCCGTCCTCGTCGGCGAAGGCGAGGTCGCCGGTGCGCAGGTCCCCGCCGGGGAACTTGGCCGCCGAGGTGACCGGGTCGTTCCAGTAGCCCGGCGACACGTTCGCGCCCCGGGCGACGATCTCCCCCGTCACCCCGTGCGCCACCCGGTTGCCCGACTCGTCCACGACCCGCAGCTCGACCCCGGGGATGCCCCGGCCGATCGAGCCGAGCTTGTCGATCACCCGGTCGGGCGGCAGGTAGGAGAGCCGGGCGGTCGCCTCGGTCTGGCCGTACATCACGAACAGCTCCACGCCGGGCTGGGCCGCCAGCAGCTCCTCGATCAGCACCGGCGGGAGCTTGCCGCCCGCCTGCTGGACCAGGCGCAGGGCGGGCAGGTCACGTGAGCCGAAGCTGCTGATCCGCAGCAGGAGCTGGAACGACGAGGGCACCCCGGCGAACCCGGTGCAGCGCTCGCGCTCGAGCATGTCGATCGCGGTCTCGGGGAAGACGAAGGTGTTGCACAGCGCGAGGCTCCCGCCCACCCGCAGGTGGGTGTGGAGCAGCGAGGCGCCGAAGCAGTAGAAGAACGGCAGGATCACCAGCATCCGGTCCTCGTGGGACAGGCGCAGGTACTCCACGATCGAGTCGGTGTTGGCCTGGATGTTGCGGTGGGTGACGCGGACCGCCTTGGGCCCCGACGTCGTGCCCGAGGTGAACATCAGCGTGGCGTCGGCATCCGGGTCGGTCCCCGTGTCGTCCGGCCAGTACGACGCGGGCCCGCCCTCGTCGGCGAGGGCCGCGTCGGTCAGCACCGGCATGGTCGCGGCGAACGCGCTCCCGAAGGCCCGCTGCTGGCGCCGGTCGAGGAAGGCCGCGGCGCAGCCGACCCAGGACGACTGCCGCTCGACGTCGGCGACCGAGAGCTTGTCGGAGAAGGGCACGGCCACGTGGCCGAGCTTCATGGTGGCGAGGTAGGCCGCCACCCAGAAGAGCGAGTTGTTCCCGACGACGCCCACACGCGACCCGGGTGGCAGGTCGAGGGCCGCGAGCCGCCCGGCCAGCCGTGCGGCGGCCGTGCGCAGCCCGTCGTACGTCACCGTCCGGCCGGCGTCGACGAGGACGACGTCGTCCGGCCGGCCGTCGGCCAGCAGGTAGTCGCTCGTGTTCACCGGTTTCCCTCGCCTCAGCCGGTCGGTCTCAGCCGGATGGTCCGGGGGCCGGTGCAGGTGCCTCGACCCGAGGAGCCGACCCCCCACGAGTAGTGACCGTAGGGGCGCCCCGGCGTCCGTCGCCCGTGCCCGCCCGGGCATTAACCAACGTTGGGGATACCTTCGCCATTGCCCTCGGACAGGTCTCCGACGCTGACGATGCTGGGTCGAGCACCCGCCATTGCCAGGAGGACAGACGTGGAACAGCAGGTCAGGTCGGAGCTCCGCGAGTTCGTGAGCACCAACTACCTCTTCGGGGACCTCTCCCGGATCCCGGCCGACGACGAGTCGCTGCTCGAGAAGGGCATCCTCGACTCGACCGGCGTCCTGGAGCTCATCGAGTTCCTGGAGGAGCAGTTCGGCATCGAGGTGTCCGACACGGAGACCGTGCCGGCCAACCTGGGCAGCATCTCGGGGCTCACCCGGTTCGTGCTGGTCAAGAAGTCCGCCGGCGTGTGAACCGGCCGGGCCCCGAGCGGGTGGAGGAGATCCTGGCCGACCACGGCGAGCTGCGGGACGCCACCGACGACCCGGAGCTGGACGCGCTGCGGACCGCGATCTTCCTCGAGGACGTCTTCGGCATCGTCCTGACCGACGCCGAGATCGACCCTGCCCAGCTCGGCAGCCTCGAGGGGATGCGGGAGCTCCTCGCCCGGCGGCGCGAGGCCGGCTGATGTGCGGCATCTGCGGGGTCGTGACCGACGGCCCACCTCCGGACGTCGACCTGGTGCGTCGCATGATGGGCCGGCTGCGGCACCGCGGCCCCGACGGCAGCGGCTACTTCCGCGACCACCGCGCCGCCCTGGGCCACACCCGGTTGGCGATCATCGACACGGCCGGTGGCGCGCAGCCGCTGTGCAACGAGGACGAGAACCTCTGGATCACCTTCAACGGCGAGATCTTCAACTACGTCGAGCTCGGCGAGGAGCTGCGCCGCCTCGGCCACACCTTCAGGACCGCGAGCGACACCGAGGTGGTCGTGCACGCGTGGGAGGAGTGGGGCGAGTCCTGCTTCTCCCGGTTCAACGGCCAGTGGGCGCTCGCGCTGTGGGACCGACGTGCGGAGCGGCTCGTGCTCTCCCGCGACCGGCTCGGCGTACGCCCGTTGTTCTTCCGCCGCGACGGGCGCGGCCTGGCCTTCGCCTCCGAGGTGAAGGCGCTCTTCGCCGACCCGTCGGTACCCCGTGAGCTCGACCCGGCCGGGCTCGACCAGACGTTCACCTACTGGTCCACGGTCGCGCCCCGCACGATCTTCCGCGGGATCGAGCAGCTCGAGCCGGGGTACGTCGCCATGCTCGACCGCGACGGGTTCCGCACCGCGCCGTACTGGTCGATCTCGTTCCCGGAGCAGGGCCGGGAGACTGGCCAGGACACGGCCGAGAACGCCGCGGCGCTGCGCGAGCGAATCATCGAGGCCACCCGGCTGCGGTTCCTGCGCAGCGACGTGCCGGTGGGCGCCTACCTCTCCGGTGGCATCGACTCGTCGGTGACGGCGGCGGTGATCGCCCGCTACACCGAGGCCCCGCTCCACACCTTCTCGCTGCGCTTCGACGACGGGGAGTTCGACGAGGGCGACTACCAGCAGAAGATGGCGGCCGAGCTCGGCGCGCAGCACCAGGACATCGTGGTCTCGCACGCGGACGTCGCCGAGGTGTTCCCCGACGTCGTCCGGCACACGGAGACCCCGATCCTGCGCTCGGCGCCCGCTCCCCTGTTCCTGCTCTCGCGGCTGGTCCGCGACCACGGCTACAAGGTCGTGGTGACCGGCGAGGGCGCCGACGAGGTGCTCGCCGGCTACGACATCTTCCGCGAGGCGCGGGTCCGGCTGTTCTGGTCGCGCGACCCGCAGTCGCGCAAGCGGGACCGCGCCGCAGAGCTGCTCTACCCGTGGATGGCACGCTCACCCGGCCGGGCACCGGCGTTCGCCCGCAGCTTCTTCGGGCAGAACCTCGACCCCGACGACCCGGCGCTCTCGCACCGTCCCCGTTGGGACTCGACCGCCGCCGTGAAGGCGCTGCTCACCCCCGGCACCCGCGAGGCGGTCGACGGCAGCGACGCCCGGGACGTCACCTCGATGATGCCGGCCGGCAGCGAGTCGTGGGACCCGCTGGCCCGCGCGCAGTGGCTGGAGATGACGACCCTCCTGCCCGGCTACATCCTGGCCTCGCAGGGCGACCGGATGCTGATGGCCAACTCCGTGGAGGGCCGGTTCCCGTTCCTCGACCGCGACGTCGTCGAGCTCGCCAACGGGCTGCCGGCCCGGCACAAGCTCTGCGGCCTCGACGAGAAGCACCTGCTCAAGCGTGCGTTCGCGGACCTGGTGCCGGAGGAGATCCTGCACCGCCCCAAGCAGCCCTACCGGGCGCCGGACGCCGCCAGCTTCTTCTCCCGCGAGCAGCAGCCCGAGTGGCTGCGCGAGGTCACCTCGCCCGCGGCCGTCCGGGCCGCCGGCGTGTTCGACCCCGGCCAGGTCTCCGGCCTGTTCGCCAAGTGCGCGCGCACCGGCGGCTTGCGGATGGGCAACACCGACAACATGCGCGTCCTGGCCGTGCTGTCCACCCAGCTGGTCCATCAGCAGTTCATCGCCGGCGACGGCAGCGGCCCCGGGGACGACGCCCCGCCCGAGCCGGTGCTGGTCGTCGACCTGGTCAACCGAAAGAGGAGCACCCCATGACGATCACCACGAGGTTCGACCGCGACAGCCTCGCGATCGACGCAGAGGCCGAGGTGGCCCGGATCAGCACCGCGTTGACCGACTACCTCGCCCGGTCGATGCGCAGGGGTGCGGTGGTCGCGCTCTCCGGCGGCATCGACTCCAGCGTGACGGCGGCGCTGTGCGTCGCGGCCCTCGGCAAGGACCGGGTCTTCGGCCTGCACATGCCCGAGCGCGAGTCCTCCGACGAGACGATCATGCTCAGCCGGATGCTGGCCCAGTCCCTGGGCATCGACTCGGTGCTCGAGGAGATCTCGCCGATGCTCACGGCCGCCGGGTGCTACCAGCGCCGTGACGACGCGATCCGGATGGTCTGCCCGGAGTACGGGCCCGGCTGGAAGTCCAAGATCGTGCTGCCCAGCGTGATCGACTCCGACAGCTTCCGTCTCTACTCGGTCGTCGTGGAGGCACCCGACGGCACGCAGAGCAGGCACCGCCTCACCACCGAGTCCTACCTCGGGATCGTCGCCGCCACGAACTTCAAGCAGCGGGTGCGCAAGATGATGGAGTACCACCACGCGGACCGGCTCAACTTCGTCGCGACCGGGACGCCGAACCGCCTGGAGTACGACCAGGGGTTCTTCGTGAAGCTGGGCGACGGCTCGGCCGACATCAAGCCCATCGCGCACCTCTACAAGACGCAGGTCTACGCCCTGGCGGAGTACCTCGGCGTGCCCGACGAGATCCGCTCGCGCCCCTCCACCACCGACACCTACTCGCTGCCGCAGTCGCAGGAGGAGTTCTACTTCTCCCTGCCCTACGACCGGATGGACCTGTGCCTCTACGGCAAGAACAACGGGGTCCCTCTCGAGGAGGTCGCGGGGGCCACCGACCTGACGGTCGAGCAGGTGCAGCGGGTCTACCGCGACATCGACCAGAAGCGGAAGACCACGCAGTACCTGCACCTCGAGCCGCGGCTCGTCGCGCCGATCGTGGAGATCACGCACACGCTCTGATGGAGGCGATCTGGCAGGACCGGTACGGCGGCGCGGACACCCTCACGCTCCGCGACGCACCCACCCCTGTGCCGGGGAAGGACGAGGTGCTGGTCCGGGTGCGGGCCGTGAGCATCGACCTCGGCACCCGTCACCTGATGACCGGGCTCCCCCTGGTGATGCGGCCCGTCACCGGGCTGCGCGCGCCCCGGCTGCACGTCCCGGGCCGGGCCCTCGCCGGCGTCGTCGACGCCCTCGGCGAGGGGGTCACGACGTTCGCCCCTGGCGAGGCGGTCCACGGCACAGCGGCGGGCGCCCTCGCGGAGCTCGCGGTGGTCCCGACGAAGAGGCTCGCCCGGAAGCCCGCGAGCCTGGACTTCACCGAGGCGGCCGCCGTGCCGGTGTCGGCGCCGACCGCCCTGCAGGGGCTGCGCGACGTCGGTCGGATCGAGGCCGGGCGCTCCGTGCTGGTCATCGGCGCCTCCGGAGGGGTCGGGACGTACGCCGTACAGCTGGCGCGGGCCCTGGGCGCCGGCCGCGTCGACGGGGTCTGCAGCGGCGCCAAGGCCGACCTCGTCCGCTCCCTCGGCGTGGACGACGTGATCGACTACGCGCGAGCCGAGCCCGGGGCGGACGGGCGCCGCTGGGACCTGGTGCTCGACATCGCCGGCAACCGTCCGGTCACCGCGCTCCGCCGGCTGCTCACCCCCCACGGGACCCTGGTGCTCGTCGGCGGCGAGGCCGGCGGGCGGTGGACCGGCGGCATGCAGCGGCAGATCGGTGCCGTCGCCCTCTCCCCGTTCGTGCGCCACCGGCTGGCCATGTACGTCGCCCGCGAGAACAGCCGCGACCTGGAGGTCCTCGGCGAGCTCGCCGACGCCGGAGCGCTGCGCTCGGTCGTCGACGGCCCGTACCCGTTCGAGGAGGCCGCCCGGGCGATCAGTCGCCTCGACGCCGGGCAGGCACGGGGCAAGATCGTGGTCACGGTCTCCGGCGACTGACTCAGCCGGCCTCGGCGATGGTCTGGGCGGCCCGCGCGAGGTCGTCGACCCCGCGGGCCAGCTCCTCGGGCCGGTCGGTGGTCAGGTCGAGGTGGAAGCCGTACAGCGCCGAGTCGACGAGGGTGACGATCCGGGCCACGCGGGACGGGGGCGCGCCGCTGCGGACGAAGTAGTCGCTCAGCATCTGGCCCCAGCGCTCGTTGCTCTCCCGGGCGTCGCTGAGGTAGGGCTCGTGGCCGATCAGCCCGGTGGCCGCGGCCTGGCAGTAGATGTCGAGGCAGCCGGTGAGCGGCTCGCGCAGGTAGGCGGCCCACAGCTGGTTGACGCCCGCGCGGACGTCCGTCGCCGCGGGCAGCGCCTTGACCACCGCGATCGCCCGCTCGGTGGCGCGGGCGACCACCTCGGAGACGAGGGCGTCGCGGCTCTCGAAGTGGTAGATCAGCATCCGGTCGCTGGTCCCGATCGCGGCGGCCACGGGACGCAGGGTCAGCCCGATCAGCCCGTGCTCGAGCACGTGGTCGGTGACCTGGTCCAGCAGCTCCTCACGACGGTTCACGGAACAAGCGTAGCGAGTGCTACATTTGTCCGGATGTAGCGACTGCTACAGGAACCTCTCAGACCTAGGGACTTCTCATGCTTGGCGCAGTGATGCTGCTTCTGGCGGCGATCGGGATCGAGGTGGCCTCGACGGCCCTGCTCCCCCGTGCGGCGGGCTTCACCGATCCGACGTGGAGCGCGCTCGTGCTGACCGGCTACGGGGCGTCGATCTGGCTGCTCGCGCTCGTGGTCCGCACCGTGCCCGTCTCGATCGCGTACGCCGTGTGGGCCGGCCTCGGCACCGCGATCGTCGCGGTCATCGGCGTCGCCTTCCTCGGCGAGTCGATCGGCTGGGCCAAGGCCTTCTCGCTGGGCCTGATCGTTGCGGGTGTGGTCGGGCTGAACCTGGCCGGCGCGCACTGACCCTCTACAGGCAGGCGGCGGCCGCGGCCCGACCCGCCGTACGCCCGGAG
>Ga0308174_10000263_pt1 | contig 21899 bp, 16 predicted proteins | sample PhyPR2_FD_203894 | JGI IMG/M metagenome (GOLD analysis project Ga0308174, IMG submission 203894) | Soil microbial communities from UC Gill Tract Community Farm, Albany, California, United States - DLSLS.P.R2 | ecosystem: Environmental > Terrestrial > Soil > Agricultural land | place: USA... | reverse complement strand
CACGACGCTCGCGGGCGTCGTCTTCGGCGCGGTGACTTCGGCGACCATGTCGGTGTCGATGTAACCCGGATGCACGCCCACCACGAGCGTGCCCTGATCGCGCAATTCGCCGCGCAGCGCGTTGGTCACGGCCCACGCCGCCGACTTCGAAACGCTGTACGCGCCGGCATCCGGCAACGCCACCCAGCTCAACGCGGACAGCACGTTCACAACCGCGCCGCCGCCGTTCTTCTTCAGCGTGGGCGCGAACGCTTGCGTGAGGGCCAGCGGCCCGATCGCGTTGACTTCGAAGAGATCGCGCATGCCTTGCGTCGAAGCCGGATCGAGCAGCGCGCCGCGCGCCAACGCGCCCGCGTTGTTGATGACGATCTGCACGTCGGTGTGCTTCGCTGCGGCGTCGGCGATATCGGCGGGATTCGTCACATCGAGCCGAATCGCTTCGACGCCTTATATATCCACGCTGCCCGGATTGCGCGCCGCCGCATACACCCGGGCCGCGCCCGCTTGCACCAGCGCTTTCGCGAACTGTTTGCCGAGGCCGCGATTGGCGCCGGTCACGAGGACGACCTTTCCTTTGATCTGCATGGCTGCTCCTTATTAGTGCATATGCACCGTAAAAACGATGATAAAAGGCCCGCGTCAATGCAGGCCTTGCTTTATTGCTTCATTCCATCGCGGTCAATTCAAAGAGCGATTTGCGCAGCGCGTGCGCACGTTTTTCACCGTACTTTTGTTCGAACTCCGTCTGCGCAGCCTGCCATTGCTCGACGCCCTTCGTCAGAAGTTGCTTGCCCGCCGCCGTCAGCTTCAGTCCGACCGCGCGCGAACTGCGCGTCTGCTGCTCCGCCTCGACGATCCCGTCGCGCTGCAGCGGCTTCAGCGCGCGCACGAGCGTCGTGCGGTCCATCACCATGGAATCGGCGAGTTCGGCCATCTGCACGCCGGGCTTGCTTGCAATCGACGCCATCAACGTGAACTGCGCCGACGTGAGACCGACCTCGCCCATATGCCGCTCGTAAAGTTGCGACACATAGCGCGCGGCCTGACGAATGGCGAAGCAGTTGCAATCCAGTGGTGACGAGTCCGGTTTCATGCCTCGAAGAATATGTGTGTATATGCACTGTGTCAAGCGCGGCGTTTTCATCGGGCCGATAGGAACGGCGAATGAAGCAGCCAATGAGTCGGCGTAAATCGTCGCCGGTGCGAAGCGTGTAAAACGCCCGTTGCCGCGCCCGGTCTGCGAGAGCGGCCCGCCGGGGCTGTGCCGAAATCCGCAGTCCGTGCGCGACTAAACGACAAGACGCGCTCAATTTGGCTTCCTACATTGCGCTTGTCCGACGCCGTGCCGGGGCGCACGAGTCGGCAGATTGCGCCGCAGCGAGGGCAACTCCGTCTTGCCGGCGGGTAATTGGTCATGTTCCATGCAGTGGCCACGTTCCATTCGATCGCCAAACCACAAAAGGAGAGGGAACCATGCGTATCCATACGAGCCTCAAACCGCTGGCATGGCTCGCGGCCTGCGCCACCGCCGCATTCGCCGCCACGCCGCTGACAGCCGCCGCCGAGGACGTCACGGTGAAAGTCGGTTTCGCCGCGCCGCTCACCGGCGCGAACGCGGGCTACGGAAAGGATCTCCAGAACGGCGTGCAACTCGCGCTCGACGAAGCGAACGCGAAAAAGATGAGCATCGGCGGCAAGACGGCGAAGTTCGAGATTGCGGCGGAAGACGATCAGGCCGACCCGCGCATAGGCGTGCAGGCGGCGCAGAAGCTCGTCGATGACGGCGTGGCGGTGGTCGTCGGCCACTTCAATTCGGGCACGACGCTGCCCGCATCGCCTATTTACAACAATGCCGGCATTCCGATGATCGATCCGGCCGCGACCAATCCGACCATAACGACACGCGGGATGCAGAACGTCTTCACCGTGATTTCGAGCGACGCGCAGAACGCGGGCAACGCCGGTGTGTACGCGGTGACGACGACGAAGGCGAAGCGCATCGGCATCATCGACGACCGCACGGCCTTCGGTCAGGGCGAGGCCGACGAGTTCGAGAAGGCGGTGAAGGCGAAGGGCGGAAACATCGTCGCGCGCGAATTCAGCGACAACCAGACGGTCGATTTCAGCGCGCAGCTCACGCGCCTCAAGGCGGCGAACGCGGACCTGATTTTCTTCGGCGGTCTCGACCGGCAGGCGGCGGCCGTCGTGAAGCGCATGAAGCAGCTTGGCGTCAACGCGCAGTTCGTCGGCGGCGGCGGCGTGATGGACGCGGATTTCCTGAAGCTCGCGGGCGACGCCGCCGAAGGCGCGCAAGCGTGGGAATACGGCAGTCCGCTCGACAAGCTGCCGCAAGGCAAGGCGTTCAGCGACAAGTTCCAGAAGCGCTTCGGCGTCGCGATCCTTTCGTATGCGCCATTCGGCTACGACGCCGCATGGGCCGCGATCCACGCAATGGAAAAAGCGAATTCCGCCGATCCGAAGGTGTACCGGCCGGTGCTGAAGAAGATTTCGTTCGAGGGCATCACGGGCCCGATCGCGTTCGATGACAACGGCGCGCTAAAGAACGCGTCCTCGACGCTGTATCAGGTGAAAAACGGGCAGTGGGAAACCGTCGTCACGAAACACGGCATGTAACGTCACGCATGCAGCTTTTCGCGCGTGATGGCGGCTTCGCCGTCGAGCCAGCGCGCGAACTGCTGCAACGCAGGCGACGGCGCGGGCCGCTCCGGATAGACGAGGTAGTACGCCGCGCCGCTCGGCACGCGAAGCGCAAACGGCGCGATCACGCGCTTCGCGCGCAGGTCTTCTTCGATCAGCGAGACATCGCCGATGGTCACGCCCAGCCCCTGCATTGCGGAGGAAATCGCGAGGTCGAGCGTATCGAAGTGCTGCGCCTTCGCGGACGGCAAGCCGTCGTAGCCATACGCGCCGAGCCACAGCAGCCAGTCGCGGCGATCGCGCGTCGGGTGCAGAAGCGTCTTGCCGGCGAGGTCGCCGGGCGTGGGCGTCGTGCCGGCGAGCGGCTTCCAGAACTCGGGCGCGCACACCGGCGTGAGCACTTCATCGAAGAGATGATGCACGCTCACGCCCTTGCCCGACGGACCAACGTTCGCCGGGCTGAAGACGATGGCGGCGTCGAATTGCTCGGCATTGAACTCGACGCCGTGCGAGACCGACGCCGTCACCTCCACGACCAGCTCCGGCCGCTCATTCTGCAGACGAATCACGCGCGGCAGCACCCAGCGCATCGCGCAAGTCGGGCATTTCACGCGCAGCGTGCCGGACTGACTGCCACCTTTGGCGAGCGCGTCCCCAATCTGCGCAAATGCCTGCTGCAACGGCGCGATCAGCAACGCGCCCTGCTGCGTGAGCGCGAGGCCGCGCGCCTGCCGCACGAAGAGCGCGAAGCCCAGATGCGCCTCGAGCCCCGCGATCTGCCGGCTGACCGCGCCTTGCGTCACGTTGAGAATATCGGCGGCGCGCGTGAAATTGAGTTTCTGCGCGACGACGAGAAAGGTCTTGAGCACGTCGAGGGAAGGCAGCGGTTTCATCGGATTTCGGACGGCAGGCATGAGTGGTACGCATGGCTAGTATGACAAAGTTTCGATTGTCCGCGCTTTATTGCCGCGGTTGAATCGTCGGACCGCAACACCGGAGACTGTCGTCGTGCAAAGCGCCTGGATTCCCGATTCGAAACTGCCGAATGTCGGCACGACCATTTTCACCGTCATCGGCCAGCTTGCCGACGAGCATCACGCGCTCAACCTCTCGCAAGGCGCGCCGAACTTCGCGTGCGATCCGAAGCTCGTCGAGAACGTCACGCGAGCCATGCAGGCAGGACATAATCAATACTCGCCGATGGCCGGCGTGCTCGCGCTGCGCGAAGCCATCGCGCTCAAGACGCACCGGCTCTATGGCGCGCAATACGATCCGGGCACGGAAGTCACCGTGGTCGCGAGCGCGAGCGAAGGGCTTTACGCGACGATCAGCGCGCTCGTGCATCCCCGCGACGAGGTGATCTACTTCGAGCCTTCGTTCGACAGTTACGCGCCCATCGTGCAGCTTCAGGGCGCGACGCCCGTTGCGATCAAGCTGTCGCCCGAGGATATGCGCATCGACTGGGACGAAGTCGCCGCCGCGATCACGCCACGCACGCGCATGATCCTCGTCAACACGCCGCACAATCCGACGGGCAGCGCGTTCACGTCCGCCGACATCGAACGGCTGACGGCGCTCACGCGCGGCACGAAGATCGTCGTGCTGTCGGACGAAGTCTACGAGCACGTCGTGTTCGACGGCGCGCCGCATCACGGCATGGCGCGTTACCCGGAACTGGCGGAACGCAGCGTGATCGTGTCGTCGTTCGGGAAGTCGTATCACGTGACCGGCTGGCGCGTCGGCTATTGCCTTGCGCCCGCCGCGCTGACCGCCGAGATCCGCAAGATCCATCAGTTCATGACCTTCTCGGCCGACACGCCGATGCAGATGGCGTTCGCCGAAGCACTCGCGGACGAATCGAGCTATCTGAATCTCGGGCCGTTCTATCAGCACAAGCGCGACGTGCTGGCGAAGGCGCTCGCCGGCTCGCGTTTCGAACTCTTGCCGAGCGCCGGCAGTTTCTTCATGCTGGTGCGCTACAGCGCGATCTCGGACGAGCCCGACAGCGACTTCGTGCTGCGGCTGATTCGCGAGGCGCGCGTCGCGACCATTCCGCTGTCCGCGTTTTATACGGACGGCACCGACAATCGCCTCATTCGCCTTTCGTTCGCGAAAGACGACGACACGCTCATCGAAGGCGCGCGCCGCCTTTGCCTGATCTAGCCATTTCTGAATTACCTGAATTCTCCTGGAGACCACGACGATGAAGAAGAACCACCTGGCTGCCGCGCTTCTGCTGGCGTGTTCGTTTGCAAGCGGCGCCGCGCTCGCCGCCGATACGTTGCGCTTCGGGCTGGAGGCGCAATATCCGCCGTTCGAATCCAAGTCGTCGACGGGCGACCTGCAAGGGCTCGATATCGACGTCGGCAACGCGGTGTGCGCCGCCGCGAACATGCAGTGCAAGTGGGTCGAGACCTCGTTCGACGGTCTCATTCCCGCGCTGCAAGGCCGCAAGTTCGACGCCATCAACTCCGCGATGAACGCGACCGAGCAGCGCCGTCAGGCGATCGACTTCACGACAGTCGTGTATCGCGTGCCGACGCAGCTCATCGCGAAAACGGGCAGCGGCATCGAGCCGACGGCGGCATCGCTCAAGGGCAAGAGCGTGGGCGTTCTGCAGGGATCGATTCAGGAGACGTTCGCAAAGGCGCACTGGGAGAACGAAGGCGTGAAGGTCGTGCCGTACCAGGACCAGAATCAGGTCTATACGGACCTGAAGTCGGGGCGGCTGGATGCCACGCTCGTGCTCGCGCCCGCGGGACAAACCGGCTTTTTGTCGAAGCCTGACGGTCAGGGTTTTGCGTTCGTCGGCGCGCCGGTGCGCGACGACAAGATTCTCGGCAGCGGCATTGCCTACGGCGTGCGCAAGGGCGACGATGCGCTGAAAACGAAGCTCAACGCGGCGATCGCGAAGGTCAAAGCAGACGGGACGATCGACAAGTTCGCGAAGAAGTATCTGGGCGACATCGATATTTCGGCGAAGTAAGGCGGCATCTCCGGGCGCGGAAAGCGGCGGTTCTCGCCCGGCTCAGCAGCTTTTTTTGAGGACAGGCACACTGGCGGCTTCACTTAACCCGGCCGCGGCGTGAGCGTCGCGGCGCTTCTCCGGGAGATGCATGAGCACGCCGCCGCAAACCAACGCCGCGCCGCCTCCACCGCGGCCGCTCCAGGGCGCTCAACTCGTGCTCGCCACGTTCGCCGTAGCGCTCGCGACGTTCATGAACGTGCTGGATTCGTCGATTGCCAACGTCGCCATTCCGACGATTTCCGGCAATCTCGGCGTCTCCGTCAACGAAGGCACGTGGGTCATTACCGTGTTCGCGGCGTCCAACGCGGTGTCGATTCCGCTGACCGGCTGGCTCACGCAACGGCTCGGCCAGATTCACCTTTTCGTCGGCGCGATCCTGATGTTCGTGCTGTCGTCATGGCTCTGCGGGCTCGCGCCGAATCTCCCGGTCCTGCTCGTCGCGCGCGTGCTGCAAGGCGCGGTCGCCGGGCCGCTGATTCCGCTTTCGCAGGCCATTCTGCTCGGCTCGTACCCGAAAGAAAAATCGTCGATGGCGCTCTCGCTTTGGGCGATGACCGCCACCGTCGGCCCGATTGCCGGGCCCGCACTCGGCGGCTGGATCACGGACAGCTATTCATGGTCATGGATCTTCTATATCAACATTCCCGTCGGCATCTTTGCGGCGGGCGTGACGTGGATCATCTACCGCGACCGTGAATCGCCGACGCGCAAGGCGCCCATCGACGTGATCGGGCTTGGGCTGCTCGTCACGTGGGTCGCGTCGCTGCAGATCATGCTCGACAAGGGACGCGATCTCGACTGGTTCTCGTCGCCGGTGATCGTCGTGCTCGGGATCGTCGCGGCCATCGCGTTTGCGTTTTTCGTCGTCTGGGAATTGACGGAGGCGAATCCGGTCGTCGATCTGCGGCTCTTTGCCGGACGCAATTTCTTTGGCGGGACGGTAGCGATATCGGTCGCCTATGGCGTGTTCTTCGGCAATCTCGTGCTCCTGCCGCAATGGATGCAGCAGTACCTCAACTACCGCTCCGTCGACGCAGGTCTCGTCACCGCGCCGCTCGGCGTCTTCGCCGTGATTCTCGCGCCGGTAATGGGCAAGGTGCTGCCGCGCAGCGACGCCCGCATTATCGCGACGATGGCGTTCATCGGCTTCGCGTTCGTGTTCTGGCTGCGTTCGAAATACGTGATTGAGATCGACACGTTCCACCTCGTCCTTCCGACGCTGCTGCAAGGCATTCCAATGGCGATGTTCTTCGTGCCGCTCACGGCGATCGTGCTGTCGGGTTTGCCGCCATCGAAGATTCCGGCGGCGGCGGGCTTGTCCAATTTCGCTCGCGTGTTCTGCGGCGCGGTAGGTACGTCGCTGGCAGGCAATGCCTGGGATAACCGCATCGCGCTGCATCACGAGCGGCTTACCGAGCAGGCGAACATCTATAACCCGACGTTCTGGCAGTCGCTCAACATGTCGCAATCGACACTCGGCATCAGCGACGCGCAGGCGCGCGGCATGTTCAATTTCACCGTCAACACTCAAGCCGCGATGATGGGACTCAACGATATCTTCCTGATTTCGGCCGTCATTTTCATTCTGATCATTCCGTTGATCTGGATTACCAAGGTGGCGAAGGGCGGTGGCGGCGGCGCGGCGGCGGGAGCGCATTGAGGCCGGCTCGGCCCGCGCGCGGCGGCTTCAGTCGGGATAGAAGTCCGGGTCGAGCGCCTGGGCCATGGACCAGGGGCAGGTTTCTGGAAGGACCGCCGCGTCGATTCCGGTCTCGTTCGCCGCCTGCTGGCGCGCATCGCCCCACATATCGCTGATCCAGTCCTCGTCGCCCAGCATGGGCTTGAGACTAGGCGTCTTGTTCAGGCGCCGCTCGATCGCGCTTCGTTGAATCCGTAATGTCGTTCGACAACTCGCTCCCCGTCTTTCCGCTTGCAACCGCCACTTCAACAAATGCGCGAGCAACACCGACATCCGGCTCGCCAACTCCCTCTGCTCGCTCTTGCCCACGTCCTCGATTTCCTCTGCGATATGCTCGATATCGATGGCCGAAAGATTCCCCGCACGCAGCAGCGCGGCCTGTTCCCTGGCCCACGCGACCACATCCTGCTCATAAGGCGTTTGCATCGGCTGACTTCCGTTTTCTTTCGAATTCCCGGTATCGCTCATATTATTTCCATCCCCGCTTTTCATCGAGATCGTCCGTTCGGCTAACGCGGCCTACTTCAGGCCCAACTCAACGCGGCTCCCCGCGCCCTTGTCGTCGATGCCCGCGGCGTCCAGCTTCGGCGCGACGACAAATATCCGGCTGCTATCGATCTTGCCGTCGAAGTACTCCTTGACCGCCTGTGCGCGCCGCTGGGCGAGATCCCGCAAGGACGCGTCGTCGACGGGGGCGTTTTGCATCAGCGCGGCCTTCATGTCGGAATCGGGCACGGTCTTCGTCATGCCAATCAGATTGCGGGGCCTCTTGAAATCCGCCGACTTGTAGATTTTGGTCAGGTACTTGTCGTAGTCATCGCTGGAAACCTTCACCGCCGACCAGTCGACGTTCTCACCGTTGTCCGACATGTCGCGCACTTTCGCGCGCTTGACCTGGCCGTCGAGCCACGCGCTGCGCAAGCCGGGCTCGTCGATCTTCGGATCGACCCGTCCGGTCACGTCCAGCCTGATCGACGGCTTGTCCGCGAGCGCCTTCGCGATAGTGTCGAGCTTCTTTTGCGCGGCATCGCTCAATGTTGCCGAGCCTGCATCGAACTCGACGTAGTTCAGTTCCTCGCCGCTGCCGCCGAACGCATGGGCGAGCAGCGAGAACGGCGCGGTCACGGCCTTCTGCACGAGGTTGAGAATTGCCTGCCAGACAAGACCGCCGATGGAAAACTCCGGATTCGAGAGCGAGCCGGAAATCGGAATGTTGACGTCGATCTCGCCGCGCGAATTCTTCAGGAGCGACACCGCGAGCCGCACCGGCAGCTTCGTCGCGCTCGAATTGTCGATGTGATCCCCGAACGTCAGCTGGTCGATAAAAAGGTGATTGTTCGCGGTGAGCTTGTCGTCGGCGAGCATGTAGTGCAGGTCGACGTTGAGCTTGCCCTTAGTGATCGGATAGCCCGCGTACTTCGAGGAATACGGCGTGAGGTTCGTGAGCTCGACGTCGTGCGCGGCCGCGGTCAGATCGAGCGCGGGCTTCGCGATCAGCGGATTCACCTGCCCCTTGATCGACACCGGGCCGTTGGCCGCGAGCTTCGCGCTGACATCGACCGGGGCGGGCGTCGTCGAATGCGTGCCGAACGCGCCGACGGTCCCGTTGATTGCGACGAGGTTCGCCGTGTAATTCGGCTTGATGAAGTTGTCGGTGTACGTGACCCGGCCGTTCTGCAGCACGAGCTGTCCGAAGCGCATGGCGACGGGCGGCCCCGCCTTCGCCGTCTCGCCCGGTGCGCTGGCGGTGACCGGCGCGGACGCCGCCGGCTGCGTCACCGACTGGCGCGACGCGTTGTCGCTCACGACCACGTCCTTCAGATTCAGCTTGCCCTGCGCGTCCAGCAGCACGCGTCCATAGAAATTGGCGAACGTGATGCGCGCGGCCTCGACGTCCGTGCCGCGCTCGCCGTAGGACGCCTTCAGGTTGGTCAGGCCGAGCAGCTTCCAGCCCGCGAAACGCTCGGAGGTCGCCTTGTCGAACATGCGGACGTCGGTGAGCGACGCATCGCCCTTATAGGACGCCGCCAGCGTCTGACCGCTGCCCGACATCGCGACGTCGCCGTTCGCATTCAGATACGCGCCCGCCACTTGCACATTCAGCCTGTCGCCGAAATACGGCTCGAACGCGGAGGCGTCCACCTGGTCGGCCTTCACGTGCAGGGCGGCCCTGAGCGGACTGATCGTGACGCTGCCCGCGACGTCGAGCGCGCCCTTGCTGTTCAGCGTGAGCTTGCCGTCGACGGCGAGCGGCTTCGTAGAATCGTCGCTGAACTGTCTGACGGTGGCCGAAAGCGGCGCGACGCGCAGCTTCACGGGCCGCGCGGGGGTTTCGTCCGTAAAGTTGGCGGATGCATTCTCGAGCACTATCTGGCCGATCTGATAGCGCCACGCCGGTCCCGCCTGCTGCGCCTTCTGTATCTTGCGCGCCGCGCTCGGCTCCGGCGCAGCCTCGTGCGGACCCGCGAGCGCGGCGAGATCGATGCTGCCGTCCTTGCGGCGGGTGGCGTCGAGCGCGAGACCGCTCAGTTGCACGCTGTCGAGCGCGGCGGTGCGGGCAGCGACATCGACCTTGCTGATCTTCGCGACCGCCGAGCCTAGCTTGAGGGGCGAGGCACCCGGCGCGTTCGTCGGCACCAGAGTCAGCGCGTCGAGTTTCAGGTAGCCCGCGCCGACCTGAATGGCCGCGCCCGGCTTCGACCAGTCGACCGACACCGGCAGATTCGCGCCCAGCGTGCCGCTTGCGACGCGCGCCGCCACCGCATTCGCGATATACGGCTGCAGCGGCGGCAACGCGAGTGCGTCCAGAACGATTTTGGCGTCGGCGGTACTGGCGGCGAGCGTCACGTTGCCGGAAGCGTCGAGCGTGCCGCCCTGGTTCGAAGCGGTCTTGAACGTGTAGCGCGCGGCCGTCCTGGAAAGCGTCGACAAACCGTCCACCGTGACCGCAACCTTCGTCAGCGCGGACTGTACGTGCTGCTTCATCAGATCGTCCGCGAGCGAAATCTTCCCTTCGTCGATGGCGAGATGACGAATCGTCAGATCGAGCGGCGGCGCTTTGCCGTCCTCCGCCGTCTTCGCGCCCGGCTTCGAAGGCGACGCGAGCTTGCTCAGGTTCAGCGCGCCCGACGCGTCCCGCGCAAGATGCACGTCCGGCGCGGAGAGCGTGACTTCGTCCAGGTGATAGACGCTGCGCAACGGCTCCATGTCCGCAATCTTCAAATGAAGCGCCCGAGCGGCGAAAAGCGGCGCGTTCGCGCGGTCGGTCACGGCGGCGTCGGCGAGATCGGCGGTGCCGTCGATGCGGATCGTCGGCATGTCGCGAACGAGCGCCAATCGCACGTTGAGGTCGGTCGAAAGCCGCCCGCTCCTGATCGCCACCGGCAGCGAGTTCGGCGCATACGACGCCATCTGCGGCAGGTCGAGGCCATCGAGCGTCAGCGCAATCTCCGATTCCCGCGACTGCGCGAACGGCTTCGTGCGGCCCTTCAGCATGAGCGGCGAGCCGTCGATGCGCGCCTGCAAAAGCGGCGTCACGAAGATGTCCGCGGCGGACGGCAGCGTGGCGATGAACGGAATGCCGAGCGCGAAACGGTCGATGACGTGCTTCGCCTTCGTCAGCCTGTCGTCGATGTCGATCCGGCCGTTCTCGACGCGAATGTTCGACACCGAGAACCGCGCGGGCTTGTCCGAAGGCGGCGACGCGAGCTTCGCGAACTTGGCGATCAAATCGGAAAAATTGAAACGCTCCGCGTCATAACGCACGACGCTGACGCGCGGCGAATCAATTTTCAGTTCGTTGACGACCGGCGCGAACCGGAGCAGCGACGCCCACGAGGTGCGAACCACGAGCCGCGACACATCGACAAAATTCGCCGCGCCGCCCGCGCCTTTGCCCACATTCGCGGGCGCTTCGCCGATATGCACGTCATCGGCTTCGAAATCGAGCGTATAGGGATTGAGCCCGATGCGCCGGATGCTCACCGGCCGGTCGAGCTGCTTCGCGAGCTGCTGTTCGGCGACATGGCGGATAACCGGCGGCGCGACGAAGAAAACGAGCAAGCCGATGACCAGCAACGCAACGATGAGCCCGATGGCGATGCGCCGCGTGCGGCGCGCATGGATCACGCCGCGCAGGGTCTGCCCGGCCGTGGTGAAAGTTGACTTCGTGGTGCTTGACATTGATGCGCGGCGACGCGATGCGCGCATCAGCGCGGCGCGAGCATCGCCGTCTCGGAAAGGGGATGCCCGAGTATACGACGATGCACCGCGCCAACGTTGTCAAAACTGTTCGAACGAAGCGGCGTGAGCGCGGCCCGGAGCGAACTTATTGCCGCTGGACGGACGGCGGCGCCCACGTGCCGTCGCTCGCCTTCGGCTTCGGCGCGTAGAGACGCATCGCCAGCTGGAACTCGCCGTCGGGCGCGGGCAGCCAGTTGGATGCGCGCGCCTTGCCGGGCGAATCCGCCGAAACGATCACGTCGATGGAGCCATCGCGATTCTTCTTCATGTGGTCCCGGTCCGAAATAGCGAGGCGCGGCAGCTTCGCATCCGCAAGCGCGCCGCCCTTCGTATAGGCGGTGAGCGTCCAGAAACCGCGCACGGGCGGAAGCTGATCCGGCGCGAAGTGAAGCACGTACTGGTTCGAGCCGTTCAGCGCGTGGCCTTCGCTATCGACGGACGCGACCGGCTTCACCTCACCTTCCTTCGTGCTCGTGGCCGTCTGGCGGCGCGCGAGATAAGCGCGCAGCGTGTAGTCGGCTCCGTAATTGCCGACGTCGTCGCCGAACCACGTCCAGCCGTTCTTCGTGATCGAGTTGGGCGGCACGGTCGCGAGGCGCTCGCGGGCATCGGCCAGGCCGGAGTCGAGAAGCGGCGCGTCGGTCGTCTTGAACTGAACCGGCTCGCCCGGCTTCACGCCCAGATCGGCAAGACGATTCATCGCGGGGGTATCGGCGGCGGCGGGCGGATTGTCGTCCAGCGCGCGGGCGAGGCGCGCGAAGAACGCGTTCCCGTCCAGCGCCTCGGCCTGCGCCCCGGGCGATGCCGTCGGCGGCGCGGCAGGCAGCGGCGGCACCGCGGGCTGCTGGCCGCTGCTGTTGCCCGGCCACGCGCCGGTGATAGCGGGTGTGGTCTCGGCGACGGAGTCTTTCGCGGGCCCGAGCGTGTCGATACGCATCGCGGTCTGCAGCTTGCGCGCTTCGCGCACATCGCGCGGGCCGGCCACGCGCACGCGCACCGAGAGCCACACGTAGCGCGTGCGCGTTTCGACGCGCGTCGTGCTTGCGGGCAGCGTGCCCGTCCAGCCGACCGGCACGAACGCTATCGACTGCATCTTCGGATACGGCGTCGTGTCGGCGCTGGAATAGAGCGCGTTGGTCCACGCGTCGAATGCGCGGGCGTCGAGATAACGTCCACGCGGCGCGGCGGGCAGCGAGACGATCACGGGGTCGGCGGACACGTCGAGCCAGGCTGTCGATTCGAGTGTATCGACGCTCGGCCAGCCCGCCGCGCCGACCGGCGGCAGCGCGCCCGCGTGACGGAACCGGTTGAGCGCCGCCTGCCCCGGCTGACCGGGGTTGCCGCTCGCCCGCTCGCGCGCGATATCCGACGCGACGAGCGGAAAGCCGAACATATAGGAGTCCGCGACCTGATTCTTCACCCAGCCGCCGCTGGCCTTCACTGCGGGCGGCTCGTGGGCCGCGCAGCCTGCCAGCAAGGCGATGCCGGCGAGGCTCGTACTCATCCAGAAAGCGGTGTCGAGCGGGAGGGTCCAGCGTCGTTTGTCGTTCATTCGAATTGGAATCCGGTTCTCGTTATGCCTGAAAATCGCGCATTTCCCCGCGCGCATGTCCGACGCTGCCCCCTGGCGCACGTGCGTTCGGCACGGCGCAGGCGCTATCTTGAAATTCGGGTTTTAACTTATCCGCTGACGATAGGCAAGGAGCCGCCGATAAAACCATCGCAATCTGCAGACGATGCAGCAAACCGCGTGCGTCGTCATCGCGTACTATCGAAGTCTCGCCGACGTTTATTTCATCCATCCGACAAAGGGTCGCACGATGTATCTGCCCGCCCACTTCGAAGAAAACCGCGCCGATGCCCTGCACGCGCTGATCGCCGCAAATCCGTTCGGCGCGCTGGTGACGCACGGTCCCGGCGGGCTCGATGCAAATCACATTCCGTTCGAATTCGACGCCAGCGCGGGCGCGCACGGCACGTTGCGGGCGCATGTCGCGCGGGCGAATCCGGTCTGGCGGGAGGCCGCGCCGAGCCAGGACGTTCTCGTTATTTTCCAGGGCGAGGCGGGCTACATTTCGCCGAACTTCTATCCGAGCAAGCAGGCGACGCATCGGCAAGTTCCGACGTGGAACTACGTGATCGTTCACGCGCATGGCCGGCTCACCGTGCGCGATGACGAAGCCTACGTGCGCGGCGTCGTCGCGCGGCTCACGCGCAAGATGGAAGCGGGCGAACGCGCGCCGTGGAAGATGGGCGACGCACCGGGCGATTTCATCGAGCAGATGCTGAGCGCGATTGTCGGTATCGAGATCGAGGTGACGCGGCTCGTCGGCAAGGCGAAGCTCTCGCAGAACAAGGCGGATGCCGACCGCCTCGGCGCCGTCGACGGCCTGCGAGAGCGCGGCGGCGACGCAGCCGACGCACTCGCCGATGCAATGCTCGCCACGATGAACGCTCCGTCACGCGGCTAAAACGGTGCAAGGCGAAAGGCGCGCTTGACCTTCCAGTCATTGGAAGGTCGATACTGGTTTCATCGGGAACGGGCGCGCGCGTCCGTCCAGCCAGATCCGGAGCGTTTCACCATGTCATCGGCTTCATCGCAATCTGCACAATCTGAACGGACGGCGGAGTTTTCCGTCGGCGGAATGACCTGCGCGTCATGCGTCGCGCGCGTCGAAAAGATGCTCAGGCGCGTGCCGGGCGTCGATTCCGTCGCCGTCAATCTCGCCACCGAGCGCGCCACGGTTCACGCGAGCCAAACTGTTACCGACGATCAACTCGTCGCCGCCATCACCAAAGCGGGCTACGAAGCCGCGCTGATCGCGCCCGATGCGCCCGCGGCCGCCAGCGCGCCGCAGGCATGGGACGGCGAGATCGCGGCCGTCGTATGCAGCGCGCTTCTGACGCTCCCTCTTCTCGCGCCGATGTTCGGCATCGCGCTCTCGCCGTGGCTGCAACTCGCGCTCGCGAGCGTCGTGCAGTTCGGCTTCGGCGCGCGCTTCTACGCGGGCGGTTATCGCGCCGTGCGCGCGTTGTCCGGGAATATGGATTTGCTCGTCGCGCTCGGCACGTCGGCGGCGTGGGGCGTCTCCGTCTATCAGATGTTCGCGCACGGCGGCGCACACGCGCATCTGTACTTCGAGGCGTCGGCGGTGGTCATCACGCTGGTCCGCTTCGGCAAGTGGCTGGAGGTACGGGCGCGCCGCCAGACGACCGACGCCATTCGCGCCCTCAACGCGCTGCGCCCGGACAAGGCACGCGTGCGCGATCCCGCCGATCCGTCGCGTGAACGCGAAGTCCCGCTCGCGGACGTGCGCATTGGCGATATCGCCATCGTGCGGCCGGGCGAGCGCGTGCCGGTGGACGGAATCGTGCGCGAGGGACGCACGCATATCGACGAATCGCTGATTACCGGCGAAAGCCTGCCGGTCGCGAAGGAGCCGGGCGCGCGCGCGACGGGCGGATCGATCAACGGCGAGGGCGCGATAGCCATCGAGACGACGGCTATCGGCGCGGAAACCACGCTCGCGCGGATCATCCGGCTGGTCGAATCCGCGCAGGCGGAGAAAGCGCCGATTCAGCGGCTCGTGGATCGCGTGTCGGCGGTGTTCGTGCCGGCGATCCTCGGCATTGCGCTCGTGACGTTCGGCGGCTGGCTGCTGCACGGCGCGAGCGGCGAGACGGCGCTGTTGAACGCGGTCGCGGTGCTGGTGATCGCGTGCCCGTGCGCGCTCGGCCTCGCGACGCCCTCCGCGATCATGGCCGGAACCGGCGTGGCGGCGCGTCAGGGCATTCTGATCAAGGACGCGCAGGCGCTGGAGCAGGCGCACGCCATCGAGATCGTCGCCTTCGACAAGACGGGCACGCTCACGGTTGGGCGGCCGAGTCTCGTCGCGTTCGAGGCCGCGCCCGGACAGGATCGCGCCGAAGCGCTCGCCCTGGCGGCGGCGGTGCAGCGCATGAGCGAGCATCCGCTGGCGAAGGCGGTGATCGCGGCGGCCGGTTCCGTTTCGCGCGATGAAAGCGCAACGGGGCAATTCGAGGCGAGCGCGGTGCGCGCGGTCGCGGGGCGTGGCGTCGAGGCGAGCGTCGCGACGAAAGCTGCTGCCGATGCCTCCCGGCGCATCCGGCGCATCGCGATCGGCAGCGCACGCTGGCTCGCCGAACTGAACGCCGGCGTGCCGCAAGCGCTCGCCGCGCGCGCACGCGAACTGGAAGCGCAAGGCAACACGGTTTCATGGCTGATCCACCTTGCAGACGCCGGCGCCGCATCGTCCGGCCCCGTCGTCATCGCCCTGCTCGCTTTCGGCGACACGATCAAGCCGACCGCACGCGCCGCCATCGACCGCCTCGCGCGCATGGGCGTGAAGGCCGCGCTCGTCACGGGCGACAACGCGGGCAGCGCGCAGGCCGTCGCGCGCGCGCTCGGCATCGCGCCGGACGCCGTCCATGCGCAAACCCTGCCCGACGACAAGGCGAAGGTCGTCGCGCAACTGAAGGCGTCGGCGAAAGGCGTCGTGGCGATGGCCGGCGACGGCATCAACGACGCGCCCGCGCTCGCCGCCGCGGACATCGGCATCGCGATGGCGAGCGGCACGGATGTCGCCATCGAAGCGGCCGGCGTCACGCTGATGCGCGGCGATCCCGCGCTGGTCGCCGACGCCATCGACATCTCGCGGCGCACCTACCGCAAAATTCGCCAGAACCTGTTCTGGGCGTTCATCTACAACCTGATCGGCATTCCGCTCGCGGCGCTCGGCATGCTCGACCCGATGTTCGCCGGCGCGGCCATGGCCTTTTCCAGCGTGAGCGTCGTGACCAATGCGTTGCTGCTCAGGACCTGGCGGGCCAAGGCAGGATCGGCGGCGGATACGGACGGGGCCGCCAGGCGCACCGGTAAACCGGTCACACGGGCTGCCTGACGCGTGGGTTCGCCGCGAACAATCAATCGCGGCGATGCGGGCGTACGCAACGTGCGCGGGATCGAGAATAAAGAAGCCGCAACAGGCATTGGTATGCCGCCTCGTGCGCCGTGCTCGCGCTCAGAACGAATGACGCATGCCGACGCGCACGTCGGCCTGTGTATTCGATGACGACGGCGTGAAGCTATAGCCGATGACGGCATCGACGGGGCCGGACGCGCGCAGATAATCGCCGGAGACGTAGACATCGGTGCGCTTGGACAGCAGATAGTGCAGCCCGAGCGAGCCCTGATTCCAGTGATTGCCCTCGAAGCGCGTGTGCTGATAGCCGCCGTACAGGCTCAGATCCGGCATGAACGCGTATGACGCGCCGCCTTCGTAGACCTGCATATGCGATGTCTGGCCGAGGCCCTTGATCGTCGTGTACGTGAAGTTGCCCGACAGCATCAGCTTGCCGATGGTCCACGTCGCGCCCACCGCGAACGCGCCTTGCTTGTCCACGGGGAACGCGTTTTCGCTGTAGAGGTCGGTGACCGCGCCTGTCGCCGGATCGACCGATACCGTCGGCTGGCCAAGGAAGGTGCGCGCACCGATCATCGCGTAGGGATCGAATGCGTAGATGCCGTTAGGGTTGTTCAGCTGCGTATAGGCCGCGCCGATGTTGAAGGTGCTCGCCGTGTACTGCCCGCCGACGCTCCACGCGCTGTTGCGATGGAAGTCGCCCGCCGTATTGCCGAACGAATACATGCCGCCGAAGGTGAAGCCGCCGAAATTGTTGGAGAGGAACTTGATTGAATTCGGCAGGCGGTCGCCGTTCATGCGGTCGAAGTCGCCCTGATGGATTGCATAGCCGCTCGCCCACGCCGAGATGTTGTAGAGATAGACAAACTCTTCGGTCATATCCAGTTGATTGCCGAGCGACACCGTGCCCCACGCGTTTTTCAGGCCCACATACGCCTGCCGGCCGAACTCCGAGCCGCCGAACGCGTATCTCCCGGTTCCGAGCCGGAAGCCCGATTCGAGCACGAAGACCGCTTGCAACCCGCCGCCCAGATCCTCGGCGCCGCGAAACCCGATGCGGTTGCCGTAGGAAACTCCGTCGTCGAACTTGAAGACATGTGAGCCGCCCGTGTTGGTCACGTAGGTGATGCCCGCGTCGAGAATGCCGTAGAGCGTCACGCTGCTTTGCGCGCAGGCCCATGCGGGCGCGCCGGCCGCGCTCGCCGCGAGCGCGATTCTGGCGATGGCGGCTAGGGTGAAGGCGCGTCTCGTCCCGGCGATTGCGGCATGTCCCTTTCTCATGTGCTCGTCCTTTGTGTTGTGGTTGGAGTGTTTGGTGCGGAGCCGACGTCGTAAAAATAGAGCGCCACATATGCGGCGGCTCGACCGATTGCGACAAGAATCTGAACAGCAGCGACGCGCGATACGGCGAGTCCATCGAATCCCTTCGATTTAAGACATGCCCGATACCGCCGCGCGCGTCCCCTGCCCATACTTCGTAATCTGTAAAAAAGCGCCTCAACGCAACCTACGACACATGACTACCCGCTGCCTGAGCTTTCTCCGAGTCGACGCCCCCGAAGTCCTCGCCAATCACAAGCACTACTGCTCGAAATGAGCTATGAACACGAAGCGGTCACCTTCGTGGGACTGGAGAGCACAGCGCAACGCCTGCTGCTCAAGTACGAGACCGTGCTGCATCACCTGCGGCGCATGCCCGAACTGGCTCTGCTCATCTGTTTCAGTGAAGACTGCCTCGTGCTGAACGCGCATCCGGTCGAACCCATGGCCGAGAGCCGCCAGCACCTGCTGCCCGCGCTCGGCGGCAACACCGGCAAGGAGCAGACGGCCGTGCAGGTGTGGCGCAACACGAAGGCCATCCGCGATTTCATCGTTCGCTGTATCGAGCAATGCAAGATCTGCGGCGCCACGGACGACGAAATCGCCATGCTGTCGCCGCTGGACTACATCGAGCCGCACGGCGAGCGCGGCGGCTATATGTGCGCCATGTCGTGCAATCCGCGCTGCCAGCCCGTGTGGGCGGAGCACCCGAACCTCTGGACCATCGTGATGTGCGAGGAAGCGGTCTACGGCTCTATCCATCCGGCTTTCCGCAACGCGCTCGCCGAGCACATCAACGATTGCCAGCAGAAAGGCGCGCCGCTGCTGGACTTCTCACGGCAGGCGCGCGTGCCGCAAGAGCCGTTCAGCATCTACAACCCCGGCCGGCCCATTGCGCTCGTCACCTACTACACGGCGAGCGTGCGCAATTACGGCGCAATCGCAGAACAGAACATGCGGCGCTATTGCGAGCGCCACGGTTACACGCTTTATGCTATCGCGACACGCCCGCCGACGCCGATCCCGGCAGCACCGGCACGTGGCTCAAGCCGTGGTTCCTGCGCAAGCATTTGCCGGATCACGAGTGGATCGTCTGGGTCGACGCGGACATTCTCTTCGTGAATCAGCACAAACGACTCGAGCCGCTGCTCGCCGATCGCGACATCCTCGCGGCGCACGACATCGGCCCGTGGGTCATCAATGCGGGCGTGCTCGGCTTCAGGCGCACCGCGAACAACGCCGCATTCGTCGATGAAATTCATCGGCACGTGAGCGCCGCGCCCGATAAATCGAGCACGTACGCAAACGGCGGCGATCAGACGATCATCGCGAACCTGCTGCGCGAACGCCTCGACTGGACGCTGCACGACGGCCACGACTGCGTGAGCATCAACACGCCGTGGTATTTCCAGCAGCCGTCGAGCTCGATGGTCCACTTCGTCGCGATCATTTCGCCGCTGCGCGCCTTGCTGATGGCCGCGCAAGAGCGCGTCAGCCTGCAGCTCGGCTGAGCGTCCTCACTTCATCATTTCACCCCAAGCGCGGTCTGAACGGCTTGCAGGCCGTTCGCCCCGCTCGCCGTCGACACACCGTCCAGCCACGTCTTCAACAGTTCCGGATGCCGCTTCAGCGCATCCGTGGCGGCGGCGTCGACATTCGTCTTTTTCTCCAGCACGTCGGTAATCACGCCGTTTTCCAGATCGACGTTGAAGGCCATCTGTTTGAAGAGCTTTCCCACGTTCGGGCACTGCTGCTCGAAGCCGCTGCGCACCACGGTATTGACCGTCGCGCCGCCGAAGTTCGGGCCGAAGTACTTGTCGCCGCCATCCAGATAAGACAGCTTGAACTTCGTGTTCATGAGATGCGGCTCCCATGCGAGAAAGACGATCCACTTCTTGTCGCGCACAGCGCGGTCCACTTGCGTGAGCATGGCGGTTTCGCTCGATTCGACAAGCTTCCAGTCGCCGAGGCCGAACCCCTTGTCATCCACCATTCGCTTGATGTTCTGATTCGCGGGCGCGCCCGGCTCGATGCCGTAAATGTGCTTGTCGAACTTGTCGGCGTTCTTCGCGAGGTCCGCGAACGAATGCACGCCCGCTGCCGCCACGTAGTCCGGCACGGCTAGCGTGAACTTCGCGTTGCCGAGGTTCGGGCGCACGACGTCGATGGATTTCTCGTCGACGAACGGCTTCACCAGCGGCGCTTGCGCGGGCATCCAGTTGCCGAGAAACACGTCGATCTGCCCTTTCTTCAAGCCCTGATACGTGATGGGCACCGATAGATTCGCCACGTTCTGCTTGTAGCCCAGCGCCTTCAGCACGATGCCGCTCATTGCGTTGGTCGCGTCGATGTCGGTCCAGCCCGGCCCCGCCATGCGCACTTGCGTGCAGGCCGGAGGATCTGCCGCGAATACGATGGATGTCACGCAGCCGAGTGCAAGCGATAAAAGCGCGCGAAACAAGGGCTTTTTCATGGGACGTTCCTGTCGATGAGTTGATTGGGCAAGACGCACTAGCGCACAACCGCGGGAAAGCGCGCCATTGCTTCGAGCGTATCCAGGTCGATGTGATTGCGCATATAGCGCTGGCTTGCATCGACATGCGGCTGCCAGTCCCACGATTGAATCGCGCCCATCGTCGTCGTCGCGAAGTGGAAGTGGCGGCGGCGCTGGCTTGCGAGCACATCGCGATGCAGCGCGTCGAGATTCCACCGTCTTGCTACTTCCTCGCGAAACGCGGCCACGTGCGACGCGTATCGCGCATCGGCTGCAAGGTTGTTGCGCTCCAGCGGATCGGCGATCAGATCGTAAAGCTGGTCCGGATCGATGCTCGTATGAATGAACTTGTGGCGGCCGCGCCGGATCATCACGATGGGCGCAAGCGCGCCCTCCGCGAGATATTCGCCGATGGCTTCGTCATGCCCACCTGCGTCGGCGAGATGCGGTACGAGGCTTCGACCGTCCACAGCGTCGGGCCAGTCTTGCGGTGCTTGACCGCGCGCGAGTTCCACGAGCGTCGGCAGCACGTCCAGATGCGAGACCGACTGCGCCACGCGATGCGCGCGAAACCGTTGCGGCGCATGCACGATCATCGGCACGCGACAGCCGCCTTCGAAGAACGTCATCTTGTACCAGAGACCGCGCTCGCCGAGCATCTCGCCGTGATCCGATGTAACCACGATGATGGTGTCATCGGCCTGGCCCGCTTCTTCGAGCGCTTCGAGAATGGCGCCGAACTGGTCGTCCACGTAGGACACCGCGCCGTAATACGCGCGGCGCGCGTTGCGGATCTGCGCGTCGGTGGGCGGCGTACGGTCGGTTTCGCAGACGTGGCGCACGCGCTTCGAATGAGGATCGCTGGCTTCGAACGAATCGCGATACGAAGGCATGTCGATTTCGTCATCGCGATACATGTCCCAGTATTTGCGCGGGATCGCATACGGATCATGCGGATGCGTCAGCGACGCGACCATGAGGAACGGCCGCACGTCTCTGTCGGCGTTGCGCTCGCGTGCGATGTCGAAGAGCTTCTGACGCGTGGTGAAGGTCACTTCGTCGTCGAAGTCGAGCTGATTCGTGCGCACGCACGGGCCCGCGTCGATCACGGAACTCATGTTGTGATACCACGTGGGACGCGCGTCGAAGTTGGACCAGTCCGGCGTCCATCCGAAATCCGCGGGATAGATATCCGTTGTGAGGCGTTCTTCGAAGCCGTGCAATTGGTCCGCGCCGCAGAAGTGCATCTTGCCCGACAGAACCGTGCGATACCCTTCCGCGCGAAGGTAATGCGCGAAGGTCAGCGTCTGCGATGGAAACTCGGCCGCGTTGTCATAGGCGCCGATGTGCGACGGCAGCTTACCGGCCAGCAGCGAAAAACGCGAAGGCGCGCATAGCGGGCTCGCGCAGTAAGCCGACTCGAATACGACGCCTTCACGCGCGAGCGCGTCGATGCGCGGCGTCTTGCTCACGCCGTTGCCGTAAGCGGCGAGCGCGAACGGCGTCAACTGATCG
>Ga0308174_10000262_pt1 | contig 21919 bp, 20 predicted proteins | sample PhyPR2_FD_203894 | JGI IMG/M metagenome (GOLD analysis project Ga0308174, IMG submission 203894) | Soil microbial communities from UC Gill Tract Community Farm, Albany, California, United States - DLSLS.P.R2 | ecosystem: Environmental > Terrestrial > Soil > Agricultural land | place: USA... | reverse complement strand
TCCAGAAGTTCGTCAAGTTGCGAGTCTTCAAACGGGGTATGCTCGGCAGTGGCCTGTATCTCGACGAACTTGCCAGAGCCTGTCATTACGACGTTCATGTCAACGTCGGCGCGCGAATCCTCCTGGTAGGCAAGATCGAGCATGGGTGTGCCGGCAACAATACCGACGCTGGTGGCGGCAATCGAATCCAGCAGCGGATTTTTTCCGACAACTTTGAATTTCACCAGAGTTCCGAGGGCGATGGCAAGCGCCACATAGCCGCCCGTAATGGCTGCCGTGCGTGTTCCTCCGTCGGCTTGCAAGACATCGCAATCAACGATCACACTGCGTTCGCCAAGAGAGGTTAGGTCGACAATCGAACGAAGCGAACGGCCAATCAGCCGCTGAATCTCCAGTGTTCTTCCGGATGGCCGCCCTTTGGTTATCTCGCGCGGAGTGCGGGTTACCGTTGCGCGGGGCAGCATGGAATACTCGGCCGTTACCCACCCTTTTCCGGTGCCCCGAAGAAATCCCGGCACGGTGTCCTCAATGGTGGCGGCGCACAGCACGCGTGTGTTGCCGGCCTCGATCAGCACCGACCCTTCCGCCGTCACAAGATAATCGGACACGATCCGCGTGGTGCGGAGTTGGTTTGCTTCTCTGCCATCGATTCTCATCGAGTTACAACCGGATACCGACCGAAACTCCATCCCGAATCGGGACTTGTGTCGTGTAGAAAAGCGGTGAACCGAACAAGCGCCGGTTGAATTCGCACACGGCCTGATCGGTCGCCTCTTTCGGATCGAGCACCCTCGCGTGCCAGAGCGTATTGTCGGTAATGAAGAGACCTCCCGTCCTGATCCGGTCGGGCACCGCGTCCAAGACGGCCGGATAGCCATCCTTGTCTACATCGTTGAAGATCAGATCGAAACTGCCGGGCGTGGAAGCGAGCGCAGTGAGAGCGTCACCGACGTGAATGTGAATTCGCGACGCGATGCCAGCTCTTTCGAAATAGCTGCGGGCCCGCTCGGCGTTTTCTGTGCTGCCATCCGAGTAATGCACTTCAGCCTGGGCGCCTGCCGCACGTGCGAACCAGATGGTCGAATAACCGATCGCCGACCCGAGCTCAAAGATACGTTTCGCTTTCGTCATCATGGCCAGGCTGGCTAGAAAGCGTCCTACGGCGGGACCCACTATCGGAACCTTGTGTTCCGCCGCGTAGGCTTCCATCTCCGCCAGCACCTCGTCGCGGGCTGGAAGCAGGTCCAACATGTAGCGCTCAATCTCCGGGTTTGTGATCATGTCCTAAAGTCCCAAAAGCCTCTGCGAGAATTCTATCGACAACCCCGCCGCGCCTGGAAGAGAGGCTACCCGGTTGTCCGGACAGAGAAGTAAAGCAAGAGGGCGATAAGGATCAGAACCACGACCACAATAATGAGACAGGGAATCGCTCCCTGGCGCGGCAGCGGGGAAGCCTTGCTGCCGGATGATTTCTTTTTGATTTTGGAAGCAGCCATTCAGAGAGCCAGGCAAGAGCCGCGCAGATTGTGGACGCGCCTAGCTCCGCGATGTGTTGCAAGCGACTGCAGGCCGACCCTACTTTTTAAATAAGCTATCAAATGCCGCCCGGGCATCGTTCGCGTTGCGAGGCGCTGGAACAGATCCGTTTTCCACAACCTTCGATGCGGTTCCAGACGGCAAAGCATCTCGCGCCACCGTTACGCGGGGCATGAATAACTCGCACGCATTGGCCTGATCTTTGACTGCGATCCGAACCGGAATGGGTTTCAGGCATTGGAAACGCGTAGAAGAATCAAAGTGGACACACTGCTTACAACAGTGCAGCGCCGCGCCGCACTTCGGGCAAGTTCCCTTGAAATCTGTATCGGGCGCGAGTGTCACCGCACAGTTAAAACATCGAGAGGCCACCACGTTCTGAACCAAGCGGGGAAGCTTAGGCCCAGTAATGTCGATGGAGGGTCTCGGGCCTTGCTGCTTCGGCCGTTCCGAGCGGAAAGATCCGGAGCCCCGGTCTGAATCCTGGTATCCGTGCTGCCTATATTTTCGATCGCCGTCCATTTTCGGTTGATCGGCTCCTTAAGGTCCAAAAAGGCGCACCTGTAGACCCATCGTCATCACTGAGCTGCCTATTGGACGTATATCTGTAAAGTTCCAGAGTTAGAAGAAAGTTCTTAGTTGTACTGGAGACCTGGGTGAAAAGGGCGGATTCCGATTATTGGGAGGAATTGGTAGCGGATCCCGCCTGCACCTGATTTGTATGTACCATGAAATCACCCAAAAAGCCAGCGTTCAAATACAAATTGTTGCCGTTACCGTAGAACAACGGTACTGGTCGATGCGATGAACACGTGTGCACGAGGGCGTAGCTAATCTGAAACCCATTTCAACAAAGCGTTACACGGGCGCGTAAGTGGATTATCGAAATGATTTGGACTGATTCGTACCGAGTATCCGAGACGCCCAGTCTGCTGCACCGTGAACTCATTTTGAAACACTACCGCAGTACCGCGCTCTGCAACCGGCTTAAGTGGCAAAGCATAAGTATCCTGGAGTTGACCATTCACTCCAATCTGGCCGATAACCGCTTCCACTCTTACCTCTGAAGCGTTTAACCCAGCGAGATCGACGGTTGCCCGCAACGGGATGGCAGATCCGCTCATCACTTGATCGCCAGGGCCATCCCCTAGTTCCACGAACCGAATGTTATTCCAGCTCTGGCTCATGCGCGAATCCCAAACTGTTCGCCGGCGCGCCTCTTCAAAGCCGTTTTTCGAAATCTCGGTCCAGAGGTCATGTGCGGGCTGATACAACTCGGACATGTATTCGTTGACCATACGTCCGCAGCTAAACTGGGGCGTAATATTCGTCATGCATTTTTTCATCCGGCGCATCCACTCAGCCGGAACTTCCTGTTCGGAATCCCGATTCTGATAAAACAACGGCACAATCTCGTTTTCGAGCATCGAATAGATAGAACTGGCGTGAAGCTCATCCTGATCTTCCGAATAAGGCACGCGATCTCCGATCGCCCAGCCACCCGAAATCTCATAGGCTTCATCGAACCAGCCGTCAAGAACACTTAGATTCAGGACACCGTTCATGGATGCCTTCATGCCGCTGGTGCCGCAAGCTTCCTCCCCGCGGCGGGGATTGTTGAGCCAGAGATCGACGCCTTGTACTAATTCGCGAGCCACCTGAATTCCATAATCTTCGACGAAGATAAGGCGCTTTGAAATTTCGGGATCGCGTGATAAGGTCACGATTTCACGGATAAGCGTTTTACCAGGGTGATCCTTGGGATGGGCTTTCCCGGCAATCACAACCTGCACTGGCATTTCCGGATTATTAAGCAGTTTTTTGAGCCGAGTTACATCGCGCAGTAAAAGCGTCGCCCGTTTGTAGGTGGCGAAGCGCCGTGCAAAGCCAATGGTGAAAACGTCAGGGTCCAGGACTTCCTGCAGGCGGCGCACCTCGGCGGCGGAAGCTTTACGCAGTGTCGCGGCGCGTGTGGCGCGCTCCCGGATAAATGCCACCATCTGGCGCTTCCGTTTGCGGTGCATTTCCCATAACTCCTGGCCTGGGATCTCCTGCACAAGCTCCCACATTTTGGCGTCTTCCAGCCGCTCGCGCCAGTCGGGCTGCAGGTATTGATCGTAAACAGTGGCCAGATCGCCATTGATCCAGGTGGGCGAGTGGACTCCATTGGTAACCGACGTGATCGGCACCTCATCCACCGGCAGGCGGGGCCACAGATCCTGGAACATCTCCTGTGACACGGAACGGTGCAGTACGCTGACCGCATTGCGGAACGCGGATGTTTTCAGCGCAAGTACCGCCATTGAGAATCGCTCCGTGGGGTCCTGCATGTCCTTGCGTCCCAGCGTCAGGAATTTTTCAAACGGGAAACCGCTCCGTTCGCAATACTGATGGAAGTAGTCGTAAACCAGGCTGGAATCGAAGAGATCGATGCCTGCCGGGACCGAAGTGTGGGTGGTAAAGACGTTGCTCACACGCGTGGCTTCCAGCGCCTGGTCAAAGCTGAGGCCCTGCTCTTCCATCAAAAGGCGGATGTGTTCAATGGCCAGGAAAGCGGAATGTCCTTCGTTCATGTGATGGACGGTCGGCTTGATGCCCAGTTTCTTCAGAGCGCGCAGTCCGCCTATTCCCAGCACGATTTCCTGCCGGATGCGCTTATGAATATCGCCGCCATAGAGCTGATCGGTAATCTCGCGGTGCTCGACGGATTTATTCTGCGGAATATTGGTATCGAGCACGTAGAGCTTGATGCGGCCGACATCTATGTGCCAGACCTTAATCAACACTTCTCCGGTGGGCAGATCGACGCTGACCATCACCTCGTCCCCTTTTTCGTCGGTGCAGGGCCGCACGGGAAGGGTGTAGAAATCGTTCAGGGGGGTGCGTTCCTGCTGCCAGCCGTCGGGATTCAGATATTGCTGCAAATAGCCGTGCTGGTAGAGCAGGCCGACGCCGGTGAGGGCGAAATCGGAGTCGCTGGCGGCCTTCAGATGGTCTCCTGAGAGAATCCCCAGGCCGCCTGAGTAAATCTGCATGCAATCGAGCAGCCCGTACTCCATGGAAAAATACGCGATCCGGGGAATCGCATCACCCCGTTGCATGGAATGCAGATAGCTGACGTGGCGTTCACAGGCCCGCCGGTACAGAAGCAAAAATCGCGGATCGGCGGCTGCCCGATCGAGTTTCTCCTGGGGAATACGTCCCAAAAGCTGGATTGGATTGTGGTTGCACTCTTTCCAGAGCGCAGGATCCAGACGACGAAAGACCGACCGGATTGCGTGGTCCCAACTCCAGAGCAGGTTGTACGCAAGCTCGGAGATACGGCTGAGCGGCGGTGGGAGCGCCGGACGAACCAAAAACTCTTTTAGCGGTTGAATCTGATACGCCATTAAAAATACAAGCGAGGTCTAAACGATAGTGGATCGAAAACCCTAAACATAACAAACTTCCGCCGCCAGGATCACTCTAAAACGATGCGGAAGCTGAACCGGATAAAACGCGCGTAGACTAATTGCAATTATCTCATGCAGATAATGGATTGAAGGAACCCCGCCTGCCCTATCTCCTGTTCCAGAAAGTTGCGTATGCAGTGGATGGCCGGAGCATTCTCGAAAACCTGAATTTTGGCGTCGAGCGCGGCCAAACGCTGGTGCTGCTGGGCCAGAGCGGCTCCGGAAAAACGACCGCTCTCCGGCTCATCAATCGAATGCTGGATGCGACCGGCGGGCAGATTTGCCTTGAGGGACGCGACATTCGCCAGCTTGATCCCATCGAACTGAGGCGAAGCATTGGTTACGTGATTCAGGATTTCGGGCTGATGCCGCACTGGACCATTGAACAGAACGTTTCGCTGGTACCGCGTTTGCTGGGTTGGAAAATAGACCGGCAGCAGCGCCGGACACGGGAACTGCTGGACCAGGTAGGCCTCGATTACGAGACCATTCGCCGCCGGCGTCCGTACCAGCTTTCAGGAGGCCAGAAGCAGAGGGTTGCCGTGGCTCGGGCGCTTGCCGCGGAACCGGGCCTGCTGTTGTTCGACGAGCCATTCGGCGCGCTCGATCCGGTCACACGTCATGAGATGCAGCAGCAATTCCTGGTGCTGCGGAAGCAATATAATGTCGCCTCTGTTTTCGTTACTCACGATCTGTTGGAAGCGCTTGCGCTCGCGACGCGAATTGCCGTGCTTGACCGCGGAAGGCTGGAGGCTCTGGTTTCCCCCAGCGAATTCGTTAATCTGCAAACACCCGTAGCGCGATCCTTTCTGGACACGTTGCCATCGGGGCTGCTGGATCACTGCGAAGGCTGAGGATGGATACAACTGTTCTCAAGGCGTTGCTGAACGAAGTGTTGAGTTTGACAGTCGATCACATCATCCTGGTCGCAGTCTCGTGCGGGCTGGCGGTTGTGATCGGCGTTGCTGCCGGTATTGCGAGCACAAGACATCCGGGAACGCGGCGAATTTCAGTGGCCGTGGCCAGCGTGTTGCAAACCATCCCGAGCCTGGCGCTTTTTGGCTTTCTTTTGCCCATTCCCCTAATCGGTGGAATTGGGAGGCATACAGCCATCTTGTGCCTGGTTCTGTATTCACTCCTGCCGATCGTGCGAAACACGATTGTTGGCATTACTGGAATCGACCGGCCGGTGCGCGAGGCAGCCATTGCGATGGGCATGACGGACCGGCAGTTGTTACGAATGGTGGAGTTACCGCTGGCCGCCCCAACTATATTGGCCGGAATCCGCATTGCGCTGGTGACGAATATCGGAACCGCGGTTATCGCCGCCATCATCGGCGCTGGCGGTCTGGGTGTTCTGATCTTCCGCGGGGTGGCTTCGGTCAATACGCTGGAGATATTGGCCGGTGCGATTCCCGCGGCCGTGCTGGCGTTGGCTGCCGATGCCGGTATGTCCGTGCTGGAGCGGAGAATGGCTCGACCATGAAACGCCGCTTAACCGCACTTTTCGCATTTCTCCTGCTGTGCTCCTGCTCGAAGAACGCAATCGTGGTCGGATCGAAAAATTTCACTGAGCAACTTATCCTTGGAGAAATCGCTGCCCAGCAGCTGGAAAGAAAGCTTCACGTTCCCGTGCAGCGGAAACTCGATCTGGGCGGCACGTTATTGACCCACGAAGCCATTGTGAGAGGCGATATCGATGTCTATCCCGAGTACACGGGCACGGCGGCGAGTGTCGTCCTGAAACAGCCGATTCCCGAAGACCCCGTGCGCGCGTATATGGCTGTTAAAGATGCCTATCTGCAGCGGTTTCACCTCGTATGGTTGCCGCCACTCGGCTTCAACGATACCTTTGCCATGGCAGTACGCACCGAAGATGCTCGAAAGTTAACCGAGCCGAGCCTTTCGGCTGCCGCGTCCAGAAAGTGGCGGCTGGGCGTGGGCTACGAATTTTTAACCCGGCCGGACGGCCTGCAAAGATTAAACAAGATGTACGGAATCCATTGGGACGGCACGCCGAAGAGCATGGATCTGGGACTGTTGTATCAAGCCCTTCAGCAGAAGAGTATTGATATGGGCGCCGGCAATTCGACTGACGCTCAGCTCAGTAATCCGAAATTTACGGCGCTGCGGGACGATAGGAAGGCTTTCCCGCCCTACAATGCCTGTTACGTCGTGCGCCGCGAGCTGGTCGAACAGAAACCTCAGGTTGAGTGGGCGCTCTCCATGCTGCAAAATCGAATCAGCGATGAGACCATGCGCGACCTGAACCGGCGCGTCGACATCGAACACCAGTCAATTGAGAAGGTGGCCAGAGAGTTTCTTGCGAGCCAGCCATAACGGAATGATCAACAAACTAGTTATCGAGAACCTGAAGCACCGCTGGGTTCGGACACTGCTTTCGGCGCTGGTTGTAGGCGTCCAGGTGATGTCGATTCTGACGCTGATCGGGTTGAGTCACGGTTTGCTCGAGCAATCCGCCCAGCGCGCAAAGGGGACTGGCGCTGACATTTTCCTGAAACCAGACACACACGGGACTTTTTCGTTTTCGGGAGGGCAGATCAACGAGAGATTTGTTCCGTTTGTGGAGAAGCAGCCGCATGTCGTACAGGCCGTAGGTGTCCTTTCAGTTCCCATTGAAGTAGTAAATACCCTGAATGGGATTAATTTTTCTGAATTTGAAAAGCTGAACGGTGGAACTCAATTCATCGCCGGCGGGCCGCCGCGAGCACGCGATGACCTGGTCGTCGACGCATACTACGCGAAGCAGCACCATCTTCAAATTGGTCAGACGGTCAGCCTCATGGGCCATAACTGGCGCTTGAGTGGGATCATTGCGGGAGGCGTTCTGGGGCGCTTCATTGCGCCGCTCACGACGCTGCAACAGCTAACCGGGAATGCGGAACCGCCGCGTATCTCCGAGATTCTGGTCAAGCTCGACAATTCCGCTCTCACCAACCAGGAAGTTGCCCGCCTGAATCAGTTGCTCAAAGGGAATCTGCAGGCGATTTCGGTTGCCGATTTTGTCTCGCAATTCAACATCAATAACATCCCCGATCTGAAAGCTTTTATCACGGTGGTAACGGTGCTGGCGGTAGTGGTTGGTTTCCTGGTCGTGTTTCTTTCGATGTACACCGCCGTTGTGGAGCGCACGCGCGAGATTGGCATCCTAAAGGCCCTAGGAGCAAAACCCAAGACGATTCTCGGCATTCTCGTGCGCGAGGCCTGCGTGCTCGCCATCATCGGGTGGGCGATTGGAATTGCGTTTACGTTTGGCGCGCGCGGCGCGATTATGGCGACAATACCTGCATCGCTGCCCGTGGTAAACGTGCCGGATTGGTGGCCCATTGCGGCTGCCATTGCGCTTGCAGGTGCACTGCTGGGCGCAATCTACCCCGGCTTGAAAGCGGCGCGGCAGGACACAATAGAGGCCCTTGCCTATGAGTAGCATCCCGATAGTGAATCGCGCTCCCAGCAGCGATATCATCCGAGTGCGCGATCTGCGCAAGACATTTCACGTCGGCGAGGTGGATGTGCACGCGTTGCGCGGAGTCGATCTGGATGTCGGCCGCGGCGAGTTCCTAGCGATCATTGGGCCCTCCGGTTCAGGAAAGTCGACTCTGTTCCACATACTTGGCGGGCTGGCGCCCCCGACGGCGGGTGAGGTTTGGATTGACGGCCTGGAACTGCGGCAATTAACCGAGTCACAACGTACGGAGATGCGGCAGAAGAAAGTAGGCTTCGTATTTCAAAAATACAATCTGCTGCCCACGCTTACTGCCCGCGACAATATCGCAATTGCGCAGGCTTTGGGCGGCTCGACAACTCGCCAGCCCGACTTCGATGACATTTTGGAGTTACTCGGGATTAAGCAGCGGCTCAATCACAAGCCGAGGGCGCTCTCCGGAGGCGAGCAGCAGCGGGTTGCGATCGCTCGCGCTTTGGTAAATCAGCCAGCGATTCTGCTGGCTGATGAGCCCACTGGCAATCTGGATACCGAGAATTCAAACGCCGTGCTCGAGATTCTTCGTAACCTGAATAAGCGAACGGGCCAGACGGTCCTCATGATCACTCACAATCCGGAAGCTGCCGCATTTGCGGACCGGATTGTTGCCATGCGGGACGGAAGAATCCACGCTGCCTAAGGATCGGCTTTCAGAAGGTCCGCGAAGATAAAGCCGTCGCGCTCAAGAACTTCTCCGGCCTGTATCGCTATGGGGCGCGAGAAAACCGGCGAGTCGTATACGAACGTGTGAAACTCGCCATTTTCGCCGCAAGGATCGATATCGGCAGGGAGAGCATCAAGGAAGGAAACGTCGAATTCGCGCCCGGCAAACGATTGATCGAGTTTCGCGGGATCGATGCAAGTGACTTTGCCTCTTACACCCTTCTGAATCATGGTTGCCGCAAGATCCTTCGTTGGCGATTCCCAGATTGGGAAGAGCGGCTTCAGATCCGTTCCCTGAAGTTGCCGCTCGCGGTACTCGCGAATGTCTCGCAAGAATAAATCGCCGAAGGCGATTTCCGTTATCCCGTGATCAACTGCGCGACGGCACGCGGCGGCCATCGCCTCTTCGTAAACGGCATTCGAACAAGGCGACGGGAGTTCAACCGGCCACAAAGGCAAGCCGGCTCTGTCGGCTTGAACTTCGACCAGAACGCGGCGGACCGCATGCATCGAAACACGATCCGCCGTGCGGTTAAAGGCGGTAAGGAGCGCAACTACTTCGACATCGCGCATCTGTCGCAACAGGTAAAGAACCCAGGCGCTGTCCTTTCCGCTGCTCCAGGACAGAAGAACTCGTCTCATTGATCACAGGAATAGCAGGTACGCCGCCGCGCCATGAGGCTGGAAAGATGAGCCGCGCGAAGATAAAGGCAGGGCACGTAGCTCACCACCCCATTGCATCAATTTTTCCCTCCCTACTACCGGCGCGTCTTTTTTCACACGCTCCTCAGCATTTTATCGGCAATATTGCTGCTCCTGATTTTTCCGAAATTCGATATTCGCTGGCTTGCTCCTGTGGCGCTGACACCTCTGCTGATCGCGCTTGCGCGGACCCGCGACGCGTGGCAGCGTTTTGTGTACGGATGGGCGGCCGGAATCTTTTTCTGGTTTTTCCTGTGCACCTGGATTCAGTTTGTGCTGGAAGTCCACGGAGGCATGGGCCAGTGGGGGGGCTGGGGCTCCTTTTTCCTGTTCGCCATTCTGAAGGGCCTGCATCTGGCTGTGTTTAGCTGGCTCGCCGGGCCGCTGATGCGGCGTCCGTACGCAATCCCCGCCGTAGCGGCGCTATGGACCGGGCTTGAACGGACACACGGCACCTTCGGCTTTGCGTGGCTGCAGCTTGGCAATGCGGGCATCGATATGTCCCTGCCGCTTCGGCTTGCGCCGTTTCTCGGTGTTTATGGACTCTCGTTTGTATTCTGCATGCTGGCCGCTGGACTTGCCTGCGTGGTTCTGCGCTATCCTCGCGTTCGCCTTGCTCCGTTACTCGCGCTGCCGCTCCTCTTTCTCTTGCCCGCTATTCCCGAGAACACTCCCGCAACGGAAAGCGCCTTGCTTGTGCAGCCGAACATCGATCCTTCCGTGCAATGGACCGGGCTCCTGCAAGAGAAAACAGAGCGGCAGCTCAGGCTGTTATCGAATGCGCTTCCAGCCAAGTTGATCATCTGGCCGGAACTCCCTGCCCCGCTCTACTACTACAACGATCCCGAATTTCACGAACTTGCGACGCAGATCGCGCGACGCCATGGGTGGTTCCTGTTCGGCACGGTCGCTTACACGCCTTCCAATCAGCCTCTCAACTCTGCTCTTCTGCTGGGACCCGACGGGGCCGAAATAGGCCGGTATGACAAAATCGACCTCGTCCCGTTTGGAGAATTCGTCCCACCTTTGTTCTCATTCGTCAACCGTGTGACCCAGGAAGCCGGCGATTTTGTGCCTGGCCACGATATTAAAATTCTTCCGGCGGCCGGGCATAGGCTTGGCGTTTTCATCTGCTACGAGTCCGCTTTCCCGGATCTTGTCCGCCAGTTTGCAAAGAAGGGTGCGGACGTTCTGGTTAACATATCGAACGATGCCTACTTCGGTCATTCCGAAGCGCGGCAGCAGCATCTGCTGCTTGTACGGATGCGGGCGGCTGAGAATCGGCGCTTTATCATCCGATGCACGAATGACGGAATCAGTGCGGTAATTGATCCTGCCGGCCGTGTAATTAAACGCCTTCCACCCTTTGAGGAGTTGGCTGCGTCTGTCCGGTACGGAGCGATTGATGCCCCCACGTTCTATGCGCGCCATGGCGACTGGTTTGCCTGGGGTTGTCTGGTCGCTGGAGTGGGGCTCGGCGTGTTGAATCTGTTTCGCCCCGCAGAAGCCTAACCAATTCGCCCACGGATTCAGGAGTGCTTTCCGGTTTCGCGATTCTCGCCAGCGGCAGATTCCTCTCCACCCTCCTGGCTATTCACGAAATCGAGAATGTCGAACCGCTTTACCTCGCGGTCCGGAAAAAAGCTGTTGATTGCTGTCTGCTCGTCATTGAACATTTCAAATACGGTTGACAGCTTTGTCAGGATGAGGAGCTGTGCGCTGCGTTTTGAAATGTTCAGCAGCTTTAGCGCGCCACCGACCTGCTCTACCGAGGAATGGCCGAGGACCAAAATACCGAGCCCGGTGCTGTCGACAAAATGAACGTGCTGCATATTCAGGATCAGATTCGGGTGTGGTCCCGAAGCAAATTGAGTGAGTGCATCGCGCAGTTCAGCTGATTCCGAGCCTGCTACGATACGGCCGCGGAGATCGAAAATCGTGATCCCCTCCGTTTCCCTCCGCTGAATCTCAAGAGGCATAATTGTGCTCTCACTATATCCGGACGCCCGCTCGAGTGTTTCGTGAAGGCCACCGATAATTCTTTCGCGGATCGCACGGTACATTGAGTATTGCGGCTCAGCAAGGGGGGAAGGTCGATTGTTTAAGCACGCTCTAGTAGCTTTGCTGCAGGCCAATGTTCCAGGGCTCCCTGAGCACCGGATTGCGAACATCTTTCGGCCTCTGGCAACACCCGGCGCTTCAGAAAAGAACATCGCGCTGCTAACTCTGGCTATCACGGGAGTGATCTTCGTAGTGGTTGCCGGGCTGATTGTCTACACGATGATTCGCTTCCGGCGTAAACCCGGCGAGGACGAGCACCAGGAGCCGCCGCAAGTCTACGGGAGCAACCAGATTGAGGTTGCCTGGACGGTTATACCAATCCTGATCGTATTCGTGCTAATCGGCGTTTCAGCGCGCGTCATCGCAGGCGTGCAAAACGCGAGCCCGCCGCCGTCAACAACGAAAGTGACACTGGTCGGGCATCAATGGTGGTGGGAAGTGGAATACCCGCAATTCAAAGTGCATACCGCGAATGAAATTCACGTACCGGTTTCGCGGAACGGAAATGATGCGACGTACCTGACGCTTGAGAGCGCTGATGTGATCCATAGCTTCTGGGTGCCACAACTGGCGGGCAAAATGGATTTGATTCCTAACCGGCAGAATTTCACCTGGATTGACCCAAGCGAACCCGGGATCTATTTCGGCAATTGCGCCGAATATTGCGGTACTCAGCACGCCAACATGCTGTTGCGTGTCATCGCCCAGGAACCTGCCGATTTCGACAAGTGGGCGGCAGCCGAGGCTAAGCCAGCAGTCGACGACCCAGGAGTCAGTGCGGACCGGGCTGTTTATCAATCGCTCTCGTGTGTCAACTGCCACACCATCAGGGGGACACCGTCCATCGGCCAGTTTGGTCCTGATCTGACTCACCTGATGTCGCGGGACAACATTGGGGCGGGAGTACTGACCAATACGCCCGAACATCTGCGCGCCTGGGTGAACGATCCGCAGGTAATCAAGCCCGGATGCCTCATGCCCAGCATGAAACTTACCGATAAAGAGCTGGATCAAGTGGTGGCATACCTGGAGACGCTGAAGTAGAGCGGAGGACCATGGCTTCAATAGATTATCCACTCGAACATCCGAGGCAAAAAGAGAAGACGTACTCTTCTTTTTCGGAAGCTCTATATTCCTGGGTATCCACTGTCGATCACAAACGCCTGGGTTTGATGTACGTTATTTCGGCGCTCATTTTCATGATCGTCGCCGGCATCATGGCCGTGGTGATACGCATGCAGTTGATGTTTCCGGAAAGCCACCTAGTCGCGCCCGACACATTCAACCGCCTGTTCACCATGCACGGGACCACGATGGTCTTCCTTTTGGGAATGCCCATGATCGCGGGGTTTTCGAACTACTTCGTGCCCTTGATGATTGGGGCACGGGATATGGCGTTCCCCAGAATGAATGCCTTCGGCTTCTGGATCTTCCTGTTCGGAGGGCTGCTTTTATATTTCAGCTATATCGGCGGCGGTGGACTGGGCGGCGCCGGTTCTGCCCCCGATGTGGGCTGGTTTGCTTACGCGCCACTAACATCCAAAGCATTTTCACGAGGAGCGGCTACCGACTATTGGATTCTGGGAATTCTGGTTTCAGGTGTAGGCAGCATCGCAAGCGCAATTAACGTCATCGCCACCACCATTTCGCTGCGCTGTCCCGGCATGACGCTGAGCAAGATGCCGATGTTCGTGTGGGTGATGCTGGTCGACTCCTGGCTGATTCTTATTGCCCTTCCGCCTCTGAATGCGGCGCAGATCATGCTGCTGATGGATCGGCACCTGGGATCGAACTTCTTCGAAACTCAAGCGGGCGGCTCGGCTGTTCTTTGGCAGCACTTCTTCTGGATCTTCGGACATCCGGAGGTCTACATTCTGATCTTCCCGGCATTCGCGATCCTATCGGAGGTCATTCCGGTCTTTTCGCGCAAACCGATTTTCGGGAAGCCTGCCATGGTGGGCGCGGTAGTCGCAATCGGCTTCATCAGTCTGGGCGTTTGGGCGCACCATATGTTTGCGGTTGGAATGACGGCCTGGTCAAATACCTTTTTTGCGGCCTCCAGCATGCTGGTCGGCGTTCCCACGGGAATCAAGATCTTCAACTGGACCGCCACCATGTACGGCGGACGCATCCGCTACTCTACCGCGATGTGTTACTGCTGCGCATTTCTGCTGCAGTTTCTGGTTGCGGGCCTCACAGGCATCATGCTGGCGGTTGCGCCGTTTGACTGGCAGTTGCACGATTCCTATTTCGTCGTCGCACACTTCCATTTCACGCTGATCGGGGGAGCCGTTTTTGGCATCTTCGCCGGCATTTACTACTGGTTTCCCAAGGTGACCGGCAAACTGCTGAATGAAAAACTTGGGAAATGGAATTTCTGGCTATTTGTCATCGGATTCAATATGACGTTCCTCACTCTGCATTTTGCGGGGTTCCTCGGAATGCCGCGGCGCATTTATACCTATGCGCCGAACCGGGGCTGGGACACCATTAACTTCATTGCTTCGGTAGGTGCACTTGTTCAAGCGGCAGCCGTCGCCTGCTTTGTCTGGAACGTTTTATACACCTTGAAAAAAGGCCAGCCTGCCGGGGACGATCCTTGGGACGGCTGGACGTTGGAATGGGCGACAACTTCCCCGCCTCCGGAATACAACTTCGAGAAGCTGCCGGTCGTTCGCAGCAGCCGGCCGCTTTGGGATTTGAAGCATCCGCAAGACCCGGATTGGAAATACGAATAACCGCATGGCTGAGAACAACGAATTGACCGCCGACGCCCTTACTTTAGAGCAGCACTGGGCGCCTCCCGATCGCGGCAAAGTCGGAATTATTTTTTTGATCGTTACAGAGACGGCGCTCTTTACCATCTTTGTGGCCGCGTATCTCGTGTACATCGGTAAGAGCCTGGTTGGACCGTACCCGAAGGATGTTCTCGAAATCCCCATCATCGCTACAATCTGTCTGCTTTCGAGCAGCCTGACGGTTTATCTGGCCGAACACGCACTTTCAAAAAATGAGCTAGGCCGGTTTAAGTTCTGGTGGATTGTGACCATTTGCCTGGGACTCGAGTTCCTGGTCGCGACAGGTTTGGAATGGAAGAAGCTGATTTACGAAGATCACCTGACTATCAGCACGAACCTGTTTGGTTCAACCTTCTATTCGCTGGTTGGCCTCCACGCCAGCCACGTGACCGTTGGGATGATTTTTCTGCTGATCGTGCTAGTGGTCACATTGATGGGCTTTCCGATCCAGACGCAATTCCGCCGTGTTCTCTTTCTTTCCTGGTACTGGCACTTCGTTGACGCGGTCTGGGTGGTGGTTTTCACGGTAGTGTACATCGTCGGCAGATAAAGGGGATCGCGCCATGTCACACGAACTGCATCACGGAGAAGCGGGAGAGCGGACCGAGCAATCGCATATCGAACTGCCTCATCCAACCTTCTGGCCGATGGTGTTTGCGTTTGGAGTTACGCTCCTCGTCGCCGGATTAGTAACCCATTGGGCGGTAAGCGCGGTAGGCTTCGTCTTGGCATTCCGTGCGGCACTCGGTTGGTGGCACGATCTCATTCCTCTTGAAAAACACGAGGAAGTGCCGGTGGATCCGGCCCACCGGCCCGCTCCTATTGCGGTCGAAACCCGCACCGTAATACGCCTGAAGCTGGGCGAATCGGGACATCGCGTGCATGTTCCCGAAAGTGCGCATCCATATTCAGCGGGAATCAAGGGCGGTTTGGCTGGCGGCGCTGCTATGGCGGCTCTGGCTTGCCTGTACGGGCTCATAGCCCAGCACAGCATCTGGTATCCGGTGAACCTGCTGGCCGGAGTGGTGATACCCAACATGGGATCGGAATCCCTAGAACAGCTTCGGGCATTCAACGGCTTGGCATTCGTTGCCGCATTCGTAGGACATGGAATTCTTTCAATGCTTATGGGCGTGGTCTACGCAGCCATCTTGCCCATGTTTCCTAAATACGCGCCGTTTTGGGCAGGCATCCTCATGCCGTTATTCTGGAGCGGGCTGGTGGCAACTACATTAACAATTCTCAATCCCGCTTTGAACGACCGCATCAGTTGGCCGTGGTTTGTCGCGTGCCAGCTTGCCTTCGGCCTGGTGGGCGGCTATGTGATCGCGCGTAGCACCAACATCCATACCATGCAGTCGTGGAGCATGGCGGAACGCGCGAAGCTCGAGGCGCCGGGCATCCGGCCGCCGCGCGAGGACTCGGATAAGTGAGGAATAGCGTCCCCGCCACCATGCCATCGCGCCCTCTTCTGTGCGCATTCGCCGTTGTCAGTATTGCTGTTCTGTTAACGGCAGGTTGCGAGCCGCCCGGCAAACCTAAACCAGAGATTGCCCCTGCAGACATAACAGATTTCAACACGCTCTTCAGCGAAAACTGCTCGGGCTGCCACGGCATGGATGGAAAGAATGGCGCAGGGCGTCCCTTGAACGATCCGTTGTACCTGGCGGTTATTCCGAAAGACACCCTTCGGAACGTGATCGAGAATGGCCGGAAGGGAACAGCCATGCCGGCATGGGCGCGCGACCGCGGCGGCCCGCTTTATCCGAAGCAAATTACTGCGCTGGTGGATGGAATCGAGCAAAATTGGGCTAAACCCGTAAGTCTGAAGGGTGTGGCGGCGCCAAGCTACAGCGCCGGGAATGCAGAGGGCGATTCCGCCAACGGCAAGAAACTGTTCGCGCGGAATTGCTTCATGTGCCATGGTAAAGGCGCGCCCATCGGCTCGGTAACGGACCCGGTTGTTCTGGCCTTGGCGAGCGACCAATACCTGCGCACCTCAATTCTCTTCGGACGCCCGGATTTCGGAATGCCGGATTTCCGACACCTGAAACTGGGCCGTGCGCTCAGCGATCAGGACGTGACGGACCTGGTCGCATATCTCTCTTCCATGCGGCCGCCGATTGCATTGACGGCGCACACGGTCGAAAACGGAACGGGCCAGGGCGGCCAGATTACGACAGGTAATCAAGGAAGCGGTCACGGGCCCGGAAGCCCCACGAATAAGGGCAAACAAGGAAACAGATCAGCAAGCAGCGAGCAAGGAGTGAAATGACAGATCATTCGAAGCCGAGCCCCGAAGGAGCGGGGGCGGAGGGGCAATCCCACGAACCAAAACCACCCGAATCCACACGGCGCGATTTGCTATTTGCCGCAGGCGTCGTAGTGAACGTGGTTGCCGGTGTGATCCTCGCCATACCGCTGGTCGGATTCGTGTTTTCCAGTTTTGTGCAGCGCAAAGATCCCCGCAGTTGGATCTCGCTCGGGCATCTCGACAATTTCCCTCAGCAATCGACCCGTATTGCAACCTATCGCAACCCTTACACTCGTCCTTGGGATGGCGAAACAGCCGATATCCCGTGCTGGGTACGCCGTCTGCAGGGCAACACGTTTCAGGTCTTCGCGATCAACTGCACCCACCTGGGCTGTCCGGTCCGCTGGTTTCAGGAGTCCGGGTTGTTTTTGTGCCCGTGCCATGGAGGCGCCTACTACGAAGATGGATCGCGCGCTGCCGGCCCGCCCCCACGCGGCCTTTTTCAATACGATTACAAAGTGGAGAGCGAACAGCTTTGGGTGAAGGGCGGAGAAATGCCGACGCTCTCGAATCCGGTTTAGGACCGCTGGCATGAATGCACTGAGGAAATTATCGGTCTGGCTCGATGAACGATTACATCTGACGGCGCTCTATGCTTCCACCGCGGGACACGAGGTCCCTGCAAGCTCCGGAAGCTGGTTCTACGTATTCGGCAGCGCCACACTGCTCTGTTTCATTATTCAGGTCATCACCGGCGCCTGCCTGGCGTTCGTCTACATTCCTTCAACAAATGAAGCGTACACCAGCTTGCAATACCTAAACCACGCGCAATTCTGGGGTTGGTATCTGCGTGCCGTGCATTATTGGGGATCGAATTTTATGGTCGCCCTGATGTCGGCACATATGATTCAGGTCTTCCTCTTCGGCGCTTACAAATACCCTCGCGAACTGACCTGGGTGAGCGGCATTTTTCTCCTTCTGGCAACTCTCGCTCTGGCTTTTACCGGCCAGGTAATGCGCTTCGACCAGGATGCGTATTGGGGTCTGGGAATTGGCGCTTCCATTCTGGGGCGCATCCCTTTTGTGGGCGCCGGGTTGGTCCACCTGGTCTTGGCCGGGCCCATAATAGCGGGCGAAACACTATCGCGCTTCTTCACCCTCCACGTGTTCATCATTCCCGGCCTGCTGATTGCGATTCTCGGCATGCATTTGCGTCTCGTACTGACCAAAGGCATCAATGAATACCCAAAGCCGGGGCGTCCGGTTCACCGCGCTACCTATGACGGCGAGTACGCGGACATTCTGCGCAAAGAAGGCGTTCCATTCGTGCCGAACGCCATCGGCAAAGACCTGATTTTTGCGGCACTCGTAATCATCGGCATCCTGGGGGCAGCGCTGATTTTCGGCCCGAAAGGTCCGCACGGCCGGCCCGATCCAACCATCGTAGACACGGCTCCTCAGCCTGACTTTTACTTTCTGGCTATCTATGCCGCGCTCGCTCTCCTGCCCGATTGGATGGAAGCCTGGGTCATGTTTGGCGCGCCCGCCATTGCGCTTGTCATTCTGCTCTTTCTGCCTTTTTATGCAAATCAAGGAGAGAAAAGCGCCAGGCGCAGACCCATAGCGGTGCTGGCGGTCGTCTTCATTGTGATGGTAATCGCCATCCTGGCGTACATGGGATTAACCGCGCCCTGGTCTCCAAAGATGTCGGCCTGGAGCGGCGATGCGATTCCGGTTGAATACCTAAGAGGCCGCACACCGCTGGAACTTCACGGCGCAATCCTCCTTCAAAATAAGCAGTGCCGGAACTGCCATGCGCTCGGCGGGGCGGGCGGCCAGCGCGGTCCGGCCCTGGACGCGGTCGCGACACGCCTGACAAAAGCGGAAATGGTACGCCAGGTAATTCAGGGCGGAGGCAATATGCCGTCCTACGGCAAGAAGCTGTCGCCGGAAGAAGTAGAGGCGCTCGTTGCGTACATGCAAACGCTGCATCCCAAGCATGTGCCGCCCGCTCGGAACTCGAACAAGCCGCAAAACCACCTTCCGAGGGACATTGCGGATCTGGGAGTGCCTCCACTCCGGAGCGCGAAGCAGTAGTATCGTGCAGTCCTTAGCAAGTGCCGCACTGCTCTCCTGGACGCTTGACGCTCGCGGAATCGTACTTCTGCTGCTGGTCGCTCTGGTATACATGCGCGGCTGGGCGCGGATGCGGCGTCTCCTCCGCGATACTCGTGATTTCAACCGGCTGTATGCATTTTTAGCCGGCCTTGCCGTGCTGTTTATTGCAACGGAATCACCGCTCGATACGTTCGATAGCCTGTTTCTCTCCGCTCACATGGCGCAGCATTTGCTCCTGATGATGGTGGCGCCGCCGCTCATCTTGCGCGGCGATCCCGTGCTTCCGATCCTTCGCGGATTACCGAGGAGGTTTGTTAAGGAAGGGCTGGGCCCTTTCCTGACATGGATGCCTCTGCGGCGAACAGGCCGTTTCCTCACGTCACCGGTTTTCGCGTGGTGCACGTTCGCATTCAGCACGCTTTTCTGGCACTTCCCGAAATTTTATGAGCTGGCTTTGCATTCCACCACCTGGCACGGCGTGCAGCATGCATCTTTCTTCTGGACAGGCATCCTCTTCTGGTGGCCCATCATTCAGCCCGGTCCTGGCAAACCAAAGTGGCCCAGTTGGATTGCTGTTCCCTATTTACTGTTTGCCGATATTTTGAATACGGCGCTCTCGGCCTTCTTTGTGTTTTCCGGGCATCTGCTCTACCCGACGTACGAAGCGGTTCGGGCCAGCAGTTTGAGCGCTCAGGATGATCAGGCGCTGGCCGGTTTAATTATGTGGGTGCCGGGATCGCTGATCTACCTCGTTCCGGCCTTTGTGCTTGCCATGCGGATCTTCTCAAGCCCGGCGATAACAGCGGCTCCTGTGAGAACGGCGCGCGCCCGTCGAACTGGTGGGCCATCCCTGCGTTTGATTCTGCCTCGCCTGAGGCGGGCAGCCCAGGTTGTCATGCTGCTGATCGCCATCGCTGTGATGGCAGATGGATTTTACGGGCCCCAGGTTGCCGCGCTGAACCTGGCGGGGATCTTGCCGTGGATTCACTGGAGAGCGCTGTCCATTCTGGCGCTGCTGGTAGTGGGCAATCTATTTTGCATGGCGTGCCCGTTTATGTTCGTCAGAGATCTCGGCCGCAAATTCCTGCCTGCCAGGTTCCGGTGGCCGAGGCCGCTGAGAACGAAGTGGATGGCGGCAGCGCTGATTGTGCTTTATTTGTGGGCGTACGAAGCCCTGGAACTCTGGAACAGTCCCTGGCTAACGGCCTGGATCATCGCGGGTTATTTCCTGGCCGCCTTGCTGATTGATGGCGCGTTTCGGGGTGCGACATTCTGTAAGTACGTTTGCCCCATCGGGCAGTTTCATTTCGTGAGCTCATTGATTTCGCCCAGAGAAGTGGCGGTCAAGAGGCCCGAGGTTTGCAAGAGTTGTGGGACGTATGACTGCATTCGCGGAAATGAGCACGCCCGCGGGTGCGAGCTCTACCTGTTTCAACCCAAGAAGGCCGGCAACCTGGATTGCACATTCTGCCTGGATTGCGTGAAGGCGTGCCCGCATGACAATGTTTCGCTGGTATCCATCTTGCCGGCAAAAGCTCTGATTGCGGATCCTTACCGGTCTTCCATCGGAAAGCTATCGAAGCGGACCGACATCGTTGTTCTGGCTCTGCTAATCGTCTTCGGCGCATTTGTGAATGCCGCCGGAATGATCAGTCCCGTTGTAGGTTGGGAGCATTCGACACCAGCCAATGTTGCGTTATTTGTCATTATGGGAGCGGTCGTCTGCCCGGCATTGTTGGTCTTGCTTTCGGCCGTGTTCAACAAGCTTAGTGGCGCAGGGTTGAACGTGCGTGATTTCACCCGTCGGTCGGCGCTGGCGCTCGTGCCAATCGGAGTCGCAATGTGGGCTGCGCATCTGCTCTTCCATTTGGCAACCAGTGCCGCCGCAGCCATCCCGGCTATTCAACGAGCAGCAACCGGCGCCATTACCGCGATGGCGATGCCTGCCGCTCCGGGCTGGCTGGAACCCGCGCAAATTCTGCTCCTTGATGCCGGGCTTCTGCTCACGCTGTACGTGTCGTGGCGCATTGCTTCCCAATATGCAGGGAGAATTCGCGCAACTGCGGCCTTGGTTGCCCCCTGGGCGGCGCTCTCGTTCGGTCTGTATGCTGTGGGTATCTGGATCTTATTTCAGCCGATGCAGATGCGGGGAATGCTGCACTGAAACGACTTGGCCAAATCTCGGCCGGCCTGGTGCTGCTGGCCGGAACTTTGCTCGCCGACGGCGGTACGCTGCAATTCCATAAGCAGGCGGGGCCGTTCGACATCACGTTGTTCAGCGCGCCCACGCCTCTTCGCGCCGGCGTGGCCGATCTAAGCGTGATGGTTCAGAAGACGCCTGACAGCGCGTCGGTTCAAGATGCCAGCGTAAATCTGCACCTGAAGAAGTCGGAGCCCGGCAACATTGTAGAGGTCATTGCTCCGGCAACGCACGCCAAGGCGACGAATAAGTTGCTCTATGCGGCGCACGTTCATTTGCCGAGCGCCGGTACGTGGAACATCGATGTCGAGGTGAGCGCGGCGGGTAAAACCGCGACGGCTTCGGGTCAGTTGGCTGTTCTGCCGCCGCAAGCGCCGGCCACGGCTTACTGGGGGTATTTCGCCCTCGTCCCGTTCGTCATACTGCTCTTCATTTTTAATCGCTGGTTGAAGCGCCGGCGGAGGATGCTATACCCGCGACCAGGAAAATAGAGCGCGGCCGTACGGGCCAGGAGTCGGCCGCGGCGGCTAGGAGGCACGGACGACCCCTATTGCCGATGCAGTCACAAAGGCCTGCCAGTACTGAGCCAAGCAAGCTTGTGGAAGATCCCCTCTCCAGTACATATCTGCG
>Ga0308174_10000261_pt1 | contig 21982 bp, 19 predicted proteins | sample PhyPR2_FD_203894 | JGI IMG/M metagenome (GOLD analysis project Ga0308174, IMG submission 203894) | Soil microbial communities from UC Gill Tract Community Farm, Albany, California, United States - DLSLS.P.R2 | ecosystem: Environmental > Terrestrial > Soil > Agricultural land | place: USA... | reverse complement strand
CTGCTCGGCGACCGCGCCCTTCGATCCGACTTGCCCGAAATCGAGGTCTTTCAGCGGCAGAGTCTCGCTTCCGACGGTGAACCGGCCGGCGAGCAGCGCTTCACCGCGCGATCGTTCGCCATGGACATGGTCGCGCGGCACCGCGGTGAGTTTGAGCGGCTGCCGCGATCGCCGCAGCCGCGAGAGCAGGGAGCCCCGGGCGAGCTTCCCGACGATGGCGCGCTCGGCGGCCGAGCCGTCGCTGCTCAATTTCCGCCCCTGAGCGCCTTGATGTTGCTGGCATAGGCACACGGGCCGCCGCGGAAGACGGCTGTGCCTGCGACCAGCGCCGTCGCTCCCGCGCTAACCGCCTGCACGGCGGTGTCGGGATCGATGCCGCCATCGACCTCGATTTCGACTTTCAGCCCGCGCTGGACGATACGCTCGCCGATCGCCTCGATCTTCCGCAGCTGGCTGGAGATGAACTTCTGGCCGCCGAACCCCGGATTGACGCTCATCACGAGGACGAGGTCGATCTCTTCGAGGACATAGTCGAGCGCGGCCTCGGGCGTTGCGGGATTGAGCGACACGCCGGCCTTCTTGCCGAGCGCCCGGATGCGCTGGGCGGTGCGATGGAGGTGCGCGCCGGCCTCCGGGTGGACCGTGATGATGTCGGCCCCGGCCTCCGCGAACGCGTCGAGGAACGGGTCGATGGGCGAGATCATCAGGTGGACGTCGAAGGGCTTCTGCGTGTGAGGGCGCAGCGCCTTCACGACCGCCGGACCGATGGTGAGGTTCGGCACGAAATGCCCGTCCATCACGTCGATGTGGATCCAGTCGGCGCCGGCTTCGTCGATCGCGCGCACCTCCTCGCCGAGGCGGGCGAAGTCCGCAGAGAGAATGGAAGGGGCGATGACGGGCATGGAGCTGATTAAACGGGATTAACCGGCGTGGACAAGGCGCGCCATGAAGAAGCCGTCGAGCCCGCCCTCCTCTTCGAGCAGGCCGGGGAGGATCCGCACCGAACCATCCGGTGAGATCGGCACGAACCCCGGAAGCGCCGAGGGACTTTCCACCCGGAAGTCGAGGTGCCGCTGCAGGAAGTCCCGGATCACCTCTTCGCCCTCTTGCGGCTCCAGCGAGCAGACCGAGTAGACCAGCGACCCGCCGCGCTTCAGCCAGCCAGCGGCTCGGTCGAGAAGCGCGCCCTGCAGGTCGGCGCCTTCGGCGATGACCTTGGGACGGGCGCGGTAGAGCACCTCCGGATGCCGCCGGAAGGTACCGGTGGCCGAGCAGGGCGCGTCCAGCAGGATCGCGTCGAATTGCTGGCTGGGCTTCCATTTGAGCGCGTCGGCCTCGACCAGCTTCGTTTCGAGGTGCGTGCGTTCCAAATTCTCGCTTAGTCGTGCGAGACGACTTGCCGAGGCGTCCACAGCCGTGACGCGATGGCCGGCGGCGGCAAGCTGCATCGTCTTGCCGCCCGGCGCGGCGCAGAGATCAAGCACCTGCTTCGCATTAGCAGGAACGAGGCGGGCCGGCAGCGACGCGGCAAGGTCCTGAACCCACCAGCGCCCTTCGCCGAAGCCCGGCAATTCGGTCACGGAGCTGCTCTGCAGTCGGACATTCCCGGGCGCGAGCGACCTCCCGCCGTGCGCTTCGGCATAAGCTTGCGCCTCGGCTTCGGCTGCGAAGGTCAGATCCAGCGCGGGCCGCTTCGCGATCTGGCGCCGTGCAGCGTCGGTCGCCTCGTCGCCCCACGAGGCGCGCCAGCGCATCTCAACCTGGTCGGGCAATCTAGGCGCATCGCTCTTCGGAACCCCGCGGCGGAGCAGGGTGCCGAGAACGCCGTGGACCAGCCGGCGAGGGCCGCCGTCGACCAGTGGCAGCGCGGTCGCGACCAGCGCATGCTCGGGCGTTCCAAGGCCGATCTTCTGCGCGAGGGCGAGCCGGAGGACCGTTCGCGCCTTGCTGTCGTCCGGCAGGCGATTGCGCGTCGCGCTGTCGATCAGCTCGTCGAGATCGGGAAGGCGGCGCAGGGCCTCGCCCGCGATGGCGAGGGCGAGGCCATGGTCTTGCGGGGAGAGGTTGCGGACGGATGAGCCGGCGGCATCAAGGGTCTGCCCGCGCCGGAGCACGGCGTCGAGCATCTGGAGCGCGGCCTGGCGGGCGCCGATGCCCTCAACGCTTGGCATGAAGTGTTTCGATCATCATCTTGGAGCCATGAAACGCATGCAGACGCGACCGGCTCACCTCGATCCGCCGAAATATCTCAGCCCGTCGCCTCCGCTGCCCGAGCCGGAGCCGCTGCACGACGCCGTTCCGCCGGCGGGCGAAGAGGAACGGCCTGATCCCACTCGCTACGGCGACTGGGAGAAGAAGGGCATCGCGATCGATTTCTAGACGCCTTCTGCCCGGGGCGGGCGGGTCAGTAGGGCATCGAGCACCTGGTCGACGTTCGCCCGGCCGGCGATCAAAGCATCGACCGCCTCGACGATGGGCATGTCGATGCCCTTCTCACGAGCGAGGCGGGCGAGCACCGGCGCGGTGAAGGCGCCTTCGGCCACGGTCCTGCGGTCGGACAGCAACTCGGCCGCCGACCGGCCCTCGCCGATGCCCTTGCCCAGCGAATAGTTGCGCGAGCTGGTCGACGAGCAGGTCAGCACGAGGTCGCCGAGGCCGCTAAGGCCGGCGAGCGTCTCGCGCCGGGCGCCGAACGCGACGCCGAAGCGCGTCATCTCGGCGAAGCCGCGGCCGATGAGCGCGGCGCGGGCGTTCTGGCCGAGCCCCTTGCCCTCGACCACGCCGCAAGCGATCGCGAGGACGTTCTTGACCGCTCCGCCGATCTCCGCGCCGGCGACGTCTTCGGTTACGTAAATGCGGAAGGTGGGCTGGGCGAGGCGCTCGCGAAGCTGCGAGGCAAGCGAGGAATCCTCTGCCGCAAGCGTGACCGCCGTCGGCAGGCTTCTCGCGACTTCGTGCGCGAATGTCGGCCCGGAGAGCACGGCTACCTGCGCCTTCGGGCACGCCTCTCTGGCGACGCGGTGCAACAGCTGGCCGGTCTTCTCCTCGATCCCCTTGGAGCAGAGCACCAGCGGCTTGTCGCAATTGCCCGCTCGTTCGAGCACCGCGCGCATGTGCTGCGCGGGCGTGACGACCAGCCACGAGTCGCAGCCTTCCAGCTCGGCGAGATCCGAGGTCGCGCGAACGGACGGGTTCAGCGGCACACCGGCGAGGTAGGTCGCGTTCTCATGCCGGCCGTTGACGCCCTCGACGACCTCCGGTTCGAGCGCCCACAGCAACGTCTCGAGCCCGCCTGCAGACGCGACTTGCGCCAGTGCCGTGCCCCACGCGCCTCCGCCGATGACGCCGATCTTCATGCTTTCACGCCTGCGCCGCGCACCTTGTCGGCGCTTTCATCGAGCGGCCAGCGGGCCCGCGCCGGCACGTCGAGCGTGTCGCACTTGCCGGCGGCGAAGCGTTCGGCGCCCGCCCAGCCGATCATCGCGGCATTGTCGGTGCAGAGCCAGCCGGGCGGGACGCTGAAGCGGCGTCCCTTGGTGCTTGCGAGGCTGGCGAGCGCACTGCGGATGGGATTGTTCGCGGCGACGCCGCCGGCCACGACAAGCGTCGGGCTGTCGCTGCTCCCGAGCGCCCGCTTGGTGCGGTCGACCAGGCAGTCGATGACGGCTTGCTGGAAGCTGGCGGCGATGTCCTCGCTGCGGAAGTCGCCTGAGGCGACTGCCCGCTGAACGGCGCTCTTGAGGCCGGCGAACGAGAAGTGGGGCTCAGCCGAGCCGACGAGCGGGCGCGGCAGCGGAACCGCCGATGCGTCGCCGGCTTTAGCCAGCTCCTCGATGGCGGGACCGCCGGGATAAGGCAGGTCGAGGAGCTTCGCGGCCTTGTCGAACGCCTCGCCGGCAGCATCGTCGATGGTCGTGGCGAGGCGGCGGTAATCGCCGACGCCGCGCACCTCCAGCAGCTGACAGTGGCCGCCGGAGACCAGCAGCAGCAGGTAAGGGAAGCTCAGGTCCGGATCGGCGAGGCGCGGTGACAGCGCATGCCCTTCAAGGTGATTGATCGCGAGCAGCGGCTTGCCCGCGGCGAGCGCCAGGCCCTTGCCGGCAAGCAGGGCGACCATCACGCCGCCGATGAGGCCTGGGCCGGCCGTGGCGGCGACCGCATCGACGTCGTGGATCGACATCTTGGCGTCACTCAGCACCTGTTCGATGAGGCCGGGGAGGATCTCGACGTGCGCTCGCGCGGCGATCTCCGGCACCACGCCGCCATAGGGCTGATGCGCGCTGTTCTGGCCGACGACCGCCTGCGCCAGAATGCGCCGGTCGCCGGTGACCAGCGCCGCGGCGCTGTCGTCGCAGCTGCTTTCGAGACCCAGGATTACAGTCATTTCGCGCGCCGCCTTTGCCTTAACGCGGCGCATTGCACTAGGGGTAGGGCATGCAGGGACTTCGCCTTGGGACTCGCGGTTCGCCGCTCGCGCTGGCCCAGGCGCGCAAGGTGGCGGCAGCGATCGAGACGTCGCAGCGCTGGCCCGACGGCTGGGTGCAGATCGTCGAGATCAAGACGACCGGCGACAAGGTGCAGGATCGTCCGCTTGCCGAGATCGGCGGCAAGGGGCTGTGGACCAAGGAGCTCGACCGCGCGCTGCTGGAGGGCGAGGTCGATTTCTGCGTCCATTCGATGAAGGACGTGGAGAGCGTGCGGCCGCCGGAGATCCACATTGCGGCGGTTCGGCCGCGCGGCGACGTGCGCGACCGCATCATTGGGGCGGAGTCGATCGACAAGCTCAAGCAGGGCGCGCGCGTCGGGACGTCTTCGCCGCGGAGAGCCGCGCAGGTGCGGCGGCTGCGGCCCGACGTCGAGATCGTGCCGATCCGCGGCAATGTCGAAACCCGGCTGCGCAAGGTCGAGGAGGGCGAAGTCGACGCCACCCTGCTGTCGTGCGCGGGGCTGAAGCGGCTCGAGATCGTAGCAGGGTCGGCGATCCCAACGGAGATCATCCTGCCCGCGCCCGGCCAAGCGGTGATCGGCATCGAGTGCCGAACCAACGACAACCGGACCCAAAGCGTGCTGACGTCGGTGAACAACGAGATCACCTACAATTGCGTGATGGCCGAACGCGCGTTCACCCGGGCGCTCGGCGGCACTTGCCACTCGCCCGTGGCCGCCTTTTGCGTGCTCGAGGACGGCGACCTGCGGATGCGGGGGCAGCTGTTCAGCGAGGATGGGGCGGACATGATCGAGGACCGGGCGGTGTTCGATTGCGGCGAGGAGCACAAGGCGGAAGAGCTTGCGCATGGCCTGCTCGAGCGGGCGCCCGAGTCGATCCGGAGGCTGTTCGCCGCTCAATGAGGCGCGTGCTGGTCCTGCGTCCCGAGCCCGACGCCGGCGCGACGGTAGAGCGGGCGCGTGAGCGCGGGCTCGACGCGGTGGCGGTGCCGCTGTTCGCGGTTCAGGCGGTCGAGTGGCAGGCGCCGGAGGCGGCAAGCTTCGATGGAGTGCTGCTGACCAGCGCCAATGCGGTTCGGCACGGCGGGGAGCAGTTGCAGGGCTTTCGCGGGCTCAAGACCTACGCGGTCGGGGACGCGACCGCTGCGGCGGCGCGGGATGCCGGCTTCGACGTCGCGGCGACCGGCGATTCGGGGGTGGATCGCCTGCTCGGCTCGATCGAGGCGGACCTGAAGCTTTTTCATCCTTGCGGCGAGGACCGGCGGGACCCGGAGGGGGCTCGGCAGAAGATTACTGCGGTTGCGGTTTACAGCGCGAAGGCGATCGACGCGCCGGACCTCTCTGGCGCACCGGGCAGCGTTGCGCTTGTTCATTCGCCCCGGGCAGCTCGGCGTTTCGCGGAGCTGGTCGATGCGCGCGATACGATTTCGGTCGCGGCGATCAGCGATGCGGCGGCGGAGGCCCTTGGCCATGGCTGGCAGGCGGTCGAAACCGCGGAGCAGCCGGCGGAGGAGCCGCTGCTGGCCCTTGCCGCACGGCTGTGCGACAAGCCGGAGCCGAAATGAACGGCACGCAAAGCGGAATGGGTTGGGGGGCGCGGCTGCTCGTGGCGCTGGTGCTGATGCTCGCCGGCGCGGCAGCGGCGGTGTGGGGTCTTGGCCATTATCGGCCAGCCGCACGGTTCCTGGGCATCGCGCCCGCGGCGGCCCCGGTGACGCTCACGCCGAAGCCCGTCGTGTTGAACCCGCCCGTTGCGCAAGCGCCGCCACAGCAGCAGCCGAACGACGAGCGCGTCGCGGCGCTCGAGCAACGGCTGTCACAAGTCGAGAATGCCACCGAGCGAGCGGAGGGATCCGCAGGCCGCGCCGATGCGCTGGTGGTTGCCTTCGCGGCGCGGCGAGCGATCGATCGCGGGATCGCGCTCGGCTATCTCGAGAACCTGCTCGGGAACAGGTTCGGGCCGCAGCATCAGGCGGCGGTGGCGACGATCATCACCGCGTCACGCGAGCCGGTGCGGCTGAACGACCTGATCGACGAATATGAGGATCTCGGCCCCGACCTCCGCCGCGGCGGTCCGCAGGACAATTGGTGGACCAGCTTCAAGCGCCAGATGGGATCGCTGGTCGAGGTGCACCGCGCCGACAAGCCCGCCGCCAACGCCGATGCGCGCTATGCCCGCGCGCTGCAGCGGCTGCAGACCGGCGACGTCGACCAGGCGCTCGCGGAAACGATGCGCCTGCCGGGCGCCGCTGCAGCGGGATCGTGGACGACGAAGGCCCGCCGGTACGTCGCCGCCCACCGGGCGCTCGACGAGATCGAGTCGGCTGCGCTCCTGCCGTCCGCGGCTGCGCGCACCTGAAAGCTGCACAGTTCCGGTTCAGGGCTGCGGCGCTAAGGTAATGAAATGCATGATCATTTTACCCAAGGGCTGAAGGCATGACGTCGGGCATGACGAGTATGGGGCTGGCGCTGGGCCTGGTTGCCGCCGTGGCGGTGACCGTCTCCGCCGCATCCCCATCCCCGGCGCCAAGGCATGCGGACGAAGCGCGCATCCCTGCCGTCCGCACCGCACCTGCGCCGCGATATATTGCCGACAGGATCAACGAGCTTGGCGCCGGCTTCGACGGCAAGGTCGGGATCGCTGTCCAGTCCATCGACGATGGCTGGAACACGGGCTGGAAGGCGAACGAGCTCTATCCGCAGCAGAGCGTCAGCAAATTGTGGGTGTCGATCACGGCGCTCGATGCGGCCGACAAAGGCAGGGTAGCGCTCGACCAGCCGGTAACGCTCACGCCGGACGACCTGACACTGTTCCACCAGCCGATCGCGCAGGAGATCGTCGCCGGCTCGTACACGACGACGCTCGGCGACTTGCTCGTGCGGGCGATCACCACCAGCGACAATACGGCGAACGACAAGCTGATGCGGTCGGTCGGCGGCGCGGGGGCCGTGCGGGCGATGATCCGCGCCAAGCATCTCGGTCCGATCCGTTTCTACAACGGCGAGCGGGCGCTGCAGAGCCGCATTGCGGGGCTCGCCTGGAACCCCGCTTATTCGCTTGGCAACGCATTCTACCAAGCGCGTGACGCGCTTCCGGCGGTCTCGCGCAAGGCCGCGTTCGACCGATACGTTGCTGCTCCCTACGACGGAGCCGCACCGGCGGCGATCGTGAGTGCGCTCGCGCGGCTGAAGCGTGGCGAGCTGCTCTCGCCGGCCTCGACGCAGTACCTGCTGGAGACGATGAGCCACACGCACACGGGCCCCAATCGGCTGAAGGGCGGGCTCGCGCCCGGATGGGTGCTCAATCACAAGACCGGCACCGGGCAGGTGCTCGGCGACGCGCAGGCGGGCTACAACGACATCGGCATCCTGACCGCGCCCGATGGACGCAGCTACTCCGTGGCGGTGATGATCAAGCTCACCTCGGTTCCGCTGCCGGTCCGGATGACGCTGATGAACGAGGTGGTCCGTGCCGTGATCGCCCAGCACGACATGCAACACCCGGCCGCTGCTGCAACGGTGCAATGAAGCGCTCTCCAGCCACGAACGCGTGATTGGCTTCGACGAACGCGTGCGCCGTCAACTTGATTCGGATTAACGACCGTCCCATGCTCGGCGCTTCTCTCGGAGGGGCGGGTAGACATGCTGTTTCGTCATCTTGTTACCGCGTTGCTCGTCGGCTGCGCGGCGGTTCCGGTTTGCGCGCAGGATGCCCAGAGCCTGCTGAACAAGAACCTGGACGCGCGCGGCGGCGCCGCGGCGCTGGCTGCGCTGCAGAACGTCACGTTCGAAGGGCGGATCGTCGAGCCCGGCGACTTCGAGCTTCAATATAAAGAAACACGCGCGCGCTTTCCGACTGCCGCGGCGGACCGCGTCGAAGTCTCGCTCCAGGGCCTCGACATCATCCAGGCCTATGATGGGCACGGCGGGTGGAAGGTCAATCCGCTCCAAGGCCGCAGGGACGCCGAGAAGATGTCGGCCGACGAAGCGCGCTCGCTGGCGGACAACGCGCTGATCGAAGGTCCGCTGCTCGCCTCGCTGAAGGACGGGAGCAAGGTCACTTACCTCGGCCGCGAGGATTTCGACGGCACGCTCGCCTACAAGCTCAAGGTCGCCCAGAAGGACGGCGACGAGTTCGTGTACTGGCTCGACCCCGACACCTATCTGGAAATCAAGGTCGACGAGACCCGCCGGATCCGCGGCGCCCAGCAGACGGTCGAGACCGAACTCGGTGATTATGAAAAGGTCGCCGGAGTCTACTTCCCCATGTCGGTCGAGACCTGGCCACAGGGGCAGGACAGTGCGCGTTCCCGAACGATCATCGCCAGCGGCACGGCGAACAGGACAGTGGCTGCCGATTACTTCGCCGAACCGCGCGGTTCCGGCACTCCGGCCAAGGCCACTGGCGCCAGTCCGCCGGATGCCGCCAACAAGCCGCCGAGCGAACCTCCGGCGAAGAAGCCCGCCGCGACCAAGCCATCGTCGTCCAAACCAGGCAAGGGGGAGTAATGCCCATGGTGCGCACCATGCTTTTCGCCAGCGCCGCCGCGGTGCTCGCCACGCCTACCGCTGCCCAGACCGTCGCAGCGGACACGGCCGCCATTTCCGGGCTCAACGTCCGCAACATCGGCTCAGCCACCATGTCCGGGCGGATTGCCGCCGTTGCCGGACGTCGCGGCAGCGACGGCAAGGTCACCTTGCTGGTCGGCTCTGCTTCGGGCGGCGTGTGGATGTCCGAGGACGGCGGCACCACGTTCAAGCCGGTTTTCGACAAGCAGCCGGTGAAATCCATCGGCGCGGTCGCGCTCGATCCCACGAACCCCAAGGTGATGTGGGTCGGCACGGGCGAAAGCTGGACGCGCAACTCCGTCTCGATCGGCAACGGCGTCTACAAGTCGACCGACGGCGGCGAGACCTGGACCCACATGGGCCTGCCCACGACCGAGCGCATCACGCGCATCCTCGTCCACCCCAAGAACGGCAACACGGTCTACGTCTGCGCACCCGGAGCTTTGTGGTCGGACTCGCCCGATCGGGGACTCTACAAGACCACGGACGGCGGCAGGACCTGGACCCAGATCCTGAAGGGCGCGAATCTGTCGACCGGCTGCTCGTCAGTGGCGCTGGACCCGGCGAATCCTGAGCATGTGCTTGCCGGCATGTGGGACTTCCGCCGCAAGGCCTATGAGTTCCGTTCCGGCGGCGACGGCCCGGACAAGCCTTCGGGCAGCCGCTTCGCCGAGAGCCGCGATGGGGGCAGGACCTGGACCAATCTCGGCGCCGAGAACCGCAAGGGGCTGCCCAACTATCCGTGGGGCCGCCTCGAGATTGCCTATGCGCCCTCCAACCCCAAGCGGGTCTATGCGTTCATCGAGAACGTCCGGCCGGCGCTCTATGTCTCCGAAGACGGCGGCACGAGCTGGCAGGAGCGCGATCGCAGCCAGGGCATGGTGTGGCGGCCGTTCTACTTCGGCCGGATGGTCGTCGACCCCAAGGACCAGAACCGGCTGTTCAAGATGGGCTACGGGCTGATCGTCTCCGACGATGCCGGCAAGAGCTTCTCGGGAGCTTCGGGCGGATCCCACGGCGACTGGCACGACGTCTGGATCGATCCGACCAACAACAAATATATCGTCGGCGGCGACGACGGCGGGCTGTGGTACAGCTACGACGGTGGCAACAAATGGTGGAAGGCGAACAACCTTCCGGTCAGCCAGTTCTACCACGTCAGCACCGACAACCGGGACCCGTACCAGGTCTATGGCGGCCTTCAGGACAACAGCTCCTGGGTCGGCGACAGCGAATATCCGGGCGGCATCACCAACAGCCGCTGGGAGAATCTGTTCGGCGGCGACGGCTTCTGGGCGTTCTCCGATCCGTCCGACCCCAATTACGCCTATGCCGAAGCGCAGGGCGGCTACATCGGGCGCGTGAACCGGCGGACGCTCGAGCAACGGCTGATCCAGCCGACCGCCAACTATAAGGAGAAGCTGCGCTACAACTGGAACACGCCGGTCGCGCTGTCGCCCAACGAGAAGGGCACGCTCTATATCGGATCGCAGTTCCTGTTCCGCAGCCGCGACCATGGGGTCACCTGGGACCGGATCTCGCCGGACCTGACGACGAACGATCCGATCCGGCAGCGGCAGGAGGAATCGGGCGGGATCACGGTCGACAACAGCTCGGCCGAGATGAACACGACCATCTATTCGATCTCCGAGAGCCCGCGCGCGGCGGGGCAGATCTGGGTCGGGACCGACGACGGCAACGTGCAGATGACCCGCGACGGCGGCCGCAACTGGTCGAACCTGACGCGCAACCTCGGCATGCCGCAGGGCAATTGGATCAGCTGGGTCGAGGCGAGCCGGTACAATCCGGCCGTCGCCTATGTGACGGATGACCGCCACGCGGTCGGCGACATGCAGCCGTACCTGTACCGTACGGCGGACTATGGCCGGACGTGGCAGCGGCTGGTTGGTCCGGGGACTGCCGGCGTTCGCGGCTATTCCCACGTGATCAAGGAGGACCGGCTCAACCCGAACATCCTCTATCTCGGGACCGAGTTCGGGCTGTTCGTGTCGCTGAACGGCGGCCAGTCCTGGGCTCAGTTCAGGCCGAACAACTTCCCCGACGGGGTCGCGGTGCGCGACATCGCGATCCAGGACCGCGAGGACGACATCGTGCTCGCGACGCATGGCCGCGGCATGTGGGTCATCGACGACGTCAGCCCGTTGCGGGCGCTCAGCGCTCCCGTGCTGGCAAGCACGATTGCGCTGATCCCGGCGCGCCCGGCCGAGCAGCGGATCGAAAGCAACGGCGGCTGGCCCGAGGGCAATGCCTCCTTCGCGGGCGACAATCCGCCCGACGGGGCAGTCATCACTTATTACCAGAAGGCGCGGCATGTGATCGGCCGCATGAAGCTCGAGATCCTCGATGCGAGCGGCAAGCTGGTCGACGAGCTGCCGACATCGAAGCGGCGCGGGCTCAATCGCGTGGTGTGGTCGATGCGGACGAAGCCGCCGATGGTGCCTCCGGCCGCATCGCTCGCGGGATCGTCCACCGCGGGCCAGCGCTTCCTGCCGGGCACCTATACGGTGCGACTCACCAACGCGGGCGAGGTCGTGGCCGAGCCGCTGACCATCGCGCTCGACAAGCGCGCGACCTTCACCGTCGCCGACCGCCAGGCGCAGTTCGCGGCGTCGGAGCGGGTGAAGGGCCTGTTCGCGCGGATGAGCAAGGTCGTCGCCCAGCTGAACGGCGTTCGCGCCCAGGCCGGGGCGGTCGCCGGCAATCCATCCGCGCCTGCGGACCTCAAGGCCGCGGCCGCGCAGCTGTCCGCCAAGGCGGATACGCTCCGGAAGGAGATCGTCGCGACCAAGGAGGGCGGCGCGATCACCGGCGAGGAGCGGCTGCGCGAGCACGTCGACCAGATCTACGGCGCGATCAACTCGGTCGAGGACCGTCCAACGGCTTACCAGATGGCGCGCATCGATGCGCTCGACCGGGAGCTGAGGGAGGTGGAGACGCAGTGGGCTGCGCTGCAGGCCGGCGATGCCGCTGCGCTCAGCAATCGGCTGAAGGCGGCCAACTTGCCGCCGCTGAAGATCGCCGAGATTGGCGTCGACGCCGACGCTCTTGGGCGCGGCGGCCGTGCGGCGGTGCTGGCGCGCGGGCTGGTCGGCACGCGCTTCTATGGCGCGGCGAGCGCGCTTCGGGAGACGGCCGAAAAGGATTGAGCGGTCAGGCGCTCGCAGCTGCGGTGATCGTCGCTTCCTGGACGGTGGCCTCGGCGGCGAGCCGCGCCAGCGCCTGGGCGACACCGTCAATCGCCTGGAGCGCGACCGTGTGGCGGGTCGCGATCATGCCGTCGATGGCAAGCTCCTCGCCGGCGCTTTCCAGGAGCCGGCGTAGTTCGAGAAGCTCTTCCGCAAGGCCGTAGCCCGTGGCGCTTTGCGGCTGCGCCTTGTCGCCCGTCACGCCGAGGCGCTTCTGGTGGAACAGCTCATCGACAAACTGCTGACCGATGCCGCGCCGTCCCTGCGGCAGCCAGTTGGCGACCGCGATCGGCGAGTCGAACTGCACGCCCGCCTTGGAGCCTTCGGCCCAGACAACGGCACCCGCGGCGCTGAGGCTCGCGCGGCTGAGGCGCACGATTGTTCCTACCGGAGGCAGCGATGCCGCCTCGACCAGCGCGCCGGTCCGCGAGATGTTGCGGACGCGCACGGGCGTGACCGAGCGGCCGTTCGCATAGAGCGTCGCCATGACGAAGATGTTGTTCCGGGAATCCAGCCGCAGCTCGTGGATCGGGGCGTTTTCCATGGCCCCGGCTAAGCTCCCGCACGGCAACAAAGGCTTGCATTCAGGTCCGTTTCGGACCGTTTCGCGGGGAACTTTATTCGACTTTGTTTCCGCTGCTGCTTTGAACCGGCTTTACGTGCACCGTCTTGATGTTGACGAACTCGCGGATGCCGAAGGCGCCGCATTCGCGGCCGTAGCCCGAGTGCTTCACGCCGCCGAACGGCGTGCGCGGGTCGGAGCGGACGTTCTCGTTGACGAAGCTCATCCCGGCTTCGAGCTCCTCGGCGGCGATGCGGCGCCCACGGTCGATGTCCGATGTCAGCACGCCCGAGCCGAGCCCGAACTCGCTATCGTTGGCGATCCGGATGGCATCGGCCTCGTCTTCGGCGGCGATGATTGCGGCGACGGGGCCGAAGACCTCTTCGTCGTGGGCAGGCTGCCCCGGGCGGACATTCGTCAGCACCGTCGCGGGGTACCAGGCGCCCGGCTGGTCCGGTACCTTGCCGCCCAGCAGCAGCCTGCCGCCATTGGCGACGCTCTTCTCGACCTGCTGATGAATTTCGTCGCGAGCGTTTTCGCTGACCATCGGGCCGAGCTTCGTGCCCTCCTTGGTGGGGTCGCCCATCTCGTAACTCCGCATCGCTTCGACGAGCGCCTGTTCGAACTGCTCTACGATCGAGCGGATCACAATGAAGCGCTTGCCGGCAATGCAGCTCTGGCCGCCGTTGACCATGCGCGCGGTCGCGGCGACCTTCGCAGCGGCGGCGATGTCCGCGTCCTCGAGCACGACGTAGGCATCCGATCCGCCAAGCTCGAGCACGCACTTCTTGAGCACCGACCCGGCGGCGGTCGCGACGCTGCGGCCCGCGGGCACGCTGCCCGTCAGGGTCACGGCCGCCACGCTGTCATCCTTGATCAGCGCTTCGACCTCGCTGCTCGGCAGCAGCAGCGTCCGGAACAGGTCTTTCGGGACGCCGGCCTGGTGTAGGATTTCCTCGATTGCCAGCGCACAGCCGGGCACGTTGCTGGCGTGCTTCAGAAGCATGCCGTTGCCGGCCATCAGCGCCGGAGCGGCGGCGCGGAAGACCTGCCACAGAGGGAAGTTCCACGGCATCACGGCAAGGACGATGCCGATCGGGTTGAAGGTGACGAACGCCTCGCCGCCGCCGATGTCCGCAGGCTCCCTGGCGAGATAGTCCTGCGCATGATCCGCGAACCAGTCGCAGTGGAAGGCGCACTTCTCGACCTCGGCACGGCCCTCGTCGAGCGTCTTGCCCATCTCCTCGGTCATTAGTCGGGCGAGCTCGTCCTTGCGAGCGCGGAGGATCTCGGCGGCCCTATGGATCACCGCCGAGCGCTCGCCGAAGCCGGTGCGGCGCCAATCCAGGTAAGCCGCACGCGCAGCGCCGGCGGCGGCGCGGGCATCATCGATGCTGTGCGGGTCGTAGCTCTTGCCGGGCGCGCCGGTGGCCGGGTTCACCGTCTGCAGCTTCCTGCTCTCTCGCTTCGGACGATCCAGCTCAGCCTGCTCAGCCATCGATCTCAACCTTTCTCGCGTGAGGAACGCACGAGTAACTCGCGTGCTCGCCGGACTTTCCCGCTGAGGAAACGAAATATCGACAGCAGCGACGAGGGATTGACGTCAAGACTGCGCCGCGTGACCAACGGTAACATGAGCGTGATCGCGATCCTCGAAGCGCATACGCTGGACCCGCAGCTCGAGCTTGCGGAGCTGACGGAGCAGGCGCGCGGCGACGGGGCGATCGTCACGTTCGTCGGCCTTGCGCGCCCCGAATCGAAGCAGGGCGACGGTGTCGACGCGCTCGTGCTGGAGCATCACCCGACGCTGACCCGCCAGTCGCTCGAGGACATCGCCGTGGCGTGCGCCGAGCGATTCGACGTCAGCCATGTGCGGGTCGTTCACCGCTGTGGGACCATTCCGGCCGGCGAACCGATCGTGTTCGCGGGTGCAGCCTCGATCCACCGGCGCGCCGCTTTCGACGCGGCCGATTACCTGATCGACCGGCTGAAGACGGAGGCCGTGTTCTGGAAGCGCGAGGTCGGAGAGGCTGGATCGTCGTGGATCGAGCCGACGGACACCGACTATGCGGACCGCGATCGCTGGGGCTGATCTGGATCCTTTAGCGCCGCGACATGTCTTCGCATGTCGGCAGCTGGAGCGGGCGAAGGGATTCGAACCCTCGACCCCAACCTTGGCAAGGTTGTGCTCTACCCCTGAGCTACGCCCGCTCTGAGCTGACGCCGGCGCCCGAAGGACCATCCGGCTGAGGTGAGGCGCGCGCCTAGCATGGCATTGTGCGCTCCTGCAAGTCAGCTTCGCGCCAGCTTGTGACTAGCGCTGTAGCCGCCCATATGGTCACCCGAACGAGAAGATAAGAGGAGCTGGCGCAAGAGTGGCGACGCTGGGACTGAGCGAGGCGGAACGCGAATCCATCGAGCGGTTCGAACGCGACGTGATCCAGCCGTCGATGAAGGCGCTCGTCATTCTCGATTTCTGGGCGGAGTGGTGCGGGCCGTGCAAGCAGCTCTCGCCGATCCTCGACAAGGTCGCGCAGGATTATGCGTCGAAGGGCGTGAAGCTCGCCAAGATCGACATCGAGCAGGAAAAGCTGCTCGCCTCGCAATTTCGCATCCAGTCGATCCCGACCGTCTATGCGATCTACCAGGGGCAGCCGGTAGCGGACCTGACCAACTATCGCAGCGAGGGTCAGATCAAGAAGGTGCTCGATCAGTTGCTGGCGCAGCTGAAGATCGAGCCAGAAGGTGCGCCGGCGCAGGCCGAGATCGAGCCCCTGATCGCAATGGGCGAACAGGTGCTGGCCGACGGCGACGCCGCCCGCGCCGCGAACATCTTCCGGCAGGTTCGCGAAATGGCGCCGGACAATCCGGAGGTGATTGGCGGCCTTGTGCGGGCGCTGATCGCCGCTGGAGAGACGGTTGAAGCCCGCGAAATCCTCGAGACCTTGCCTGAAGAACTGGCGAAGAAGCCTGAAGTCACACGCGCCAAGGCCGCACTGGAGGTGGCGTCGGCGACACCGGTGGCGGACACTTCGGCGATGGATGCACGAATCGCCGCGAACCCCGACGATCACGAGGCTCGCTTCGAGATCGCCTCGGCCAAGATGGCTGCGGGCGATCGCGACGGTGCCGCCGATGCGCTGCTGGAGATCATCAGCCGCGACCGCGAGTGGAACGAAGGCGCAGCGCGCCAGCGGTTCCTGCAGCTCCTGGAGGCACAGGGCCTCGCGGACCCCTGGTCGAGCGCTCAGCGCCGCCAGCTTTCGGCCGTGCTCTTCACATGACGCGGAAGCTGCGGGTTCCCTTGTTCCCGCTTCCCGGCGCGATTCTTTTCCCGCGATCGCAGCTGCCGCTCCACATCTTTGAGCCGCGCTATCGCGAGATGGTGCGCGACGCGATCGACGGGGCCGGGCAGATCGCGATGATCCAGCCGCACCGTCTCGACGACGACAACAAGTCGCCGCTCTATGACGTGGGCTGCGTCGGCGAGCTGGTCGGGGTCGAGGAGCTCGACGACGGGCGCTTCAACATCGTTCTGCTTGGGTCCAATCGTTTCCGCATGGTCAGGGAAACGACCGCGGATACCGCCTACCGATGTGCCGAGATCGACGTCGAGGCGTTCGACGACGAAGAGCCGGAGCCGCTCGCGATGGTTCAGCGCGCCGAGGTCGAGCGTGAGGCGCGCAGGCTCGGCGACGCCATGGGCCTGGCGGTCGACTGGGCCGCAGTCGCCCGTCTGGACGACGAGATGCTGGTCAACGCGATCGCGCAAGTCGCGCCGTTCGACGTTGGCGCAAAGCAGGCGTTGCTCGAGCAGGCCGATCTCGAGGGGCGCGCCGACCTGCTGGTGCAGCTCATGCAGTTCCATCGCATGGCGGTGACCGGCGGCGTCGAAGTCGAACCGACATTGCAATGAATTCCTCCCTGCGAGCAAAGCTCGTGGGGAGGGGGACCGCTCGCCGAAGAGCGAGTGGTGGAAGGGCCCGGCCCCTCCGTCAGCGCTTCGCGCTGCCACCTCCCCATCGCTTCGCGACAGGGAGGAGCTAGATCGGCAAGCCCCTAAGCAGGAGCGGTAGGTCGCCGCTGGTACCTCGCGCTTCGCTCATCAGGCGATTGCGAAGCGGGGAGATGCGGCCGACCACACCCATGCCGAAGCGGCGGACCGCGGACGCCGTCGCACCCGGCATGCCGTAGATCTTCGTCAGCGTGTCGGTCGCGAACGCAACCGACAGCGCATCGAGCGAACGCCAGCGCTGGTACCGGTCGAGCAATTGCTGGTCGCCAAGGTCGAGGCCGAGCCTCGCGCCTTCCACCAGCACCTGTGTCAATGCAGCGACATCGCGGAAGCCGAGGTTGAGGCCCTGACCGGCGATCGGATGGATGGCGTGGGCTGCGTCTCCGACCAGCGCCAGGCGCCTGGCCGTGATCTGCGCGGCGTGGTGGAAGCCGAGCGGATAGGACGATCGCGGCGCCAGCATCTCGACCTTGCCGAGGAAGCCGCCCATCGCCGCCTGCGCCTCGGCGGCGAAGTCTTGGTCGCTGAGCGACAGCCAGCCCGCGGCATCCTCGTTCGGCACCGACCACACGATCGCGGACCGATGGCCGAGCTCGTCGTCGTTCATCGGCAGCAGTGCGAACGGGCCGGTGGGATAGAATATCTCGTAGGCGATATGCTCGTGGGCCCGCTCGTGGCGCAGAACCGAGACGATCGCCTGATGCGCGTATTTCCAGCGGGCGATGTTTATTCCGGCAGCTTCGCGCGTCTTCGAGTTGCGGCCATCGGCGGCGATGAGGAGCGGGGCGTTCAACCTCCGCCCATCCTCGAGCGACACGACAACGCCCTCATCGCGGCGATCGACGTTGCTGACGCGCGACTTCCACATCAGCCAGCTGTTCTTGCCCGCCTCGGCGCGGGCATGGAGCGCGGCGCGCAAGTGGCGGTTCTCGTGCATGAAGCCCAGCGGCTCGCCGTCGTCGGCATCGAAGTGGAGCCCGCCCGGCTTCAGCCCGTCGGCGACGGCGATGCGCCAGATCGGGCAACCCTTCTCAGCAAGATGAGCCGCGGCCCCGATCGTCTCCAGCATCCGCATGGAGCTCGACGAGACCGCGCTCGTCCGGCCGTCGAAGGAAGCCGCGCCTCGAGGCGACGCGTCCGCCGGATCGACGACGATCGCCGACAGCCCGCTCGAATCCAGTGCCGACGCAAGCGCAAGGCCGACCAGCCCGCCACCGAAGATGATCACATCCGCCCGGTCCATGACGCGCCCCTAACCCGTTCATCGCAACGACGCCACGACTTCGCTTGACCCCGGAGTCCGCGTGAGGGATTTTACACGGCGATTTCTAGGGGGTGGGACGATGGCGACCGTGGCGACACGCGCACCGAAGCGCGAGTTGGCGCCCGACTGGCGAGATGCCTTGAGTGAGGCCGTGCGCCGCTTTGCGGTGCGCAGTGCCGGGGCATTGCTGCTAGGTGTGAGCGCGGCGGCGGCGGTGGCGCTGGCGACGCACAATTCCAACGACCCCTCGCTGAACACGGCCGCCGGCGGACCGCCGACGAACTGGCTGGGAAGCTTCGGCGCCTACCTCAGCGACGCGCTCCTGCTGCTGTTCGGGCTTGGCGCGGCGCTGTTCCTTCCGGTCATCGCCATTGCCGGCCTGCGGATGATCAGGCTCGAGCCGGCGGGGCGGATCGGCCGCTCCCTGCTGCTCGCGGCTGTCGGTGCAGTGCTTCTCGGCGTCGCGCTCGGCCTGACGAGCTTCTCGGCGGTATCCGGGCTCCCCGCGGGGTGGGGCGGCGCACTTGGGCTTGCCGGCGCCCACGGCCTTGGCTCCCTCATCGACCTCATCCCGAACCCGCAGATTGCCGCACCGACGCGCTTCGCGGCCTTGTTGCTGTTCGGTCTGCTCGGCCTTGGCGTCGGCTATTTCGCGCTTGGGCTCAACGAAGGCGAGCGCGGCTGGATCTCGGCACGGTTCCGGCGAGAGCCGCGCGGGCTCCGTGCCGCGCCACGCCGCACCGAGGTCGCGGAGGAGCGCGCCATTCCGGCTGCTCCGCCGAAGTCCAAACCGACCGTTGCAGTGACGGAGCCTACGCGCGGCCTTGCTCCCGCAGGACGCGGCGCGAACCGGAAGCCGGCGGCAGCGCAGCCTACCCTGGCGCTCGGCGACAGCTATCAGCTGCCGGCACTGGACCTTCTCGCGGCGCCGCCCAAGGAGAGCCGCCAGCAGATCGACCGTGCCGGCCTCGAGAAGAACGCGCGGCTGCTCGAGACCGTGCTCGAAGACTTCAACGTTCGCGGCGACATCGTCGAAGTGCGCCCGGGTCCAGTTGTCACGATGTACGAACTGGAACCCGCCAGCGGCATCAAGGCGAGCCGCGTGATCGCACTCGCAGACGACATCGCCCGCAACATGTCGGCCTTGTCCGCGCGCGTGGCCACGATTCCGGGGCGTAGCGTCATCGGCATCGAACTGCCGAATGCGAAGCGGGAGGCGGTCAGCCTGTCCGAGCTGGTCGGCAGCCAGGCCTTCGAAGACCAGAACATGTCGCTGCCGCTGATCCTCGGCAAGAACATCGCCGGCGATCCGGTCATCGCCGACCTTGCGCCGATGCCCCACCTGCTCGTCGCCGGCACCACCGGATCGGGCAAGTCGGTCGGCCTCAACTGCATGATCCTGTCCCTGCTCTACCGCTATGGTCCGGATCAGGTGAAGCTGATCATGATCGATCCGAAGATGCTGGAACTCAGCATGTACGACGACATCCCGCACCTGCTCTCCCCCGTCGTGACCGAGCCGGGCAAGGCCGTCCGCGCACTCAAGTGGACCGTCGAGCAGATGGAGGAGCGCTATCGCATGATGGCGAACCTCGGCGTCCGCGCGCTGCCGAGCTTCAACGCCAAGGTGCGCGAGGCGAAGGCGAAGGGCGCCAAGCTCGGGCGCCGGGTGCAGACGGGTTACGATGCGGACAACGGCCAGCCCGTCTACGAGACCGAGCAGCTGGAATACGAAGTTCTGCCGCAGATCGTCGTCGTGGTCGACGAGCTCGCCGATTTGATGATGACCGCCGGAAAGGAAGTCGAGTTCCTCATCCAGCGCCTCGCCCAGAAGGCGCGTGCTGCAGGCATTCACTTGATCATGGCGACGCAGCGGCCGTCGGTCGACGTCATCACCGGCGTCATCAAGGCCAACCTGCCGACCCGAGTCAGCTTCCAGGTGACGAGCAAGATCGACAGCCGCACCATCCTCGGCGAGCAGGGCGCGGAGCAGCTGCTGGGCAAGGGCGACATGCTCTACATGCCCGGCGGCAAACAGATCATCCGCGTCCACGGCCCCTTCGTCAGCGACGAGGAAGTTCGTGCCGTCGCCGAGCATTGGCGAAAGCAGGGCGCTCCCGATTACGTTCAGGCCGTCACCGAGGAGCCGGAGGACGGCGGCTATCTGTTCGACGGCCAGCCGAGCGGCGAGGACGATCCCGACACGCAGCTTTACCGCAAGGCGATCCAGATCGTTGCCGAGAGCCAGAAGGCGTCGACCTCCTATCTCCAGCGGCAGCTGCGCGTCGGCTACAACAGCGCCGCCCGCCTGATCGAGCGGATGGAGAAGGACGGCCTCGTCGGGCAGCCGGACCACGTCGGCCGGCGCGAGGTCCTCATCGACCCCGACGGGCACCCCATTTGACCTTGGCGATCTGAGCCTGAACGATACGGAACCGGAAGGTTCAGAGCGCATTCAAAGGCCAACGCCCAGGTCTGGGTGCAAGAACTCCAGGAGCTTTTGGATGACCTTCACGAAGACTTTCGCGCGCGCCCTCGTCCCGGTCGCCGTCGCGGCAACGCCGGCTATGGCGGCGGCGCCGTCGCCGGACCTCGAGAGGCTGAAGGCGCACCTGTCGGCAGTGCAGACGATGACCGCCAACTTCACGCAGACCGATGCGAAGGGGCAGGTCGCGAACGGAACGCTGGCGATGAAACGGCCTGGCCGCATCCGCTTCGCCTACAATGGCGGCGACCTGCTGATCGTCGCCGATGGCAAGCGCCTGACCTTCCTCGACTATACGGTCGGCCAGAAGTCGAGTTACGAGCTGGCTCGCACGCCGCTCGGCCCGTTGCTCTCCGGCTCGCCCGACTTTAACGGCAAGGCGCAGATCCTGCCGAGCAACGACAGCCGAGTGGTCGTCGCCCGCGCGCGGAACGCCGGCCAGTACGGCCAGCTGACCCTCGCCTTCCTGCGCAACGGGTCGGCGCCGGGCGGGCTTCAGATGTACGGCTGGACCGCTGTCGACCCTCAGGGCCACCGGACTACGGTCAAGCTGTCAAACGTGCGCTTCAACGTCGGCGTGCCCGACAGCGCCTTCGTTTACGCCGAGCCGAAGAAGAAAAGGTGATTGAAAAGGTTGCATAATGCGACCCGTTCATCCCGGCGACAGATGAGAAGTCCTAAATAGAGGCTAGATCCTGAGGAGCTTGGGGTTTCCCCCTGTTACCCGGGCTCGTCGGATCCCTTGCGTGACAAACGCTCGGCGGCCCTCGCTCCATGCCCCCGGAGCGGGGGCCTTTTCACAAGCTCGCAAAGCGCGATCAGCGTGGCTACATCCACTCTCGTGCCGACACTCAAGATCGCATCCTGGAACATCAACTCGGTCCGTGCGCGGACCAGCCTCGTCGAGCAGCTGATCGGCGAGCAGCAGCCGGACATCCTGTGCCTTCAGGAAACGAAGGTCCTCGACACCATCTTCCCGGCCGACCTGTTCAACAAGCACGGCTACAAGCATCAGCAGCTCAACGGCCAGCGGATGCACCACGGCGTCGCGATCCTGAGCCGCGTGCCCCTGAAAGACCCAGGCAAGCACGACTGGCAGGACAATGGCGAAGCGCGACATATCGGCGTCCGCCTGGACTGCGGCATCCGCCTGGAGAATGTCTACGTGCCGGCAGGCGGGGACATTCCGGACCGCACGGTGAATATGAAGTTCGGCCAGAAGCTCGACTTCATCGGGCGCATGACGCGTTGGTCGGAGAGCCTGAACGAGCCGACGGTGATCGTCGGCGACTTCAACGTCGCGCCGCTGGAATGCGACGTGTGGAGTCACAAGGCGCTGCTCACCGTCGTCAGCCACACGCCGGTCGAGGTCGAGGCGCTCAACCGGCTCCAGCAGGCGCACGATTGGATCGACATCGGGCGGAAGTTCGTGCCC
>Ga0308174_10000260_pt1 | contig 22021 bp, 19 predicted proteins | sample PhyPR2_FD_203894 | JGI IMG/M metagenome (GOLD analysis project Ga0308174, IMG submission 203894) | Soil microbial communities from UC Gill Tract Community Farm, Albany, California, United States - DLSLS.P.R2 | ecosystem: Environmental > Terrestrial > Soil > Agricultural land | place: USA... | reverse complement strand
GAGGGGCGCTCGGTCGCCGACATCTTCGTCGACTCCGGCGAGGCCGAGTTCAGGCGGCTCGAGGCGGCGGCGGTGGCCGAAGCCCTGACCGGCTTCGACGGCGTCCTCGCCCTGGGTGGGGGAGCGGTCCTCGACCCGGTCACCCGTGACCGCCTCCGGGGCCAGAGCGTGGTGTTCCTGCGCGTCGGCCTCTCCGACGCGGTCAAGCGGGTCGGCCTCGGCAGCTCGCGACCGCTGCTGCTCGGCAACGTCCGGGGCCGGATCAAGACCCTGCTCGACGAGCGCACCGCGATCTACGAGTCCGTCGCGACGCTGGTGGTCGACACCGACGGGCGCAGCCCCGAGGACGTCGCCGGGGAGATCCGGGAGGCGCTCGGATGAGCGACACCGTGCTGCCGGTGCGTGGCGCGTCGCCGTACGACGTCGTGATCGGGACCGACCTCTCCGACCGGCTGCCCGCGGTGCTCGGCGCCGACGTGCAGCGGGTGGCCGTGGTGTTCCCCGAGGCGCTGGGGGAGCAGGTCCGGCCGATCCTCGGTGCGCTGGGGACCGACCACGAGGTGCTGCCCCTGCCCGTCCCCGACGGGGAGCGTGCCAAGACCCCGGCGGTCGCGGCGTCCTGCTGGGACGCGCTGGGGGAAGCGGGGTTCACCCGCTCCGACGCCGTCGTGACCTACGGCGGGGGCGCGACCACCGACCTGGGCGGCTTCGTCGCCGCGACGTGGCTGCGCGGGGTGCGGGTCGTGCACGTCCCGACCACGCTGCTCGCCATGGTCGACGCGGCCGTCGGCGGGAAGACGGGCGTCAACACCCGCAGTGGCAAGAACCTCGTCGGCTCGTTCCACGAGCCGGCCGGCGTGCTGTGCGACCTGGCCACCCTGCGGTCGCTGCCGCGGGCGGAGCTGGTCGCCGGGCTCGGGGAGATCATCAAGTGCGGCTTCATCGCCGACCCGCGGATCCTCGCGCTGGTCGAGGAGACCGAGCCCGACGAGCTGACCGCGGACTCCGCGGTGCTGCGCGAGCTCGTCGAGCGCGCCGTCCAGGTCAAGATCGACGTCGTGGTCGGCGACCTGCGCGAGACCGGGGGAGCCCAGGGCCACCCCGGCCGCGAGGTGCTGAACTACGGCCACACGATGGCGCACGCCATCGAGCGCGCCGAGGACTACTCCGTGCGGCACGGCGAGGCCGTCGCCCTGGGCTGCGTCTACGTGGCCGAGCTGGCGCACCGGACCGGCGTGCTCAGCCGCGCGGTCGCCGACCGCCACCGCTCGGCGTTCGCCCGGGTCGGGCTGCCCACGACCTACGCCGGCTCCTCCTTCGAGGAGCTGCACGCAGCGATGAAGGTCGACAAGAAGGCGCGCGGCTCGCAGCTGCGCTTCGTGGTGCTCACCGACCTCGCGGCGCCGACCGTCCTCGCGGGGCCGGCCGAGGCCGACCTGCGGGCGGCGTACGACGTCCTCACCGCTCACGAGAGGGAGAACGACGCATGAAGGTCCTGGTGCTCAACGGACCCAACCTCGGGCGGCTCGGCCGCCGCCAGCCGGAGATCTACGGCACCACCACCCACGCCGAGCTGGCGCGGATGTGCGAGGGCTGGGGCAGCGAGCTCGGTCTCGAGGTGGAGGTGCGGCAGACCAACCACGAGGGCGTGATGGTCGACTGGCTCAACGCCGCCGCCGACGACGCCGTACCCGTGGTGCTGAACGCGGCTGCCTGGACGCACTACTCCTTCGCCGTCTACGACGCCTGCGCCCAGCTGGAGGCGCCGCTGGTCGAGGTGCACATCTCCGACCCCTTCCGGCGCCCGGAGGAGTTCCGGCACACCTCGGTGGTCTCCCCGCACGCCGTGGCAGTCGTGGCGGGTCACGGCATCGAGGGCTACCGGATCGCGCTCGAGCGGGTCGCCCGGCCCGAGGCCGGCTGAGCCCGCCACCCGCGCCGCCTCGGAACCGATCGGCCCGCGTCACCGTCCAACCGCCGAACCGACGAGGCGGAGGCGTGTGGGCATGGGCGAGAAGACGGTGACGGTGAGCGTGCGGGCGATCCTGCTGACGGCGGTGATCCTGCTGGGGCTGCTGACGGCCTACCTGCTCGGTGGCGCCGGCGGCGGAGGTGGGCCTGCCCAGGCCTCGGCACCGACGGCGAGCGGCACGGACACGCGGCCTCGCGTGCTGACGATGTCCGGGACCGGTGAGGGCACGACCGTGCCCGACCAGATGTCCTTCGACCTCTCGGTCGGGCTGGAGCGGACCGACCTCGACACCGCGCTGAGCGATGCCAGCGGGGTGATGAACCGGGTCCTGGACAAGCTCGAGGGCCTCGGGATCAAGCGCGGTGACATGCAGACCACCGGCCTGTCCATGTCGCCGGTCTACGACTACCACCAGTACTCCCCGCCCACGATCCGCGGCTACCGCGTCACCCAGCGGGCCTCGGTCCTCGTCGAGCAGCTCAAGGACGGTGGTCACGCCGTCAGCACGGCCGTCGACACGGGCGGCAACGCCGTACGCGTCAGCGACATCCGCCTGCGGGTCGGCGACCCAGACGCGGCAATGAAGAAGGCACGCGACGCTGCGGTCGCCGAGGCCAGGGCCAAGGCCGAGCAGTACGCCGCCGCGGCCGGTCAGCACCTCGGCGACGTCGTCACCCTCCGCGAGGTCAGCGCCCCCCGTCGTACCGACCTGGTGAGGGGCTACTCGGTGAAGGCGACCAGCGGCGTGCTGGACAGCGCTGCCGTCCCCGTCCCGATCCGGACCGGCAAGGACACCATGAAGGTGACCGTGCGGGTGGTGTGGGAGCTCGGCTGATCTGCGGGTGGCAGACACCGGCCGGGGGTGGGTGGCAGACCAGCGGTGGCTGGGCAACCGTTCGACTGCTCGGATCGGGTGCTGGCTCACCGCTGCCGCGGCGGCCCGCCCGGCGGCGGTGGCTGCGCAACCGATTCGTCGTCGAAGACGGTTGCCCACTCACCGCCCGCCCGACCGGGCACCCGCCCGCCCGGCATCGCCCGCCGTACCCACGACAGGCACCGCAGGCCCCGTGGGCGTCCGGTGAGTTGGGTGCTCGGCGTCACGGGTCTGTAGACTCGGGCGCTGCTGCCCCGCGCCACCGCGGCCGGCCGGCGGCCCCCGATTCTCGACCCTCTCGACTGCGAAGGCTGACACGCGCGCATGGCTACGACGAACGACCTGAAGAACGGCATGGTGCTCAACCTGGACGGCCAGCTCTGGCAGGTCATCTGGTTCCAGCACCACAAGCCCGGCAAGGGCGGCGCGGTCGTGCGGACCAAGCTGAAGAACGTCGAGTCCGGCAAGACCGTCGACAAGACCTTCAACGCCGACGTCAAGGTCGAGGTGGCCAACGTCGACAAGCGGACCATGCAGTACCTCTACAACGACGGCACCTCCTACGTCTTCATGGACGTCCAGAGCTACGACCAGCTCGAGGTCTCCCCGGAGATCGTCGGCGACGCCGCCAACTTCATGCTCGAGAACCAGGAGGCGATCGTCGCGACCAACGACGGCCGCGTCCTCTACATCGAGCTGCCCGCGTCGGTGGAGCTCGAGGTCACCTACACCGAGCCGGGCCTGCAGGGTGACCGCTCCACGGGCGGGACCAAGCCGGCCACTGTCGAGACGGGTGCCACCGTGCAGGTGCCGCTGTTCATCACCACCGGCGAGAAGATCAAGGTCGACACGCGCGACTCCTCCTACCTGGGGCGCGTCACCAGCTGATGGCTGCCCGTTCCAAGGCCCGCAAGCGGGCACTCGACGTCCTCTTCGCCTCCGACGTGCGCGGCGAGTCGGCCAACGAAGCCCTCGACGGTGCCATCGCCGAGGGGGACGCGCCGACCAACGCCTACACGGTCGTCCTGGTGCGCGGCGTCGTCGAGCACCAGGCGCGCATCGACGAGCTGCTCACGGCGTACAGCGAGGGGTGGACGCTGGAGCGGATGCCCGCCGTCGACCGCAACGTGCTGCGGCTCGGGGTCTTCGAGCTGCTCTACGCCGACGACGTCCCGGACCCCGTCGCGGTCTCCGAGGCGATGGCGCTGGTGCGCGACCTGTCGACCGACGAGTCGCCGGCCTTCGTCAACGGCATCCTCGGCAACATCATGCGCAACAAGGCGTCGCTGGGCTGACGCCCCTCCTGACGGCTCTGCGCGGCGGCCCTTCCCGGTGGTTGCCTGCTCGGCCATGCTGTGGGGCATGAGTGATGCCACCGCAACGACCGTCGACCTCGTCCTCGTCGGGGCCGGCCCCGGGGGAGAGGCGCTGGCGACCGGCGCCGCGAAGGCCGGTCTCGAGGTCGTCGTCGTCGACCGCCACCTCGTCGGCGGGGAGTGCCCCTACTACGGGTGCATCCCGTCGAAGATGATGATCCGCGCCGCGGACGCCCTGGCCGAGGCCGGACGCGTGTCCATCCTGGCCGGTGACGCGGTGGTGACACCGTCGTGGGCGCCGGTGGCGCGTCGCCTCGACGAGGAGGCCACGACCGGCTGGGACGACACGATCGCGGTCGAGCGGCTCGAGGACGCCGGGGCGACCGTGCACCACGGCGTGGGCCGCCTCGACGGCCCGGGCCGGGTCCGCGTCGAGGTCGCCGGCGGTGGCGAGGTCGTCTACGACACCCGGCGCGGGGTCGTGCTCAACCCCGGCACCCGTCCCGCCGAGCTCCCGATCGAGGGCCTCGCCGGGACGCCGTACTGGACCAACCGCGACGCCGTGCGCGCCACGACGCTCCCCGGTTCGCTGGTCGTCATCGGCGGCGGGCCCATCGGTGCCGAGATGGCGCAGGTCTTCGCGCGCTTCGGGGTCCGGGTGACCGTGCTCGAGGCGGGCCCCCGGATCCTGGGACCCGACGAGCCCGAGGCCGCGGCGATCCTCGAGGAGGTCTTCGTGGCGGAGGGCATCCGCGTGATGACGGGAGCCGAGATCCGCTCGGTGGCGTACGACGAGGGATCCTTCACCCTCGCGCTGGGTGACGGCGAGCGGCTGGTCGCCGACCAGGTGCTGCTCGCCGCGGGGCGCACCCCCAATCTCGACGACCTCGGCCTCGAGACCGTCGGCCTCGACCCGGCGGCGCGGACGCTGGACGTCGACGAGCGGATGCGTGCGGGCGAGATGCTCTGGGCGATCGGCGACGTGACCGGCAAGGGGGCGTTCACGCACGTGTCGATGTACCAGTCGGCGATCGCACTGCGCGACGTCCTCGGCGAGGACGGGCAGCCGGCCCGCTACCACGCCGTCCCGCACACGACCTTCACCGACCCTGAGGTCGGGGGCGTCGGGTTGACCGAGAAGCAGGCCCGGGACTCCGGCCTGAACGTGCGGACCGGCCTGGCCCCGCTCGAGCAGTCGTCCCGCGGGTTCGTCCACGGGCCCGGGGCGCGGGGCCTGATCAAGGTGGTCGAGGACGCCGACCGCGGCGTGCTCGTCGGTGCCACGGCGATGGGTCCCGCGGGCGGCGAGATCCTGGGGTTCCTCGCGGTCGCGGTGCACGCCGAGGTGCCCACGCAGACCCTGCGGTCGATGATCTTCGCCTACCCGACGTTCCACCGGGCCATCGAGACGGCGCTCACCGATCTTTGAGGATTCACCGACTTTCGGGCTGGGTAAGAAGCGCGCATGGGAGACATCAAGCAGTCCGCTTCGGCGGTGGGGAGACGGGCCGAGAACAACCCGTGGTTCGAGCGCGGCATCCGGTTCGGGTTCGTGGTCTACGGGGTCGTCTACCTCGTGGTTGCCTGGTTGGCGCTGCAGCTCGCGCTGGGTGACCAGTCCGGATCGGCCAGCAGCACCGGCGCGCTGAACAAGCTCGCGAAGACCTCGTTCGGCGCGATCCTGATCTGGCTGATCGCCATCGGGATGCTGTTCCTGGTGCTGTGGCGGCTGCTCGACGCCGTCATGGGCCACCAGGAGGAGACCGAGGACTCGAAGCGGCTGCGCAAGCGGTTGGTCTCGGCGGCGAAGGCGGTGCTGTACGGCGCCATCGCCCTGAGCGCCTTCAAGATCGCCACGGGCTCCGGATCGAGCTCGAAGAAGAGCGGCACCGACGACATCACCGCCACCATCATGGGCTGGCCCGGCGGCCAGCTCATCGTCGGGGTGATCGGGCTGGCGATCATCGCCTACGGCGCCAACCAGGTCCGCGTGGCCTGGACCGAGAAGTTCCGCAAGCACCTCGACGCCGAGGGCAACAGCGGTGAGGCCAGCCAGGCCTACATCGCCTTCGGCAAGGCCGGCTACATGGCCAAGGGCGTCGCGTTCGCGGTCATCGGCGGGCTGTTCTGCTACGCGGCCCTCACGCACAACGCCAAGAAGTCGGGCGGCCTGGACGTCGCGTTGCACAAGGTGCTCCAGCAGCCGTTCGGTCCGTTCCTGCTGGGCCTGATCGCGATCGGCATCGGCTGCTACGGCCTCTTCTGCTTCGCCCGCGCCCGACACCTCTCGCGCTGAGCCCGACCCCACGCCCCCACCCGTTTGGCAGGGTGGGGGCGTGGACACGAACGGGGACGTCGATGTGGTGGTGCTCGGACTCGGCGCGGGTGGCGAGCTGGCCGCCGCACGGCTGGCCGAGGCAGGGCTGAGGGTCGTCGCGGTCGAGCGTGGCCTCGTGGGCGGGGAGTGCCCGTTCGCCGGGTGCACGCCGTCCAAGCTGGCCATCCGGGCCGCCGACCTGCTGGCGGAGTCGCGGCGCGCCGTCGCGCTGGCCGGCGACGTCGACGTCCGCCCGGACTGGAGCCGGGTCGCCGCCCGCATCCGCGAGGCCAACCACGACTGGGACGACGCCTCGCACGTCCGGCCGCTCGAGGACGCCGGCGTCACCGTGGTCCGTGGGCACGGCCGGCTCGACGGCCCCGGCCGGGTCGTCGTCGAGTCCGCGGATCAGCGCCGGGTGTACGTCGCCGCGCGTGGCGTGGTGCTCGACACCGGTACCGACCCGGACGCGCCGCCGATCGACGGCCTCGACGCAACGCCGTACTGGACCAACCGCGAGGTCGTTCGCGTCACCGAGCTGCCGGACAGCCTCGCGGTGGTGGGCGCCGGACCGATCGGGGTGGAGCTGGCGCAGGTGTTCGCCCGCTTCGGGGTCGCCGTGACCCTGCTCGAGACGGCGGACCGGATCCTGGGTGGCGAGGAGCCGGAGGCCGGCGCGGTCGTAGCCACCTCGCTGGCGGCCGACGGCGTCGACGTCCGCACCGGCGTGGAGATCCGGCGGGTCGACCACGACGGCCGGTTCCGCATCGCCACCGACGGCGGTGACCTCGACCCCGAGGCGCTGCTGGTCGCGACCGGGCGCCGGCCCAACCTCGACGACCTGGGCCTGCACACGGTGGGCCTGGACCCGTCGGCGGGGCACCTCGCCACCGACGAGCGGATGCGGGCCGGTGAGCGGCTCTGGGCGATCGGTGACATCACCGGCGTGGGGGAGTACACCCACCTCTCGCTCTACCAGGCCGGCGTCGCGGTCCGCGACATCCTCGGCGAGGAGGGCCCGTGGGCGGACTACCGGGCGCTGAGCCGGGTGACCTTCTGCGACCCGGAGGTGGGCGGCGTCGGGGTGACCGAGCAGCAGGCTCGCGAGGCCGGGCTGGACGTTCGTGTCGGCAGGGCGGACCTGGCGGGGGCTGCGCGTGGCTGGATCCACGGCTCCGGTGGCGACGGCCTGGTCAAGCTGGTGGCCGACGCCGCGCGGGGCGTGCTGGTCGGCGGCTCGGCGGTGGGTCCGTGCGGCGGCGAGGTGATGGGGCTCCTGGCGGCCGCGGTGCATGCCGAGGTCCCGGTCGAGACGCTGCGCCGGATGCACTTCGCCTACCCCACGTTCCACCGTGCCGTGCTCGGCGCCCTGAACGACCTCGACCTCTGAGTGGGACGGGTTTGACGGGTGGGACGTGAGGGCAGGGTGCGCTCATGTCGTCCATCGCGCGCATGCGTGTCCTGCTCGCCTGCCTGCTCCTGCAGCGCCCGTCCGTCTCCTCCGCGACGTGCGGCCCGGATCGCGGCGCACCACGTCTGCCCGGGTCGCCGGTGAGGAGATCGGCATGACGCCCTCACCCCAGGACCCGTCGTACGACGCTGGGCGGCCGCCGGCCGGCCCGGGACAGGGCGCGGTGTACGGCGACCCGCTCACCGACCCGATGCCCGGCGCCCCGGCTGTGCCGCGGCACTCCGACGCCGCGACCACTGATCCCCAGCCCGCTCCCGCACCTTGGAGTCGCGAGCCCCAGGAGAGCCGGGCGGAGGGGCAGACCGGGTCGGAGCAGGCAGTCCAGGAGCAGGCAGTCCAGGAGCAGGCGGGGCCGGAGCACGCGGGGGAGCCGCGCCGCTTCATGACCGCCACCGACTTCCTGGACCGCCGGGCCGAGTCCCAGGGCCGGGGCCCCGCCACCTGGGGGTGGCGGGGAGCGGTCCGACGCTGGAGCGGCGGCCTGGTCAGCCCGGGCATGGGTCCGGCCGAGGTGGCCTACGAGCAGGACCGTGCGCTGATCCAGAAGGACTTCGACGGCCCGCGCACGATCGCCTTCATCAACCCCAAGGGCGGCGCCGCCAAGACCACCGGGGTGCTCGCCGCGGGCTACACGTTCGGCACCGTTCGCGGCGGTGGGGTCGTCGCGTGGGACAACAACGAGACCCGGGGCACGCTGGGCATCCGGGGGACCCGCAGCACCCACCGCAACACCACCCGTGAGCTGCTCGAGGACCTCGAGCGGTTCAGCGACGTCTACCAGTCGAGGATCGGGGACCTCGGCGCCTTCGTGCGCACCCAGGGCGATGCGCACTTCGACGTGCTCGCCTCCGACGAGCGGCCGGACGTCACCGGCACGATCCGGGCCCAGGACTTCGACGCCGTGCACCGGCTCCTCGAGCGCTTCTACCGGGTGGTCCTGGTCGACACCGGCAACAACATGCGTGCCGAGAACTGGCTGGCCGCGGCCGAGGCCGCGGACCTGCTGGTGGTCACCAGCACGGTGCGTGAGGACACCGGCTACAGCGGCCTGTGGATGCTCGACGCCCTCCAGGACGCGGGCTACCAGAACCTCAAGTACAAGACCGTCACGGTGCTCTCCGACCCGTCGGCCCAGGTCGACACCAAGCTCGCCGACGACCTGGTCGACGTCTACCAGCAGCGAACGCGCGGGGTCTACCGGGTGCCCTACGACCCGGCCCTGGTCGCCGGCTCCGTGGTGCCCTACGCCCAGCTGTCCACCAACACGCGCCGGCAGTGGTTGCGGGCGTGCGCGGGCATGGCCGCAGCGCTCTGAGCCGGTGACCTCGGCCGGCGGGTGGCCGTCGGGTGGCCGGCGGGCGATCAGTCGGTGGCGGCGCCCCAGCCGTGCCACCGGTCGATCTCCATCCACGCGCTCACCCGCGGGCTCTCCCGGTTGGGGTAGGGGCGGTCGCCGTAGTGGATGCTCAGCCGGTCGATGTCGGCCAGCCCCTCGTCGTCGACCATCTCCACCACGCGGCCGAGCAGCGAGACGTGGGTGTACCAGCTGGACTCGTCGAGCACCGTGAGGGTGAGCCGGGGATCGCGGCGCAGGTGCTTGAGGCGCACCCGGGTGTGGTCCATGTTCAGCAGCACGCGGTCGTCCTTCTCGAGGATGTACCACGTGGCCACCGACACCGGTTGCCCGTCGGAGCGCAGCGTGGTGACGACCGCGGGGTTGGGCCTGGTCAACAGGTCGCGGACGTGGTCGGGGAACGGCAGCTCGGGCATGGAACCTCCTGGTCGTGGGTTACTGAACCTAGGTAACCGAACAGATGGAGGCGAATGCATGCGCGCAGTGGTGTACCGAGAGACCGGACCGTCGTCGGTGCTGGAGCTCGTCGACCGGCCCGTCCCCGAGCCCGGTCCGGGCGAGGTGCGGGTGCGCGTAGTGCGGGCCGGGGTCAACCCGACCGACTGGAAGTTCCGCAGCGGCGCCTCGATGGCCTACGACGAGGTCACCCCGGGCCAGGACGGCGCCGGCGTGGTCGACGCGGTCGGCGAGGGGGTCACCGGTCTCGAGGTCGGCCAGCGGGTCTGGCTGGTCCTCGCGCAGCACGGGCGTGCCTTCGGCTCGGCCGCCGAGCACACCGTCCAGCCCGCCGAGCGGGTCGTGCCGCTGCCCGAGGGGGCGTCGTACGACCTCGGGGCGAGCCTGGGGGTGCCGGCGGTGACGGCGCACCGGGCGCTGACCGCCTCGGAGGGCGGGCCCACCCGTCTCGCGCCGGGCGCCCTCGAGGGCCGTACGGTGCTGGTCGCCGGCGGCGCCGGCGCGGTGGGCAACGCCGCGATCCAGCTGGCGCGGTGGGCCGGGGCGCGGGTCATCACGACCGTCAGCAGCCCCGAGAAGGCGACCCTCGCGACGGCTGCGGGCGCCCACCACACCGTGAACTACCGCGACGGCGACGCGGAGCGGGAGATCCTCGCGCTCGCGCCGGACGGCGTGGACATCGTCGTCGAGGTGGCCCCGGCGCAGAACAACGCGCTCGACCTGGCCGTGACCCGGGTCCACGGGACGATCGCGATCTATGCCAACAACGGTGGTGACGAGGTCACCCTGCCGCTGCGGGCGACGTTCTCCCGCAACCTGCGCTATCAGTTCGTGCTGCTCTACACCCTGGGGCATCACCTGGTGGAGGCCGCGGCCGAGGACATCAACGCGGCCGTCTCGGCGGGGGCTCTCCGCGTCGGCGAGGACGCGGGAGTCCCGCTGCACCACTACGTGCTCGAGGACCTCGCCGCGGCGCACGAAGCCGTGGAGGGCGGAGCGGTCGGCAAGGTCCTGGTCGACGTGGGCTGACCCGGCCGAGCCCCGGCCGGGCCCCGGTCGGGTCCTGGCCGGGCCCCGGTCGGGCCGCGTTCGGGCTGGGGCCGGACGACGGCGTGGTCCTGCTAGGGTCGGTGCCGATCGACATCCTTTAACGAGCCGTCCCGTGAGGCGGAGAAGGAGGTCAGCGGCACATGCCCGCGCACCTGGAACCAGAGTCCGCCGCAGCTGCGGACAACGCACGCACGGTGATGGACGGATCCGACATCGGTCGGGCCCTCACCCGCATCGCCCACGAGATCCTCGAACGCAACAAGGGCGGCTCGGACCTCGTCCTCCTCGGCATCCCCAGCCGCGGCGTCCCCCTGGCCGAGCGGATCGCCGAGCGCATCGCCTCGGTCGAGGGGTACGCCGTCCCGGTCGGCTCGCTCGACATCACGATGTACCGCGACGACCTGCGGATGAAGCCGGCCCGGGCGCTGCTGCCCACGCAGATCCCGCAGGGCGGCATCGACGGCCGCACCGTGGTGCTCGTCGACGACGTGCTCTTCTCCGGCCGCACGATCCGCGCGGCGCTCGACGCGCTCGGCGACATCGGCCGGCCCAAGGCGGTGCGCCTGGCCGTGCTGGTCGACCGCGGCCACCGCGAGCTGCCGATCCGCGCCGACTTCGTCGGCAAGAACCTCCCCACCTCGCTCGTCGAGCGTGTGCGGGTGCGGCTGCTGGGCGTCGACGACGTCGACGCCGTCACGATCCTGGGCTCGGAGGGAGAGGGAGCATGAAGCGACACCTGCTCAGCGCGGCCGACCTGAGCCGCGACGACGCCGAGCTGGTCCTGACGACGGCCGAGGAGCTCCGCTCGCTGGCCGACCGGCCGATCAAGAAGCTGCCCGCGCTGCGAGGTCGCACCGTCGTCAACCTGTTCTTCGAGGACTCCACGCGCACGCGCATCTCGTTCGAGGCCGCCGCCAAGCGGCTCTCGGCCGACGTGATCAACTTCGCCGCCAAGGGCTCCTCGCTCTCCAAGGGCGAGAGCCTGAAGGACACCGCGCTGACCCTCGAGGCGATGGGTGCCGACGCGGTCGTGGTGCGCCACTCCGCCAGCGGCGCCCCGCACCGGCTCGCCCACTCCGGCTGGGTGCGCTCGAGCGTGGTGAACGCCGGCGACGGCACCCACGAGCACCCGACCCAGGCGCTGCTGGACGCCTTCACCATGTGGCGGCACCTCGGCCCTAAGAGCGGGGGCAGCCTCGACGGCCGCCGGGTCGCGATCGTCGGCGACGTTCTGCACAGCCGGGTCGCGCGGTCCAACGCGCTGCTGCTGCGCACCCTGGGCGCCGAGGTCACGCTGGTCTCCCCGCCGACCCTGCTGCCCGTCGGGATCGAGAGCTGGCCGGTCGAGACGTCGTACGACCTCGACGCGGTGCTGCCGAAGGCCGACGCGGTGATGATGCTGCGCGTCCAGCGCGAGCGGATGCACGGCGGCTTCTTCCCGACCGCGCGGGAGTACTCCCGCCGCTACGGCCTCGACGGGCGCCGGATGGCGCTGCTGCAGGACCACACGATCGTGATGCACCCCGGCCCGATGGTCCGCGGCATGGAGATCACCGCCGACGTCGCCGACTCCGACCGGTCGGTGATCGTGGAGCAGGTCACCAACGGCGTCGCCGTACGGATGGCCGTCCTGTACCTGCTGCTCGGTGGGTCCCAGCCCGCCGTCTCGACCGAAGGACTCCCCGAGTGACCACCTACCTCGTCAAGAACGCCTCGATCCTCGGCGGCGACCCCACCGACCTGCTGATCGCCGACGGTGTCGTCAAGGAGATCGGCGGCGACCTCTCCGCCGACGGGGCCGAGACCGTCGACGCCACCGGGCTGGTCGCCCTCCCGGGGCTGGTCGACCTGCACACGCACCTGCGCGAGCCCGGCCGCGAGGACGCCGAGACCGTCGAGTCCGGCACCCGCGCCGCGGCGCTGGGCGGGTTCACAGCCGTGCACGCGATGGCCAACACCGAGCCCGTCGCCGACACCGCCGGCGTGGTCGAGCAGGTCTGGCGGCTGGGCCGCGAGGCGGGCCACTGCGACGTCTACCCGGTCGGGGCCGTGACCGTCGGCCTGGCGGGGGAGCGGCTCGCCGAGCTCGGCGCCATGGCCGACTCCGCGGCCCGCGTGCGGGTCTTCTCCGACGACGGCAGGTGCGTCAGCGACGCGGTGCTCATGCGGCGGGCCCTGGAGTACGTCAAGGCGTTCGACGGCGTCGTCGCCCAGCACGCGCAGGAACCCCGGCTGACCGAGGGCGCGCAGATGAACGAGGGCGAGCTCTCCGGGCGCCTCGGGCTCGCCGGCTGGCCGGCCGTGGCGGAGGAGGCGATCATCGCCCGCGACTGCCTGCTCGCCGCACACGTCGGCTCGCGCCTGCACGTGTGCCACGTGTCGACGGCCGGGTCGGTCGAGATCGTGCGTTGGGCCAAGGCGAAGGGCTGGGACGTCACCGCCGAGGCCTGTCCCCACCACCTGCTGCTGACCGACGAGCTCGCCGCGACCTACGACCCGATCTACAAGGTCAACCCGCCGCTGCGCACGGCCGCGGACGCCGAGGCGCTGCGTGCCGGCCTGGCCGACGGCACCATCGACATCGTCGCCACCGACCACGCTCCGCACCCGCACGAGGACAAGGACTGCGAGTGGGCGGCGGCCGCGTTCGGCATGCTCGGCCTCGAGACGGCCCTGTCCATCGTGCAGGAGACGATGGTCGACCCCGGCCTGCTCGACTGGGCCGGCGTCGCGGACCGGATGTCCTACACCCCCGCGCGCATCGGGCGGGTGGCCGACCACGGCCGTCCGATCGATGTGGGCGAGCCCGCCAACGTGGTGCTCTACGACCCCTCGGCCCGGCGTACCGTCGAGGCCTCCGAGTCGGCCTCGCTGTCGCGCAACACGCCGTACGCCGGCATGGAGCTGCCCGGCCGGGTCGTGGCGACCTTCCTGCGCGGCCGGGCCACGGTGCTCGACGGCAAGCTGGCCTGACGTCGGGCGGCACGCTGGCCTGAGGTCGGCGGCGGGTGGCAGTCTCGTTCCCAGCGAACGAGGAGGTTCCGCCATGTCCCGAGTGGTGCACTTCGAGATCCAGGCCGACGACGTCGAGCGGGCCAAGGAGTTCTACGGCGCGGTTTTCGACTGGACCTTCCAGGACTGGGGCGAGGTCACCGGTACGACGTACTGGGGCATCGTCACGGGCTCCGACGACGAGATGGGCATCAACGGCGGACTGCTCCAGCGACCCGCCCCGGCGCCGGCGCCGGCGCAGGGGGCCAATGCCTTCGTGTGCACGATGGGCATCGGCGACTACGACGAGACCGAGCGCCGCATCCTCGCCGGCGGCGGGCAGGTGGCGCTGCCCAAGATGGCGCTCACCGGGATGGCGTGGCAGGGGTACTACCTCGATCCCGAGGGGAACACGTTCGGCATCCACCAGCCCGACCCGGAGGCGCGGTAGCTCGGCCTGTCCTCGGCCTGCGGGCCGTTGGGCGGCGGGTGCGGTCCGTGCGGATGCTGTCCGCTGGGGTTGCGATCGGCGGCCGGCTTGCGGGCGGCTGGGTGGTGGCGGCTTCGGCAGCTACGGGGGCGGTCGTCGCCTGGGGTTGCGGCCGGCCGGCCGGCTTGCGGGCCGGGCGGGGTTGCGGATTGGTCACCAACCGCACGTTTGTCGGCGTGGGGATGCGGTTCGTGCCCAATCGGCGGGGCCGCGGCCTGCGGGTTGCTCGGGGTTGCGGTTTGATGGCAGCGACGGGGAGGCCGGCTGGGGTTGCGGTCCGCGGCCGGCTTGCGTGCCGCCCGGGATGCGGATTGGTCACCAACCGCACGTTTCTCGGCGTGGGGATGCGGTTCGTGCCCAATCGACGGGCCGTCTCGGCCTGCGGGTCGCTCGGGGTTGCGGTTGATGGCAGCTACGGGGGCGGTCTTCTGGAGTTGCGGTCGACTGCCGGCTCTCGCGCCGCCGGGCTTGCGGATTGGTCACCAACCGCACGTTTCTCGGCCTGGGAATGCGGTTCGTGCCCAATCGGCGGGCGGTGGCGGCTCCTGGTCGAGTCGGGCCGGCGGGGTGCACGAGGTCCGGGCAGTTGAGCCCGGTCCGGTCGACGCTGAGCGTGGCAGCGGTCGGCGGCCCGCCGAACTGCCTCCGTTGGTGCATCGCCGGGCTGTCAGCGGTTGCGGATCGGTCACCAACCGCGCGTTTCTCGGCCCCGGGATGCAGTTCGTGACCAATCGGTGCACCAGCACCCGGCCTCCGCCGCAACACACGCGCCGACCCTCGGACACACCCCGCGGACACACCGCCCCCCGCTGGTAGGGTCGGCACCGCTCGGCATCCTTTAACGATCCGTCCTGTGAGGCGGAGAAGGAGGTACGGCGTGCCACTGCATGCCCCCGCTCACCCGGCGTCCTCGACCCGGTCGACACGTTCCCCCGCGATCCTCGTCCTCGAGGACGGTCGGACCTTCAGCGGTGAGGCCTACGGCGCCGAGGGTGAGACCTTCGGCGAAGCGGTCTTCAACACCGGCATGACCGGCTACCAGGAGACGCTGACCGACCCGTCCTACCACCGCCAGGTGGTGGTGATGACCGCCCCGCACGTCGGCAACACCGGCATCAACGACGAGGATCCCGAGTCCCGTCGGTTCTGGGTCGCCGGCTACGTCGTGCGCGACCCTGCCCGGGTCCCGTCGAGCTGGCGCTCCCGCCGCACCCTCGACGACGAGCTGCGCGCCCAGGGTGTCGTCGGCATCTCCGGCATCGACACCCGTGCCCTGACCCGGCACCTGCGCGAGCGCGGTGCGATGCGGGTCGGCATCTCCTCGACCGAGACCGATCCGGGTGCGCTGCTCGAGCGCGTCCGCGAGTCCGGCCAGATGACCGGGGCAGAGCTGGCCGGCGAGGTCTCCACCAGGGAGGCGTACGTCGTGCCCGCCGTCGGCGAGAGGCGCTTCACCGTGGCCGCCCTCGACCTGGGCATCAAGGGGATGACCCCGGCGCTGATGGCCGAGCGCGGCATCGAGGTGCACGTGCTGCCGGCGACCGCCACCCTCGACGACGTGCTCGCCGTGCAGCCGGACGGCCTGTTCTTCTCCAACGGCCCGGGCGACCCGGCCGCGACGACCCACCAGGTCGACCTCCTGCAGGGCGCCCTCGCGCAGGGCCTGCCCTACTTCGGGATCTGCTTCGGCAATCAGCTCTTCGGCCGGGCGCTCGGCTTCGGCACCTACAAGCTGAAGTACGGCCACCGCGGCATCAACCAGCCGGTGATGGACCGCACCACCGGCAAGGTCGAGGTCACCGCCCACAACCACGGGTTCGCGGTCGACGCGCCGCTCGACCGGGAGACGCAGACGCCGTACGGCGTCGCCACGGTCAGCCACGTCTGCCTCAACGACGACGTGGTCGAGGGCCTCGAGCTGCGCGACGACGCGGGACGCCTGAAGAGCTTCTCGGTCCAGTACCACCCCGAGGCCGCCGCCGGACCGCACGACGCGGCGTACCTCTTCGACCGCTTCTGCGAGCTCATGGGCTCGACCGACGGGCAGGAGGCCTGACATGCCCAAGCGCGACGACATCCAGTCCGTGATGGTGATCGGCTCGGGGCCGATCATCATCGGCCAGGCCTGCGAGTTCGACTACTCCGGTACCCAGGCCTGCCGGGTGCTCCGGGCCGAGGGCCTGCGGGTCATCCTGGTCAACTCCAACCCGGCCACGATCATGACCGACCCCGAGTTCGCCGACGCGACGTACGTCGAGCCGATCACCCCCGAGTACGTCGAGAAGGTCATCGCCAAGGAGCGCCCCGACGCGCTGCTGCCGACCCTCGGCGGACAGACCGCGCTGAACGCCGCGATCGCCCTGCACGAGCGCGGCGTCCTGGAGAAGTACGGCGTCGAGATGATCGGCGCCAGCTTCGAGGCGATCCACCGCGGCGAGAACCGCGAGCTCTTCAACGCCATCGTGGAGAAGGTCGGGGGCGAGGTCGCCCGCAGCTTCGTCTGCCACACGCTGGACGACTGCGAGAAGGCCGTCGCCGATCTCGGCTACCCCGTCGTGGTCCGGCCGTCGTTCACCATGGGCGGGACCGGCTCCGGCATCGCCTACGACGAGGGCGACCTGGCGCGCATCGCCGGCGCAGGCCTCGCGGCCAGCCCGACCACCGAGGTCCTCATCGAGGAGTCGATCATCGGGTGGAAGGAGTACGAGCTGGAGGTGATGCGCGACAAGGCCGACAACGTCGTCATCGTCTGCTCGATCGAGAACCTCGACCCGATGGGCGTGCACACCGGCGACTCCATCACCGTCGCCCCGGCGATGACGCTCACCGACCGCGAGTACCAGCACCTGCGCGACCTCGCCATCGGCATCATCCGCGAGGTGGGGGTGGACACCGGCGGCTGCAACATCCAGTACGCCGTGAACCCGGCCGACGGCCGCGTGATCGTCATCGAGATGAACCCCCGGGTCTCCCGCAGCTCCGCGCTGGCGTCGAAGGCGACGGGGTTCCCGATCGCCAAGATCGCGGCGAAGGTGGCCATCGGCTACACCCTCGACGAGGTCCCCAACGACATCACCACCCGCGAGGACGGCTTCAGCACCCCGGCGTCCTTCGAGCCGACGCTGGACTACGTCGTGGTGAAGGTGCCCCGCTTCGCCTTCGAGAAGTTCCCGGGCGCCGACCCGACGCTGACGACCCACATGAAGTCGGTGGGCGAGGCGATGGCGATCGGCCGCAACTTCACCGAGGCGCTGCAGAAGGCGCTGCGCTCGCTGGAGAGCAAGGACGCCGTCTTCGACTGGACCCACGAGTGGGTCGACCTGGACAAGGCGGCCCTGCTCGAGGAGATCCGTAAGCCGCACGACGGCCGGCTGAAGAAGGTCATGGACGCGCTGCGTGCCGGTGCGACGCCGGAGGAGATCTTCGACGCGACTGCGATCGACCCGTGGTTCGTCGACCAGCTGCTGCTGATCAACGAGATCGCCCAGGAGGTGGCCGCCGCACCCGAGCTGACCCCGGAGGTGCTCCGGGTGGCGAAGCGGCACGGCTTCTCCGACGTCCAGATCGGCAAGATCCGCGACATGAGCGCCGACGTGGTCCGCGGGGTCCGCCACGCGCTGGGGATCCGGCCGGTCTACAAGACCGTCGACACGTGTGCCGCCGAGTTCGCCGCCTCCACGCCCTACCACTACTCCTCCTACGACGAGGAGTCCGAGGTCGAGCCGCGGGAGAAGGAGGCGGTGATCATCCTCGGCTCCGGGCCCAACCGGATCGGCCAGGGCATCGAGTTCGACTACTCGTGCGTGCACGCCAGCCTCGCGCTGGGCTCGGCCGACGGCGGCGCGGGCTACGAGACCATCATGGTCAACTGCAACCCCGAGACCGTCTCGACCGACTACGACACCTCCGACCGGCTCTACTTCGAGCCGCTGACCCTCGAGGACGTCCTCGAGATCGTGCACGCCGAGCGCCAGGCCGGCCCGGTCGCCGGCGTCATCTGCCAGCTCGGCGGTCAGACCCCGCTCGGCCTGGCCCAAGGGCTGCAGGACGCCGGCGTCCCGATCGTGGGGACCTCGCCCGCCGCGATCCACCTCGCCGAGGAGCGGGGCGCCTTCGGCCGGGTGCTGGCCGAGGCCGGGCTGCCCGCACCCAAGCACGGGATGGCCACGTCCTTCGCCGACGCCAAGCGGATCGCCGAGGAGATCGGCTACCCGGTGCTGGTGCGGCCGTCGTACGTCCTGGGCGGCCGTGGCATGGAGATCGTCTACGACGACACCGCGCTGGAGGGTTACATCCAGCGGGCCACCGAGATCAGCCCCGAGCACCCGGTGCTCGTCGACCGGTTCATCGACGACGCGGTCGAGATCGACGTGGATGCGATCTTCGACGGCGAGGAGCTCTTCCTCGGCGGCGTGATGGAGCACATCGAGGAGGCGGGGATCCACTCCGGCGACTCCTCCTGCGCGCTGCCGCCGATCACCCTGGGCGCCTACGAGATCAACCGGATCCGCGAGGCGACCGAGGCGATCGCCCGTGGGGTCGGGGTGCGGGGCCTGCTCAACATCCAGTACGCCCTCGGCTCCGACGTGCTCTACGTGCTGGAGGCCAACCCCCGGGCCAGCCGGACGGTCCCGTTCGTCTCCAAGGCGACGGCGACCCCGCTGGCCAAGGCCGCGGCCCGCGTGATGCTGGGCGAGTCGATCGCCTCGCTTCGCAAGGCCGGCGTGCTGCCCGCCGAGGGCGACGGCGGCACGCTGCCGGGCGACCAGCCGATCGCGGTCAAGGAGGCCGTGATGCCGTTCAACCGGTTCCGGACCCCCGACGGCCGCAACGTCGACACCGTGCTGGGCCCGGAGATGAAGTCGACGGGCGAGGTGATGGGCCTCGACGCGGACTTCGGGACGGCGTTCGCGAAGGCCCAGACCGCGGCCTTCGGCTCGCTCCCGCTGGCCACCCAGGAGGGCGGCGCCCGGGTGTTCGTGAGCATGGCCAACCGCGACAAGCGGCACATGATCTTCCCGATCAAGGTGCTCTCCGACCACGGCTTCGAGATCCTGGCCACCCAGGGGACCGCCGAGGTGCTGCGTCGCAACGGCGTGCAGGCGAGCGTGGTCCGCAAGCACTTCGAGGGGCCGGGTCCCAACGGCGAGAAGACGACCGTGCAGATGATCCTCGACGGTGAGATCGACCTGGTCATCAACACCCCCCACGGCTCCACCGGCGGCGGCTCGGCGCGCGTGGACGGCTACGAGATCCGCACCGCCGCGATCATGGCCAACATCCCGTGCATCACCACGGTGCAGGGCCTGGGTGCCGCGGTGCAGGGCATCGAGGCGCTCGACCGCGGCGAGATCGGCGTCCGCAGCCTCCAGGACTGGGCCCTGCGCGGGGCGCGTCGGTGACCGCTCCCTACCGGCTGCTCTTCGACCACGTCCTGACCCGGACCGACGCCGAGCGCGCGCACCACGCCGCGTTCCGGGCCGTCCGGGCGGGCGGGCCGGTGCTCGGGCGGGTCCCGACCCCGGGCCGCCCGGTCGAGGCGATGGGCCTGACCTTCCCCAACGTCCTGGGCCTGGCCGCCGGCTTCGACAAGAACGCCGTCGGCATCGACGCGCTGGCCGCGCTGGGCTTCGGGCACGTCGAGATCGGCACCGTCACCGGCGAGGCCCAGCCCGGCAACCCGAAGCCGCGCCTCTTCCGGCTGCCCGAGGACCGCGCGGTCGTCAACCGGATGGGCTTCAACAACGACGGGGCGGAGGTCGTGGCGCACCGCCTGGCCACGCGTGCCGGGACGACGGGTCGGCGGCGCACCGTCCTCGGCGTCAACATCGGCAAGACCAAGGTGGTCCCGGAGGACGACGAGGCGGCCGTGCTGGCCGACTACGAGAAGAGCGCGCGGCTGCTCTCGCCGTACGCCGACTACCTCGTGGTCAACGTCAGCTCGCCCAACACCCCGGGGCTGCGCAACCTGCAGGCCGTCGAGCGGCTCCAGCCCCTGCTCGAGCACGTGCGCCGCACGATCGACACGGTCACCGAGGCGCGGGTGCCGCTGCTGGTCAAGATCGCGCCCGACCTGAACGACGACGACGTCCTTGCGGTGGCCGACCTGGCCGGCGCGATCGGCCTGGACGGCATCATCGCCACCAACACCACCATCTCCCGCGAGGGCCTGCGCTCGTCCGGCGGCCGGGTCGAGCAGATCGGCGCCGGCGGGCTCTCAGGACGTCCGCTCACCGCACGCGCCCTCGAGGTGATGCGGCTGCTCCGCGGCCGGGTCGGCGACGACCTCACGCTGGTCGGGGTCGGGGGGATCACGACCGTCGAGGACGCCCGCGCCCGGCTCGACGCCGGCGCCACGCTCCTCCAGGGCTACAGCGCCTTCATCTACGAGGGCCCGTTCTGGCCGCGACGCATCGTCGCCGGGGTCTCCGGGTGACCCAGGCCGCCCGACCCGGGCCCGTCCACGTCACCGGCGAGGTGCTGGCGACGAAGAAGATCGGCGCCTACCACCACCTGACGCTGGTCGCGCCCGGCGTCGCGGAGGGCTTCCGCCCCGGCAACTTCGTGGCGATCTCGGTGAGCGAGTCGCACCTGGCCCGGCGGTCGTTCTGGATCCACCGGGTCAAGCCGGTCGGCGGCTACGGGGCCGCGCTCGAGCTGGTGGTGGAGGCCGTGGGCCCCGGCACCACCTGGCTCACGGGCCTGGTCCCCGGCTCCCGGCTCGAGGTCACCGGACCCCTCGGCCGCCCCTTCGCGCTGCCCAAGGAGCCGGTCAGCTGCGTCCTGGTCGGTGAGGGGTACGCCGCTGCCCCGCTGTTCCCCCTCGCCGAGCGGCTGCGCGAGCGCGACTGCGCCGTCACCCTGGTCGTGGCGGGCGACGACGAGGCCCACCTGCTCTCGGCCCTGGAGGCGCGCCGCTCGGCCCGCGCGGTCACGGTCGTCACCGCGGACGGGTCGGTCGGGCGCCGCGGCCGGGTCGCCGACGTGATCGAGGAGGTGCTGGTCAAGGCCGCCGCGGAGGTCGTCTACGCCGCGGGCCCGGTGCCCACGCTGCACGCGGTCGCCGCCGCTGCCGAGGCCCAGGGCGCGTGGAGCCAGACGGCACTGGAGCGTCCGCTCACCTGCGCCACCGGGCTGTGCCAGGGCTGCGTCGTCCCGATCGTGGGGGAGGCCGGGATCTCCCGGACCGCCCGCGCCTGCAGCGACGGACCCGTGCTGCGCGGCGACCGGGTGCGCTGGGCCGAGCTGGAGGCGAGCCGATGACCGAGCTCGCCGGGCTCTCGCTGGCCGCGCCCGTGCTGGTCGCCTCGGGCTGCGGCGGCACCGGCCGCGAGCTGGCGGCGTACGGGCCGCTGGCCGACCTCGGCGGCTTCGTCACCCGCTCCCTCACCCTCAACCCCCGCCCCGGCGGCCCGCAGCCCCGGATCGTCGAGAGCCCGTCCGGCCTCGTCCACGCCGTCGGCCTGCAGAACCCCGGCCTCGAGGGGTTCCTGGCCACCGAGCTGCCCCGGCTGGTCCAGCAGGGCACCCGCGTGGTCGTCTCGATCGCCGGCAGCTCGCTGGGGGAGTACGCCGAGCTGGCCCAGCGCCTGGGTCGCGCGCCGGGGGTCTCGGCGATCGAGGTCAACCTCTCCTCCCCGGACGCTCCTGCGACCGGGGTCTTCGACGTCCGCGAGCCCTTCCATGCGGCCAGCGTGGTCGCCGCCGTCCAACGCGACCTGCCCCGCGGC